>Ga0182027_10007823_pt1 | contig 15664 bp, 20 predicted proteins | sample 712E1DmetaG_FD_121300 | JGI IMG/M metagenome (GOLD analysis project Ga0182027, IMG submission 121300) | Permafrost microbial communities from Stordalen Mire, Sweden - 712E1D metaG (Illumina Assembly) | ecosystem: Environmental > Terrestrial > Soil > Wetlands > Permafrost | place: Sweden...
GACCCAGGATCAGCGGGTAGGGCGCGTTATCCCTAACGCGCCGTGTCGGGCGATGCTGAGATGACCAATAACGCGAACGGCGGCTTAAGGATAAGCCGCCCTACCATGAGGCCGACCCAGGATCGGCGGGTAGGGCGCGTTATCCCTAACGCGCCGTGTCGGGCTGGCGCGATCCGTGCCGGTCGGGAAAACGGACCACTGTTCCGGTCGGGCCCGCCAGCCGTCATTTTAATTCTGGTCAACACGCCGGGATTTCCGGATAACCGGCTTCCCTTATGAATCCTGTTCTTGGTCGTATGTTTGTTGGCAACGAGAAACAAAAGTAAAAAGTGGCCAAAATGGGGGAAAAGTATGGCCACTTTATGGCAACAAAACGGCCCTTGCGGGCGAATTCGTAGGAAGTCGGCGGATACGATGGAGCCGTGCGCACGCACGGTCTCCCGAGCTCCAACGCGAAACAGCCGTCGGGGTGGCGGTGTCGCGGTCCGCCGGTGGGAAGAAGGAGGCATCGAGAAGGGAAGGGCGGCCACCAGGGTGCACCCAAACTGTTGAACACGTCCTTGCAGAACTCATGGTGTGGGTTATTCACGGAGGTTTTCAGTTCGTAGATGGTTCGCTCCACCGTGTCCACAGGGCGAATCGCTCCTTGATGGCCGCCACGCCGTCGGCGTCTGATGAGGCACACCGCGGCCAGCAGGCGGAGAATTCCATTTGACGCTAAGTTCGGGTCCGTCTTGGCTGCACACCAATGAAAAATGCAATTATCGTCGTGGGGCTGTCATTGTGTGTCTCGCTCAAAGTTTTTGCTCAGTCATTTGACGAGGTTAAGAAATTGGCCCAATCAGGCGATGCGACGGCTCAATGCAACCTTGGATTTAGCTATGCAACTGGGAACGGTGTTCAAGCCAACATGGAAGAGGCTGCAAAATGGTTTATGCGTTCCGCGGAACAAGGGCATTCTGGTGGAATGTCAAATCTGGGCATGTGCTATGAATATGGAAGAGGCGTAAACAAGAATATATCGGAGGCTATAAAATGGTACAATAAGGCGGTCGATTTGGGTGACACCACAGCCGCCCTTAATCTAGGTGTTTTGTTTTATAACGGACAAGAGGCTCCACAGAACTTCCTCGACGCCTATCGTTTCATTAAAATAGCCGCGGAACTGGGTGACTCGGATGCAAAAGGCCATTTAATTTCAATCGAGCGGGTAATCAGTGCCAGCGAAAAGGAACAAATAGACGAACTGCTGAAGCCAAAGATTGCGAAGATTATGAAATTACGCGGCATTACGCAGAAGATAAATGTTGAGAAGCCATTGAGCGAAGAAGATCAACGGAGAAGTGTTTTTCTGAATGGATTGCTCCTTGGAGACCACGAAGTCGCATATTTTGCGGATGGATTTGGTCCGGCTCTTCAAAGGCGACCGAAGAAGAATACAGTTTATAATTTAAAAGGCATGAAAACAGGTCAAAAGATTCCGGGTGGGTATTTGATGGCGATGTCCCCGGAAACCGTAAATAGCCGTGGTATATTTGTCATGTTGGCGACTGGGGAGGAATTGAGAGAAAATTTGGAGTTTACGACAAATGAGTTCTGGGGGATTTATGACGGGGAAGCATTCTTGGAAGAGAAGGGAAAAGGTGAAAAGGATTATTTCAAATTCGTTTTGCTGAATCATAGACCCACGATCAATCCGAGGAATGTCGATTGTTGTGACAAAGACGCGGTTGATATTCTAATTAAAAAGAGTGTGGATGTGATTAAATAGATTCGATTGGAGTGCTTTTACGGCCTGAGGGCGTGATGCTCCGGGACCGCACGGATGCTCACGCATTGGTTCGGAAAGGACGGGCAAGGTCTGCCCTCGGGAGACGTGTGCACGCACGGCTTACCCGTCGGGCGGCGTCCGCCGGTGGGAAGAAGGAGGCATTGAGGCGGGAAGGGCGGCTACCAGGGTGCACACCGGAGCCGCGAGCATCCCGCGGGCGAGGTGTGCGGGTGGGCGGGATTTCCATGGACGCTGTGCCGTAGCCCGCATTGTGCGTCTGCGGATCGCAGAGAAATCGCGTTCCGTTCGGGGAATGCGGTGGAACGGAGAGCGGCAGTCGCACGGGCGTAGGCGGACACGAGCCAGGGCGGGATGGTCCGTGGCCGCACGGACGCTCACGCATGGGCTCGTGCCACAGTACGCACTTGTTTCATCTGCGGAGCCTCTGGCAGTTTCGCCCTAAGACTTTTCGACCAAGAAGGGCCTAAAATAAATACTCAAAAAATACCCGTTTAATTCGCAATTAAATCGGGATCAATTTTCAGGTTTTTCTGCTTTGGAGGCCATTTTAGGCTATTTTGGGGGTCTTTTTGGAAAATATTTTCAGCGTCAACTCCATACGAAATGGCATTTAGGCTGATCCATATATGGATCATCACAAAGTTGCATAAGTAAGCGGAGGAAAGCAGGTTGGCTCTGTTACATACGAAGTCATTTCTCTATAACCAAGTTTATAGAGAACGACCGCTATGTATGTTTCGCGCGCGCACAGAGCAGAAATATGGGCAGAAATGCATAAGGACACATGACCGAACCTTACAATAAGGTCATGAAACTCACATTCGACCCCACTCCAATTATCCTCACCAATGCCTGCCATTACCCCATCATTCCAAACGCGTATTTGGAGGGAGTGGCCAAGGATTTCACGACCGACACCCTGCGCTCCTATGCCTATGCATTGCTGCGGTGGTTGGAATGGTGTGAGGACAGACACATCGCGTGGGAAACGGTTACCACGGCGCAAGTGTTGATGTTCCGCCATTCGCTCAAGATGAGCAACCGCAGCATCAACTACCACATGCGACGGTTGGTCGCATTCTACGACTTTGCGGCTCTGCGTGGCGTCCCGTCACCGATTGCTGCGCTGGTGCGCCCGAGAAATAGACTGAAAATGCCTCGGTCGGCCCCGGTTCGTCCGATTCGGCTGGTAACCCAAGCGGCGGTGGGGAGATTCATTCAGGGTTTCGACAAGCGGCGGGATCGATTGATTGCGACGGTCATGTACCTTTGTGGGCTGCGTCGCTCGGAGGCTCTGGGACTGCGCAAGGCGATGCTGGAGGAGCCAGTCACGGCGGGAGTGGTGGCGCTGCGCATCCGTGGGAAGGGTGGGGTCATACGGGAGGTGGAAATGTCCACGGAACTCCGCGATGAACTGTTGGGGTATGCTCTCGGAAGCAAAGGTCCCTATGTTTTTAATATCGGGGGGAAGCCTCTTCACCCCAGCACCATTGAGAAGGCATTTTCTGCGAACCGCTACCGCACAGGGGTCATCATCCACTGCCATCTCCTGCGGCACATCTATGCCACGCACCGCTTGCGGGAATTGGAGGCACAGTTTCAGGGAGGTTCGGGGTTGAACAGCGCCCTGAAACTGCTGCAAGTGGAATTGGGGCACAGCAACATTGCGACCACCAGCAACTATCTGCACCTGGCGGACACGCAGGAGGCGTCGAAATCCCTGGGCAATTGGCAAAACCGCCAAATGGCGGAATTGCGAAAGGCAGGAGGTGCCCAATGAAAGAGGATAGTGCCGCGTGGTTGCGATTGTTGGAAATGCGGGGCTATTTGTGCCACGGGTTGAGCCCGAGGTCCATTGACAACTATGGCCATGCGCTCCGGGTGTGGGCCGAGTATTGCGGGAAAATCCGGTTGACGGTGTGGCAGCAATGCACCGTTGAAGTGGCCATCGCCTATGTCGCGTGGGTGAAGAAGCGTGTTCGCGCGGACAAAACGGTGCTGAACTTGGTGCACTTTCCGTTGCGGTGTGTGGAACTCCTCCAGCAAATGGAACCCGGCGAGGTGCATCCTTCGTTTGTCATACCCTATGCCCAGTTCCCAAAGCAAGGCGCCGCGTATCGTGGCGCGGTGATTTCCGAAGCCCGCTTGAGCGAGGCGATGGGCATTTGCGTGCGGGCGATGGAGAACACCACGTGCTTGTCCCGTTCCACCATCATTCCGTTCATTGTGCTCTTTTGCCTGCGGACGGGGATGAATGTGGATTCCGTGATGCAATTGCCACGGGATTGCACGGTGACCAATGAGGCGGGGCATTGGCTCTATTGGCAAAAAAACCGTTCACAAGGGAGTATGCGGGACCACTACGACGCGGCGGATTGGGGTGCGGTGGAGATCATCCATGCCCTGCTGCGACTGCACTCCAACCCCCATGTGTTCTCATATGGTGTCGGTCGAACCAAACCCCTGGGGCGTTTGGCCCACGATGTGCGGGCGTGGTGCCGAGACAACGGCATAGAGGAATTTACGCTGAAAGATATTCGACCCTCCAAGGCGACGCTGATTTACCAGGAAAGCGGTGGCAGGGTCTCCGAGGTGCAAAGGTTCCTGCACCATTCCAGCCTGAACACGACCATCCTTTACCTGAGCGAAAATATCATCCGTCCCATGCATGAGAAGGCATTGGCAGCGGGGCAGGAAGCCATGCTGGAGCGGTGGGGAATACCCAAGGAGGGCGAGGCATGAGCATCGCCGTGACCTCACTGTCCCAATACGACGATGACGTATGGGACTTCTCGAAGGATTACCACGCTGTCCGCACGCAATGCTTGAATACGATTCGCTTTGCGGGAGTGTGGGAGCGGAATCCAAAGATGCGCGAGGCCGCCAAGGCATTTGCGTGGGTGCGCAAGAACGGCACGGCAAGACAGCGGGGCTGCGGGTGGGGGTCGGTGCGAACCAATGTGATGCGGCTGGCGGTGTTCGCCCAAGTATTGGAGTCGATGGGTTACGACTCCTTTGGTGCGGTCACTGCGGAGAACCTGGATGTCGCGGTGTCCTACCTGCCCAACACGCGCTATGGGGCAAAGATTCTTGGGCAGGCGGCCGTCCTGTACGCCATGCCAGAGATTCCACAGGTCCCGAGGGAAAACCCTTTTCGGGGAAGAAAAGCCCATCAAATCATACGCCAGGGAAAGGTGGAAAGCACCGAGGCGATACCGGATTCCCTGATTCAAAAGATGGTGCATCGAGCCCTCGAATACGAGAAACGGATGCCGGATTTGCTGAAGTTGTGGCGGTCGCGGAATTGGAGGAGCCGTTTTGCCGTGGAACGAGGCATCACGGGAATCAAGGGGCTCCGCCGCGAATGGCAGGACATGCAGGTGGCCGCGTGCGTGCTGATTCTGGCCCCGACGGGAGTGCGGTGCAGTGAACTGCTCTCGCTGGAGCGAGGTGCGTTGGAGTGCGAGCAAAGGGACGGCATTCGCTGGTTTCTATGGGGCACGGTGTATAAGTTCCACGGGCAGGGGCGCGAGGCACGCTGGTCCTGCACGCAACTGGGGCGGCGGGGGTATCAAATGCTGTGCCGCCTGGCACCAAAGGAAGGGCGTGCCCTGGTGACCAACGTGGAAACAGGCGAACGAGTGGGTGGACCCACGGTAAATAAGCTCCTGAAACGGTGGATGGCACGGCAGGAATGGCGGGATGACGGAGGGAACCCCTTCGCGATATGCAGCCATCAATTTCGCCCGACGTTTGCCCAGCAAATCATCGCCGCCGATCCGAAGATGAACGAGTATGCCCTCAAGGATCACTTTAAGCACCACGATGCGAACATGACGGATGGCTATGTGGGCAAGAGCGCCGGTTTGAAGAAGCTCCTGTATGCCAATTGCCCTGGAGCATCGAAGGCATCCTTCGAGGAAAAGATGCGAAAGGCGGCCGGACTATGAGCCATCAGGAAAAGATTTTGGAGCAGAATCGTCGCCGCCTCGTGGAGGCCGTCGAGCGGATGCAGAGCGGAAAAACCTTGGTGTTGGCGGCGGGCTTTGCGTGGAATAAGGCAAACCTCGCACGCGAGGCACAAATGAACAAGGACACCGTGGTCCGCAAACGGGCGGATGGCCGTTACGTTTATCCCGAAGCCAACCATGCCATCGAAGCGGGTCCCGGCGGCCCGCAGGCCAAAGCCTCCACGAAATGCCAAATGCGTGCCCGGATTGTGGAGTTGGAGGACAGGGTGGTCAGGATGACAAAACAGATCGCGGAGTTGTCCAAAATGGCCGCGAAAAAGTAGGTCGAAAACCGCGTAAAGACACCCGGTGTTCAAAAGGTCGAAAAACGCTGTTGCAACCAACAGATAGCCAATAGGAACGGACTTTCTTATTTCGAGTGTAAATGCGGAAAACCCTTTCGAAGACAACGGTGAATCGTGGATAATATGCATCTACTCGGGAAAGGTCACAAGACACTTCCACACAAGAGGGAATACCTATGTTCATACACGACGCACATGAAAGGATTTTCCGAATGCTTTGCACGGACACCGTGGAGGCGATTCTGGGCACGCACCGCAAGCGCATGGGCCAAAATGACTGGGCATTTTTGGACTCCATTGCGGAATGGGCCGAAGCCCTGCAAGTGGGCGTTGAGCTTGGGCTCAAACGCAAGAATGGACTCCTGACGCTGTTGGAGCAAAGACCGCAACGGAGACGCGCGCCAAGGCAGGCGTATTCTTTTTGTTATCAGACCGTCCACCTGCATCAGCAGGGCTACGGATACCGAACGATCGCCCGCCGCTTGCATCGAAGCAAGGCCAACGTCGCCCGCAATATCCACGAGTTTAAGCATGGGACCTATCAACGGGGATTCGATTTTCTGTACTCCATGCCATGCACCGTGAGGAACCCCGTCATCGTTCAAAGGAAAAGCCCACGGAAGGTGCGGAAGCCGATAGGGGACGAAAATCAATTACGACTTCCCATTCCGCTTTCGACGCAAGATCCCGCTCCTCGTAGGCGATGGCACGAAACGTGTAGCGATCCAACCCCAAGTGTGGAAATGGAGGGTATGGATTGGAATGAAACACCGAAAAACGGTTTTTCATCGCATAGGTGAAGTTGGCTTTTCGCAATTCACGCAAGCGGGGCAGGAACACCCCCGCGTCGGTGTGGAGCACGTAGGCGTGGTTGGGCAAAAACTGGATCAACAATTTCTCCTGCGTGCCGCGTGGAATTGCGAACCGATCCAAGCGGTCATGGCACCAAAGGTCGCGGGTGGTGCCCGTCTCCATTTGAAGGAACGGTGCGGCCAGTGGATTGGGATCAAGGGCCAGTTTTCCCTGGGGCTTGGTCCATCCCAAGCGGTGGTAAATTCGTGCCACCGTGCACCGGCTCCAGGCGGGGCCTTGGCTGCCCGCTTGAATGGTGGTGCGGGAACCGCACAGCAGCTCGCGGCGGAGAATGCCCAGATGGATGCCCTCCACAACAATGACGGCCGTCTTGTCGCCACCCTTGGCCCACAGGATTTCGAGCGTGTGGAGGGTCTGGCGGACGCAAAGGATCTGGTGGGGCAGGAGGACCTTCACATCCCGTTCGGTGGGTCCGTATTCAAAGGCAATGGCTTCGTTGAACATTAGCGGTGGAGGATGAAAAACAGCAGTGTGCCGCTCGAAACCGCGAGCAGCACGGTGAGGATGGTGCCCCACATATAAATGGCATCGGAAAGGCACGCCTGGAGGGCGGAGAGTTCGGATGCCGTTTCGGGCATGGTGATCTTGGGCGTGGGCAGATTGGCCAACGACTGGCGGTGCTCGGTCAGAATGCGTTCGGCCTCCTTGGGGAATTCCGTTTCGGCGTGCGCGACGGCGGCCACAACGCGGTCATTGGCGGCGATGTGATCGGCAAGGAGTTCAAGCACCTGCTGGGCGAGTAATTCCGGGGATGGTTTTTCGGGGGTGGTATTCATAGGGATGGGGTTTCCGGGGGCGTGCGGTCATACGGGCGATGGTGGTCGTCACTTCGGCGGGCGATGCGGTGGAGCGTTTCCGTCAGGTCGATGAGCAAGTCCAAGAGCGTCTTGTCGCGTGGCTTCAAAGCCCGTACCGCCGCTTCAAGCCATTGAGGGCGGACTGCGTGCGATCGTCCTGGCTGATTTGCAGGGCCACGATGGTCTCCAGTATTTGCGTCTGGTGTTTCATCTCGGGCAAGATCGCCTCCGCAACTTTGTCGGCCACGCGGGTCGATAGTTCGTCCTGCCACGTGAGAATGGCGGCCGAAGCTGGGAGTGATGGTGTGGGTGGGGGGTGGGGTGTGTTCATAGAGGTTTAAAAGTTGCGGATACGAATATCCGGCCTCGCGTCCGCGAAGGCTCGTGCCGTCCTGCGAAAACGAAATGCCGAGGACTTTGCCGGAGGGGTCGCGTTTGTATAAAACCTCCACGCCGGCGGCGGTGGCCCGCTGGTGCAGCTGTTCAAAGCTCTGCGACAGGGCCACGATTCGCTCCACCTGGGCTCGCAGGAGGAGTTTCTTGGGGATGGGCGTGGGAGCCTGGCCCGCGAGGTATTGCCGCTGTGCCATGGCGATGGCGTCCCTGGAAAGGTCGAGGTCGGGCTTGCCGCCGCGCCCTGTCTTTCGGGCGCCGGGCGTCTCATCCTCCCAAGTTTCCGCCATCTTGCGGAAGGCTCGGGCCACGGGAAGGCAGTTCCCGTCCTCATCGCGGGTGGCCAGTCGCACCTGACCACCTTTCGGCCGCATGGCGCACAGTAGTCCATGCCAATGCCCCTTGTGCTGCACCCATAGCCCCTTGGGTATCTGAAAGGTGTCCTGCACCTCTTGGACGCGTTTCTTGGCTTGGGGAACCCAAAGGGTGTCCTCGTCCCGCGGATAGCTGGCCACCACGTGGTAGGCGACCACCCGCTGCCCCTGCTGGCAGGCCATCAGTTCATCGGCAATCTCGGCGGGCGTGGAGCCCACGAAGTCATTGCGTAGGATTTCCGGCCGGGCCCCTTTTCGCAGGAGATACTCCACCAGCCGCTCCACGTCGCCGCGGCTGCGGCACCCGGTGCGAAACTCTGGCCAGCGGTCGGAACGGTGGATGTGTTTCAAGATCACGTCCGTTCCCCCTGTTTGGTGATGAGGTCGTGGCGAATGGCCGTCACCTCCTGCTGAATCCCCTGCAAGACCGGCTGAAGCTCGGGGGACACCGTGCCTTCATTGCAGTGCCGCACCAGTTGGTTTAGGTTGCTGACCAAACCCGACAGGCGGTGCCACTGGTGGAGGTTGATGCTCAGGACCGGTTGCACCTTTCCCCGTAGTCCACCCTCCAGCAAAAAGTCTGTGATGGAATAGCCATAGGTATTCGCACGAAGGCGGATCTGGTCCTTTTCGTCGGGGGATACGCGTAGGATAACACGGGTAGTTTTCTTCACGCCCCATTTTACGAAATACCCCGCTGTCCTTACGCATCAATCGTGTGCGCACAAAGGTCCTTGGCGAGTTGCCACAATTACCGGGGATCAGTGGCTCGATACGGTGCGAGCCCATACCAAACTCACATTTGGCGACATTGGGAAAATCCGAGTCGGGGTAAAAACTACGGCCGATAAGATTTTCGTGAAGGGAAAGTGGCCGGAGCGTCGTCCAGAAGTGATTTGGCCTCTGGCATCCAACGATAGCCGCCAAGCGGTGCCACTGGTGGAGATTGATGCTGAGGACGGGTTGGACCTTTCCCGTCAACCCACATTCCAAAGGAAACTCCGATAGGGAGTAATCGTAGGTCTTCGCCCGCTGGCGTGTCTAGTATATCTCCTGGTTGGTGACGCAAAGAAGAATGCGTTCGGATTTATTCACGCCTTATATTATTGAATACCTTGGGTGTCCTTGTGCACAATCCAGCAACAAATGCGTCGAAAATAGGCTAGACGAGAAATGCGGCTGCGATACGGTGGAATAATGCCCTTTAAATTGTATTCCGCCACCATCGTCACAACCAAGATTGGAACCATGGTTACGCAATATTCAACGGACCTAAGAAGTTCCGTTCATGCGACCGACCGCGAAGCCCTGGATCAGGCCGAAACACTCATGGGGCAACAAAAACCGTCCGTGCCTGCACACAACGTTTCACGGGCTTACGGAGAGCTGCGGAATAAATTGGAACAGATGCGAGGCAATGGGAAAAAAAGAACGGGAGAGGTTAAGTGCGGTACGGACAGTTACGAAATTTACGATCTCGATAAGAAATAATGTCGAAACAGATACAACGCCTTCCATAGGGTTTATGCTGAGTGGTGAACTGCTACACCACGTTTTTACTGCGAATCATCCAACGAGCCCGGCTGATCGACCCCGTGTTGGGCTGGCGGCAAGGTCCCGACATCTACCCATACCCCATCCACTTCCAATATCCGGAAGGTATGCCCCAGGATCAGAAGGGACGACTTACTTTCCGGATGGCGGAGGAATGTTGCTTTGAGTCTTCCACTTTTGAGGCGGCACCGGAGGCATCCTTTCTCACCGATGCAGATCGAATGATCTTACGCCAGCATGCGAACATCACCGATTTGGGGGCAGTTCTGTGTGCCCTGATACCGCAACACTGCACGACCATTGGTCCCATACACCAAGTCCGAATGAATAATGAGATCACGGACCATACGGTTTGGGTGTTTTCCGGCGAATTCGCGCAGATATTTGCGGAGGAGAAACAGTGGGTGGCGGAGAAGGTGGCGGCATCCATCCGAGAAGTGCAGCAATCGTCTGAAAACGCCTAAAGGGGCGTTCATCCTGAATACCCAAAAACGGGGATGTGCGCACAAGCGCTTTACTTGCTATCCAAACAACAGGGGTCGAAATGTGCGCGCAACCTAGGTTTTCCGCTTGGAATGAATCTGGGCAGACAACGCCGCCAATTTCCATCGCACCCCTTCCCCTCGCTGCTAGTCGCTAATGGCCTGGATGAGTTCCTTTGTGTAGGAGGAAAGGAAGCGTTTACAGGATGGGTGTGGGCCGTAGGATGATCCCGATGAAGGAGCCATTTGAGCCCACACTGCCCGGAAACCCCAACCAATTCACGATTCGGCAGCATATCTTCCCTCGATTCGCGATTGAGCGATTCACCAAGGGGGATGTGGTGCGAATTTGGGAAAAGGGCAGGAAGCCGGTCGATAGGGGACCGGAGGCGGGCATTTTCGTGACGCGGCGAAAGTGGGACCAATGCACGGAGGAGTGGTTGGGCATCATCGATACGGAGTATGCCGCATTGGTGGCGAAGTATTCCGCCGTTACCGGCAACCTCGATCCAAAGGACAACGCGGCTTTGACGCGGTTCTACGCCTCATGGGTGGCCCGTTGGAAGTTTGGGCAAGAAGACAACGGCCCGGTCGTGCTCCATGGCATCCCTCCGGACAACCTAACCAAGGAAGTCCAGGAGCAGGCGGAAAAGATCGGTGTCGTGACTTCACAGAACGTGGGCGGAAAATGTGCGGTGCCATCTCGGTTCATCCACGGAGACCAGCTCCTGATGTGGCTCGAACATATCCAGCGGGAACGTGCCGATACCCAATGGCGGTGTTGTGAAGCGGACAAGATGGCATCGCTCCTGGTGCCGGACGTGATTCAAATACCCTACGTCCCGTTTTCACCGTTCCGGTTTTTCGTCGGATTCCCGTTTTCCGACAACCATAGCTTTTGCCCACCAACGGGGGCGGAACTGAACAGGATTGTGATGAACTGCCACAAGAGGTATTACTTCGGTTCGCCCTGAAGCATTACTCGTCGTGGACGAAATGCCATCCTAGTCCGACAGAATCTGCCCTGCCTTTGCTGGACCGAACCTCTTTGGGTCAATGGCGTCGGCAATGCCCCAAGTGCGAGAAGCCGCGTGTACCGAAAAAACGAGTTGCGAGAGACGAAACCTCACGCAAAACCCCGTAGGAATCCTTCTTGAGTTATTCCCAAAGGTGACGATGGTGGACGAACTATGCCTGAAGAAACAAAAGCCACCGCCACACCCGTCCCCGCCGCTCCGCCGGCCACGACACCCGCAGCTCTGGAACTGAGCCCCATCGCCAAAATCTTCGCGGATTTGGACGACCAAATCAAGAAGCAGAAAGCCATCACGGATGCCCTTGGGAAACTCAAGTCCGACGCCCAAAAGGCGGTGCAGTTTGCCAAGACGGAAAAGATGAGCGACACAGCGACCTTGGCCATCCTTCGCGAAATGATGCCGAAGGTGCCCAAAGGTGGCCGCCCCAAGGGATCCACCAACGCCACCAAGAGAGTGGGTGGACGCGGGCACAGGATCTCCGACGCGAAGCGTGCCAAGATCCTGAAACTCCATGCGGGCAAGATGAGCAACAACGCTATTGCCAAAAAGGTGGGTGTCAGCCCCAAGACGGTGGCCAGTTACGTCTGAGCGTTCCCCTTTGGAAACCAAGGCCCCCGGGAAATCGGGGGCTTTTTCGTTGTCAGACCAAAGATTGGCAGCTACAGTATTAGTATGGACAAGAAAGATTTCCAGCACGAATTGTTGCAGGCGGCTAAGAAGGGCACATTGCTAACCCCAAAACACGACCCACAAGAGTTATCGTGTAGCTATGCCAATTATCGTTCCGTGCTTTCGACCGAGCTGGCTGCGAATTTGGAGGGTTTTATTTTGTCGGGCAAATACGAGGTAGAAGAGTTCAGCAACAAAAGGTACACGACTACTCCTCAGTTATGGGTAATAACTCCGATGGATTCAACGTTCTCAGTTCCAGCATCGGGAGTAGATGCCTATAGTCCAATTCCAAACAAGCCCTTGGATTCCATTGTCGCAGTTTCAGGGTGTGCACAGGGGTTGCATATCTTTGGTGCCAACCGCTCCGAAATTGACGCTAAGGTATCCGCAGGAAGTTTGTCGGGGGTAGGATTCCTATGAGCAACGCAGAACTGCAAAGCATTGCGGATGTGGGTAAAGAAGTGTTGCAAATGCTCCCCCACAAGGCAGGGGCCTGTGCACACTTGACGGCGTGTTGGGTGACGATCGTGCGTGAGAGGCTACAATTGCCCGTGAAACAGATGGTTGGTCATTTGACCGTGAATGGCACGTTGGTGTTTGGAAGACCGAAGGAGAAGTTACAGGTTCCCTTGGCGGGAAGTGTTGAGAACTGGGATGGCCATTCCTGGTTGACCTATGAAGAATATATCGGGGACATTTCAATCTTCAGAACTGCGTATTCATCCGTATCACCATTGTTGTTGAAGGAAGTAATCTTGCAGCATTTTGGGGAAGGTCGCGGGTTGTTGCTCGCACGAATGTCAGACTGCCAGCAAACGGGGATTTCCTATCTGCCGATGCGCGAACTAGCAGATTCTGAAATTGAGGGGCTGAAACTCGGCACACGGAGGTTTTTTCAGGTTTTAGGTAAGTAGAGTCTTATTTGCGGAACAGGGAGGCCACCCACCGCAGGCACACCCACGCGATGGCCAACGCCACGGCCAGCAGGGCGTACTGCGGCACGGTGAAGGAGCCGACGCCCTGGGGGGTGCAAAGGAGCAAAAGGTAGAGGCCCCAGAGCAGGCCGAGAAACATGCCGAAGAGGATCATAGGACGAGGAGTTTTTTGACCTGTGCCAGCGGGTCGGTGATGCCGTCGAGGGTGGAAAGCAGGGTGGCGGTGGCGGCGGGCGCGTGGGTGATGCCCCAGTAGTTGAGCCAATCGCCCTGCACGAGTTTGACGTAGTGCTTCAGGGTGGTGTTGGGCGTGGAATGCCCCATCCGGTTTTGCAACTGGCCCATGTCATTGCTCGCAAGGAGAAAATAGGAGGCGTAGCTGTGGCGGATGGCATCGTGCGGCCAATGCTTCACGCCACACTGGACACGGAACCGGCGGAACTTGGCCTTGAAGGAATCATAGTGGCCGCCCAGCACCCATGTTTCGGGGTCGTATTGGTGCAAAAAGGACTGGGGGTGTTTGGCCTGGGTGTACGCTTGGAGCATGATCTGGGCGTTCAGGGGAAGGGTCACATTGCGAATGTCCCCCGTCTTGGACACGGTGTCGTCACAGCGAACATTGTCCGCGGTGATGTGCTTCCACTTCAGCCGATGGCATTCGTGCGGACGGATGCCGCAGAAAAACCCCAGCACCAGGTAGAGGAAGAAACGCCGGTCGTCGTCGGGATGGTCCTGGGCGTGGATTTGTTTCCATGCCGCCTCCACAAGAACCTGCACATCCTGGATGGCGAGAATGCCCGCGGGTCCCGCCTTGCCCTTGGGGCTTTTGACGTTGATGAGGGGATTGAGGGCCAGGTGGTGGTCGGCGATGCACCAATCGAAGAGCATTCGCCAATAGCGGAAGTGCTGCCGTTTGGTCTCGTCGCTCCATTGCCCGTGCGAATGGAGGAAGGCCATGAGGGGTTCCTTGCGGACTTCGGAGAGGAGTTTGCCGCCGCAGAGCTTTCGCAGCGGCTCAAACCGGTTGAAGCTGTAGCGGTACACTTGGGACACATCGGGGTCCGCCTCCTTGGCCGCACAGAACAGGTCAATGGCCTCCGTCACTTTGCAGTCGCCCCCCTGCGGGTATTTGGCCCGCGCATAGAAGGCGGCGGCGTCATGCAAGCTGTCGGTGATGCCCAGGGCGGAAAGGTGCCGCAACGCGTGGAGGGCGTCGAGCCGCTGTGCATCGGATAAAAACCCGCTGCTGCCCCCGCTGGCATACTCCTTCCGCCACTTGCGGGCTTGCTCTTTGGCGTCCTCCTCGGCAGCGTGCCGGCTCCTCTTGCGACTCTTTTTTCCCAGTTTCGTGCCGGTGTCACACCACCAAAACCCCTTGGCGGGGTATACGTACGGCCATTCGTTTGCCATGGAAGGATGCCTACTCTATGCCAACAAAAAGTCAATCCGGAGGTAAAAACCCATGAACCCAGTTCTCAAGCTGTTGATCGAAGGCGGGCAACTCTCGACGAAGCAAATGGCGCAAGTCGCCGGCATGTCCGAGGCGAAGGTTAACCGGCATCTGGAACAGTTGAAGAAAGAGAAAATCTTCCTCGGCTGGCGTCCGGTGCTCGATCTGTCGCGCGAGGCTTCCGCCGGCGCCGCCGTGCGCGCCGTCATCGAGGTGAAGATCACACCGGAACGCGGGGGCGGGTTCAACCGCCTGGCCGACCGGATCAGCCGTTTCGACGAGGTCGAGGCCTGCTACCTCATGTCGGGTGCCTACGATCTGCTGATTTTCGTCATGGGCCCCAGCCTGCAAAAAGTGGCGGGATTCGTCTCGGAAAAACTTTCCACCATCGAGGGCGTGCTTTCCACGAGCACGCATTTCATGCTGCGATCCTACAAGGAGGGCGGCTACCTGATCGACGTACCGGCCGAGGAGAACGACCGGCTGAAGGTCGGGCCGTAAACCCAAAGCGGAGAGCGGAAATCGGAAAGCGGGCATAGGAAAGCCTGACCGCGGCCGATGGTTCGCGCCGCACCCACGCACCATGGACCAGAAAAATTTCATCGCCCGTCACGTCGTGGACCTGCCCAAATCGGGCATCCGCGATTTCTTCGAGATTGTCGCGAAAATGAAGGACGTGATCTCGCTCGGCATCGGCGAGCCGGATTTCGACACGCCCTGGCACATCCGCGAGGCGGCGATCTACGCCCTCGAAAAGGGCCGGACGCACTACACCTCCAATCTCGGCCTCATCGAGCTGCGCCGCGCCATCAGCAAATACGTCGAAAAGAATTTTGCCGTCAGTTACCGGCCGGAGGACGAAATTCTCGTCACGGTCGGCGTATCCGAGGCGCTCGATCTGGCCTTTCGCGCGCTCATCAATCCCGGCGAGAAGGTGCTGTTTCACCAGCCGTGTTATGTGAGCTACCACCCGAGTGTGACGCTCACCCA
>Ga0182027_10007824_pt1 | contig 15663 bp, 14 predicted proteins | sample 712E1DmetaG_FD_121300 | JGI IMG/M metagenome (GOLD analysis project Ga0182027, IMG submission 121300) | Permafrost microbial communities from Stordalen Mire, Sweden - 712E1D metaG (Illumina Assembly) | ecosystem: Environmental > Terrestrial > Soil > Wetlands > Permafrost | place: Sweden...
AGCCCCAACATTGCGACGAACGTCGACATCAAGACTGGCCGCAGCCTCCGCTGAGCGGCAAGGCGTGCGCTTTCCTCGGGTGTATGACCGCTTTCGCGTAACTGACGGGCGTAGGTGACGACCAGCAGGGCGTCCTGGACTGCTACGCCCAGGATCGAGATGAATCCCATGGCCGCGGAAATGGAAAAGTCGGTACCCGTGACGTAGAGAGCGACAATGCCTCCGCTACTGGCGACCGGAACACCGAGCAAAACAATGAGCGTGTCCCGCCAGTTCTTGGCGGAGCTGTACGCGAGGAAGCCGATGATCACCAGCGTGAGGGGAATGATGAGCAACAGACGCTCGGTGGTTTCGCGCAACTGGTTCATTTCGCCGTCCCATTCCAGATGCGTGTCGTAGGGCAGCTTTACCTCGGCGTCGATCTTTGCCTGCGCTTCACTGATGGTCGAGCCGAGGTCCCGGCCACGCACCGAGAACTTCACGGGCACATAGCGCTTCAAATCCTCGCGAAAGACTACCGACGGTCCCTCTTCCTCGACGACCTCGGCAAGCTGACCGAGCGGAACCTGGGAGCCATCTGGCGAAGCCACGAGAATATTGCGGATTGATGGCACGTCGCGGCGGTACTGTTCCGCCCAGCGCAGAATCAGATCGAAGTGCTTTTCGCCCTCGAACACCTGGGTAATGACCTGGCCGCCGATGGCGGCCTGGACGACAGCCGCCACATCACCCGTATTGAGGCCGTAGCGGCCAATTTGGGCCCGGTAGGGAGTAATGCGAATGGCTGGCTGGCCAAGAGAGCGGAAGATCCCGAGGTCCTGCACACCAACCACCGTCTTGAGCACGTCCTGGATCTCGATGGCCTTGGCCTCGTTGACGTGCAGATCTGGACCCATCACCTTGACAGTGTTTTCGCCCTTCACACCAGACATGGCCTCCTCGACGTTGTCGGCAATAACTTGGGAGAAGTTGAACACGACGCCCGGGAATGCCTTTGCTAGATCCTGTTGTATGTCCTGGGTCATCGATTGCTTGGTAAGGCCCTTGCGCCATTCGCGCGTGGGGCGGAGCGGTGCCAAGAGCTCGATGTTGTAGAAACCGGAGACGTCTGTCCCGTCGTCCGGACGGCCGAGTTGCGAGATCACGGTCTCGACCTCGGGCCGGCTCTGCTGTTCCCTGGTGCAGGTGGCGCCTTCGTCGCTCGGGCATCCGCGCACGATGGCGCGAATACGTCCGACATAGCGTGCCGATTGTTCGAGGGAGATGGAGATGGGCAAGGTCGCGCGGATCCAGAAATTCCCCTCCTCGAGCTTGGGCATGAATTCGCGACCCAAGAAGACCGAGGCGGCGAGGGCCAGCACCACCGGCACCAGGCCGATGGCAATGGCGGCTCGCGGACGGCGCAGCGAGAATGCAAAGAGGGGAGTGTAGAGTCGGTTGAGGAAGCGCATCGTCGCGCTCTCATGTTCTTCGTGCGCCGCTTCTTGCATACGAAGCAACCGCGAGGAGAGCGTGGGCGTGAGGGTAAGCGCGAGCAGAATGGCGCCGCCGATGGCGAAGGCGTAGGTGTGCGCCATGGGGGACATGATGACGCCGGCCACACCGGTCAACGTGAACAGAGGAATGAAGGCCACGGCAATGATCAACGTGGACGCGAACATGGGCGGACCGACCTCGCGAGCCGCCGCCACCACGCGCTCGAAAGCGTTGCCGCCCTTGCGCATGAAATTGACGAAGATGCTCTCCATCATGATGACCGACGAGTCCACAACGATGCCGAAGTCTACGGCGCCGAGAGAAATCAAGTTGGCGGCCGTACCAGTGGCCACCATGCCGGTGAAAGCAAACAGAAGAGCGAGGGGAATGTTGATCGCCGTGATGAGAGCCGCACGTAGGTTTCCGAGAAACAAGAGAAGCACGAGGGTGACAAGAATCATTCCGACCAGAAGATTCTCCATCACGGTGTGCGTGGTCAGCTTGACCAGGTCGGCCCGATCATAAATCGGCTCGATATCGATACCTGGGGGCAAGACGCGGTTCTGGTGAATGTAGTCCACACGATCGTGAATGCCCCGTACAGTCTTGAGCGACTCTCCGCCGTAGCGCATGAGCACGATGCCCTCGACCACGTCGGGCTCGTCATCCTGGCCGACGATGCCGAGGCGAGGCGCTGCGCCGACGCTGACGGTGGCCACATCGCGCACCCGCACCGGCACGCCCTTGGCCGCGGTGACAGTGATGTCGCCGATATCCTGTACGGATCGAATCAGGCCGACGCCGCGCACGTCGAAGGACTGATCCCCAAGGGTGAGGCGCTGCCCGCCGACGTTCTGGTTGGCGTTGGCGATGGCGGCCTGCAGTTGCGACAAGGCGACACCACGCCCGCGCACGCGATAGGGATCGACCTCGACGTGGTACTGCTTGGTCAGGCCGCCGAAGCCGACCACATCGATAACCCCTGGGACCTGACGGAACTGCTTTTCCAGAATCCAGTCCTGCACCGTCTTCAGATCGGAAAGTGAATAGCCCTTACCCACCACTTTGTAGCGGTAGAGCTCTCCGATGGCGCTCCACGGCGAAAGCTCGGGCGCGACTCCTGGTGGCAGCGTCACGAAGTTGAGCTGGTTAAGCACGCGCTGCTGTGCCGTGAAATACGACGTGTCCCAACCGAAATAGCATTTCACATCGGCCAGACCGAAAAGGGACTGGGACCGGATGTGCTCGAGCCCCGGCATGCCGACGAGCCCAGTCTCGAGCGGCAGGGAGACGTAGCGCTCGACCTCCTCGGCGCTCCAACCCTGAGGTTGGGCGATGATCTCGATCATGGGCGCAACCGGGTTGGGATAGGCCTCGATGGCGAGAACTTTGTAGGAGTAGAGGCCGATGCCGACGAGGGCCAGCACGAGCACGACCACCAGAATCTGGGCACGAACGGCGGCTGCGACCAGTTTTGCAATCATGACTAAAACATCGCCGAAAGCAGGATGGCTCCGCCGGTGATGACCTTCTCGCCAGCCGCGATGCCACGGACCACAGGCAAATAGTCGCCGCCCAACTCTTCATTGACCCAAACCGGACGCCGTTCGAAGCGCAGTCGCCCGTCGGGGGTCTTGCCGAGCTCGATGAAAACCATGGTCTGGTCCCCGATGTGCAGGACTGCACTTCTTGGAATTGCCAGCGTTTGCTGCCGATCCACGGCCAATGCCGCCGTTGCGTACATTTCGGGCTTGAGCGCCCGATCGGCGTTGTCTAGCGTGCAGCGAACCTTGGCCGTACGGGTTGCGGGATCCAGGGTGTCGGAAACCCAATCGGCCACGCCTTTGAAGACACGGCTGGGATAAGCGACGCCTTTGACCAGGCACTCGGTGCCCTGCTTGACTCGGCCGAGATCCATCTCGAACAGATCGGCCATGACCCACACGCTGTCGAGCTCGCCAATGGTGAACAGCTCGATGACGGTGCCCCCGGAATACTGCCCTTGAACTTCCGTGCCGGGATTTACATTGCGCGCGATGACCTCGCCACCGATGGGCGATCTCAAAGTGTAGCTCTGCGTTCCCGCTTTCGCCCCGCCGGAACGCAGAAGTTGGGCCTTCCTCTTCGCCCGCTGCAGCTCGGCCTTGGCTTTGGAATAGTTTCCCTGCGCGGCCTCTAAATCACGTTGCGATCCCGCGTGAACGTCGAAAAGATCCTTCTGCCGCCGAAAATCCTTTTCCGCGGAAATGAAATCGGCCTGCGCCTTCTCGACGTCCGAAAAGGCGCTGCCGACGTCGGGCGAGTCGATGGTCACCAGGGTGTCACCCTTGTTCACGCGCTGCCCGGGCTGGGCTTCGATGTGAACCACGCGTCCGGTCACCGGGCTCATGACGTGAGCTACCTTTAGGTCGTCGAAGGTCACACGTCCGCTGGTCACGACCAAACCCCCGACCGGTTGTGGAGCCAATGGCTCCGCAACCAATCTGGCGGCCGACACTTGGTCAGGCCAAAGCCAAACTTCGGTTGCCGGTGGATCCGTCGATTGGCTACGGTTGCCCTGGCCTTTGTCAGCGCCATGGCAGGCGCAAAGTAGCGCGATCGCGAAAGACGGGAAGGCCAACGGCTTCACAGGCTCATCTCCTCTCCTACGGCTTGACCAATGAGCACGACAGCTTGCCAGTAGTCGGCGAGATCGCTTTCGTAGTCCAACTTGGTCGAAATAAGAATCCGTTGGGCATCCAGGTACTCGAGCAGGGACGCTGCGCCCTTCTGATATTGCAACTGCACCAGGTCACGCGTGCGTCGGGCGTGTTCGAGCAGCTCGCGCTCAGCGCGCTCGACCCGGCCCCGAGCGGACTTGAATTGGGTGAATGCAGCTTGAACATCGCTCAGGACCTGCGCCTCGGTCTTCGCCAGCTGGGCTTCCTGCATGGTTACATCCGCCTTTGCTTTCACAATCTCGCCTTCGAACCGATAGACAACGGGTGGGGTCAAGGTCAAACCGAAGCTGAAGGTCGGAGGATTGATGGCGCTTGTGTAGCTGCCTTGGCCGCTTACTCCAACCGACAGTGCAATATCAGGAAAACGAAGGCGCCGGCTCGACCGAAGCGATGCTTCTGCGCGCTCGCGGTTGATTCTTGCACCAGCGAGATCAGGCCGCTGCCTTCGCGCTAGTCCGAGGAGCGAATCCACCGAGGCACCTTGCAGAGCCCCAGGAACGGCATAGCTCGGCAACTCGGCGTCGACCTCGAAAGCAGGAACACGCCCGCGCGCGCCCAACATGAAGGCGACCTGAGCCTTGGCGAGGCTCAGTGCCTGCTGTGCGCGCTCGACTTCCTGATCCGCCGTGAGCTTCTCCGTCTCGACCTTCAGTACCTCGACCTCCGAGATCGATCCGTGCTGATAGCGCGCCCGGTTCAGGTCAGCCACGCGCGAAAGGGTATCCTGAGCCTCCTTCTGGGTGGCAAGTGCCTGATGTGCAGCAACGGCGTCCAGATAAGTTTGGCGAAGCAATCCTTCCAGTGTACGGCGCGCATCCGCCTCGCCCTTGCGGGCGACGTCGAGCGCGAGAGATGCCGCATTCATCCGCAAGCCGCGCTTCCCGGACAATGAGTCGAAAACCGCCGATTGATCTGAAACGCCAAAGCTCCATGCCAGATCCGAGCAACCCTGTCCCGAACAGGCAAACGATCTCCCGACACCAGCAGAGAATGCCGGATTGGCCGCTGCACTCGCCAGCAGGCTGTCCCCGCGCACCCCTTCCACCGTGGCCTCGGCAAGAATGAGGTAAGGCCATGCTCCCGAAACAGGCGCAGGGCATCCGAGAGGTGCAATTGAGCAGGAATCTCGATCCCGACATCAGGCTCTCCCGCGAAAGCTGACGACGGGAAAAGGCCGCAAAGGACCATGGTTCCGACCAATCCCGCGTGCGCTAGATAACTGCAGCTCATGGAGAAGACAAATCGACTTTCTGTTGATACTCTCAGCAGGTTCTCACCAAGCAGAGCGGTACGAAGGGGTCCCTTCCATTGCACGTGGAAAGTGACCTAAAGACAAGAAGGGCTGGCGCCGCCGGAGGCCAGCGGCCAAAACTGACGGCTAGCCGGCCGCTCGATGCTGCGGCTCGGCGGTCTCGCTCACGATGGCTCGCACATCGAGCCCATGCCGTGCGATTTTTCTGAGCACAGTCTGGTACGAAATGCCCATAACCTGTGACATCGCTACCCGATGACCGCGCAACTCGCGAATCAGCATCTTCAGGTAGTCGCGCTCCACCTCGGACAGGCTCGGAAAACGCCCAACCCTCTCATCGTTCTTGGCAGAGCTGAACGGCGCGAGCCTATTCCTGGTTTCGACCTCGAACCGTTCTTCGTAGAAGACGATAGCCTCAGCGCCAATCTCGTCAGCGGTGGCGACGGCCATGGCACGCTCGACAATGTTGCGCAGCTCACGGACGTTCGCCGGATACCCGTGTGAGAGCAGCTTGCCCTCGGCCTCAGCGGAGAAACGCAGCGCCGGCCGATGGAGCTTCTCCGCGTAGTGCTGCAAAAAACGCCGGCCAAGCTCAATAATATCACCAGGTCGCTGCCGTAGCGGTGGGACGACGAGCCTACCCACATCCAGCGTATGAATCAGCTCCTGGCTCAGCTGCCGCTGTTGCAGAAGCTCACCAACACTCAGTCTCGAGCTTGCGATAATCCGGACCGGCCGGCCCGAGCGAATACGGCTGTTCATGATCTCGCCGATCCAGGCTTGCCCAACCGGCCCGAGGTTCTCGAGGTCTTCGACCAGGATGGTACCGTCCGAAGTCCCACCTCGCATGTCGGACGTTCCTACGTGGTCGGCGGGGACAATGCGAAAACGCCTATCACACGCCACGGGATCTTCTTCATGCACCAGGCGGGCGAGCTCGGCCAGGCCCAAGCCTCGCTCGCCCTGCAGAAGAATCGGCGCGCCGGCAAGCCTGGCCAAACCGCGGGCCGAGCAGACAACGTTCTCCAAGCTGGGAGAATCCAACAACCAGCTTCCTGGCACCTGAACGGCATCGGCGATGCCTCGCCGAAGCTCGAGTGCTCGACTGCTGCTCGAAGTGGGATTAGATTCAGGCGGCTGTGCCAGGAACAGAGTTGGTGTCATGACGACTCCTTGCTCGGTCAGTTAGGCATTCGAGGACAATTCACTGCCCTGCGTCTGGCGATGGAGAAGAAGAAAGAGCAGCGCAGGCGCTTCCGTTACAGTTCGGGTTGCTGCTTGATGAAGCAGGCGTAGGGCAGCAATAGGCCTCCGGGCAGGCCGGCGCTGAAGGAGTTTGACAGCTGAGTCCGGTATTGCACTCGTCTTCGTTGTAGACGGGGCTGGCTGTGCTGATCAGATTAGGGTTGCAGCGGTCGCCCTCACTCCCCCCCTTGCATCCGAAGGAAAGGGCAAGAAAGCCGGTGGCCACGCCAACAAGCACAATGCGAGAAAAAAGTGACTTGCGATTGACAGAAGATTCCATGACTGTTGTCTCCAATGGTGTTGCTGCTATTCCGACTAGAACCGTGTGAGCGCCGCAAAAATAATGCGATTGTCCGTCTTGACCAGGTCGGGCTGCCAGCCGGCAGGCGTCAGAGTGTTGCTGTAACCGTCCGGTGAGGTCACGCCGCCATGGCCGGCGAAGTACGGTGTGTCAGCCTGACGATGATTGAACTCAAGATCGAACGTAAACAGCTCTGTCGGCATGTACTGAATACCGCCCTCATAGTCCCAGGCATTGAATTTGGTCCCGGCATTGTAATCGAAAGGAGCTGTCGCCGGCGGGACATTCAGCGGTTGACCGATGAAGGTTGGCGAGGCATTGCCTGTGGGAGCCAGAACGAGGTAGCGGCCCGGATTGTTCATGAAGCCGCCTCCCACAGTGAAGGCGAACTTGTCTCCGAACGATAGACGATGGTAGGCCATTGCGCTCACGAAGTGCTGCGTGCACGGCGTGGACGAGGTGCAGTGGCCCTCGGTCCCGCTGCCGCCGAACGGGGTTACGCCATCACCGCTTTCGAAGCCGAGATCGGCCGTAATCGAGAACGCCGCACGGGTGAGGTATGAAGCGGCGGGATTGGTGAAATACCTGATCTGGAGGCTGTTATCGCTGTGAAAGCGTATCCGTCCAGGAGCATCTTGCGTATCCCAGCCGACGTACTCGTTCGAAAGCACGGAAACCCACTCCTCCGGCCGCCAAAGTATCTGCGTGCCGAAGCCAGGCAACGTGTTGAATTTCCCGTACGTCTGCCAGCCGTTGATTAGCCAAAGCTCGACCTTGAGCCGGTCGGTGGGAAACGTCTGTACGCGAATGCCGTTGAAGAACCATGGGGTGTTATCGGAAGTAAATGACGGCAGATACATCCAGTTCTCAAAATTATCATAGGAAAACAACCCGACGTAAGACATGAAGATGCCAGCGTCTATGTTGATGCCATTCCAGACATCGAGGTGATAGCCTCCGTATGCCTCGCTCACGTAGCGCATGGCCGTTTGTAGGTCGAACTGGCCGCGGTTGGTGCTGCCATCGTTGCGAGGAACCAGCGTCGAGCGGACGCCAAATTGGGTCATGATGCGGGCGCGAGTGGCTTCGTAGTGAAAATCGCCGCCAAAGCCCAAAAACGCCAAGGTGAACTCGTTATTGCGAGACAAGGCGGTCGATCCTACGACGGTGTTGTCGATGGGCATGTTCTGCGATGCCGTGTAGTTCACATCGATCAAGACCTCGGGCGTGAAAAACTTCGTATCGAGGACCGCTTTGTGCTGCCTACTATTGCCGTTGAGCCAGGTGAAGTCGCCGTAAGCAAAGGGCTCCGCCGGGCCCGCCTGCGCTGGTGGGGCAGCGGCCGGCTGCTCGGCCGGCACCACTGGCGCCGGGGCCACAGCGGGAGATGCCGCGGCCGGCGGTGTGGCTCCGACAACAGGCTTGGGCTGCGCGGGCGGCCCCTCAGCCTGAGGCTGGGACATATCGCTGCCAGGCTGGCCAGCCGCCGTGCCCGCAAGCACGACAGACGACAATAGAATACAAGCGGACAATTTCTGGGCTCGTGAAATCACCTTAATCCCCTTTCGTTGGAAGAATGTGGAACTTTGTTTAATTCGCTCGGGACCAAAGCTATCGGATCAAAAAGGCATCTGCGCGCGACTGTTCTTGCTTGGCCAGGCCCTGACATGCTTTGCCACACTCAGGGTTTTCCAAGACCAGACGGGGCTGGTTCGAACAGAAGTCGCGCATAGCTTCGGCGTTTTGCGGTTGCGAGCAGGCGGCTTGCAGGCCCTTGAATAGTCCGGCCGGCAAGGCCTGGTGGCTGCCGCTCGGCAACTCGCGGATCGCGCGGGGCTCCACCCTGCTGCTCAATGCCAGGACAATTGCGACCGCGGAAAGCCCTGTGACGAGCGCGCCCCACTTGGCCCAGATGAAACGAGATCTGCGACGCGAAGGACGCAGAGCAGGCCCGGATTCGAGATGTAACGATTGAGATGTGGATATCATGACTTCACCTGTTCGCATTATTGGTGCCAGTGTTTCGCCGCGGTTGGCGTGGGTATGGCAGACGCTGTAATTGCGCCTTGCAACGATTTTGCAGCGATGGCATTGCAAGGAGCAAGCGCTAGACGACTTTTTGTCCAGACGTCTGTAGCGCGGTCGAGAAATGAGCTTATTCGCAGCATGATTGATCTTCCTTTTCGGCAAATGGTCGACATGGGAGCTTCAATGGCGGAAAGACAATAACCCCGCCACGGATTTCGCAATGAATCTGTCGGTAAATATTCCGAACGTAATCAAGATGCAGTCCATTGGTGTTTTCATTACCTTTGATTACCTGTTAGATGACAAACCGTAGCAACAGGTGAGTTAAAGCAGCGTTAAAATCACGTCCAACTGGGGCTGCTCAACGAGGATTTTCATCATTGAAATTCACGCGATACATATTGGAAATACGGCATGAATGTCACAGTCGAGGCTCCGGCCCAAGGCTGCTCCGATCGCTACCGCTTACGAGAGTGTTTAGCCCGCGGCTTCGGTCGGTACAGTTCCGGAGTCGAAGACGATCTTTCCATCGAATTCGCGCTTGGCGCGCGAAAATGTCAATGTGTCGGGCCTGCCCGCTTCGCCTGGAACTGGTCGAACAGGACGACGGCGTCTTCGCGCCATTGCGCCGCGATCGAGACGTTAGTGGCCAGCGGCTTCCGCTGACGTCGCTACTGCCTCGACGATGGCGCGCACATCAAGGCGATGCTTGCTGATCTTCTTGAGCACCGTCGAGTACGAAACACCCATCGTCCGCGAGATCGCAGTCCGTTGACCCCTGAATTGTCGAATCAACAACACGAGATAGTCGCGCTCCAACTCTGCTAGGGTCGGAAGATGCACAGCTCCCTGGCTACCAGTCGCCGCGGCCGAACGAACAATTTCCGACCGCACTTTCGTCGCGCTGGCTTGGTCGAACACGAGGATGGCATCCTCGCCTACCTCATCCGAGGTTGCTAACGCGGCGGCGCGCTCGACCAGGTTTCGCAACTCGCGAACATTTCCCGGATAGGTGTGCGCCAGGAGCTTGCACTCGGCAGCCTGTGAAAATTGCAGGACCGGTCTGCCCTGCCACTCGGCGTAGTGCTTTAGGAACCGCCGCGCCAGCTTTAGGATGTCGGTCGTTCGCGCACGAAGGGGCGGCAGCACGAGCCTGCCGACGTCAAGTGAGTACACCAGCTCTTGATTGAGCCCATCGCAGCGTAAAAGCTCGCTCGCGCTCAGTCGAGAGCCGCCAATGATCCGCAGCGGCGTCGCCAATTCCGTTCGACGCGCCAGCAGTTCCGTAATCCACGCCTGGCCGGCGGGCCGGAGGTTCTCCACATCCTCGACGAACAGGGTGCCGTCAAGTGCCACGCCGCGCATATCCGCGGGGCTAACCGCCGCGGCCGCCATCGCGCGCAGTCGTCCCGTGCGGGCGACCGGATCTTCCGCGTGAATAAGACGCGCGAGCTCTGGCACGCCCGTTCCCCGCTCGCCCTCGATGAGCACGGGTACCCCGGGCGCGCGCGCCAGCCTTTTTGCCATTTCCATCACCCCGGCCATTCCGGGCGAATCGAAGAGCCAGGACGATGGCATTTCCCCGGCGAGGCTTGCGTTCCGGCGAGCTTCTAGCGCGTGTGCAACCCGAAACCCTGCTTCTGCTGTGAGTTGGCTCATGGCTAATTATTCAGTGGTTGGAATCGACAGTAACAGGGATCTAGCAATCAAGTAGTTAAAGCTCTGTTAAAAATGGGCTGCCATTGTCAGCACGCTATCATCGTCGTCAGCTACCTGACGTATTCAGGCGGTAGCCAAGACCAGCTTCGTTTAGAAGGAATTGAGGGTGCGCCGGGTCCGGTTCCAACTTTGCGCGAAGCGAGTGCATATACACGCGGACGTAGTCGTTCTTGCGCTGATAGGCCGAACCCCAGGTCTCTCGAAGCAGGGCATCGGTGGTCACCAGGCGCCCAGCGTGCCGGGCAAGGGTTGCCAGCAACCTGAACTCCGTCGGCGAGAGATGGACTAAGCTTTCCCCTTTCATCAGCCGGTGTGCCAGAAAGTCCAAGGTGTACTGGCCAAACGCAGTCGTGGTCTCGGTACCGTTGGCCACGCGGACATGGTTGCGAAGAGTCGCCCGTATGCGCGCCCGCAGCTCCGGAACGGAGAATGGTTTCGTCAGGTAGTCGTCCGCCCCGGCGTCCAGCGCTTTCACTTTTTCCGCCTCCTCTTCGCGGCCCGAGACAACAATGATTGGAGCAGCGCTGTTGGCGCGGATCGTGGGAACCAAGGTTAAGCCATCTATGTCGGGCAATCCCAGATCCAGCAGCACGAGATCGGGATTTCTGGTTCTGACCTCCTCGATTGCGCTTCGCCCGGTCACGGATTCAATCGTTTGATACCCATCGGACTCGAGCGCCATAACGAGAAGATGGTTTAGGTTGCGGTCATCTTCGACAACAAGTACGGCCGGCCCATTGATCATTGACGTCCCCCATGTGTAGCTCAACTCAGTGCAATTCGGAGGCCATTGCCGAGAGCGGTCGGCGGCGCTTCTTTGGCGTCGCGCCTCGATCGTTATTGCGCTTTCCGGCTGCACAATCGCAAGTTGCACGACCGGGACGACATGCGTCATGCAAGTTGCAGCTATTCCGAGGTTCGCAATCGGTAGCCGAGACCGGCTTCGTTGATGAGATAGCGAGGTCGGGTCGGGTCGGATTCGAGCTTCTGCCGCAAGGAATGCATGTAAACGCGAACGTAACCGCTTTTTCCGTAATGAGCAGAGCCCCATGTTTCCTTCAAAAGCGCGTTGGTGGTAACGACGTCGTCGGCATGTCGCGCCAGAGTAGCGAGTAGCTTGAATTCGGTGGCCGACAAGCGAATGTGGGCGTCGCCGCGCGAAAGCGTCCGGCCCTCGAGGTCAAGTCGGTAGTCGCCGAACGAGATGGTCGTCCGTGGAACCTCGCCCACCTGCGCGTGACTGCGAAGAGCGGCTCGAATCCGCGCAAGCAACTCGGGCACGGAAAATGGTTTTGTCAGATAGTCGTTGGCGCCCGCATCCAGGGCCTTGACCTTGTCTGCCTCTTGCTCGCGCGCGGAGACCACGATGATCGGGGCAGCGGTGTGAGACCGGATTCCAGGAACCAGGGCCAACCCATCAATGTCCGGTAAGCCGAGGTCCAAGAGAATGGCATCGGGGTTTCGCGTTCGCACCTCTTCGATGGCCCGTTGTCCCGTGCTGGCGTCGAACACGCGATAGCCTTCCGCCTCGAGAGTGGTAAGAAACACGCGCAAAATCTTACGGTCGTCTTCGACGATCAGGATGGAGCTCCCGCCCGTCACTGCCCCCATGCCCGCACGCCTTCGCTGAGCTCCGCTTCAATCATGTGAGGCGCCGCGTTCGCAACCGGTAAGGTAAACTGGACTGTCAGTCCGCCGCCAGGCGTATGGCCGGCCCACATTTTGCCACCGTGGGCCTCGACAATTCCGCGGGCCAGGGTCAGGCCTAGCCCCAGGCCGTGTCCAGTCGTGCCGTCGCTACGGTAGAACTTGTCGAAGATATGCGGAAGCTCTTCGCTCCGTATGCCTCCACCGTGATCGATGACGGAGATCATCACGTCGCGCTCTCCTCGGGTTGCGATGTTGATCTCAATGGGAAAGTCATTTCCCGCATAGGTCAACGCATTGTCGATCAAATTGATCAGCACCTGCTCGATCAAAATAGCGTCGATTTGCACCAGCGTCAGGTCGCTCGGCACGTGGGTACGCAATTGCCACCGTCCGAGGCCTCTGCGCTCGTCAACCCGCCTCAACACACTCCCCATAACCTCTTCAAGGCTCTCCCAGTCGCGATTGACTCGCAACCCTCCTGATTGCAGCCGGGTCACGTCGAGCAGACTCTTGAGCAGATCACTCAGACGTTTGGCCTCGTCGTTGATCAGCCGTGACATCTCGGCGCGGGCGCTGAGCTGCAGGCGGTCGCCATGCTCGACCAGGGTGCTCGATGCCGAGGTGATTACCGTCAGCGGCGTACGCAAGTCGTGGGAGATCGCGCTCAAGACCGCATTGCGAATCCGTTCGGTCTCCGCCTCCACCTCCACGGCATGCTTTTCCTCGGCCAGAAGCGTGCGTTCGATTGCCATGGCCCATTGCTGGGCCATCGACTGAACCAGCGAAACAGATTGAATGGCCTCTGCCGAGGCGGATTCGCGCGCGCGAATCGCCAGTACGCCCACGCATCCACGCGTGGCGGTCAAGGGAATGTAACAGACAGTTGCGTCGGGGGTGTTGCGCGTTCCTTTACCGGCGGGCTCCAAGTGTTTGGCTACCCAATGCGCGAGATCGAGGTCCTCGGTTTCCAGCGCAACGCGGCCGTAGTCCGAAAAGGCACATTGGAAGCCGTCCGGTTCAGCGCGAATCAGAACGCGCGCCGATACGCCGATGCCGGTTTCGATATGCCGGATCCCCGCAGTGCACACGTCGTCGATGGAGCGCGCATCGGCTAGCTCTTTGACGAGGGCGTACAGCGATTGCGTCCGGTGCTCGCTCAACCGCGCCGCCCGCGCCTGCTTTCGCGCCCGTTCGTTGAGTGTGCTAACAAGGACCGCCACCCCGAGCATCGATAGCTCAGTCACTATGTCGCGGCCGTTGTCGATGTTCAGGGTCCCGTATGGGGGCAAGAAGAAGTAGTCTAGACAAAGCGCACCTGCGATCGCGGCAAGAACCGCCGGCCGATAGCCACAGCGCGTGGAAACCAGGGCAATCACGAAAAGATAGGCAATGGACGTATTCGTGAGATCGTGCCGACCACCGAGCCACAATGCGAGCGCAGTCACGGCAGCTACGGCCGCCACGCCCATCAAATCACGCCCCAACGCCTCTCCGAAGCGCCAAAGACGGTTGTCTTTCACAACCCAGAATTCCCCGGTGGCCGTCGTACTAGTCATTGTTCAAAACCCTTCCCGCTGGCGTGTCACCCTTGTCATCGTCCGTCTGACAGAACACCCACTGGCGGGAGCGCACCCTCCAGGCGCTCCCGGGCTATGAGCCGGAGCAAACGCGACCGGCTTTCATTTCGATTCAAGCGATGCGGTCGCCGGTCGGCTCGACCTCGGCGTAGCCAGTAGCGCGTACGCTCGCTTCGAGATTTCCTGGGCGGTTTCGGCGCTCACGCCTTTGACGAACAGCACGTACCCTGCGTAGGTCTCGGCCGCGACAACCGACGTTCCGGCGACGACGAATGGGTCCGCCGCCGCGTCGTTACCGACCATGCGTCCCGATCCCACCAGCGCGACGTGGCAGCTATTGACCCGTTCGAGCCATGGCTTGGTGATGCTGGGTGTGGCCCGCAGCCCAATGATTGCTCCCTCGGTTTTGCTGGTCTTGATCTTTCCGACAAAGTACGCCTCCTGGAGCGGCGCCACGCTGACGATGGCGTCGCGGTAGGCCAGCAGCCCCATCTCGCGTTCCTTGGCCGGCACCCCGGCGCAAATATCATCCGCGATGGCCGCATATTGCGCGGCGGTTGGGGTCTTGTCCGCAGCCAGGGCTCCCGCACCGATGACGGAGAGACCGCCGAAAGCAGCAGCTGTCAACAATGTCCTTACTTTAGTGGTCATGACGAATCCTCCTATTTCCGGCCTCACTTCGAGGTCACTTGTAGGATGTCCCCACTTCGATTAAAAGGACGTTAAAAACGCGGTCGTCGGTTGTGTGGCGGCCAAGAACCACATTGTGTTCGACAAGATCGCCGCCACTGACGCCGATGCCGGTGCGGTCAAAATGCCGACGGGATCCATTGTCGATTGGCACATAGAATCGGGGGCGCATGGTAAGTGCGCCCCCGACATCAACAACAATGGACCAAGCGTCGGTTTAGTACGATTCGAGTGACGCAGTCGTGGGACTGGCGGGCATCGATAGCAGCGCAACGGACCGCTTCGTGATCTCCTGGGCCGCGTCGGCGTTCGGTCCTTTGACGAACAGCACGTACCCGGCATAGGTCTCGACCGCGACGACAGACGTTCCCGCGATGGCGAATGGATCCGACGCCGCATCATTCCCGACCATGCGCCCCAACCCTACCAGCGCAACATGGCAGCTATTGACCCGTTCGAGCCACGGCTTGGTGATGCCGGGTGTCGCCCGCAGTCCGATGACCGCCCCTTCCGTCCGACTGGTCTTGATCTTCCCGACGAAATAATCCGCCCTGAGCGGCGCAACACTCACGACGGCGTCGCGGTAGGCCAGCAGCCCCATCGCGCGCTCCTTGGCCGGCACTCCGGCGCAAGTGTCATCTGCGATGGCCGCGTATTGCGCGTCCGTTGGTGTTCCGCTTGTTTCCGCTGCCCGAGCCCCCACGCCAATGATGGAAACGCCGCCGATAGCAACGACCGAGAGCAATGTCCTTACTTTAGTAGTCATGACGAATTCTCCTAGTTCTGGCCTCTTCTTGAGGTCACTCGTAAGATTCCTCGCCTCCATTAAAGGGGCGTTAAAAGCGCGGAAGGCTGTCACGCGGCCGAAACCCGGTGAATTTCTTCGTTGCACCGTGGGTAGGCCATTTCCAGCGTGCAGAATGCATGCTACCCAGGGTAGCGATCCGTGCGATTCGCGACCGGTGCTTGACCAGACGGGGGCCTGGGCCGCGAGATTCCGCGCTG
>Ga0182027_10007825_pt1 | contig 15662 bp, 14 predicted proteins | sample 712E1DmetaG_FD_121300 | JGI IMG/M metagenome (GOLD analysis project Ga0182027, IMG submission 121300) | Permafrost microbial communities from Stordalen Mire, Sweden - 712E1D metaG (Illumina Assembly) | ecosystem: Environmental > Terrestrial > Soil > Wetlands > Permafrost | place: Sweden...
ATCCGCTGATTCTAAGTCCGTCACGATGCTGATAATATCCGTCCAATTTATATATTCTTGCATAATAACGCACATCAAGCAGATATGGGGAATAAAGAATTAAAGCCGCGTCGGAACTTTGATAAATAAAATTTACTCCTATAGTATCTTTTCTTTCATAATGGAAGAATGCATCGCTTTCATTACGGATAAATGCACCCTGGGCATTACTGTTTCCGAATCCTACACCCAAATTCATATATTTTGAAAGTTTTACAAAGACATGACCTTTAAATGTGGTGAATTGCAAGTTTCCTGTATAATTATACATCGTACTAATTATATCCTGATTTAAAGCATTAGGATCAGCGCTAAGCCAGGTTTTCATAAAAGTAGCTCCGAGAGAAAAAAAGCTTGTAAGTCCTAATTCTAATCTTGTACCCAATTGTGTAAGTCGGAAACTCAGATTATCCGAATAATAAGTTAATGACGGCGCAAGTCCGACATAATTTGGGAATGTTTCAATTATTGCGGCAACTCCGGTAACCGGCAGCCATCCTTTTCTTTGGTTTATCATTCTGACTTGCGTTGTATCAAGATGATCTTTTTCGATCATCATATCAAAAACATCGCGTGCGCTGTCGGGTTCACCCATTCTTGTATAGGAATCGCCTAAGTAAAGATGAGCGTCAAAGCTGGATGAATCCTGTTTTGCCAGATCTTTGAATTCATGAAGTGAATTAACCGAATCACCCATTGCATAATAAAGTTTAGCTCGCGCAAGCTGTGTTTCAAAATTCGGGCCTTTGGATAATACATCGTTGTAGGTCTGAAGCGCTTTTTGGTAATCTTTCGCGCAAAATAAAACATCGCCGTATTCTTTTTCTATAAGAACGTTTGGTTCGGCTTTTGCTAAATACTCTTCATAAAACGGAAGAGCATCTTCACATTCCTGAGCCATAACTTTTTCTCGGCCTGCTTGAAGGATAGCATAAACTTTTTCTTCTTCGGCGCGCATTTTCTGCCAGTCGATATTTGACTGAAGTTTTATTACGTCGTCATTTGACGGATCAATTTCTTTTGCTTTGTTTTCGTAATCCTGAGCTTTATCAAAATCCTTATCGATTAAAGCGAGCGAACCCATTGAAATCAATGCATCGATATTATTAGGGTGTGCTCTTAGAACATTATCAAGATATCCTCTTGCTTTTTCAAGATCTCTTGTAATCCAGATAGATACTTGCGCCCGGAAAAGCTGATAATCGAGATTATTTGGATAATCCTCCAGAAGTTTGTCTGTGATATCGATTGCTTTATCAAATTCACGGTTCCATGCCGAATTTCTTGCCCAGCGGAATCTTAAATCCTGGTCTTTTTCATCGGGATATTTTTCAAAATATTTATCAAGCATAACCATTGCGCTGTCATAGTACTGAAGATTCTCATAATTTTCAGCTACTATCTTCATTGATTCTTTGTCGTCCGGATCCTGCAGCAGTTTTGCTTTAGCAATAACAAGTTTATCCTGAAAGTTCTTTGAGCGGATTGAAGTAACAGAATCGAATTTTTCTTTATATCTTGGATCTTCCGGATTGACATTACCGATTATTTTAAGCTGCTGGTATGCTTCTTCGATCCTGTTAGCTGCTATCAGTTCGTTAATAAGTTTGAATCTTGTTTCAGTATCGTCGGGTTTTCTTCTCAGGATTTTATAATAGCGGTCAATCGGATATTCTTTTTCAAAAGCGCGGGGATTTTCCTGAGTCAAATACGCCTGCTGATTAACAATATCAAGCCCATCCTGAGCTTCTTTGAAAAAAGGTTTGAATCCTAATGCAGTTTCGAACGCATGTTTTGCTATCGGATATTTTGAAAGCCATAAGGTAAAATATCCATACCGGCTCCAAAGTCGCCAATCCTGCGGATAACGTTCAACATATTTCTTAAGAATCTTTTCGCCTTTTACAATACTTCCGGTTTTGGCAAGGACTTCAGTATAGCGAATAATTTCATCAGGAGAAGCATTATCATCTCGCTTTAAATATTCATCGTACCATTCTTCCGCTTTATCCCAGATTTCCATGAGTTTATAACATTTGCCGATCTCGAGATAATTTGAAGCGACATTAGCATTAATAGCTATTTCGCGTTGATAGCCCTGAATATTTTTATTAAGTATTGGATACCAAATGCTTATTAAATGCTGAAGGTTATTTTCATAATTAGAATGTTTATTAGGATCACGTGTTTCAAGAGCAACTGCGCGCCTGTAATCAAGTCTGGCTTCAGCATATTGCTGTCTTTTTTCCCAGCAAATTGCCCGCAAATTATAAGCTTCGGATTCCTGAGGATTGGCGGCAATGTATTTATTCAATTGATCGATTGCTTCGCCGTAGCGGCCGGCTTGCATATGGGAAATGGCGGTTCGTTTATATGAATCGATATCGGATCTTTGTTGTGCATTTGAAAAAAACGGAAGAAGAAATGTTAGAACAAAGATGAATATTCTTATTCTGGATAAAAAGATATTTTTAATAAAAATATGTTCCATGAAACCCGTCTATGGCGGTTTTATGTTCATTAATAATAGCCATCATTGTCACTAAGGAATTATTCCAAAACTAAATTCAATAGTATTATACTGATTAATTCCTATATATTATAACATAAGCGAGTTCGGAATAATTCCGCTTATAATTTATGTAAAATTAGTTCAAAAAGTAATGGAAGAATAGGAATTGCACAAAGAATGTGATTTCCTTCAATTACTTCTTAATTGTGCAAAAAATGATTTGATGCAAAATGCATGAATCAAACTTCTTATAGCTCTCAATTTAATATATCCTTATAAAAATACATAATATCTTTAAGTTAATGATTGTTTAACATAAACATTCTAAGGGTTATTTCGATAATGTTCTTAGAATCATTTCTAGTGTAATTTCTTGAAATGGGGTAGTTTAAAAATAATCGTATCTTATAAATTTACGAGAGAAAGTAAATGAAACTTAAAAAGGTTATCGAAGTCGACAAAGATAAGTGTGTTAATTGTCATAGCTGTATTTCATCATGTCCGGTAAAATATTGTAATGACGGTAGCGGAGATTATGTAACTATTCATGAGGATTTATGTATAGGATGCGGAGAATGTTTAAAAGCATGCACTCATGATGCGAGAATAATAATTGATGATTTTGATATTTTCATGGAGGCTTTACGTAACAGAGAAAAAGTTGTTGCAGTAATTGCACCAGCCATTGCCGCTGAATTCCCGGATACTTATATGAATTTTAACGGCTGGCTTAAATCTATTGGAGTTAGCGCATTATTCGATGTTAGCTTTGGCGCTGAAATCACTATTAAAAGTTATCTTGAACATATTGCTACAAATAAACCGAAAGCGGTAATTTCTCAACCCTGTCCCGCTATAGTTTCATATATAGAAATATTTCAACCCGGGTTGTTAAAATATTTAGCTCCTGCAGATAGCCCGATGATGCATACAATTAAATTGATTAAAAATTATTATCCTCAGTTCAGCGGGCATAAAATACTTATTGTTTCGCCATGTATTGCAAAGAAAAGAGAGTTTGAGGAAGTCGGTTTAGGCAATTACAATGTAACAATGAAAAAATTCAAAGAATATATACGGAAAGAAAGAATAAATTTATTACAATATTCCCAAACAGAATTTGATAATGATCCTGCAGAAAGAGCAGTATTATTTTCTACACCCGGCGGATTATTAAGAACTGCTCAAAGAGAATATCCTGAAATAATAAATGTTGCCAGAAAAATTGAAGGACCGGAAATTATTTATGAATATTTGTCCCACCTTGAACAGGATATAAATAAAGGAATTGCCCCATTATTGGTCGATTGTTTGAATTGCGACCATGGCTGCAACGGCGGTACTGGAACAAGTAAGGATAAATCACTTGATGAAATTGAAAAATCAGTTGAGAAAAGAAATATGGAAATGCAGCAGGCATATAACTCTAAAAATATATTTAAGAGTAAAAAACTTGCCCATCGAAAAATACAAGCTACAGTTAATAAGTATTGGAAGCCAAATCTTTATGGCAGGATTTATAGAGATTTATCCGATTCAAATTTAAAATCGACGGTAAAAATTCCATCTGAATCTCAGGTAGAAAAAATCTTTAAGGAATTATTAAAAGAAAATGATTCTGATATACTTAATTGCGGAGGCTGCGGTTATAATGAGTGCAAAAACATGGCAATAGCAATTTTTAACGGTTTGAATAAAAAAGAAAATTGCCATCTTTATGAAAAAAAGTATTTTACAGAAAGTGTCAACGAAATGCTCGAAGAGATGAAGAAATTCTCAGACGGAGATCTTACAGTTCAGCTTCACTCCGATAATAATGGTGAAGTCGGGAAATTCTATGCTGAATTCAATAAGGCCTTGGAAAATATCAGGAATTTACTGCACTCTTTAGTCGGGTTAATTAATACTACGGTTAGCGCAAGCAATCAAATTTCTTCAAGCAGTGAAGAGATGGCAGCCGGAGCGGAAGAGCAAAGTTCGCAAACCAATGAAGTTGCGGTAGCAATTGAAGAGATGACGAAAACAATTGTTAATACTACTATAAATTCTTCTGCTGCTGCAGAAGCTGCAAAGAATGCCGGAATGATTGCTAAAGATGGCGGTAAAGTTATTAATGATACTATAGCCGGCATGAACCGGATATCGGAAGTTGTTAAAACATCGGCAGCAATAGTTCAGGCGCTTGGAAAAAGCAGTGATCAAATCGGAGAAATAATCAAGGTTATTGATGATATAGCAGGTCAAACAAATTTACTGGCTTTAAATGCCGCAATCGAAGCTGCCCGTGCCGGAGAGCAAGGAAGAGGATTTGCAGTTGTAGCCGATGAAGTTAAAAAACTTGCAGAACGTACAACAAAAGCAACAAAAGAAATTGCCGTAATGATTAAAACTATTCAAAGGGATACTGCCGGGGCAGTAGATTCTATGCAAAAAGGCACAATAGAAGTTGAAAAAGGAAAATTACTGGCAGATGAAGCGAGTAACTCTCTTAATTTAATTATTGAAGGATCTGAAGAAGTAGTAAATATCGCAACTCAAGTTGCTTCCGCCAGTGAGGAACAAGCAGCGTCCGCAGAACAGATTACAAAAAATATCGAAGGAATCAGCAAGGTTACTAATGAAAGTGTATCCGGTGTCCAGCAAATTGCTCATGCTGCTGAAGAATTGAATAGGCTGACTGCAAGTCTGCAGGATATAGTCTCAAAATTCAAGATTGAGGATAATACAACATCTAAAAAATTCGATAAAATTCATATAGTTAAAAAGATTGCATATTAGGGAAGCCTTTTTTTATTATTTGGAGAATTGTTTAATAAATACCAATGCTGGATGGTCGAGGATAAGGAAAAGGTCAAGGATAAGGTCGAGGTCAAGGTTTAGGTCTAATATTTGAATATTCTATTTAAGAGTAATATTTCTCTTATTATTTTATTTCACATCACGCTAAGTTGTTTACTGACAGCGTTGCCTAGTATTATTCGAATTGGCTTATAAATAAAAGATTCGTTTGAGAAGATATAATAATTTTTAAATGAATTGTTTGATTGTATCAGTTAAACTGCTTAAATTTTTTATCGTCATTATATTTCATTCCGATTAACAGTTTTAATTCAGCATAGTATTCTTTAATTAGTCTGCCGGAGACACATAGTTTCATTTCAACAACCTTGAAGATTTATTATGATATTATTTGACAATAGTAAATATGGTAAGATTATAAATCCACTAAAGGAAGTGACAATAAATAATTTGTTTGCACGCACAGTAGTTGAAAAAAAAGTGATTGGTTCTGTATATGTAGATAATGTTGAGAATCCCAAAACCTATTATATAAAACATCCTTATGGAATGTCACTTCTTTTTGGTGAAACAGGGAAAGATGATTTTAATTCTAATTTTATTGATTATGCGTTAAACACATTCAGAATACGTGATAACGATGAATGGTTACAAGCTTTTCCTGATTCATGGAATAAAATGATTTCTGATCTGTTTGGCAATAATTTGATAAAATCCAAGGATAACATTGGTAATGATAATAATAGGAAGATAGAAGAAAATACAAGAGTTAATTTTAAATTCAACAAAAAGAAATATCTTGATTTCAAATTTCGCAGCAGTAACAAAGAATATAATATAGTTCGGACAGACAAAGAAATGTATGAAAACATGCATGGAAGTGTTGTACCAAAATACTTTTGGAAAGATGCGGGGCAATTTTTTGACTACGGTATAGGATTCAGCTTGATTTACGAAAATAGAGTTGCGTCAACCGCTTATTCTGCATTTATTCATGATGATCAATTAGAATTAGGGATTGAAACAGTTGAAAGTTGCAGGGGGAAAGGATTTGCAATCCAAACCTGTTCCGCGTTAATCGATTATTGTCTGGATAATAATTACGAACCGGTTTGGGCATGTCGGTTGGAAAATATTGGGTCATATAAATTAGCTCAAAAACTGGGATTTGAACCAACAATATATATCCCTTTTTATCGATTAAATTCTTGATAATAAATATATAGAGTTCCTAACAAAGTGAATAAAATAGAGCAGTATAAATTTTCAGCAGTATAACCTGCAAACGGTTCCGAACGGTCCTTAAGTATATAATTGTCAGGCATTCGAGGTAATCCGGAAGTTTGAGTAGAGAGATCAATAAGTTTAATTTCCTTTCCGTCTCTTGACGGTGTCTTTATATTTTTAGGCAGAAACTTTGAGATAGGGTCATTAATATTTAGTTCTCCATGATCGGCCATATCTTCAAGCAGCAGAGATGTAAAAACTTTCGTAACGGAACCGATTTCATACATTGTATATCTATCTGGTGTATTTCCGTTCTCTTTGCTTGTTTTGCCATAACTAATAACACGGTTTGAATTTTCATCCAGAATGCCGACAATTATTCCAGAACTTCTATTATTATCAATAGCCGTTTTGATAATTTCTTTTATTTGACTATAGGATAAATTCTCCTGAGCATTCGAAAATGTTGAAATGATAAATAATAAATATACTATCGGAGTGGGCATTAATTTTATTTTCATAACTCGCTTTCATTTTTCGAATACTTATATTATTTCCAAAGAAAAATTATGTTAATGAATCTCCTCGCCGCAAGCAGCGAGGTATCTGAAAAGCAACCCCGCAAGCGGGGCCGCCTCCGGCGGATTAAAATTATTATTTGCTATGGAATAAAATTTATTTTTTGCAGGTGTAAGTAACCCAGCTGATTTAAGATCTGACTAACAGTATTCAAGATTGCAGGAGTGAGTTATATTTTGATCTCAAATTATAATAAATAGTTAAATGTGGTTATTTTTTTATGTAGGCATTCAGCCCAATCACCAGATTTTTACCGTTGATCACACATTGTGTTGTCATATTTCCATGTGTAGTAGCTACAACTAATGTTTTTCCGGAAGCGCTTGGTGTTGGTTCCTGCATATCAATTTTTATAATGAGCTTTCCATTTTCAATTTTGACATCCATTGATTTTTTCTCCGTTAAATAGGACTGATTTTTCCGCAAGACTGTTTTATAAAGTTATAAACATTCATTCATTAAGGCAATAGTATCGGATAATACTTCAATGATCAGCCATATATTCCTTGATACATATATTAATTTAAGGAAGTGGGAACAAAAGCGGCTGCAGGTGATTTAAACCATGATAATTTATGGTATATTGCAATTGTCGGGGATGAAAATACTAAAGTATAAATACAAACATCTGTAAGACAATAGATTTCTTTCACCCTTAAATAAACATAAAATAAAATTATGGATAGCAAAAAATACGTACATGGATATTCAGGCAGAGAAACATTGAGACTAAAAGATCAGGCTGATACGCTTGATAATATAATTCATAATGACACAATATTTAGTAATGGAAGTTTAGTTCTTGAAGCAGGCTGCGGGGTTGGGGCCCAAACAAAAATAATCGCTTCAAAAAATCCTGCTTCTAATTTTATTTCGATTGATTTATCACAAGACTCAATTTGCGAAGCTAAGGAAATAATCAATTCTTTAGATATCACAAATGTTAAATTTAGGCAAGCAGATATTTACAATTTACCATTTACAGACGGTACATTTGACAGTGTGATTATTTGTTTTGTATTAGAACATCTTCACAACCCGAAAGAAGCTCTCGAAGAATTAAAAAGGGTATTGAAAAAAGAAGGAACTATGATTGCAATTGAGGGGGATCACGGTTCAACTTTTTTCTATCCCGATAGTAAATATGCTCATTCGGCAATAGATTGCCAGATACAACTTCAAAAGCAAAGCGGAGGCAATTCAAATATTGGAAGAGAATTATATCCTCTGTTGAAATCAATTGGTCTATCCGATATTTCAGTTTCACCACGAATGGTTTATGTTGATGCCAGTAGACCGCAGCTTGTGGAAGGATTTATTAAAAACACATTTACAGCTATGATAGAAGGAGTAGGTGAAAAAGCAATCCAAAATGGTATTATAAGTAGTTCGACATTTGAACAAGGAATTAAGGATTTGTACCGGACTGCTGAACCGGATGGTGTTTTCAGATATACATTTTTCAAAGGTTTTGGTACAAAAAAATAAAAGCATAACCGAATAAATTGTAATAAGTCATAAGGTTTGTTTGTATTAAAAATCGTTTCATAGTGTTAGCAGCTCCTAACTAATAATTTATCTAATCAATTCCCGGAATTCATAATGAATGTATTATTAATACTCGGGCATCCCGATAAGAATAGTTTTAATCATGCCATTGCCGAAACATGCAAAGAAAGATTATTAAAAAATGGACATTCCGTAATATTTCATGATTTATATAAAGAAGAATTCAATCCTATTCTAAATACGAGTGAAATACCAAAGCAAAGTCAAATCGATGATTCAATCAAAATGCATTGTGCTGATTTGGTAAACAGCGACGGGATAATCGTAATTCATCCTAACTGGTGGGGACAACCGCCGGCAATTCTGAACGGTTGGGTAGATCGGGTTTTCAGACCCGGAGTTGCATATGAATTTGAGGAAGGAGATAACGGAGAAGGAGTACCGAGAGGATTGCTAACGGCAAAAACAGCGTTAGTATTTAATACATCAAACACAAATGAAGAAAGAGAAAACAATATATTTACAGATCCGCTTGAGACGATATGGAAAAACTGTATTTTTGATCTGTGCGGAGTAAAACAATTTGAAAGGAAAATCTTCAGAGTTATTGTAGATAGTAATTTTAACCAGAGGCAGATTTGGCTAAATGAAGTAAGAATGGTGATTGATAAATACTTCTCGTGATACAATAACATAAACGAAATATGCATATAAAACTGATGTTAGAATACTATTAGATTATTTTGCCGATATAGGGAAAATGGTTGAAATTGGAAAAGGAGATCGAAAGCTTTTTGGGAAACAACTGGAAACAATACTGCCTTCATCAATGAAGTGTATTATTTTTTTCCATTATCGGATTTGTATTTCGAGATTTAATTAATTTTTCAGAACACAGAAGTTTTTTAGTAAATTGGCTTATGGAAAAAGAACAAATAACTTTAGAAAGGTATTTGAATAAAGTAGTGCAAGGGGACTGTCTGGAAGTTATGAAAAACTTCCCGAACAAATCTATTGATATGATTTTAAGTGATCTACCCTATGGTACAACTCAAAACAAATGGGATTCTGTTATTGATTTGCAGAAACTTTGGGAACAATATGAAAGAATAATAAAAGATAGAGGATGTATTGCACTCACTTCACAAGGAATTTTTACTGCAAAACTAATAATTAGTAACGAAAAGCTGTTTAAGTATAAAGTTGTTTGGATAAAATCAAAACCAACAAATTTTTTAAATGCAAAGATTCAACCACTTCGCAAACATGAAGACATTTGCATATTTTATAAAAAGCAACCTACATATAATCCCCAAATGACAAATGGTGAACCTTATGACAAAGGGATTCGCAAAGATCAATATACAGGAAGTTATGGAGATTTTAAACCTAGACATGTAAAAAGTACAGGTCAGCGATATCCAAATGATGTTTTGTTTTATAGCGAGCAAGATATTGACGATTTTGTATACATAAAAACAGCAGAATCAGAGGGAGCAGTAATTCATCCTACCCAAAAACCCATTGAACTAGGGAGATATTTAATTAGGACATATACAAAACCAGGTGACACTGTTCTTGATAATGCTTGCGGTAGCGGAAGCTTTTTACTATCCGCCATTTTAGAGGGAAGACAGTTTATTGGTATTGAAAAGAATGAAGATGTTTTACTTCATAAAGTTCATCCGATTGATTACATTAAAATTTGTACGGATAGAATCAAGAAAACTTTGAGAGATAAAATGGTTGCAAATTCAACATTAGAGCTTTTCAAGGAGCCAATCATAAAATATCATACTTTAAATTATGCAACAAAAATTAAATGAAAGAGCTTGGGCAGGTCAAATTATTAGTTGGATACAAGAAGAAGTTCTTGGAGGCAGGAGTATTTTCCAAGATGCCACTAATGATGCAGGTATAAAACTTGAATCGGGGAAAACAAAATTTCCAGATGTACTTTTATTTTCAAACAAAGCTTCTGGAATAATTTTCAATGGTTGGGAATTAAAATATCCAGATACAGAAGTAGATAACAACAAAATGCTTTTGAATGCACTTGAAAAAGCAGAGAGAATAAAATCAGATTCATTTGTTACTTGGAACGGTGTAGAAGCAATCATTTGGAAAATTGAGAATGAAACTTATTCTATTGAAAGCATTTCCAAGTTAAAAGAATATCCGAAAGAAGCCAACATCAACTGCAGAGATGATTTGGCAGATCCCGAAAAGTACCGAAAACATGAGCCACAACTCAAGAAACGGCTTATTCAAATTCTTCACGACTTGGAACAGCTTTATTGCAATGGAGAAATAAAGCAAGCGATAAATGTTTCGGTAAACTTTATCGATGCTGTAAAAGATGCATCAATAATTATTATTCCTCAATTTCAGGATGAAATTGTAAGACTAAAAGGTAATAATGCCTCATTTCGTAAAGAATTTAATCAATGGAAAATTTATGAAAGTTCTACACTTAAAATTTTAGCTTCATCTTCACGGAGGCTTGAAAATGTGATTGAGGAAGAAGTGTTAGCAAAGTTCACTTTTTACAATCTCATTGGTAAAGTCATTTTCTATCTGACGCTTTCAGAAAACTTATCGGGCAGTTTGAAGAAGCTCGATTTGAAAAGTTCTAAGCAATAAAACAATTGTTGAATAATTATTTTGATGCTGCCAGTAGAATTGATTATCAAGCTGTATATCAACCATACTTTACGGACAAAGTTGAATTTAGTAAAATAGTTAATGAAACATTGTTTAAACTTTTTACTACAATAACAGAATTTGATTTTAAGGTTTTACCGACTGATGTTATCGGGACTATACTTGAAAATCTTGTTCCGAAAGAAGAGAAGCAAAAGTTTGGACAGTATTTTACGCCTGCAACCTTAGCAAACCTTGGTTCATTCCCTGTAATACAAACATTAAATGATTATGTTTTTGACCCGACATCAGGAACGGGAACATTTTTGAATTCATTTTACCAGATTTTGAATTATCACGGAAACAAAAACCATGTTCAATTATTGAATCAAATTTGGGGCAACGACATTTCTCATTTCCCGGCAATTCTTTCGGTAATTAATCTCTACAAACAGAAAATAAAAAATCAAACTGATAATTTCCCAAGAATAACGAGAGAAGATTATTTCAATCTTGAACCGAAAATGAAAGTTGTATTTCCTGATTCAAACAACTATAAGAAACAGATACAACAACAAATACCATTATTTAATGCAATCGCAAGTAACTTCCCTTTCATACAGCAAGAGGATATTTCTAATAATATTTTAACAAGTTTTTTCAAAGAGAAGTTTGAAGCGAAACAGAAAGCATTTTTAAAAGACAGTTCATTCAAGATAAATGAACGCTCAGATTATTTCACATATTGTGTATATAATTCAATTCGCTTTTTAAAGAATGGAGGATTCCTTTCTGCAATTACTTCTAATGCTTGGCTTGGAAAAGAATATGGTTTTTAATTCAAGAGATTTCTGCTAGACAACTTCCACATTAAATACATTGTAAAAAGCAATGCAGAGCATTGGTTCAAAGATTCAAAAGTATCAACAATATTTTCTGTTTTGCAGTACGGACAAATTAAAGAACCAACAAAATTTGTAACCCTAAACTTCAAACTTGATAAAGCTTTTAACCAAGAAAATATTTCTACTCAGTTGAAAGAAATTGAAAGCTTTTATAATGATATTGACTATTGCGACAACCCAAAACATTCAGGTTGGAGGAAAGACAACACTTTTCAAAATCTATTTCGCAAAGAAGACGACTCTATAAATGTTAGCATAGTTTCAAAAGAACAACTTGAAAATTCTTTAGCAGAAAAAGAAAATTGGGATACAAATTTTATTTCTCCAAATATGTTTGAAAAACTTGATAAGTATTTAATACATCTTTATCCAAATACTATTGATGCTTTCAGAGGCGAAAGAACAAATTGGAATGAGATGTTTGTAATTCCATCAATGGAAGTTAGAGCAAGCGAAATTGAAGATAAATTTTTAATTCCCTATGTAAAAAGCCCTACTGAGTTAAATACATTGGGATTTGACGGCAAATATGAAAATTATCTTTTCGTTTGCGATTTACCAATAGCCAAACTAAAAGCAAATTACACTGGCGCTTACAAATGGATTCAAAAATTCAAAAACAAAAAAAATACAAATGGTACAAGAACAATTCAAGAAACTTGTGAAGGGCATAAACCATTTTGGTATTCGTTACGACCAAAAAAAGCAAACATTGTAACAGCGATAAATCCATTTGAAAGATTTTTCTTCAGTTTTTCAGAAAATGCTTTTACCATTGATCAACGGCTTATAGCTATTAATGTAAAATCAAAAAATGATGTTGAACTTATTGCAGCTTTACTTAATTCAATTGTAACTTTTCTTACAGTTGAAATGAGAGGGACATCACGAAACTTAGGTGTATTAGATCTGAATGCGAATTACTTCAAAACACTCCGTGTTTTGAATCCAGAAATGTTAACTTTTCAGGATAAGAAGCAAATCTTAAATGCTTTTCGAATATTGAAGAAAAGGGAAATTGGAACCGTGTTTGAAGAAATTAAAAAAACGGACCGAATAAATTTTGACAAAACAGTTTTGAAAGCATTTGGAATTAGCGAAACGATATTGAGCAGTTTTTATCAAATACTTTCATCAGCAGTTTACAACAGAGTAACAATGAAAGAAAGATGATTGTAACATAAACAATAAAAACAAATGTTAACAGTTTATAAAATATACCCGATAATCAAAAAAATATTGAAATAGCCAACATATTATATGAATGAGAAATTGCCGGATTTCTCAATTAAAATTTATCCTTATTTTCATTCCGGTTTGTAAAAAATATTCGAATCTTCCACCCTACAGTTTGTAAACCGGAATATTCATGTGTTTTGACTATATCGATTTCTATAAATATTTGATCTAGCATGCGAGATCATCACACATTTTCATTTCTATTATTTTAGATAATTTTATTCTAAAGAATTATATTTATTTCATGTAATGGTAATTAGCAAAGAGATAAAATGAAAAGAATAGGATTAATCGGCGGAGTTGGACCGGAATCGACAATTGAATATTACAGATTGATAATCAAGCGATATCAGGAAAGATTAAGTACCAGAAATTATCCCGAAATCATTATCAACAGTATTAACATGACGGAAATGCTTGATTATGTATTTAATAATCAACTTGAACAGTTAGTCGATTTTCTTGCCGAGAGAATTAATATTCTTGAAAAAAGCGGGGTTGATTATGTAGCAATTGCTTCAAATACACCGCATATTGTTTTTGACGAATTGCAAGAAAAAGTTGGTATTCCTTTAATTAGTATTGTTGATGTAACCTGTAATGAGATATTCAAGAAAAAAATAGAGCGTGTTGGATTATTCGGTACAAGATCAACAATGACTGCAGGATTCTATAACAAAGCAGCAAAGAAATATGGGATTGATATTTTCATTCCGGATACGAAAAATCAGGATTTTATTCATGATAAATATATGACTGAATTATTATTTAACAGGATTGTACCCAATACTAAAAAAGAATTAATAAGGATTATCAGGGAATTAAAAGAAAAAGAATCAATCGAAGGTTTAATTTTGGGAGGTACTGAACTGCCTTTGATCTTAGGTCAACAGGACTTTAGTGATATTATAATACTAGATACAACAAAAATTCATGTAGAAAGTATTGTGACAAAAATGATTGAGAATTAAATAAAAATCGTATAATAGTTACACATTGCTTAAGAATATTGTATAGATAATAGTGCGTATAAATGACTTCGAAATATAAAATAGATGCTGAAAAAATTGTTTTTGCGCCAGGCTGTGCTTTAACGTTATATAAACCGGAATTGGTAGAAAAAATACATTCGATTCTAAATACAAATTTAGGCCAAATGGATATACTGAATATCTGTTGTCATCATGATCCTCAATTTGCTGAAGAGACCAAAGTAATTAATGTTTGTCCCGGTTGCGATAAGCGATATGAAAATTATTATACAAATATTTCAACAATTTCGTTGTGGGAAATTTTAGCCCAAAGCGATTTTTTCCGTTTTCTGGATTACCATGGACAAAGTATGTCTATTATGGATGCTTGTCCTACTCGGGACAAAGAAAAAGTACAAACCGCAATTCGGACATTGCTTAATAAAATGAATATTATTGTTGTAGAACCAAAGAACACAAAGAAAAAAAGTATTTGCTGCGGCGACAGTTTCTATGACGTTATTCCAACAGAAAAAGTAAAAGAGCAAATGAAAAAACGGACATCTGATATGCCGGTTGAAGATGTTGTTGTTTATTGTGTTTCCTGTATTAAATCGGTATTTATCGGAGGAAAAAAGCCTAGGTATTTAATTGATTTGCTATTTGCAGATGAAACCTTTCCTAAAACTTATGAACCAGATGAATGGCATAAAGAACTTGATGAATATATTGAACAGCATTAAGATTTATCTCTTTTTCTATTGGATTGTTAGAAATTGTTAGGTATTTGTTAATGAAACCTTTCTTATTTCTCCTCAATAAAACCTATGTATCGCATATATATCTGGCCCGGCAGCGAGAGATACTAAGGCGTTATTAAGGAGATGCATTGGGGAAATATGAAACAACTAAGCAAGGAGTAAGTAACGAAGATCTGTCAAAAATCCAGCATTTTTCATTTCATAATTATTCTGTTTGAATGCACAAGGAGATGCTTACAGGCAGGTAAACATATATGACATCTGATATGTCCTAAGTTATGTCAACTTAATATAACATAACTATATTACTCTAGAAAAAAAAGCATGATAGAATACGACAGGAATATCTTGAACGACTTGATATAAAATTTCTCTGGATAAAAAATAAAGAGCTATTTGATAATCCAAACAAAGCATTTGAGAAAATAAAAAACAAGATCAAAGAAGAACCCCTCCCTACCTTCCCCTCCCGCAAGCG
>Ga0182027_10007826_pt1 | contig 15662 bp, 4 predicted proteins | sample 712E1DmetaG_FD_121300 | JGI IMG/M metagenome (GOLD analysis project Ga0182027, IMG submission 121300) | Permafrost microbial communities from Stordalen Mire, Sweden - 712E1D metaG (Illumina Assembly) | ecosystem: Environmental > Terrestrial > Soil > Wetlands > Permafrost | place: Sweden...
CGACACTGGGCCTCAGTGCTGAAACGCTGTTCAAATTCAAGCATGGTGCGTGGAAAATCGTCGCTCATGGCCATCCACACTATCAGTTGAGGTTGGTTGAGTGAAGTAAATAGCCCTATTGGCTATTGACCATCGGCTGGCTCTTCCGCTTCGGTGTCGGGGCGGAGGGTGCGGAGGGCGAGGGCGAAAAGGGCGAAGGCCAGCAGGGTGGCGGCCAGGATCAGGAGGCGGGTGTTGAAGGAGGCGGCGGAGGCGATGGAAGCGGTCAGGGCGATGCTTAAATCGGTCCACGGCTCCACAGCCACGGCGCGCTGGAAGGTGAGGACGCGGCCTTGATCGGGGATGCTGGCGCGGATGCCGGCAGGATGATTGACCGCGGCGTCCTGCTGCTGGATCAGCTTTTCCGCAAGTTGTGTGAAGGCGGCGTTGTCGTCGAGACTGTTGTGGTCAATGATGTCGTGGGCGTCCTGCACGGAGTAATTGAGCTCCGGGCGGCTGCGCAGGTCGCGGAGTTTGGCGCCGACGGCGCCGGGGTCTCCGGCGGCCGCGGATTGGCGCTCGTTGAGGCCGATGAGGGCCTGCTGGAGCTTGATGGCGTGCAGTTGGACACGGGCATCCTCGTCGAACGCGGGGTCGTGGGTCGGGAGGCCGGCGGCGGCTTCAAAGGCGCGGCGGGCCTGCTGCGGTTCGCCTTTCTTAACGGAACTGTTGCCGAGATCGTAGAATTGGTGGGCTTTTTCGGTGCGGGCGAGTTGGAGGGTGTTTTCGCTCTCGAGATAGGCCCGCGGGTCCAGCGCCGCCGCGGGCGCTTGCACCACCTGCCGCTGGAGTTGGAGGGAATCGCTTTTGGATTTGACCTTCCATTTGTCGCCGAGGGAAACGCGCCAGGTAATGTTTTCGAGGGGCAAATCGAATCGCGGGGCGAGCAGTTCCAAGTCCAGCGAATTGGCGCCCGCCGTGCCGGCGCGACATTCGTAGAAAACTTCGACGGTGACCGGCTTGTCGCCGTGGGATTGCTGCTCGAGGGGGATGAGAATTTTGTTTTGCTCGCTCCAGGGCCAGACGCCGTTGTCGTTGACAAAAGCGAACCAGAAATGGGCGTCATTGGTCAGGGGGCGTCCGCCCGTGGGGAGGGTAATGGCGAGGAGGCGCTTGTCGCCCGGCAGGATTTCCAGCCGGGCCTGGGTGAGCATGACGCCGTCGTCGGAGATGACGGAGTTGAGGGTGATGCTGTTGACACGGGCGGGAAGGAGCGGCGTGGCTTCGTGGCGCTGGAGTTTCAAGGGGAGCCGGAACGACTTGTCAAGCAGCCGGTAGGTGAGGCTGGCGGGAACGGCGGCCAGGTCCTTTTCCAGGATGCGCGAGATGGTCTGCCATTCGGCCAGTTGCAGGGCGGCGGGCAGTTGGTCCACGGTGACTTGCAGGCGGGGATCGGATTGGACGGTGACGAACCCGCGCTGCTGGTTGGCCTCGGCGGCTTCGACGCCCGCCAGGGTGACCTCCGCCGCCTGGGCGGGGATGGGGGTTTGGTAAGTGACTTGGAGGAGATACTGGCCGATGACGCGGCGATCCAGTTTGACTTCCCATTGCTGCAAGCTGTTGGAGATGGCGTTGGTGACCTTGAGGGAGTCGAAGACCTGCGCGCCCTGGAACTGCGCACCCTGGACCTGCGCGCCCTGGAAGAGCACCTGGTCGGCGTTGGTGGGAATATAGACGAGGAAACCTTTCAGGCCGGCGTTCTTGATTTGATAGAGGAGATTGGCGGTGATTTTGAGCTGGCCTTCGCGGACGGCGGCGTGTTGGAGGCTGGTGACTTCGATCCAGGGGTCCACCTGTTCAATATCCAGGGCCAGGCTGGCGGGAACCTGCTCGAGGCGGAAGGCCAGGACGCCTATGATGCGGATGCCCGATTTCTGCGGGTCCAGTTGCGTGTAGTTTGTGGCGATGACGGCCGGAAAGCCCATCCCTTGTTCGGGCACAATCAGCAGAGTGCCCCACTGCTTGCCGGCTTCGCGGAGGACCACATGGGGGACCTTCCAGCCCTGCGCCGATTTGACGCCGGGACCGGCCAGAGTGATGGCGAATTTCTGGCTGCCGACGGTCTTGCCGGCAAGGTGCAGCGTGATGATACGGTCGTCATTGGTCTTCAACTCCGTCCACTGGCTCAAGGTGGCGCCGCTGATGGAATCCACGTCGAATCCCCTCGGCATGACAAAGCTCAGGGAGAAAATCCCCGCCTTCCGGATGTCCGCCGTGAAACTGTCGGCGAGCGTGGTGTGGTCTTCGCCGAGCGACAGGGTGTCGCTGGTTTCGATCCGCACGTCGGGTTCCACCGCGGAGGCTTTCAAAGTGAGGGTGGCCGTGGCGTCGGAGTAACGGAAGGCGCGGCGAAGTGCCAGTCCGGGAATTTGGCCGCGAAAGGCGGCGACGGCATAAGCGGGGAAATCCTCGAGGTTGATGGGAGACAATTTGGAGGGGGTGACGGTGTCCAATTGGACTTCATCGCTGGTGGCGATGCCGGCCACGCCGACGATCTGGCCCGCGCCATTGTCAACCGTTACCAATCCCAAAGACTGCTCGAACGGCAGGGGGCCGGTGACGACTTGCGAGCGGATGAGGAGCATGAAGTTGCGCGAGAGCGGCGGGTTCAGTGTGACGCGGAGCTTGCGGGTGTCGGGATCAAAGCGCCAGGCGGGCGGAGTGGCGGCCCCGTTCTGCGCTTGCGGATCCACCACATCGGTGACGGTGGCGTTTGTGGGGACATTGAAGGTCAGTTCGGCCAACTCGCCTTGGGCGGGGAGAATGGTCACGAAGTGCGCGCCTTCGACCACGCCGCCGGAAGGGACAAACAACTGCGCCATGTCGGCATGGAACACCGGCTTCTCCCGTTTCGGATCGCGGCTGCGCGGACGCCAGTTGATCACCGCCTCAGCCGGCGACATGACCAGAGCGGCCTCGGTGTTGGTGGTGGCGTGGTCGCATTTGATGGAGACGGCCTGGGGCGAGAGGACATCCACATCCAGATACACGACTGTCAGGCTGACGCGGTTGATCAAGCCGAAGGGGACGGGCAGGGCGAAACCGCCGCCGCCCTGGTCGGGGGATATCCGAATCTCGTATTGCTCTTCGATGTCGAAGGTGCCGTTTTCCTGGGCGACAACTTGTTGGGCGAATTTTGAGCCGGCCGGCCCCGGGACGAGCTTGAGCGAGTGGGCCGGAAAGGTGACATGCGTCATCACCGCCGGTTCGGCCAGAAGCGGAAGGGCCTGGCCTTTGAGGGCGGGCCATCGGATTTTGGCGGTGCCCAGCGCCAGCTTCTCTTCCACGCGAATGGTCTGCGTGACGGAGTCGGGAATCGCCGGCGTCGGGAGGGGTTTTGGGTCAGCGGCGAGAACTGTGCCGGAGCCGAAACTCAGCCAATAAAGCCCCGCCGCCAGCAACGCCAGCGTGGCGGGCGCCGCGCCGCCGGAGGACCCTCCGGACGCGACAGCCGGTTTGCGCGGCAAACGGGAAAGCTGGCGCAGCCCGGGGATCAGGACGCGCAACACCAGAAACGCCAGCAGAATCCAGCACAACGCCGGGGCGCCGTTGGGGAATCGCAGCGCGGCCCAGGCGAGCAAGGTCCAGCCGGCGGCGGAAGCGGCGGCCTTTTGCAGCGGGGAGCGGGACATCCATCCGGCGAGCCAGAGCGCGAGGGCGGCGAGGGCGGGCCAGCCCCATTCCAGGGCCGCCGCTGGGGAAGTTTTGTCGGATATATTTGACACGGCGATCTGCAAGGCGCTGCCGGACTGTTGGACCGGGGCGAGAAAGCGCAGGTCGGCGGGGAGATGGCGCGGGTCGGCCCCCGCCAGACCGGCCAGTTGCACGATGCAGACGAAAGCCAGGGCAAACGCGCCCAGACCGAGCAGGAGGCTGCACAGATGGAGGACGCTGTATTTCCAGGCGTCGGCCCGGACGGTCCAGCGCCAAACCGCCAGCGCCAGAGCGACCAATCCCAGGGCTTCGAAGAACAGCCTTTGCGCATGCCCCGTTTGATTCCCCTCCAACATCCGCGTCAATTGGGCAAAGCCCGACACGTCCACCGCGGCGCCCGCCGGCCGGAGCGAGTTGGTCCGCGACAAATAGACCAGGCGCCGGCCCGCGTCGGGAATAATCCGCCATTCCGTAAGCATCACCGGGGCGTAGGCGATGGGCGCGCTGACGGTCACGTTTTCGGGATCATTGCTCTTGGATTGCGAGGCGATCTTCAAGTCCAGTTCCAGCACGGCGTTCGGGTCGGCGCTCTGCGGCAGCGGGACCAGGTTGACCGGGCCGTCGGAAACGGGAACGGCGGCCGCGCCGTTGATGGTGGCGGACCACAACTTTGCGCCGGCGGGAATGGTGAGGCGGAAGTTGGGGTTGCCGCGATTCTTGATGAAGTAGCGCACGGCGGTCAGGGCCTGACCCTCCTTGGAGATGCGGGTCTCGAAGGAGGCGCGGTCCACGATCTGGCTGACGGAATCGCCCTGGGCCAGCGGCTTGAGTTCGAGTTGCAAATTGAACGGGCGGGCGCCGTAACGATAAGCCTTGAGGATCGGCTCGTCGAAGAAGAGGCGGTATTCGGGGGGCACTTCGGCGGGTTCGAGCGCGAGTAGGCCGGAGGAAACGACGGTGGGGTTGACCTGGAACTGATAGGCGCTGATGACCAGCGTGTAGCCCTGCTCGGATTGGGCGTCCAGGGGGCGCGCGCCGGTGAAGACGAGGGTCTCGCCCTGGGCCTTGAAGGGGCGGACGTAAGTGGCCAGCAAGGTGTAAGGGCCGGAGACGGGGGTGTGCAATTGAACGAGATAAACGCCGTTGGTCTTTTGCCAGTTGCGGATGTCCTTGCCCGTGAACTCGACGTTGGAATACTCGGCGGACAATTCCACACGGAAGGAGGCGACGGGGGCGCCGGACACGACATAATTGATGAGACTACTGCCGTAGGCAATCAGTTCGCCGATGGAGAACAGATGCAGCGCGTCGGCCTGCACGGTTTGCGGGAGGCGTTCCACCTGCAACGTCGCCGACCACGCCGAGTCGCTCACCGAATCGGTCAACCGGAACGCGGCCTGTATCCCTTCCAGCTTGGCGGGAAAGAAAGCGGTGGCGATGTCGGTCAGGCCGGGCGTCTGGCCCGGCACCGGGGTGATGCGAAGTCCGGGATCGGCGGAGACGCCGACAAATCCGCGGACGGATTTGGCTTTCTCGACTTCGATATGAGGCAGGGTCCATTGGCCCTGGCTGATTCCCTGGTTGTGTTCGAGGCGGAGATGGATGAGTTGGCGGCCTGAGACGGGCTGGCGAAAGGAGAGGCGCAATTCGGCGGAATCGCCGGGCCGATCGGCGAGGACGGTATCGCTGAGGCCCGGGACGTCGATCTGCGGGAGGGCATAGCCTTTGGGGACTTTGATCACCAGTTCGCGCAAGGGGGCTTCGCGGATGTCGAGTTCGAGTTCGGCGTCAATGACCACTTCGTTCTCGCTATCGTGGTAGGCGAGCCGTTCCGAAACGGACAGCTCGGGCAGAATTTGGTCCGCCTGAATCGGCAGCGAGACGTCCGCGCCGGCAAAGCGAAAGACAAAACGCTGGTTCCCCGCCGCGCGAAAAACCGCCCGGGTCGCGTCGCTTTCGGGGAATTGTTCGGGAGCAATTTGCGAAGCGCCGCTGGCGTTGGCGACTTCGAGGCGGACTGCGCCTTCGTTGACAATGCGGAAGTAGCCGGCAAAGCGCGTGGCGTTTTCGGGCCGGATTTGCAGCGCCTCAACCGTGAGCGGAAACGTCCCCAGCGGGGTTTGCGTCTGCACCAAAATGGAGAATTGATCCTTTTGCGGCTGGTTGAGCTGGATGACCAGGCGGCGGTCCTGGGAGTTTTCCACCGGCTCGACGCTCCAGGACAGCACGAGGTTGTCGGGCTGGACGCGGTTGATTTCGCCCTCGCCGTGGAGCAGGAGAGTGACCTTGTTGAGTTCGCCTTGCATGACCTTGAAATTGAGCAGGGCGCTCTGGCGCATCAGGCCGGGGAGGACGTTGATTTGCGACTCCATTTCGGCGGAATAGAACAGCCGGCCTTCGGTCTCGGGCCGGACTTCCTTCCACGCGAAGTTGACCGCGCCGCTGGCGGGCAGGAAGCTGAGGAAATCGTTGCCGCTGCGGTCGGGCCGGGCCGCGCCGGGGAACTGGAATTGCGTCTCGGCGGCCAGGCCCTGCAAGACGACGGGCTGGAGGACGCTGGGGGCGACATGGAAATCCACCGTGTTCCAGCCGTCCACCTGTTTGACAGCGGCGCTGAACTGGACCTTGACCGGATACGTGCCGGGGCGGTCGAAGGCCAGGGTGAAATGGCCCAGGCCGGCGCGGATGTTTTCGTTGAAGTTGGCCGGCCTGTTTATTGACGACTCGAGAGATGGAGTAAAATTGGTCTGCCCGGCGCGGATGTGTTCGTAGGGGTGGGAGTCAATGGCGGTGAGCGCGACTGTGCCGGAAAGGACATCGAGCGTGCCGCCCCGGGTGTCCTCGACATGGGCGGTGCCGGTGAGGGTGAAGTCGGCGTTGTCGCCGGCGAGGTTGCCGAGCAGTTTGAAATCGGTGAGCGTGACGGCTTTCAAGGGCAACTCGGCGGGCTTGGGCGGAGGCGCGGGTTTGGCCGGGGGCGGAGGAGCGGGCCTGTTTGTCATGGAACGCGCCTGCTGCGGGCCGGGGAAGATGCCGGATGGGTTGTTGACGGTGGGCGTCCCCTGGTAAGCAGGCGCCGTGCCGGCGGGCGTGGGGCCGGTGTGGGCACAGCCGGCGAGCAAGAGAGCGCAGAGCGCGACGGGGAGGAGAACAGATGTGGTTTTCATAAAGTTGACTGATCGGAATGGGAGGGGAGGAAAGAACCGCCGATGGACGCAGCGCGGCATGGCCGCAACCAAAGCGCTGAGTCGGAATTGAAAATTTGCAATTGAGAATTTGTCATTTGTAATTGGGAAAGACGCTTCGGAAAAATTTGCCAAGAATGCGCCATTCTCGGGAATCGCACCGCGGATGGACACGAATCAGAGGAGGCTGATTGGTCATCCGTGAAAATCCGTGTAATCCGTGTCATCCGTGGTAAAAAACCATCCTGAGAAAAAAACAAAGGCATTTGCCCGCAGATCACGCAGACGGACGCAGATGAAGAATTTTGGAACAGGAGGGAACGGAGGGAACAGAGAAGAGAACTCTGTTTTCTCTGTTTTCTCCTGTTCAAACCATTGCGTCTTGTGGAGCGCGTTGTCATCGGGGGAAAAGGAGGTTGAAGACGGAGGAACCCTCGGAGGCGCGAATTCGGAAGGGGCTGCGCGATTGGCGGCTGTCATCCGAATGACGGTCGCCGCCAGCCCGGCTTTCCATTTGTGTCTCCCGATCAGTATCGGGATGTCCGTCTGTGGCCGGCTTTGGCTCAACGGCCATTTGTTCGTCCTTAACAGCCTGTTGAAAAACTCGCCCGGTGAGGGCACCGGGCCTACATGGCCCATGATTTCCGAGGGAATCATGTAGGCCGCGTGTCCTCACGCGGCGCTCGGTGGGATATTTCAACAGGCTGTTAAGTTGCTCGCGTGTTTTCATAGATAATTTCATTTGCCGGAGATGCTGCGGGCTTCGCGGAGCATCGTTTCGAGGAGCTTCGGGCGGGCGTCTATGCCGTAGAATTCGGGCACGCCGCGCAAATAGGCCTGCAACGGGTCCAGCCGCACTTCGCCGGCATAAGGGCTTCCCGCAAGCCATTCGGAAAACGCGCTCGCCGTCGCCGCCAGGCGCATGGCCGGACTGGCCTTGTCGAGCGCCGGCGACGCGCCGTCGTAAGGCACCGCCCAGGCATGCTCGTGGTAGTCGGAAGTGCCGGGTTCGCGATAGCGCACATAGACGGTGCATACGGGGCCGTCGCCGGCCGGATTGAGTTCCACCGTGTAAAGCGCATTGCCGGATTCCGCAACGGTCATCTGCGCGGCCTTGACTGTGTTGTCGCGGAATTGCTCCTTCTTCAACTGGTCCTTCGCGTATCCGATCTGACGGTAGGAAATCACCCGCGCCGGGTTGAACTCGACCTGGACCTTGACGTCCGAGGCCGCGACACGGAGAGCGCCGGCCAGTTGACCGGCGAACTCCGTGGCGGCCTCCTCGGGCGTGTTCACAAACCCGTAACGTCCTCCGCCGTTGCGGGAAAGCACTTCGAGCAGCGTATCGTTGTAATCCTCCCAGCCGACGCCGAAACAATCGAGCGCGATGCCCTGGGCGCGGTTGGCTTCGACTTTCTTTTGCAAATCGCCGGGTTCGACGTCGCCGAGGTTGGCCGCGCCGTCGGTGAGGAGGACGACGCGGTTTTCGCCGTTGGCCAGGTAATGGCGCAGGGCGGCTTCGTAGGCCAGTTTCATCGCCTCTTCCAGGTTCGTGCCGCCTTCGGGCGTGATCGCTTCCAACTCAGCCGCGAGCGCGCCGGCCCGGCTGCCGGGAACGCCGTCCGCCCAAAGCCGGGCGGTGCGCGAGAAGACCACGACGCTGAGGACGTCCTGGGCCTTCAATTGCGACGCCAGCACGCGCAGGGCCTCGCGGATGATTGCCACCCGGTCCGCCCGTTCCATCGAGCCGGATTTGTCGAGCAGCAAGACCAGGTTGAGCGGACGCCCGGCCTGGCGGCCTTCGGTGGCGGTCTTGACGGCGAACCGGAGCAGGTCGCGGTTGTGGGCGAAGGGATAGCCGGCGCGTTCCCAGTCAAAACCGACCGCCGCGCCGGGCGCGGGTTCGGGGCCGCGAAAATCGAAGGCGTTGATGAACTCCTCGGTGCGGACGGAGGCCGGGTCGGGCATCAGGCCCTTTTGCAGGCTCGCCGCCGCCAGCTTGAAGGAGACATCGCTGACGTTGAGGGAGAAGGTGGAGAAGGCGTTGTCGCGGGTCTGGACTTCGGGCTGGGGGACGGGGGATTGGGGGGTGGGCTTGGGGGCGGGGGCGTCGGAATTGCGGATTCCCGCCGTCGCTGAAGCTATGGCGGGCAGGGCGGATTGCCTGTCCTCCGTAGCCTTGGCGGAGGAGGACGGATTGCGGATTGGGGAATTGGTGTCAGGGGCGAAATTAGGGTTAACCGCAATGCTCCAGTATGTGCCTCCAACCTGTTGGATGGTCTGTGGCGGGGCGGCGGCGGCAATAGCGTCGGAAGGGGAGCCTAAGAAGATAGTAGAATTGGTGGCCGGGGCGCCATGATAGGGGGCAAACGAGCCGCCGATGATGTTCGCGAGCAGTTTGGCAGGCGCCGAGTTATCGTCTTCCGCAAATTGAAAAACACCGTTCGTAAATTGCGCCGCGCTCCGGTAGGGCGCCGCTCCCGCGGGTCCGTCCTTAGCTTTGGGCGTTATTGTGGCAAATCGGCTGGGGGCCGCATCGTTGGCCGTATATGTGCCCAACGTAGATGCGTTGGTGAACCAGCCGTTCGTCAGCATCACATCTGTCTGCTTGCGGACTTGATTTCCCTCGGCATAAAGGACGGGATTGCTCGGCGTAACCACGTCCGCAGCCATAGCCCAGCCCTTGGCAGGGATCGAAGGCGCCGCGAGCGTGCCGTTGGTTGTGCCGGCTTCGAAGAGAGATTCAATCTGACTCTGGGAGAGCGAGTTGCTGAACATGGACAAGGAAGAGATGTAGCCGCCAAAAGAACGGGCAGGCCCCAAGTAAACTGTATCGCCGCCAATGGGTGACAGGGCGAAGCCGCCAGAGGCTTGGTTGGCCGTTGTTGCGGCGGAATTGGTGGCAGGATTAATCCAAGCGACCAGACTCATGTTGGTCGTGTTCGGCTTTCCGTTATCAGCAGTGACTCCGGGAAGAGCATAGGCTGAGTTCGTGCCACCGTCCCGGGCATTGACGCCATCAGTGCCATTAAAGCCGCCGATAACATCGTAAGCGACAGCCTTTCCAGCGGAGGGATCGTTGGTCTCGTTGAGCGGCCACAGGGCCACAGCGCCGTAATCTGCTGCTGCTGAAGCGAAACTTGCGAAAGTACCCCGGCCCGCCGTCTCGTTCAGGGGCCAATAGGCTTGTGCGCCGTTAGTGACGACCATCCCGGCGAAGGAATTTGTCGCCCGGCTCAGAGACAACGAGACAGCGCCTTCGCTCTCGGAATAATCCGCGTTTGGCGCTGGTTCTTTGGCCGCCCTGTCAATAGAATCCAGGGCGAACCTAAAGCTGGTGTCACCAAGCGCCCCGTTGGTGGGGCGCGCGGTGGCGTTGCCGTCGGCGGAGTTTTGGAGGGACTTAAGGGACGCAAGGGACCCAAGGACGGGAAGGTCACCCAAAATCGGGACCTTTGATGCGGGCGCGGCTTGCGATGAGTTGCCCCTTGAGACTTCATCAACGAGGCCGAAAACGTCACCGTTTGTCAGTTTGCCATCATTTCCCGAAACACCGGACCAGTAGTCGTAGGCCAGTTGATCGCCCTGACGCTTGGCATTGGCATTGATTTCAAGGCCATCAACTTTGGCGGCGGGAGAGGGTTGCATGGGCCGTGTGCGCTCCGCCAACTCTTCCTCCTTGCCGTAGCTTGCCCTGGCGTCGGCTTTCTTGGCAACGTCTGCCTTGTACTTCGCCTCGTTATCGGAAGCCAGCTTGACATCTACACTATCGAGATTGAAATCATCCAGGACCATGTCTTTGCCCACCTGGCTGTTGTAGAAATCGCCGGTTCCGGTAGCGGTGGTTTGTATGCCGGGGCGAAAAGTTTGGCGAACACTTTCGTCGAGGTTGGCGATCTTGCCGTCAACTTTAATCCGGCCGCCTTCGTCTACGCCAGTTCTGGACATGGTAATTGGGGCGTCGGACATCTTGGCATCCTCTCCCTCCATCGAAGCCATGCCTAACGAATCAGCGCGGCGTTCCGCCAGGTCCCGTTCCTGTGCGATCAGGGCTTTCTGGAGTTCGGGGGTCATCTGTGGGACGCTGAAAACGCCGTTGGTGCCAGTAGTGTAGCCGACGGAGTTCAAACTATAGACTCCGCCAGGTGCAGCCTGGCCTCCATCGGCGGATGGGGGAATCTGGCCGGGGTTCGATGCGAGCGGACCCGGGCCGGGGAAGATGCCGGATGGATTGTTGACGGTGGGCGCCCCCTGGTAAGAAGGCGCGGTGCCGGCCGTTACTCCGATGGAACTGTTGAATTCTCTTACGAGTCCATTCGTGATCCTTATGCCGGAATCGCCGCCTGCTCCACCGCCGCCGGCACCATTCGTGAAAGGAATCCCATAATCCATTCGAACAGACGCGAGGCCGGGGCCGCCGCCACCAAGCGTGGAAGCAACTGCGGAAGCTGCACCGCCTTGCGCTGGCAGATTTGGTGACGCCGCAGTTGTGACAAGAGGAGCAGTCGGGGTCGAGGTTGCTGGTGGAGGAGTGGCAGCCGCCGGCATTCCGCCGCCAGCCCCGCTCATCATTAGGCCGCCGCCGCCCATGCCGCCGGCACCGCCCATGCCGCCGCCGCCGCTGTTGGCATTGACGGTGGATGAGGCTGTGGTGGTCATCTTTTGCGCGCCTTGTGTCATCCGTTGCGTCAAGGCATTCTGTGTGGACGAGGAGGAGGTGGATTTTCCATTTTGCTGGAAGAGGTCGGAAAGCGGGCCGGTAAGGTCCACCACGTCGCCATTCACCGGTTTGTAAGTATAGACCTGCGGCGGGCCGGAATTCATGCCGTCCATTTTACCCACAATTTGCTCGATTTGGCTCATGGTGTCTTTGGAGGCTGTAACCAAGATGGATTGCGTGCGCGGATCGGCGACGGCATTGACGGTGCCTTGCTTCTTCTGACGGTCACTCATGCCGGAAGAAGCACCGCCGCCACCTGCGAGCTGCATTGTGTTGCCCCGGCCACCGCGGGCGCTGTTCACGGCAACATTGGCGTTTTCATCAGGAAAGAGAGCGAGGAGTTCGCTTGCCATGTCGGTGGAATCGGCGTTGTGGAGATCGAACTTCTTAATTTGGAATGTGTCTTCCTGTGGAATATCGAGCTTTGAAATGAGGTTGGAGATGCCGGGCAGAAAGTCCTTCGGCGCGCTGATAACGACGGCGTTGTTTTGGTCGTCCGAGACGGCATTGACGTGACCTGCCGTCCTCCGGGCCTCATCGGTTGCGCCGCCGCCGCCGCCGCGACTACCGCCACCGCCTCCAAAGATAGCCGCGACCCCGCCGGCTCCGCCCACAGAGGCACCTTTGCTGTCCGTGTTGAAAACATCTTTCAACTCTTGCGCGATGGCCTTGGAATCGGCGTAACTGAGGAGAAATGTCTGTAGGTCGCCATTGCCGGTGCTGTCGAGCGCCGTAACTTCCTGGGACATCTTTCGCACATCCGCCTGAGAACCCGTCACGACGATGGCATTGCCCGCATCGCTTGAATTCATAACGACGCCAGGGGCCAGGGAGGAGAGATCCGTGACCACCTGCTTTGGATTGAGCGTGTGAACCGGAATAACCTCAGTCACCACCTGGTTGTCCGGCGGAATTGTCGAATAGTTCGTGGCAACCGTGACCGGGGTGAGGGCGTTGTTCTGGGCTGTCGAGCTGGTGCTGCTCATGGAAGGTGAGGCGGGTTTGCTCATGTTGTCAGCGACTGATCCGCTGCTCCCGCGGCCGCCTCTGCCGCCAAAGCCGCCTGCGCCGCCGCCGCCACCCGCGCCGTTACGTGCCCCTCTGCCATTGTTATTTGCCATCCCGCGATTATTGTATTGGGCGTTAGGGTCCGGTTGATTGCCGAGCGAAATACTGCCGTCCATCGGACTCACGGTAATGGTCGGCAAATTTGCCAACAACGAGCTTGGCGACCGTGTTTGATCGGGTATGACAGGTGAGCCGGTTGTGGTGGGAATCGAATCTATTATAGTGCTTCTTCCAAGCGTGCTGAGTGAGCTGCCAGCGTCCGGGTATCCGCCGCCATACCCGGCCATGCCAAAACCGCCGAGGCCGCCGCCGGCATTGCCAGTGGTTTCGAGCGCGGCAACGATTTGGGCAAAGCGGTGGACATCCGCCTGGCTGGCGGTCATGAGGATTGCATCGCCACCCTGGCTTGTGTTCATTACGGCGCCCGGCGGAATGAGGGTGTAGAGGTCGGTGACCGTCTTTTTTGGATCCAGCGAATGGACGGGAATAACGGCCGTCACCACTTGCGCATCCAGTGGAATGGAGTCAGCGTTCGTGAAAATTTTGACCGGGGTGAGCGCGTTCTTCTGGGCATCCTCGATGGTCATGATGGTGAGGGTCTTGCCGTCTTGGACGGCCGTTAGGTCGTGCGTGGCGAGGATCTTGTTGTAAAGGGCGACGATTTCCTCCTTGCGCAACGGTGTGTCGCTGACCAAGTCCATCGTACCGCTGACGCTGGGTGCAGCGGTGAGGGTCTCCCGGTTGATGGTGAAGCCGGCTTTCTCGGTCAGGAAAGCCAGTGCCTGATCCACGGTCACGTTGCGCAGATTCAGCTTCAAGCCCGGCTCCGCCGGGGTGGGGGGCGCGGCGAGAGCGAGTTCGGCTTCATTGGCGGATGAATTGCCGGTGTAGATGGAGGTTGCGGGGACGCTGGCGGGCTTTTCGGCGGGTGATGGATAGGACGGATAGGACGGATTGGACTGAGTGGAGATAGGAGCGGAAGGCATGGAGTCCATCTTGGCAATGATTTGCTCGATTTGCGCCATGTTATCCTTGGAGGCGGTGACGAGGAGGGATTGGGTGCGGCGATCCGGCACGAGATTGACGGCCTCTTGCTTGGCCAGGCGTTCGCTCATGCCGGATGAAGCTGCCTGCGTGCCGCCGCCGGTGACTGTTGTCGTGGCACCCCGGCCACCGCGGACGCCGTTCGCGGCAGCCGTGGCGGGTTGGTCTTGAAAAAGAGCGTGCAGTTCTTTCGCCATTTCGGTGGAATCTCCGTTCTGAAGAGTAAAGAGCTTTATTATGGTGTTGTCCTCTTGAGGGATATCCAGCTTTTCAATGAGGTTGGAGATGGCGGGAATCATGGCCAGCGGTGCGTTGACAAGGACGGCGTTGTTCTCGTCGTCCGAGACGGCGTTGACGCGAGTTGCAGTCCGATGGGCGTCATCCGCCGCAGCGGCGCGGCTGCCACCAAGGATTGACGCAATAGGGCCTTTCCCGCCGGCAGCACCAGCGTTGGTGGTGGTGTTGAAAACATCCTTCACCTCTTGCGCGATAGCCTTGGAATCGGCGTAGGTAAGGAGATATATCTCCACGTCGCGATTGTTAGTGGTATCCAGCGCCCCAACATCCTGGGACATCTTCCCGACGGCCGCCTTGGGGCCAGTTGCGACGACGGTCTTGCGCAATTTGGGAAGCAGCAGGACGAACAGCAGGAGAACGATGGCGGCGGCGGCGGCCAATTGGACAATCCGGCGGAAGCGCAGGCGGGCCAGTTGTTTGGGACGGACGGTCTTGAAATGGGCGAGCAGGGCTTCGCGCTTGGCCGGGCTGAGTTTGAGCGGGGCGGGCTGCTCGGAGAGTTCCCTGGCGGATGTGGCGGCGGATTCGCGCACCAGGTCCAGCGTCAGCCGGAGGCGGTCGTGCAACTTCGCCAGGGCGGGGTCCTGGGAGATCTTCTGGCGCAAGGCGGCGGCTTCCTCGGCGGTCGTCTCGCCCAGCAGCAAGGCGGTCACGCGGGCTTCAAGTTCGGCGCGGTCGTCGGGGGGCAAATTGGGAGGCAAATTAGGGTTCATGGGGTTCTTCCGTTCTTTTCACAGTGTGGTAGGGCGAAGCTGCTGCTTCGCCCTAATTCAGGGCGGCGCGGCAGCGCCGCCCTACCATTCAAGAGGGGCGCATTCGGGGAATTGGGGTTCGGATTCATGGGACAACTCCGTTCTTGGCCAGTTCGTCGGCCATGTTTTTGAGGGCGCAATGCAAGAGGTAACCGACGTTGCCGGCCTTGAGGCCCGTCCGCGCGCCGATTTCCTTGTAGGAGAGGTCCTCGGTGAATTTGAGGCGGATGAGTTCGCGGCTGCGGGCGTCCAGGGTTTCCAGCGTCAGGCGCACCAGGCCGATGCCTTCCATGCGGACCAGTTGCTCGTCGGGCAACGGCATCGGGTCGGCGGAATCGGCCGCCGCAGCCGTGCCGGCGGCGTTGTGGGCGTCCAGGGGGACGACTTTCCTGGCCTGTCGGCATTGGTTGAGGGCGAGATTGTGGACGGTGCGGTAAAGCCACCGCCGCGGATCGCGCACTTCGTTGAATTGGGCCTGCAAATTCATAAACGCCTCTTGAACGAGGTCTTCCGCCGTGCAGAGCGCGCCGGTCAGGCGCAAGGCATAGCTCAACAGGGGCGATTCCAGAGCGGCGAACAGCTCTTCGATCGGTTCGCATCCGGGCACTGCGCTGGCTTGGTCAGGTTGCATGTAAGCCATGCCGGCTAATTCGATGGTCCCATTGGGATCATCGGCCTGCCCGGCGTCCTCCTGTTCTTTGGGTGGACACCATGTTCACCTTATATGACACCGCAGGCGACTATTTCTTAGACGAAATCTGAAAGTATTTTCACCAAAGACAGAATCCAGAACTCCTGACATAGGAGTCAAGCAAAATGTCCGCTTTTTGCCTCAAGATGCCTCCCGAATGGAGTAGTGCAGGCGCAATTTGGAACCTGGAAAGACGGTTTTCGTTTGGTTGA
>Ga0182027_10007830_pt1 | contig 15659 bp, 28 predicted proteins | sample 712E1DmetaG_FD_121300 | JGI IMG/M metagenome (GOLD analysis project Ga0182027, IMG submission 121300) | Permafrost microbial communities from Stordalen Mire, Sweden - 712E1D metaG (Illumina Assembly) | ecosystem: Environmental > Terrestrial > Soil > Wetlands > Permafrost | place: Sweden...
GGGTCTGATTTTATATAAACCATTTTTACCTCTTTTATTTTACCAACGGTAAAATAATATGTTTAATTAAATTATCGACGATGAATAAGTATTTATATTTTTCTAATTGTAACACAGCCTGATGCAAGTTTTTTTAAGAATTTATTTAGTTATAACAGTAAGTAAGTTTTAGAGATTATAAAGAGTATATTCAAAACCTTTCTTTGCTAAAAAAATACACGGAATTCTTTTTTTAAAAAGAACTTCTCGAAATAAATTTGGCGATACTTACCTAAAGAGAGTAGCTAAATATTCGTCTGCTGTGCTTAGTGCTGGTCAAATCCTAATCAACTTAGGATTTGAGGGACCTTTATTTATGGTTAAAAAAACAGGAAATTTTTAGAACTGGTCAAATCATCTGATTTGAGTAAACGTTTATTGCTTAGCTTTGAAACTATAACCACAATTTTTAACCCCAAACACCTTTTGATCAAGTCTGTCTAGGGGGAATTCTTTATAGCAAAACCAAGGACGATTATCATATGTTGTACATAAATTATTCTTAAGATATTTGCAACCTATGCAGCATTCTCCACATCTTTTGCAATTTCCTCTTCTATTTTTTAATTTATCCAAATAAAAATTGGAATTAAACATCTTAGAAAATTCTCTTCTGAGTCTGTTTAATAATTTTATAAAATAACCCATTTTTTATATTATTCAATTCTATTGATAAATCTTCCTGATTTATCCAATTCCAAACAATCCTTTTAAAAAGAACTTTAATAGCCAGACGCTTCCAAGAACTAAATCGGCTGCAAGTATGAGTAAGAATATAACTCCTATTATCTTAAGAATTAATAAAAACCAAATCCAAAAACCTCTTCTTCTTTTTGGTTTAGGCCTGCCAAATATATTCCCAATAATATCATTTACATCTTCGGTTACTTCCATCTTCATCTTTTCTCTTCCTTCCCTGTGTTTTTCCCTGTCAATATCATCCATTGTTTTTATTGCCATAGTTTTACATAGAATTATTGGGATTTAAAGCTTATGATTTTAAAGTGGTTATTCATTTTTATGAAAACGCCTAAATATTTACTGACTCTGTCAAATAAATATTTCTCATTCTTATTGGCTGGAATAAACTCCAGATTTTGTAAGTCAGACATAAAGTGATCTTCTCATTCTTGGCCCTACACATTGATTATATTAATTATAATTAACCTTCAAACTCCCACAATCTTGATACTTTCTCTTATTTTAATCAATTTGAGCTAATAATATATGAAAAACAAAGGTTATGCGAAGCTTCATTTGTTTTATCGCTTAAAATAACTCGTTTTTTCTCACTTTTTATTTTCTTAAAACTGTTTTTTCATATAAATCTAAAAAAACCCTGCCAGGGTCATATTTTTTCTTTAATTTATGATATATCTTGCCATTATAGATTATCCAAAAATCATTTTTTTCATAAAAAGAGTCTGAATATAATGATTTTTTACCTTTAAGTTTTTCAACAATTTTCTCAATCATTTTATTATAATAGCCTTTTTCTTTTTCTGTTTTTACAGAATCCCAGAATCCAAAATCAATATAAAGAATTTTTGGGTCTAAATCAAATAATGGGAAATTATTATTTTTATTATAGATTTTAGTGGGACACATCCAAACTGGTTTTATTTTTATTTCATGGTTAAAAAAATCCAGAAATTTGGCACAGTTTTCTATTGGAATCCCTACATCCTGTATTATTGGTTCTTTTTCTGTGTTTTTTATTCCAATAATGCTATTAATAGATGAAATTTTTTTTGTTAATTTGTATTTCTCATTATATTTCTTTAATTTAATATAGGCCTTTGAATTTAACATGAATTTTCCAAAAAAAAGTCTTGGAATAAAATTTTGCATAAAAAAAAACTTAGAAGTCCAAAACCAATCAGGGTCCCATCTCCATATATAGTCTATTGTTGTCAAATAATCTTTTTTATTTTTTTTAATAGACTTATAATAAATCTTCATATATTTATAATCGCTGATATATGGTGCATTTTCAACAAATTTTCCCAGACTAATATACATTTCTTTTTCATTGAAAAATACTCCATCAATAAAATCATATTCTTTCTTCTCACAAAAAGTTTCTATATCTTTAAAGTAATTTTCTGAATTATCGTATCTCTTATGTATTATCTCTACAAATTTATTTGCTTTAACTAATTTGATTTTTGCTTTTAATATATATCCTAGTGTTCCATAAGAATTTGGAATACCAAAAAATAAATCTTTGAATTCGTTTTCAGGAGTGCATTTTACAATTCTTCCATCTCCTAAAAGAACTTCCATTTCAAGTACTGTTTCATGAACTAATCCATATCTATATGAAGATGCTTCTATTCCAATGCCTGATATTGCTCCTCCAATTGTAATCATTTTTAATTGTGGAACAACACATGGTAAAAGATTATATTTAAGAGTCTCATTTACTAAAGTCTCAAAAGTAGTCATGCCTTCTACTTCAGCAACTGATTTCTCTTTATCAATTGCTATAACTTCATTAAAATTTTTAACATTAAGCCTTGCTTTTTTTATATTTTCTCTTGTTCTAAAAAGATTTGATGTTTTTTTATCAAGGGCAATTATTCCTTCCTTCTTCTTTTCATTAAATTCTTTTATTAGACTGGATTTTTTTAAATCATAGGATTGAGAACTCATTATTACCTTTCTCCTTCATAGGTTTTACCATAATTCCCCTTAGAAAAAACAAACTGGAAAAGACAAATACTGCCTGACCTAAATGCACCTGCGCAGGATAGAAGATAATACTTCCACATTCTATAAAACCTCTCTCCATATTTGTTCTGGAATTTTGGCCAGTTTTTTTCAAAGTTTTTATACCAAGACATTAATGTTTTATCATAATCATGTCCAATATTTTGAAAATCTTCGAGTACTAAATATCCTTCTGCAGCTTTTAAAATACTGGCAGAAGAAGGTAATTGTCCTCCTGGAAAAATGTATTTATTAAGCCATGGATCTGTTCCTCTATTTGATTTTAATGTCCCTATCGTATGTAAAAATAATAATCCTTTATCTTTTAGACAGTAGTTCGATAGCATCATAAAATTCTTATAATTTTTTTGTCCTACATGTTCCATAAGTCCAATTGAAACAACCTTATCAAACTTTTTTTTATTTTCAAGATTCATTGCTTTTCTATAATCTTCTTCTTTAATTTCTATAGAGAGATTTTTACTCTTTTCTCTTGCATACTTAACCTGTTCTTTTGAAATATTGTAAGAAAGAACACTACAATTATAATATTTTGCTGCAAATAATGCAAATCCTCCAAATCCGCTTCCCAGTTCCAAAATTTGTTCTTTATTTTTTTCTGATTTTTTAGGAAGATGAATCTTCTTGCAAATTAAATTTAATTTATCTATCTGCGATTGTTGTAAGTTTTTAGAGTCTTTCCAATAACCACATGTATATTGCATATATTCAGGATCTAACATATTTTGATAAAAATCATTACCTAAGTTATAATGAATATCAGCAACTTTTCTCGATTTGGAAATGCTCTGGTTATTCATTAGCCTAGCTATTAAAAATTTTAATGCAATTCTAGTTTTAGTACCAAGACCAAGTCTTTCTTTAACTTTTTCATCAAGTTTTGAACTTAATAACTTAAAGAAAAATTGATCTAATTCATCAGCATCCCACCAACCATCCATATAAGATTCTCCAAGTCCAATTGAACCTTGTGCTAGCACCTTTTTATAGAATCTATCATCATGAACTTTTATATCCCACGGATTTTTTCCATTAATCTCTATTCCCGCAATATCTAAGATTTCTTTTGCGATATTCTTAAGTTCTTTTGCCATAATTTATCTTAAAAGTTAAATTGTGATTTTATTTTTCAAAATCATAGTTTTTGAGATTTAATTTGATAATCAATTTTAGCCAAATTTACTTTGGATAAAATTGCAAATTGTGCATAAGCGCTTTAATCTCGCCTTTAGGCGATTTTTTAACTGGGGAAGGCGAACACCGAAGTTTTTTGTTCGGTTTTATTATAAGTTTGTACAAACCTTGCCCTTTCCACTTGAATATACTCTGAAATTCTATTTTTTAAACTTTCCTATATATTATAATGAAAGCAATGAGTAAAGATTAATTAATATTACTTTTTATTTTTTAGTTTCCTTAATTCTCCTCTTTGCTCTTTTTCCGTAAGTTTCAATATATCTCCAAAGAATCCAACTGCTTCTGAAGAACGAGTATTGCTAGTAACATAAACAGGTTGGCCTGTTTCTTTTTTTCTTTTATCTAATTCTAAAAAACCTATCTCTTCTAAACTTTTAACATTATGCCAAGTTACTTTATTACTTGATTTTAATATTTTTCTTAATTCGGTTATAGTTTTTGGATTTTTATGACACAAATCTAGAATTTTCAACCTTTGAGCATTATTAAAAATTTGTAATACTTCAATTATTCCTTTGATTTCATTAGCTAAATCAGAATAATTTTTTTCCATCATTAATATATTATTAATATATTCTTTATAAAACTTTTGTTTTGTCACCTTTAAAGTTATTAAATGTTAACTGTGCAGTAATAAATGGTTATGTAACTAGGTTAGTTATAAAATAGTAAAGTTTATAAACAGGACTATATTAATATTATTAAGTAACCCAATAGGTTACAAAACACAATGACAGAATATCAAAAACTTATTGCTCAAATTCCTAAAGAGGAAATTGAAAAAATAAAAAAGTTAGCTGAAGAAGAAAAAAGGTCAATTAATAGTTTTACAAGAAAAGCATTGTCAGATTATACTAAAAAATTGGAGAAAGAAAAAGATGGAAAATAATCAACAATTAACTTTGACAGATGCATGGTCTCAAATGAGAGAATTCTGGCTAGGATTAATAAATGAACAAGAAGAAGAAGCAATTCAAATTCAACTAAACTCAAAGGGAGGTGTAGCTGAAAATTAAAAACAAAAGAAGAGACTCCTAAAATTCATTCCTTTAGGAGTCCTTAATTTTCAATTACTATAATATGATAAATCATCTTAAATATTTAAATCTAATTATTCCAAATAATATTAATATTTATACCCAATTTAAACACCAAAAAAAAGAATTTAGCCATTCTCCTGTCCTTAACTGGGCAGGTTTTAATTCTAAATTAAACATTAAAGAGGTTCTTCATAACAATTAATTAAAAATGGATTATCAATCATTAGTTCAATATGAAGGTCAGAAAGTTCGAATAACTTTAATTAATAAATTTTGGTACAGAGCCAAGATATTGTCTGTTTCTGAAAAATCTATAGAATTTATTGAAGATAAAGGGAGAAAATTAACCGTAACTCCTGATGCAATCATAATGATTGAGGAGATGGACAGATGAAAATTAAACGACAAATAGTAGAAAAAATTGTCAAGCTGAAAGAACAACAAAAACAACTAAAAAATATAGGAGATTCAAAAGAAGCAGAAAAATTAGAGATTTCTATTAAAACACTTCAATGGGTCATAAATGATGATTTAAATGATGGAGGTAAAGATGATTTCTAATAAACTTCCAGTTATGAAGAAAAATCCAACTCCAATAAGAAATATTAAGTTTTACTGCAAAAATTGGTGCTCATCTGGGGAGATAAAACAATGGAAAGAATGCCCTACTAAAGAATGTCCTTTATGGATTTACAGATTAGGTAAAAGAGGCACAGGAACTAACAAAAAGAGTGATATGAGTAATATCATTAAAAAAGATAATTCTAATCAAAAAACAACACCTAGCTATCAATTTCTCACACCGGATAAACAATTGGAGATGATACAATGATGATATTTTATTATATAATCAATGAAAGGAGGTTTTTATGTTGAAAAATGGGAGAATTAAAAATAAATAAAATTACTCAAAAAGGAATTCTAGAATTTCTAGATATAACAATTCCTGATACAATATACACAAAGAATCAAGCTGAAGCTGTTAAAATGTTGATTGAATTTGCTAAGAGGGAGGCAGACAGCGAACAACTATTCCTAGATGAAACAATATTAAATAATAAAAAATAATTTAATTTTTTCCAAAACATAAAAACTAAATATGAACCTATTGAAAATGCTAAGAAAATTAAATTTAAGGAGAATGATACAATGTATCTAAATAGATGTAATTGTGGCTCACCTACTACAAATGATGATGGTATTTGTTGTGGTTGCAGGAATAAACAGGAAGAAGAATTCAATGAAGAAGAGTTTAATGAAATGATACCAACATTTACTGGAACTCTTGAATATCATAGAAGTACATTTGGAAGATTGAATTTGACTGACGGGGTCGATTATGTTAGAGAAAAATTAAAATGCTTTTGGTTGATAGATATAATTGAAAGCACTCAGCATTTAAAGAAAATAAAGGAGCATTCTGAATTTATTGTCTGGCAGATTATGGTTTTTCCTAATAAAAAATTTGAGGTCACTGCATGGACAGATTCTCCTAATGATTCTAGAAGTGTTCTGTTATACAAACAAGAAGGCGATTATACTGATTTTAAATTAAATTCTTTTGAGATTTGGCAAGAAAATAATGTATTGCTTTTGGCAGGAGAACATTAACAATGGAACATGAAGACTCAATAACAATAATGAAAGAAGAATTGAAAGATGTAAAAGATTGGGCTAAAAGAAAGAATAAACAAATTGTCAAAATCATCAAATTAGAAAATAATGTAATAAAAGTGATTCTAGAAAACGAATCTAAAATAACTTATCTTATTCCTAAAATTAAATATGGAGAAGCTGGTAGAACAAAACTTAGTAAGTTAGGAGAAAAAGTCTTTGATGATTTCTTAGAGGATATTTCTTTGATGTTGGATTTTTATGGAATTAATGAAATTAAATTAACAGAAGAAAAGGAACTTAAGAAAAATGAAAAGCGTTATTTTTTGACTAAAATTGTAAATGATGATGAAAAATCTACAGAGGTAAAACATGAGGTTAAAAAATAATATGGAAAGAAAAAACAAGGTATATTATTCACAAGATTTGAAAAAGCCCATGATTAAATTGAGTAATAATTTTTTGAAAGAATGTGGATTTTGGGTTGGTGATAGTATTCTTGTAACTTATGAACAAAATAAAATAATTATTGTAAAGGAGGTCAATGAAAATGGAAGTAATTGAAAATAAAAATAGTTTGTGTAATGAAAGTATTAGTTTAAAGATAGGAGAAGGATTTCAAGAGAAAATAATAGATTTATCATTAATAAAATATGCAGATGGTGAAGTATTGTTTATTCTATTTGAATTTGATTGTGGACAAAAAATCTGCTTAATTCAAAAGGGTATTAGTCACGCATATGATGGTGCTAGAGTTGAGGAAAAAATATACGAAAATATTGAGCAAGCCAAAGCTAAAATTGAAAGAGAGAAAAATATCGCTGAAGAATCTTGTGAGAATGCATAAAAATTAGAGATGTAAAAAACCTGAAAGGAGGATAAGTGAAACAAAATGAAACAAAAAATACTAAAAATCAAAGTAGGAGAAATTTTCATCAAAGGAGAAAGCATTCCAGTTTTTGCAACAGCTTGGGAAAAGAAAAGCAAAGATGGAAAGAAATACTATGAGACAACTCAAGTAATCTTTGAAAATGAAATAGAAGTTCCAGACAAAGAAAACAAGGAGAACAACTAATGAAAAATCAAAACACAATTAAATTTTTTTGTTATTTTTTAGTTTTGAGAAGAAATAAACTAGAAAGGGTGAATATGGTGTAAGATGGATAATAAAATGAAAAATATATTAATTAAATTTATAAACAGGGTAATAATAAATAAATTAAATTTAACGTCGATAAAACACTATTTTATCGAGGACAAAATAGTAAATTCCTTCTAGTGAAGGATGGATGATTAGGAAATGGATAAAACACAATTAAAAATAATACAAGAACAAAAATTAATAGTAAAGATAAATCTAAAAAATGGATTTTTCTATACTGGTTCAATTACAAACATAGGTGAAACTTCTATAGTTTTTACTGATAAGTTTGGTTCTGAAATTCCTATTGACCTAGATTCTATCTCATATGTATTGCCTGTTAAAAATGGAGGAAATGCAAGATGACAACTAATTTTGATAAGTGCGATATTTGCGGAAAAGAAACTAATTCTTTGGTAGATTATTATTGCATGATTTGTATAGATTGCAAATCTAAGATTATTGATATTGCTTTGTTAAAGAAAATGAGTACTATTTTAAATAATAAGGTGCAAAATGGCTAAAGACTATAAAATAAAATTCATAAAAGACTGGGAATTAGGAAAAAAAGATGACATTCGAACCACTGATGAAGTTTCGGCTAACTTATATGTAAATAATGGATATGCCGTATATTTAGAAAGTGAACAAGAAAATACATCAGAGATTATAACACCTAAACCTTCACAAAAACCAAAATCCGAACACAATGAAAAAGATGATGCAAAACTGCAAGAATGGTTGGGGTTAACAGAAGAAGAAGTTGAATCCTTAAATGAAGAGGGTATTCAAAAAATTTTACGAGACCAATCTAATAATATCAAGGCATTAAAATCACAAAAATTAAAAGAAATTTCTGTTGTCGGAAGTAAAATTGTAAAAACAAGTTTTAGAATTGAAGCAATTGAAACTGGTGTTGCCCTTATAAAAGGTTGGGAATGTGAATGCCCTAACTGTCATAGTAAACAAACAAAATATTCACCTTGGATAAAAACAACTGAAGATTGGAATGCTTGTAATCCTAAAAACGGAGATACACCTGATTGGAAAGGTGATACTGGAGATAAAATATATCCATGTTCTTATTCAGGGTCAAGAGGTGCAGAAAAATTTTATGTTTTAGAGAAAAAACCATTAAATGATACTGGTTATAGAGCAGTAGTTGTTGATACTGAAGTAACAAGTGGGAATGCCACACCATATACAATTTTTTTCCCATTAAAAATTCTACCTCAAAATAAAGAAGACTTGAAAGAATTTGAATTAAAACTACAGATGAATGAAATTGAAATTACAGGTATAATTAGAGTAAAACAGGGTAGTGAAAAAAATATTATTGATTGGTTTATAGAAGTTACAGAATATAAAATGCTTAAAAAAAATTATTCATATGATAATTCACTTTTGCATAAAATTGGAGATGAAAAAAGAGATGTTGCATTTTTTCAAAAATATTATGCTCCTGAAATACTACAAAAAGGATTACAAAAAAAGTGTCATAGTTTAGCATTATTATCTCCTCATAAAACAATTATGCCAAATGGATTTGAAGAAAAATCAACTATTATTATCTTAGAAATGGGTGACCCGGGAGTTTCAAAAACAACTTTAGCAAAACAGGGATTTTTAAAATATGCAGAAGATAGAGCAAATTTCATTTATGTTGAGAATGCAACATCTGCTGGTTTAATTATGAAAAGTATGAAGACTAAAAGTGGAAAATGGATTGTTAGTTTGGGTGAATTACCAAAAAACCATTTGGGAGGGGTTGTATGTGATGGATTGGGAAAATTAAGTCAGAACACATTAGCAGAAATGCGAAATATAGAAGCAGAGGGAATTGTTGAAAGCAATAAAGTAAGTGGTCATGTTTCAGCACCATGTTTAATTAATCAAATTCAATTAGGAAATTTAAAAAACCCTGTTAATCAATATATGAATAAACACCGTGCAAGTTATGATTTAGCAATAAATACTTCAGACACTGAAGGAAAATTTGCAGGTGCAGATAGGAGAAGAAAAACACATATATTAATTAGTGGAAATGATGATATAGATACTTATAAAGTTTCAGAACATTTAATAAAAAAATCTTCTAATTCTGATTTTAATGACTTAAAATATTGGAGCAATCTAAATAAATTTGCATGGAGTAGAGAAGCTGAACAATTTAAATGGGAAGATAATATTTCTGAGTATGCATTAGAAAAAGTAAAAGACCTCAATCAAAAATTTAAAAATTTTGAATTAGAATATGGTGTTTTAGGAAAAGGTGGAATATTAGTTTTTATAAGACAACTTCCAGCAGTTGCAATTTTACATGAAAGTATTGAAGATGAAAATGTTATAATAAAAAAAGAGCATGCTGATTGGCTTTATGATTTGTATCTTGACGAATTTATTGATTTAGGATTAAGTTCTGAAATAGGTTATGAAGAAATTTTGACTGAACATGCAAAAACAATTATAAAAAATAGTTCAAAAGAAATAATAGATATTTTGAAACTTATCTGTAAATATGGTTCACAAAGTGCTGTTGAAAGAAATGGAGAAATGGGAAGAAGTACTATTTGGAGAGCTTTTAGAAAGGAAATTTCTTATTCAATCGTTGAAACAATTATTGATTCTAAAGGTGAAAATAAGAATGAATTTAAGAATTATCACTATTCATTTTTAGAGGGTTCAGGCCGAAAAGAAGGGAATGATTTTATCGGAGACAATATTTTTGAACCATTAAACAAACGTGATGGGTCTCTTACTAAAATTGGAAAAATCTTAATAAAACTTGCAACTGAAGAGGTGAAAAAATGATGAAACACTATGAAACACTTGAAACAGATGAAACACTTGAAACAGATGAAACACTACTTTTAAAAAAAATATGTGAAAAAAAGTATAAAAAAACAGCTGAAAATGAAACAGATGAAACACTTGAAACATACCCTAGTGAGATAGTATGTAGAGAAGTGTATAAGGATAAAAATAATGATTCTGGTTCAAGATTCTTATGCTTGTACAGTTTTCCTGTGTATAGTCATATTATATATGTTTCAAGTGTATTAAGTGTTTCAAATAATAATATTAATAATACAATAAATAATAGAAATGAAACACTTAAAAGTCAAAATGAAACACTTAGTAGAACATCTAATGAAACAAATGAAACACTTGAAACACTACCATTACCAAACTTAAAAATAAACTTGCAACAATTAAATAAGATATTATACTTCATAGCCGGAAGAACTGATTATTATTGGGAATATAGCAAAAGAGGTGTTCCTTTTCTTAAAAAAGTAAATAAAGAAGATAAAAAAGGTACCCCCTTAACCCTAAATGAATTATTAAAACACTTTATAGGAACTTTAACTCATGGCTTTTCGCCATTCATTGATTGTGAAAGAATTATTTTTGGAGGATTGGATTTTGATGCTCATACCTCAAACAAACTTAGCGATGAAGAAAATAATAAATTAATTGAAGAAGCTCAAAGCGATGCATTAAAAGTGTATGAATTTTTAAAATCATTAAACTTGCCAGTGATTTTAAATTCTAGTGGTTCAAAAGGTAGGCATGTTAGATTATGCTGTCCAGAAGCTAAAGCCAAAGATATAAGAATATTTTTGAAATATGTTCTTAAAAAAGTATGTAATGATTCTGATAAACATGAGATTTTTCCTAAACAAGATAACCTAACTGATGAAAGACCTTTTGGAAATCAAATGAAAGGAATGTTAGGCATTCATCCAAAAACAAAACAAAGAGCAAATGTTATTTTGAATGGTACTATGCTAGATTTGGATGATAGTATTAATTACATTTGTGGAATTGTTGATAAATTAAATACCTTTTCTCCAATCAAAATGTCAGAAGAAGATTATATTGCAATTGAACAAGAAGAGAAACAAAAAAGAATAATTGAAATACTAAATGATTCAAAAATAGATTTTACTTCAGAAGGCAAAGTTCCATTATATTGTGCGTTTTTAGAAGAAATTGCAAGTAAAAATCCTTTACCTAGTGGTGGAAAATATAATAGACATGCTTGTCTTGACCCAAATGTTGCTAGTTATGGAATAAAACATTTTTCTGTTAAAAAAAATTATGCAATTCAAAATGAAAGAACAATCAATAATGGGATATTAAATACTGCTTTTGATAATTGGAGCAAATATTGGAATGGTGAACCAGTATTCAAATGTTCTCAGATTATAGGTTACTTAAAACATTATGCAAAAAAAGATAACAATTATAACAAGCTTTGTTTTGAAGGATTGAAAAAATGTGTAAATTGCAAACAATTTAAAAGATTCCTAGAAAAGAAAAATACACCTAAAGGTTGGGCTAGAAGTTTGATTATATCTGAAATAGCTAAAAAAGAAGAACTTTCAAAATGTCCAAAGTGCAATAATGCTTTTAATTTTAATGATAATAAAGGAATGTTTTATTGTAAGACTTGTAAACAGGGTGGTGGATTAAAGTTATTTGTTAAGTTATGTTTACTAAAAAATAAAGGAATTCTAAATAATTTAAACAAAAACAAACAGGAGTCAAAAGAATGACAATTTCTATTCGGTTTAACGAGTGTAATGTAATCTATCATAATTCTATGGATAATCAACTGGAGACTAACCAGATACATCCTAGACCTATCCCACAACTAAACCAAGAGGTGTTAGGATGAAAATAGTAAAGAGATTACAAACCGAGAAACAATGTTCTTATGATGGATGTCAAGAAAAAGCAACTACAATCTTGTATAATAAATATTTCTGTTCAGAACATTACTTTCTAACTAAGAAAATTCATCAGCAAAAGAAGAAAGAGAAATTAAAAGTTATGGAGATACAATGAGAATCAAAAATGCATGGATTAAGACAAAGAACACGGATGAAGACTCACTTATAGTTTACTCTTATTTGAGATGGAGTAAAGGTTGGAATCACTTGATGTTTATGCAAGGTGAAAAATTGGTTTTCAAGGTTTGGTTGAAGAAAACAGACTTCAAGACCAAGTTTGAGGCTGCTAAAAGTGTAGGCATTAGATTAGTAGATGAAGAAGGATGGAATGAATTTAAGAAAAAGGAGACTAAGAAATATGGAAGATAGATATTTTGCAAATTGTGAACGATGTGGAAGAACTTTAAGTCAAGAAGAATGTAATTGTTTTGGCCTTCTAGAAAGAGCATATAAATTTTATTGCAAGGGATGTTTTTCTTCAATTCAAGATTGGATTAAAAGAAAAGATGAAGAAAAGAGAAACAATCAACATCTAAAAAAAACTCAAACTAGACTTAATCATAATTTATTAAATTTTGGAAATCAAAAATGAAAATAATAAATCCTAGATGTAGATATTGCAATTCAAAGAATATTGATTTTACTGGTCACATCTGTCCTAAAAAGAAACCTGAAGATAATTCAATATCCAAAGATAAAGCCGGAGAAATAAAACATGATAAAAAATCTTAATGGAAAATATATTTTGGTCAACAGTTCATAGATTAAAGAAACGAGGATATAATGAAAAACTAGCAATAAAGATGGCAACTGAAAAAATAAAAAATAAACAAGAAGAAAAACAAAATGAAAACAGAACTAACAACTAATGAAATATTTCAAGAAAGTATGAAAATGAGCGAATCTGCTTTCAAAGAGAAAGGTGAGAAATTGAAGGTATATCATCAATGGTTACAAAAGAAATGGAAAGTGATTGAAGATGGTGATAAAATAAAAAATCAAGGAGTTCAAAATGTCAAAGCCTAATCATGATATTTATAGAAATTGTAAAAATTGCAAAAAACCTTTTAAATTAACGTGGTCATCTGAAATATATTGTTGTGAGAAATGCAAAGAAGAATATCACAAAAAGAAACATCCTCGTAAATATAAGAAGTCAAAATTCAAAATTAAATGCTGTATTAAAGAATGTGAAGAACATTCAGTTGGTTTTCTTAATAATAAGCATTATTGTGAAATTCACTTTAAACAAGAAAAGAAGATAAGTGATTTTATTATAAAACAAGAGAAAAATCAAAAAAAATATCATAAAAAACCAAAACCTATTTGGATTTGTGAAAAATGCAGGGATGTAATACCATCTGTTAGAGGGAAGATTCAACGATTTTGTAAAAAGTGTAAGGAAAAAAGAGATGAAAAGAGGTTAATATAAAATGGAAACAACAATAGAACAAAATAAAGAAGAGAACATGAAGAAGAAATTTAAGATAAAATTAAATGTAAATCTGATATTTATTGGTTTGATAATTTTGTTGTGTGTTGTTTGTTATTTTAATTCTTTAGGGAATGGGTTTTTTTCAATTAATGATGCTAGTAATATACCAAACAATATTAGAATACATTCTTTTTCAAGTATAAAATTATTTTTTACAGCTCCTAATCTAGAAGGCGTTACAGACAAAGACCAACAAACTACCTATAGACCGATTGGAGACACTTTATTAGTTTTAACATATTATTTTTTTAAGGATAATCCATTTGGTTATCATTTAATTGCCTTGCTTCTCCATATATGCATTTCGGTATTAATATTTTTTATAATCTTGAAACTAACTAAAGACAATAAAATATCTTTTCTGACTGCTTGTATTTTTTCTGTCCTAACAATACATGTTGAAATGGTAAGCTGGATAAGTTCTGCATACAAGATGATTGGAATTTTATTCATGTTCTTAAGTTTGTTTTTATATATTAAGTACAGAGAAACAAACAAAAAGAATTATCTGATTTGGACTTTTATTTTAATGTTTTTGGCAATGTTTGGAGACGAAGAAACAATAGTATTGCCTTTGCTTTTATTATTGTATGATTTATGCTTCTATAAAAATGAAGGAAGTTTCTTTAAGAACTTAAAAGACAGATTGAAGAAACCATTTATTTATATTTTAGCTTTATGCTTGTCAATATTCTATATCATTTGTGAGATGAATGTTTCTACATTAAATAGGTCTACTGGGTATATGTTCACAGGTTCTTTAATTGGAAACATAATCAACTTACCTCAAGTTTTAATCAAGGCGATTATTATTATAATTGTGTCTCCTAAAGTTTCTAAAGACCCTTACATAAAAGTCATAAGTTCAATCTTTAACCTTCAATTTTTTATACCCTTAATAATAATTATTTGTATCCTGGCTTTTGCTGTTTATATCTACAAAAAAAATAAATTAATCACTTTTGCAATTGGATGGTTTTTTATAATTTTCATTCCATTTATGAATTTTATAAAAAGCTATACTCTTCTTTCTGGAAGGTATCTTTATGTTTCTAGTCTTACATTTTGCCTGATTCTTTCTTATTTCTTAGTTAAACTCTATAACAAAGAGCCTAAAGAAAAAGACAAGGATAAAAAATATATAAAACATAAAAACAAAATAATAACAATAATTTTAGTTTCTTTAATATTGATATTTTATATATCAAGCACTATAATAGCAAACACTTATTGGAGCAATAGATTGACATTTTGGACTCAAAAAGCAAAACAAGACCCTAAAGACCAATGGAGTCAATTTGCATTGGCGGAAATATATTTTAATAATCATGATTACAATTTGTCTCTTTATTATTCAGAGAAGGCTTTAAACCTTAGTTATCCAAATTATGAAGGAATACTGATAAGATACCATTATTATAATCAGATGGCATTAACTTATTTGGTTTTGAATGAAACAAATAAATGTATAGATATTCTAAAGAAAGAAGTTTCTGAGGGATATAATAAAACTGTAGAAACATACTATATCTTAGGAAATTGTTATCTAGTTAATAATCAAACATTATTAGCTCAGGAAAGTTATAGATTAGGTTTTTTACTTAACCCCATCTATTCTGATATTGCTATCCGTTTTATTTACATGTTGGATGTTAATGGAA
>Ga0182027_10007831_pt1 | contig 15658 bp, 9 predicted proteins | sample 712E1DmetaG_FD_121300 | JGI IMG/M metagenome (GOLD analysis project Ga0182027, IMG submission 121300) | Permafrost microbial communities from Stordalen Mire, Sweden - 712E1D metaG (Illumina Assembly) | ecosystem: Environmental > Terrestrial > Soil > Wetlands > Permafrost | place: Sweden...
ACCTCATCGTAGGTACCCATTGCCATAATTTCCCCGCCTTGTTTTCCTGCCTTAGGTCCCATATCAATTAAAATGTCTGCATGTTTCATCATTTCGGGATCATGTTCAACAACCAAAACAGTATTTCCAATATCTCTGAGATTCTTAAGTAAATTAATAAGCTTTGAATTATCGCGGGGATGAAGTCCTATACTTGGTTCGTCGAGGACATACAAAGTACCTACCAGTGAGGAGCCCAAGGATGTGGCTAGATTTATTCTCTGTGTTTCGCCGCCTGAAAGCGAACTGCTTAACCGGTCGAGTGTCAGATATCCGATGCCGACATTGTTAAGGAAAGTAAGTCGTTTAATTATTTCCTTAAGGATGCGGTCACCGACAAGAGTTTCATATTCTGTTAATTCAAGATTTAGAAAAAACGGAAGTGAATGAGAAATGGGAAGTTTTACTACATCATAGATTGAATTGCCATTTATTTTTACCTGTAGAGCCTCTCTTCTAAGTCTTGTTCCTTTGCATGCGGAACATGTTGTATACCCGCGGTACCGGCTCAGAAGCACCCGGATATGAAGTTTGTATGTTTTTCCTTCAAGTTTTTCAAAGAAGTGGTCAATACCTTCATATTCTCCGAAACCTTTTTTAATTAGTTCAACCTGCGGTTCTGTCAAATCCCTGAAAGGAACATTCAACGGCATATTAAATTTTCTTGCCTCATGAATTAAGTCTCGCAGATGTAAACTATATTTAGGTGATCTAAATGGAGCTATAGCGCCGTCAGCAATTGTGAGGTTTGGATTAGGAATAACCAGATTCATATCAACACCGATTGTTTTACTGAACCCCTGGCATACAGGGCATGCGCCGAATGGATTATTGAATGAAAAGAACCTCGGTTCAGGTTCTTCGTATCTTATTCCGCAGCATTCATAGAACTTGTTGAATTCGTGCTCTTCGCTGGTTTCTGCATTTATAAGTACGAGTCTGTTCTCTCCTTCTTTGAATGTAACTTCAATGGAGTCGGACAATTTTTCCCTCATACTTCCTTTCTGAACTTTTATTCTTTCAACAACCACCCTTACATTTTCTTTTTTCTTTGGAACAATGGATTCCTCATTCAGGTCAACAAATCTATTATTGAAATAAATTCTGAAGAATCCTCTTTTTTTAAGGAGTTCAATTTCCTCCTTTACGTTTTTACCCGGATGGTTATGAAGAGGGAATGTGAGATAAAATTTAGTTTCTTCAGGCTGTTCATCAAGCCAGTCGGTTACAGTTGCTGTTGTAGCTTTTTTAACTTCCTTACCGCAAGTGAAACAGATGGTTCTTCCTATTCTTGCAAAAAGAAGTCTTAGGTAATCGTAAATTTCAGTGGTTGTACCGACAGTTGATCTTGTATTCCTGGAGCCGGTTTTCTGTTCGATTGCAACCGCAGGGCTTATTCCCTGAATGTAATCAACATCGGGTTTATTCATTCGTTCGAGGAACTGACGGGCGTATGCGGAAAGAGATTCCACATACCTTCTCTGCCCTTCTGCATAAATAGTATCGAACACAAGGGAGGATTTACCGCTGCCGCTTACTCCCGTAAAAACCACAAGTTTATTGCGGGGGATTTCTAAATCAAGGTTCTTAAGGTTATGCTGCCTTGCACCTTTAATTATTATTCTTCTGTCGGAGTTGTTCTTCTTCATTTTATAATAAATTAACTAAGTAATTTACTAAAATATCAGGAAGTTTGGTGTGTATAAAATTAAGGATGTTGGGGGAATTAAACCTCCGGGGTTTAGGAAAACCCCGGAGGTTAAGGGAAAATGGCTACTTCTGGGTATCAAGTTTTTTTATTGTAGAGATGCGGTCATCAAGAAGTTTAATTTTTTCATTAAGTTCTTTAATCTTTGAATTTAATTCATCCTCATATCCGGCTTTATCCCAATATCCTCTGTTTTCATAATAGCTTTTGAACAGCCAGTTATGTTTTAGGGCTTCCATATTTTCAGCAAGCCGGCTTGCAGCAAGTCGTGCATCTTCAGAAGTTTTTTGAACATTCAAAAGAGTATTTGAAAATGTTGAATCTAACGTAGAGCCGCCTACAAGAATCTGTCCTGCCAAACCTTTCCCCTGCTGTATTCCGGCTAATATATAATCAATTCTCCCGACAGCGCTGTCAACATTACCGACAACTTTTTTAACTCCCAAGGCCAGTTCACTGAAGAGATCAGTTAAGTCGGCAACCTTAGAAGTAATATTCTTAAGACTCTGATCAGCTCCTGAAGTCAGTTGTTTAGCATCATTATAAAGTTGTTCATCTTTTAAAAGTTTACCAATTGATCCTTCACCACGATTAACCCTGCCAATGATTTCCGAAAGATCTTTTGTCATTTCCTTAGTATACTGCATTATTCCCTGAGTCTCGGCAAGAATGGCAGAAAAACCGGGGGGTTCTTCTGTTTTGATAGTACCGCCGTCATTTACTTCATCAGCAAAGTTACTCCCGATTTTGAGGACAACCACCTTGTTCCCAACCAGTCCTTCTGTTTCAATCGAAGCCTTTGTATCTGTCCTGATAAATCTTTTAATATCCGCGACCAGTTTCATTGTAACTTCTACACGACCGGAAGTATCGCTGACTATCTGAATCTTTTTAACACTCCCGACATCAATACCGCTTAACCTCACAATGGAGCCCGTCCTTAAACCCTGAATATCTTTGAAATATGCATTAACATCAAAAGTTGATCTGAAGAGTTCGCTCTTTTCACCTAACAGGAATATTGTTACTACAAGTATAGCGAGCCCGATAGATATAAAAATTCCTATTCTTACATTGCTTATTTTATTTGCCATTTATGCTCCTGTTATTAGCATATATATTTTCATTAGTAAAAAAATCTTTCAGGAATACATCATCACTTTTAGTAAGATAATCTAACCCACCGTCATAAATTATCTTTCCATCTTTCAGGACAACAGCCCTGTCTGAGATTATTTGTGCACATAGAAGGTCATGCGTAACAATAATCGATGTAACATTCAGATCCTTTTGCAGTTCTTTGATAAGTGAACTGATCTCCTTCACGGTAATAGGATCGAGTCCGGTAGTTGGCTCGTCATAAAGGATAAGTTTTGGTTCGGAAATAATAGTTCTTGCAAGGCCTATTCTTTTTTTCATACCGCCGGAAAGTTCATCAGGCATTTTATCAATTGCATCTTCAAGGGAAACGTCTTTAAGAGCTTTTATTACTCGTTCCTCCCTTTCTTCAGGAGACATAGATTTCTTGTTCCTTATTAAGGGGAATTCAAGATTTTCACGAACTGACATAGAATCATAAAGAGCAGATCCCTGAAACAGGAACCCAATACTTTTCCTTAACTCATTTAGTTCTTTTTCTTTTATTTTATATACATTCTTCCCGTCTACAATAATTTCTCCCGCTTCAGGAATCAGAAGTTTAACAATACACTTCAACAAAACACTTTTCCCTGTTCCGCTTCTTCCGAAAACTACCGCATTCTCGCCGACTTTAACATCAAGGGAGATATCATCAAGCACCAAATTATCTCCGAATAATTTAGTCAGGTTTTTGACCTCAACCATCAACTCCATAACATCACCGTAAGTCTGACCAAAACCATATCCGTAAGAAGAATTAATAGCGAAGCCATTACTACCGCACTTGTTGATGCACGCCCCACCCCGACAGTTCCGTTTGTCGCATTGTAGCCCTTATATGAACCCACGGCACCTACAATAAAACCAAAAATAAGAGTCTTGGCAAGACCAGGTATAACGTCAGCGAATTCGAGAGATTTGAAGACGGCGGTTATATATAATTTAAAATGCATCCCCTGTGAAAGATAAATAGCAATAAACCCGCCAATAATAGCGAGAAAATTCACATAAAGTGTGAGAATTGGAAGTATAAAAATGCATGCGAGAATTCTGGTGACAACAAGATACCTGAAGGGATTAACTGCAGATACTTCCATGGCGTCAATCTGTTCCGTTACCCTCATTGAACTTAACTCAGCCCCGATACCAGAACTAACTCTTCCTGCAAATATGAGTGCAGTCAAAACAGGGCCTAATTCCCTTACTACCGACAATGAAACCATACTTGGAAGAAAAGATTCTGCACCGAACCGAACCATTACCGGTTCGCTCTGCATTGCAAGCACGAGCCCGATTATAAATCCCGTAACTGTAACTATTGGAAGTGTTTTTATTCCGAGATCTTCTATATGCTTTTTTATTTCTGCAATTTCATAGGGGGGAAGAAATACTTCTTTAAAGAAACTAAGAGAAAAAAAAGTAAGTCCTGATACTGTCGCAAAAAATTCAGTTAACCCTTTACTCAAAACTGCAGTATTTTTCTTTTCGATTTCTGGTTCCAAGAGAATATAAAAATATTATTATGAATTATAAAAATAAGCAAATAATTAGATATTTAATTTAACTTATGTATATATTAAATAAAAATAGGAATAGTGGAAACAAATATCCAATAATCAAAAGCAGACAGGAATCTCCACAAATGTCATTCTGAAGAAGCGAAGCGACTGAAGAATCTCATAAATTGTTTATAAAATGCAGATTCTTCGCTTTGCACAGAATGACATGCTATTTATTTGCTTTGAGGGGGATGACAATATTATTTCAATGTTCCCATAGCACGCTCCAAGCGGGCATAAGTAACCTGGTAATTATAAAGTGCCTGAATGAGAAGGACCTGTGCATTATAATATCCTACTCTTGCATCAGTAACTTCAACAGCACTACCGATTTCTTCTTTGAACCTTGCCTCTGCAAGACGCAGAGTCTCCTCGGCTGTTTTGAGCAGAGACCTGGAAGCGCTTATCTGGTTCTGTGCCAGCCGGAGATTTGAAAATTGCTGTCTTACATCTAAAGTAACGGCCTGTATATTAAGATCATAAGTTGATTGGGCAATATCAAGATTTGCTCTTGCCTGCTGAATACCTGCGTCTAAAGCAAATCCCTGAAATATAGGAAGAGATACTGTTAAACCAAGGCTCCATGATTCAGGATAAATACCGGCTATATTAAAACTTTTCCAGTTGTATCCGGCAGTTCCCGAAATAGTAGGCAGATTGGCTGTCCATGCTGATGTAACAAAAGATTTGTTTGCATCTACCCTGTATTTGGCGGCGATGACTTCAGGTCTGTTCTGCATTGCAATATCTAACGAAGTTGATTCACTAATTGAATCTCTTTCAATTTCGAACTCGTCTTTCAGCGCAAAACCGGGAGCAAGTTTTATATTTAATATGTTTTCAAACTGGAGCCTGTTTATTTCGATGTTATTTTCTGCATTTATTAAATTCACACGGGCAGTTGCTTCGTCAGATTCAGCTTTAATAACATCAAACTGGGGACTGCGTCCTACATCATATAATGATTTGGATAATTTCAGGTGTTCAGTTGCCTGAGTAAGTGATTCCTCACTTACCTTTTTCAACCTCAATGCCTGCAGATAAGAAAAATAAGCGGTGTAAGTATTTAGAATTAATGTCTGCCGGGCATTTATGACATCTTGTGAAGAAGCATCTGCCAAATCCGAAAAACCGGATAATTTGCTGTAGGTTTTCCCGAAATCAGTTAATAAAAGAGACCCCTGGAACCCCGCTGAATAAGTAGCATATGTAAGCTTATATGTAGCAGGTCCCTGGAAAAATGTCCCTCCGTTACGGAGCCAACCGCTGTTAAATGAAATCTGCGGAAATAGATTTGACCTTGTGAGTACTACATTGGAATAATTATAGTCATAGTTACCTTCAGCAAGTTTCATCTGAGGATTATTTTTCAGGGCAATATCTACACACTCATTTATTGTGAGTGAATCCTGCTGGCCGAAAATAAAACCGGTAAATATCAGTACTGGAAATAATAATTGAGTGATTTTATTCATTATCAATTTCCTCATTTTCAGTTATCATATTCTTTCTGAACCTCTCTTCAAAAACGGTGTACAATGTCGGAATAAAAAACAATGTTAGGAATGTAGAAACCGTTAATCCGCCAATAACAGCAATGGCCAAAGGCGCCTGGGATGTTTCACCGCCTATTCCAAGTGCAAGTGGAATAAGACCCAGTACAGTTGCAAATGTAGTCATTAAGATCGGGCGGAGTCTTGTCCTCCCTGCCCTGGAAACAGCCTCATGCAATTCCAAACCTGATTTACGGAGTTTATTGGTATAATCAACCAGAAGGATTCCATTTGATACCACAATTCCAATCATTACAATCACACCTTCAAATGATGTAACTGATAAAGTAGTGTTGGTTATAAAAAGTGCCCAGATAACGCCGACTAATCCGAGAGGCACTGTAAACATAATTATGAACGGATCAACAAGGGACTGAAATTGAGAAGCCATAACCATATAGACAAGTAAAATTGCAAGGAGAAGTGCAATGCCGAGATCGCCAAAGGTTTTATTCTGCTGTTCAATATTACCGCTCATGGTAATAGAGAACCCCTGAGGAACTTTGATATAAGAAATTTTTGAAGCAATCTCCTTTGAAATGCTGCCAAGGTCTCTGCCGGATGTGTTTCCCGTAATTTCAACTATCCGTTCCTGGTATTTCCTGTCAATCTGAATCGGAGATTTAGCCATCTTCACATCAATCATATTACTGAGTTTAACAAGCTGTCCCTGAGAGTTCATAACTGAAAGATTTCCGATATCCTGAATCTGGTCTCTGTAATTTTCAGACAAACGAACGAGCATATTATACTGGTTGCCTGATACCGGATCTGTATAAATAGAGGCAACGGTACCGCTAATCGCAGTGGCAATCGTATTTGATATCTGCTGAACATTAACTCCCATAGAACCGGCTTTTTCCCTGTTGATTTTTATTTGTAATTCAGGAAGATTCAATTCACGGCTTATTAGAACATCCGTAGCACCCTGTGTTGATTTTACTGCGTCTGAAACCTGCAATGCAAGTGTATTTGCAATTTCAAAATCATTCCCGTTTATTACAACATCAATTGGAGCAGAAGATCCGAAATTTAATAGCATCTTAAGGAACCCGCCCGTATTTATGACAATCTGAGCGCCCGGGAGTCTCATAATTTGAGGCCTTAACTGTTTAACAACATCAAAAACTGACCTGGCCCTTTTGTCATAAGGGACAAGAGAAACTGAAATGTTTGCTGCATGGCTGCCTGCATTTCCGCCGAAGGAGCTCCCGCTCTTAGCCGATGGCACACCAAGATCAGAAATAACTGTCTGAGCTTCAGGAACATTCTTCCTTATTATCCCTTCAATTTTAGTTACAAATTTTTCTGTCTCTTCTATCCTTGTGCCTATAGGAAGACGTACTAAAATTGTAAACTGACCTTCATCGGTATCCGGGAAAAACTCAGTACCAATGAACTTAAACAGAAGTAATGATAAAATAGCAGTACCGAGAATTCCGAATATAATTGTTCTGCGATGAGAAAGAGAATACATCAATCCGAGCTGATACTGATTATCTATTGCATCGAGCAACCTGACAGCCATTATCTTCATGCGATCGATAAGTTTTTTAGAGTTAGGATCAGCATGTTTTTCCGCATGCATAAAATTATAACACATTAAAGGAGTAACAGTCCTTGATACAAAGAACGAAGCAAACAAAGCAACGGTTATAGTAATAACAAGGGGTTGAAACAGAAGCTTGGCAATACCGGTTAAAAAGATAACGGGTAAAAACACTATTACTGTTGTCAGTGTAGAAATAAAAATTGGTGCGGCAACTTCAAAAGCTGCATCAAGAGTTGCCTGAACTTTAGGAATTTTCTGTCCCGCCATTGTACCATAATGCCTTGAAATCGCCTCAAGTTCAACAATAGAATCATCCACCAGACGCCCGATACCAAGTGCCAGTCCGCCGAATGTCATGATATTTAATGTAATGTTACTAAAGCGGAAGAATATAAAAGTTACAAGGATTGATAATGGAATAGCAAGAAAGATAATCATTGCGCTTCTTGAATTTCTTAGGAACAGCAGAATAACAAGCATGGCAAGAAATGCGCCTAACATGGCTTCCTGCTCCAACCCGCTAATGGATTGTTTGATATAAAGACTCTGGTCTGTTCCGAGAGAAGCTTTAACAGATTGAGGAACATCCCTTAACTGAGTTAAAGAATTAATAACAGTATTTACAACATCAACAGTATTAGCATTTGAAGTTTTCTGAACTTTTAATATTACGCCCGGTTTGCCATTGGTCCTTACTATTTCAGTCTGTTCCTGGAAAGAATCTTCTACATAGGCAATATCTCTGATCCTGATTGGAATGCCATTAACATTTTTAACAACTACATTTCCTATTGGCTCGACAACATTAAATTGGCTTTCAGTTTTCAAAGAGTAATCGAAAACTCCTGATTTAAGGTCACCCGATGGAACAATAAGATTAGAAGTACCAACTGCGGCATTAACTTCATCGAGAGTTAGGTTCATAGCTTCAATTCTGTTCCTGTCAACCTTTACATGTATCTCCCTGATCTGACCGCCGACTACCTGTGCGAATGCAACTCCCGGAATATGCTCAAGCTGTGGTTCAATTACATTATAAGCAAGATCGTAAAGAGCCCTCTGGTCAAGATCTCCGTTTAAGGCGATAGTACAAACCGCAATATTAGTAATATCAAACCTGAGCACAAGTGGCTGCGAGGCAGCAGCGGGTAATAAATTTAATACCCTGTTGACTTTTTGGATAACATCAATGAGTCCAACATCAGTATTGGCTTCCCAGTTAAAATTTACTCTTACCTGAGAAACACCTTCACGTGTTGATGATTGAACATAGCTTACATCATTAGTAGAACTAACTGCTCTTTCAATAGGAACGGTAACTGTCTGCTCCATATCGATAGGACCGGCACCTGTGTTGTAAGTAATAACACTGACAACAGGGATCTGCAGGTTGGGAAGCATATCAATGGGGAGCTGTGAAAACGAAACGAGTCCAAGCACAAGTACGGCAATTGCAGCCATAAGAGTTGTGATAGGATATTTTAATGCTAATCTGGTTAACCACATATATTATTTCGCTATTTTAACTTTCATTTTATCTTTGACCAGACTTTGGCCCACAAAAATAATTGGATCATTTTCGGTAATACCGGAAAGGACTTCATATTTGGTATCCTGCTTAATTCCTATCTTTACAGATCTTTTTTCGACAGTAGAGTCGGGTTTTAATAAATAAACAAAACTGCCTTTATCGTCATCAAGAACAACCTGATTGGGAAGGGTAAGCACATTCTCCCTCTTATCCAACACCATATTAATATTAGCGAACATACCTGGTTTCAGCATTTTATCCGGGTTCTCAATATCAATCTCAATCTGCATTGTTCTGGTTGTAAGATCTACGGCACCGCTTATTTTTTTTACAATTGCTTTAAATGTAACGCCGGGAATAGCATCCGCAGTAACAATTAAGCCGGTTACACTATTCAAAAGAGGCACATTTTTTTCGGGTATATTTACATACGATTTTAACTGGGTAACATTCATCAATATAAATAATGAAGAATTAGGACTGGTGCCAGTTGAACTTATATAGGCTCCCTGGTCAAAATATCTTTTGGTAATTATTCCGCTGAATGGGGCAGTAACTTTACAATAACTTAATTGTGTAATGGCATTTGAATAGTTTGCGTAAGCGGCTTGTTCCTGAGCCAATGAACCATCCATTAATGTTTTAGCATTTTCAAGATCCTGTCTTGCGATCAGGTTCTGCTCAAATAGTTTTTTACTTCGTTCATAAATTATCTTGTTATTCTGAAAATTTACATCGGCCTGGTAATAACTTGCATTAGCCTGTTTTGCATTTTGTGAATAGATGGTTGTATCAATCAGAGCAAGTACCTGTCCCGTTGAAACTACCGAGCCGATATCGACAAAAACTCTTTCCAGATTGCCGTTTACCTTAGAGTAAATTGTGGCTTGCTGAATCGGCAATATATCACCGGTAAAGGAAAGGCTGTTTACCATTTCACCCCTTATTGCATTTCCTTTAACAACCAGAGGCGCAGGAATACCCCTTTTTTCATTATTGGATGTTGCCATTTTTAAGGCGATAAATCCAATAATAATAGCTATAATAATTACGGAATAAACCGATTTTTTCTTTGTTGACATCTTTTGCTCTGCAAGGTATATGTATAGAAAATATTAGACAGGAAAGTTATCTATAAAGATTAACCAATTCAATTCATTAAGAAAAATTAATGGAATAAAATGGGGGAAAGTTGCCCGTATTAAACGGGCAACTCAATTCAAATGGGAGCTATTTTAATGAGGCCAGTTTATCCGGAGGAACTGGATCAGGTACTTTATTGTGCACCGGCGGGAGACTTTGCAGGTATGCGAAAATTGCTTTCAGGTCTTCATCATTTACCTGCCCGAAAGCCTGCCACGGCATTGGAGGCAATATGGGCCGGCCTATACCCATATGTTTTCCTGTACGCATTGCTTTAATAAAAATTTCATCCGTCCATGTTCCAATACCTGTTGGTTCATCAGGCGTTAAATTAGCACCATATGAAACACCCCAGGGTCCCACCCATGCAGTAAGATCTTGGCCAGCGAGGAACCATTTGCCTGGTTGAACCAAACTGGCATCTACAGACGAAAGGGGTTCATTTTCAGGGTGACCCGACAAAAGTTTTGTTGTATCAGGTACCGGGCCCATTGCTGTCATTAATTTTGGCGAGTGACAATGATTGCAGCCTCCCAGATTTACAAGATATGCACCCTTTTTAACTATCTCCTCTTTTGTCATCTCTTTTTTCTCATTAGAACAGTTGAACTGTAGGACAATCATTACCATGAAAAACAAAGTAAGAACAATTGGTAGGATAATTTTCCTCGTCATATAAACCTCCTTATATTTATTTAATATTAACCGGTCTTTATTTGAATTTTTACATTTATGCCCCTCCCCTTTGAGGTTCAAATAAATTTATGGTGTAAATTATAAGGGATATGGAAACAGTAAATGCCGAAACTCACATAATAGTTTTACGGTGTAAGCCAATATTACAAATCATATATTAGCTGGCATTCAATCACATAATCAGATTTCTATTTCATATAAATCATTTTCTTTACTGACGAGTAACTCTTAGTTGTTAATTTATATAAATAGATTCCGCTCGAAAGTCTGGCAAATATATTCCCGCTGATTGCTACACTATGTTCTCCGGCAGTTAAATTCCCTGAAAATAATACTTCTACCTCCCTGCCGGTAATATCATATAATACTAAAGTGGTAAAACCCGCCTGCGGAATTGAATACTTTATAACTGTCCCGCCGTTAAAAGGATTCGGATAATTCTGCTGAAGCGCAAATCCTTCCGGGCCTGAAGTTCTGTCTGTGTTGATTATACCTGTATAAACCGGTATAAGTGAAATCCTGTATACACCTCTCCCATGCGTGGCAACAATTAGCTTTTTATCAACCTGACTTACAGCAAGATCCATAACTAATGCAGTACCTGTTAATCCGCCGTTAAGATTATTCCATGTGGTTCCGTTATTCAACGAATAAAAAACTCCAAGATCATTCCCCACATAAAGAATAGATGAATTAAATGGATCAATGCAGATAGCGGAAGTAGGAACATCAGGAAGCCCCTGACCAATATCCGTCCATACACTCCCCCCGTTTGTAGATTTAAATAAATGTGAAGTTCCGAATCCGGAAAGTACTACATAAACTATTGCTGAATTCCGCGGGTCAACTGAAATATCAACTGGATAACGGTCCGGAAGACTTCCGGTAATATTTGTCCACGCTGCCCCTCCATTTGTCGATCTGAATATAGCTGCAGGATAATTTGTAGGGGCCGTAGTCAAATAAACTGAATCAGGATTTGTGTATGAAATTGCAAATGATAAAATAGGATCGCCATTAATTGCATTACCGTTATTCATAGTTGTCCAATTGTTCCCTGCATTTGTAGATTTATAGACATGATCGCCTGCAGCATAAATAATCTTCGGCCTGGATGGTGCCAGAAGGAAAGGAGCATTAAATGCCTGGTTTGAACTATTAGGAGCAATGTAATCCCAGTTTACTCCTTTGTCAATCGATCTGTTCAAATAAAGATATTGCGCGGATCCATACATCGTATCTGTCCCTGAAGGCGATATCTGAGTACAGCATCCGTCACCCCCGATGCCTCTTCTCCATGCAAGAGTTCCTTCCCAAACTGCCGTAGCATTATCCTGCAGCCCGCCAAGAATTCTTGTGGAATCAACCTTAGATACTCCGATTCTTTTATAAAACTGAGTAGACTGGTAACCGCCATTGCATCCCTGAAATGTCTCGCCAAAATCGGTAGTACGAAATACTCCCCCATCATTTCCGAAATAAACCATATCAGGATTCAATGGGTTAATAACGTACACATGATGATCTGCATGAGAATAATATGTCGGCCCCTCAGGTCCGCCGATTGGCGGTACTTCCCAGTACCAGGCTGACCAATCAGATTTCTGTGTAAATGTAGATCCCCCGTTTGTTGATTTATAGATATCAATTCCCGCACATAAAATTCTTGAAGCATCAACAGGATGCGGTATAACAAAATGAGAATACCATCCCTGATATGTGGCATAATCAGTTGAATTTAAAAGCATCCAGCTATTCCCGAAATCTGTACTTTTCAATAGTTGAGTCCCCGCCCCATCAATAGTCCCCATTCCTACACTTGCAAAACAGACATTGACGTTCCCTGCATAACCCGAGAGCAGTATCTTTCCTCCGAATATAGGAATGTTTGCTGTAATCTGAGACCAGGTATTCCCTCCATTAGTCGTCCTGTATATTCCGCCCCCCGGACTATCCAGATTTCCACATGCTTCAAGAATTAATTGGGAGTTTTGTTTATTAATAAGTATATCAGTTGTCATTATAACATTATGAATCTGATCCCATGACTTTCCTGCATCAGTTGTTTTATAAATTCCCTCTGTAGTACCTGCATAAACAATATTTGAATTAGAAGGATCAATTCTAATTACTTCCACTCCCCGCGTCTGGTTATAACTCCAGTCGATTGATTTATTCCATGTTAAACCATTATCAGTTGTTTTAAGTAAACCGATACCATAGCTTCCGCGTGTTGTTCTGATATTTAATCCGCCAATTGAATTCTGATATCCATATACCTCTCCAGTCCCGATATAAATTACATTTGTATCCTGCGGATTTATGGCAATAGCTCCCACACTTAAAACCGGGAATCCGGTAGGAATATAATTCCAGGCCTTTACACCCACACCTCCGGTATAGCTTCTCCAAATACCGCCGCTAGCAGAACCTGCATATAAAGTGTTCGGGTTCAGGGGATTTATATCCAAAGCAAGGGTTCTTCCACCAATATTCTGCGGGCCAATTTCCTGCCACTCAATATTAAGGTCATTCGATTTAAATAATCTCTCCTGCGAAGCAAAATATGCTTTATAATATGCATTATCGGGAATGGTTTTATTCGGATAAGCCCTTTGGGCAGTCCAAAAATCTAATGATTGCATAGCCCCCGAGAACTTTTCCTCTTCAGTTACCTTTTTTACACGCCTATCAATCCCCTTATTATTGAAAATAATAAATGCAATTACAAAGGAAAGCAAAAACAGTACTGTTGATTTCATAAAGCCTACTTTAACTGTATCATAAATTTTACCAAATATTTAAGTAAATTCAAAGTAAATAAGACTCCCTCTCTCTTTGTCATTCGGAACGCCTGCCTTCCTCTAAAGGAAGCACCCGGCTGGTCGGGAAGTGAATAATCAACGGGATAATCCTAAAAAACACTCACCCGTGTACTAGTATGAAATAAGCGGGAGAACAGCGGGAGAACAGCGAGAGAACAGGCCGTTTTAGCGTAAAAGTGCGTAGGAAAGCGTAAAAGTGCGTAGGAATATTTTGAAATAGCAGAATGACTTTAAGGCTGGTTTTTAAAAAAGAACTATAAAACTTGCTCTCTTTTACATCAAATAATTTATAAAAAATAATTCATTCTGTCAAGTTCTGTAATTTTCTTATCATTCTTAATACTTGCCCTGCATATAGGGCTTGCCTGTGCCAGCTGACAGGTATCCGTGCTGTGTGGAATCTGATGTTTTGATTCCTTCCCACACCACATGAAATATTACGTTTGTTTTGTATTTTTATATCTTAAATTATAAATAATCCCGGTTAAAATATGTTCTGGTTTTTCATTATATTCTTCACTCTTTATTCTGTAATAAATTACTATATAGGTTTACGCGGGTGGCAGGCTCTTGAAGGGGCGCCTTACATGCGTCCTGTATTCCTGGCGGTTTTTCTTTTCTCATCTTTGTCTTATATTTTTTCTAAGGTTGTGCAGCGATTCCTGCCTCTTGGATTTTACGAGGCAATTGAAAAGATTGGTTCCCTTTGGTTTGCCTTTATGCTTTATTTTTTTCTTGCTGTAATCGTACTTGACCTCCTCCGGGTAATAAATTGGGCTTTCCGGATAGTATCACCGTTTAATGATTATGCCCAGGTAAAATTATTTACAATCGGAATTGTTTCGGCTATTGTGCTCATTATTATAATTGCCGGTTTTATAAATACAAGAGCTTTGAAAATCGAAACTCTTAATCTTAAAATTCCTGCCAGAAATTCTTCCATTAAAGAATTAAATGCAGTAATGATTTCAGACCTGCATCTCTCAACAATCAATGGAGAAGGATTTGTTAAGAGTATAGTTGAAAAAATACAATCACTCCATCCGGATATAGTTTTCATTGCTGGTGATCTTGTCGATGACAGAGCAAGCGTACTTAGAGATAAAGGTATAGGAAGTTCATTGAAAGAGTTAAAACCTGCGCTTGGAGTTTACGGCATCACAGGAAATCACGAATATATTAACGGCGTTGATTCTGCCGTTAATTATATGAAAGAGTTAAATATAATCACTCTTAGGGATACATCTGTAATTATTAATAATGGTTTTGTTTTGATCGGCAGAGAGGATAGGTCTAAAGGATTATCAAAAAGAAAATCGCTTAAGGAGTTAGTTGGCGAATCTGATCCTAATATGCCGGTTATCCTGCTTGACCATACTCCATTCCATCTTGAAGAAGCTATGGAAAACGGAATTGACCTTCAGCTTTCGGGACATACTCATGATGGACAAATGTTCCCTATTAACCTTATTGTTGCTAAAATTTATGAGGACGCATGGGGCTATTTAAGAAAAGGAAATACTCAGTATTATGTTTCTTCAGGTGTAGGAACATGGGGTCCCCCTATCCGAACCGGAAGCAGGTCTGAAATTGTTAATCTAAAAATCACATTTACTCCATGATCAGCCGTCCTAAAAAGGTACCAATTTTTTGCCCTGAATTGTTTCACCAATAATACGATTTCAAATCGATTTCAAAACGATTCCAAAACGATTTTATCACACTAAATAAGCACTAAATGGTAAGTAGAAGGTAAGTAAAACAGCGGGCGTACGATTTAATTTACAAAGAGGCTGTCCCAAAAGGGCAGCCTTTTTTGTTTTAAAAAGGAAGAATTAATAAATTAATACAACGGAAATAAAACAATATATAAGACATGGGAAAATCAGGCAAAGTCGTATTTAAGCGATAC
>Ga0182027_10007832_pt1 | contig 15655 bp, 11 predicted proteins | sample 712E1DmetaG_FD_121300 | JGI IMG/M metagenome (GOLD analysis project Ga0182027, IMG submission 121300) | Permafrost microbial communities from Stordalen Mire, Sweden - 712E1D metaG (Illumina Assembly) | ecosystem: Environmental > Terrestrial > Soil > Wetlands > Permafrost | place: Sweden...
GATGGACATTATGTATACGATGATCAAGGGACAAAAGGTCAACGCGTCACGATAGTGCAAAATGGGATTCTCAAAGATTTTCTCATGTCGCGCACGCCTCTTGACGGTTTTCCAAAATCCAATGGTCACGGACGTGCAATGACAGGAATGCAACCTGTGGCGCGGCAATCGAATCTTGTTGTAACGACATCTGAGCCCAAAACAAAAGATGAATTGCGGGCAGCGCTTATAAAACTCACCAAAGAACAACAGAAGCCGTATGGATATCTTTTTGAAGAAGTTCTCGGAGGCTTTACGATGTCAGGAAGGTTCATTCCCAATGCCTTTAATGTTACTCCAACATTGGTGTACAGAATTTATACAGATGGCCGCCCCGATGAAATTGTCAGAGGGGTGGATCTCATCGGAACACCACTTTCGATGTTTTCACAGATTGATCAGGCAGGTGACAAAACAGAAACCTTTAACGGTTACTGTGGAGCCGAATCCGGTTCAATTCCTGTTTCGTGCTCAGCGCCAATGGTATTGGTAAAAATCATCGAAACCCAAAAGAAGATCAAATCACAAGAGCGTCCAATTGTTCTACCACGTCCTGATAGCAAATAACGTAAGGTAAATTGTTCATCGTACATCATAATATAAAATTTTCACGCTCCATAGACCCGAAAGAAAACCACCGGTGTAAGTGTTTTCGATAACCCAAAAAATAATTCTATGAATACAATTATAAAATATAGTACCATACTGCTCATTGCCGCCTCGATATCCCAAGTGCTCTTGAAAGCACAACCACTCGCCGATGAGATCATTTTCAAAGCCATGAATGATGAATTGAGTCGCAATATTTCAAATTTAGTAATTGATAAATACAGACCTCCATTTTTTATTTCCTTCCGGCTCTGCGACTTCCATTCTTTATATATAAAAGCTACTCTTGGAGCAATCAGGTATTCCTACGATCGGCCTGCGCGGACAGAAAACGTAAGGCTTATGGTCGGCGATTATTCGCTGAACGATGAAAACTTCATATCCGACAATCGAAATATTCCCCCGACAAGAGGAAATTACATACGCCTGCCTCTGAATAGTGATTATGATGCTATACGACGCTCGTTCTGGATTCTTAGTGATCAGGTTTATAAATCAGCACTTGAAAAATATGAGCAAAAACAGACTGCGCTAAAACAACAGAATAAATCTGACGAAGAGAAATTAGACGACTATTCAAAAATTACACCTGTCAGTTTAGTGTTACAGAGAAGTTCTTTTTCATATGATAAAACTAAGTGGGAGGAAATTGCGAAAAATGTATCGGGAATCTTTAAAGCATACAATCAGATTCATGCATCGTCGACATATATTACATTGGTCAATGCATTCGTTTATGTTACTACCAGCGAAGGTACGAAGCTGAAAATTCCTTTCACTCTCGCATGGGTATTAGTAACTGCCACTACGCAAGCCGAAGATGGTGAGAACCTGAATGACCAACTGTCGTACTATGCATTAACTCCAGAACAGTTGCCATCCGCAGATAAAATAGAACAAAACTGTAACCGTTTTGCAAATGACTTAATTGCTTTACGCAATGCTCCGCCCATGAAAGAAACATACACCGGTCCAATTATTTTTGAAGGCGAAGCAGTTGCCGAAGTATTTTCACAAAGATTATTCCGAACGAACGGTTTGATTTCATCGAGAGAGCCCATTTATGCGATCGAAAACAAGAATCAAGGAAGTTCTAATAAACTTGATGATAAACTAAACCAAAAAATCTGTTCAGAAAATATAAATATCAAAGCTACTCCAAAGATCACAATGTTTAACAATACTCATTTGATTGGTTCGTTCGAGATAGATGCCGAAGGAGTTATCCCACAAGACGAATTAGTATTGGTGGATAAAGGTATTCTAAAAACGTTGCTCACTGACCGAGTTCCTACATCGAAAATAAAACAATCGAATGGATATAGTCGTTTTGGATTGAGAGGTTCCTCAGTAATCACACAAAAAGCGCCGGGAATAATCAATATTTCTTATGAAAACGGTGAGCCGTTAAAATCTCTTTATAAAACTATTCTCAACGAAGCTGAAAAAAATGGATTGGAATATATATACGTTATCCGTAAACTTGAGCCAGCGGGGAACAAGGCTATATCCAAACCCATGGGAGTCTATAAACTATTCGTAAAAACTGGTGAAGAGCATTTTATGCGTTCAGCAATAATTAGTGATTTGCCAAGAACCGCTTTTAAGCAAATTGCACTGGGGACAAAAGAACAATTTGTTTATAATACTTTATTGAATTCATCTGTGCCGGTATCATTCATTGTTCCGCAGGCAATTGTTTTTAACGATATGAGTATCGAAAAAGATAAAAGTACCAAAGCAAAAGTGCCTATTGTTTCTAATCCTTTATTGGTTCAGAAACAGTAAACGGTCATTAAGAAATTTTAAAAAAACTTTTGCATGTTTTGAGTGACCCTGAGCATTGTAATCTTTTTTCTATAGAACGTATTTTTAAATTTAAGGTATAAAAGAAATTCCGAAACAAGTTCAGAAGTACTTGCAAATGTTCATTGAGATAGCTTACAACACTTCATGTGTGGTTAGAAGTAGATTTTAAGAGAACAATATTATTTTCTTGAAACATTTCAAACTATCGATTTTTTAATAAGGGGACTTTCCGTTGTTATGTTTTCCCAAATCTTTAGTGCCGCGACATTTGGAGTAGATGCCTACCTTGTAGAGGTAGAGACACATCTCGATCTTGGATCTCCAAAATTTTTCATGGTCGGGTTACCCGATAATGCAGTGAAAGAAAGTATCCATCGTGTCACCGCCGCTATAAAAAATTCTGATTTCAAGTTCCCGAATCGGAAAATGACTGTGAATCTTGCTCCTGCTGATGTAAAAAAGGAGGGATCTTCGTACGATTTACCGGTAGCGCTTGGCATCCTTACTGCATCAGGCCAACTCAAGTCTGAAGTAATGGATAAATTTGTAGTATTAGGTGAATTAGCTCTTGATGGTACATTGCGCCCAGTGCATGGCGCTTTAGTGATTGCTTTAGAAGCAAGAGCAAAAGGGAAGCGTGGAATTTTATTACCTGAAGAAAATGCTCGAGAAGCTGCTATGGTAGAAGGTATCGAAGTCTATCCGATGAGAAATCTGCGAGAGTCAATTGAATTCTTTGCAGGAGAATATCGCTTGCTCCAGCCTTTTCACGTCGATATGCACGAAGTATTTTCTGAAGACCAACATTACACTGTTGATTTTGCCGATGTAAAAGGACAGGAGAGTGTGAAACGTGCAATGGAGGTAGCGGCTGCAGGTGGACATAACATTTTACTCATTGGTCCTCCTGGTTCTGGAAAAACGATGTTAGCAAAGCGTCTGCCGACCATTCTCCCGCCAATGACATTTGATGAAGCGTTGGAAACAACGAAGATTCATTCGGTAGCCGGAATTCTGCCGTTGAATTCAGGACTCGTTTCTATTCGTCCCTTTCGATCACCGCATCATACAATTTCAGATGCAGCATTAGTGGGCGGCGGCACAATACCGCGTCCGGGAGAAATATCTCTTTCGCACCATGGTGTTTTATTTTTAGATGAATTACCGGAATTTGCCCGTAATGTTCTTGAAGTGATGCGCCAACCTTTGGAAGATGGTCATGTGACCATCAGCCGTTCGAAAATGTCAGTTGACTTTCCGGCAAATTTTATGCTTGTTTGCGCAATGAACCCATGCCCGTGCGGCAATTATGGAAATTCCTCCGCAGAGTGTACTTGTAATGCTGGTCAGATTCAGAAATATGTCGGCAAGATATCCGGCCCGCTTTTGGACCGGATTGATATTCATGTGGAAGTTCCGGCAGTAAAGTATAATGAGTTGGCATCAAAGAGGACTGGAGAGAATTCAAGTCTCATCCGCAAGCGTGTCATAGCAGCACGTGCACTCCAGGCAAATAGATTCAACAAACGAAAAGGTTTATTTAGCAATGCGGATATGGATTCAAAAGAAATCAAAGAATTTTGTCAAATAGATCAAACAGGAGAAGACTTGTTGAAAATGGCGATGAGCCGTCTCGGACTTTCTGCCCGCGCATACGACCGCATTCTCAAAGTATCACGTACCATTGCTGATCTTGGTGCTAGTGCAGATATTCATCCAGAACATTTAAGTGAAGCAATTCAGTACCGAAGTCTCGATAGAAATTTCTATGCAATCTAACTCATCATCAATAAATCAAAAGGAATACAGTATGAAAAAATCATTTGTTGCAATTTTGGCAATGTTTATAGTCAGTGGATTCGCGCTGGCACAACAAAATGGAAAACAAATCACCGTGGTTGGCGAAGTAGTTGAATCACAATGTTACATCACCGGTTTGAATGGCCCAGGCACAGGGCTTTCGCACAAAGAGTGTGCATTAAAGTGCGCTAAAGGAGGTATTCCTTTAAGTATTCTCGAAGATAAAACTGGAACGCTCTATTTAGCAGGTCAGTCAAAAAAAGCGATGGCTGGTGCAACTGAATTATTGCTTCCCTTTGTTGCAGAAAAAGTAAAAGTCACCGGACGGCTGTTTGAAAGAGGTGGGATGAAAATGCTGTTGATCAGCAAAGTGAATAAGTATGGTGAAGAGACAAATAAAAAAGAAGAAAAGAAATAACCTCTTTCAGATTACAAGTATCGTGGTTTTTTCAAAAAGGCGGCCTATGCCGCCTTTTTAATATTGCAAGACTATGGAACTCGTTGTAACTGCTTCTTGGTTTTTGTATATTTGACCATGAGATTTTATGCGTATCGGCACAATTGACATAGAAAAGCCTTTAATGCTGGCCCCGATGGAAGACGTGACAGATCAAGCCTTCCGTATTGTCTGCAAGCGTCTTGGCGCCGACATTGTCTTTACTGAATTTGTCAACTCCGAAGGGCTTGTCCGTAATTCTTTAAAAACGAAAAAGAAAATGGATTTTCGCGAGGAAGAACGTCCGTTTGGAATTCAAATTTACGGTGGCGAAGAATTGTCAATGGAGGGAGCAGCACGCATTGCTGAAAGTTTTAACCCGGATATCATGGACATCAATTGCGGATGCTGGGTGCGTAATGTTGTGGGATGTGGCGCTGGTTCTGGATTATTGCGTGATATTCCCAAAATGGAAAGAATTATTTCAACAGTTGTAAAAAATGTCAGACTACCGGTCACTGTAAAAACTCGCCTTGGATGGGATGCAGAATCTATTAAAATCGTCGAAGTTGCGAAAATGGTTGAACAAACAGGTGCAGCTGCACTCACGATTCATTGTCGGACGCGGTCTCAGGCACACAAAGGTGAGACGGATTTTTCTTGGATTCCAAAAGTGAAATCAGCTGTCTCAATTCCAATTATTGCAAATGGTTCGCTCGATACACCTCACAAAATTGTTCAGGCCTTCTTTGATACTGGATGCGATGGAGTGATGGTGGGTCGAGGTGCTATTGAAAATCCATGGATTTTCCAACAAACAAAATATTTCCTTGCTACAAAGACACTTCTTCCCGATCCTACAATTGAAGAACGGTTCCGTGTTCTGATTGAGCATCTCAAACTTTCAACGGAATGTAAAGGGGAGCGAAAAGGTATTATAGAATTCCGAAAGCATTATAGTGGCTATCTAAAAGGATTATTCGGAGCATCAAAGGTACGGCAGGATATGATGCAATATCTCGATATGCAACCAGCCATAGAGCGATTATATCAATACCGTAACGATCTTGTCGCACGCGCTGCCGTACAAACGAATTTGGGTCCTCTGGAAGCAGCTTGAATGGATAAAAAACACGTTATAGAGATATTAGATGAGATTGGAACTCTTCTTGAATTGACAGGAGAAAACCCATTCCGTTCACGTGCCTACCACAACGCTGCACAGATTGTTGGCGGGTTGACAGGAGACCTTGATGAACTTGTGAAGGAAGGATCACTAACATCAATCAAAGGAATTGGTAAAGGACTGGCAGATACTATTACTGAATTAATACAAACCGGAAAAACAAAAATGCATGAAGAACTCCAGGCAAAGATTCCTTCAGGAGTGCTGGAGATGCTTCGCATACAAGGTTTGGGTCCTAAAAAAGTAAAAGTGCTGTACGAGAAATTAAAAATCAAATCCATTGCTGAATTACGGGAAGTATGCGAGAATCAGGGCCTTCGATCAATAGAAGGTTTTGGTCAAAAAACGGAAGAAAATATACTTAAAAATATCACTCATCTTGAACGGAGTAGTGATAAACACCTCTATCCTCAGGCGTTTGAATCCGCTGAAAAGATAGTCACGATGCTGAAACAAATAAAAGGAGTGAAGCAATGCGATTATGCCGGCAGCCTAAGGAGAAAAAAAGAGATCATTGGCGATATTGATATTCTTTTATGCGCATCAGATAAGACGCGTAGGGCAATTATGACCGCTTTTACGAAGCAGGAAGTGGTTGAATCAATTGTCGCGGTTGGTGATACGAAGTCTAGTGTAATACTAAAAAATGGAATGCAATGCGACCTTCGTATTGTATCAGACGCAGAATATCCTTTTGCATTAAATTATTTTACTGGAAGTAAAGAACATAATGTGGAGATGCGGTCACTAGCACGCAAGCAAGGGTTGAGCCTTAATGAGTACGGTTTTACACGAATTGAGGAATCTAAAACAGGAAAAACAAGTAAGCAAATTCCATTATGTAAAACTGAAGAAGAAATCTATAATACATTGGGACTCCATTATATACCGCCGGAACTTCGAGAGAATACTGGGGAAATAGAGTTCGCACAAAAACATATTATTCCAAAACTTATTGAACTTACCGATCTTCGCGGCACATTTCATTGTCATACAACCGACAGTGATGGTCTCAACTCTCTTGACCAAATGACTGCGGCAGCACAGGCTCTGGGCTGGCAATACATTGGCTTCGCTGACCATAGCCAGGCTGCAGCGTACGCCGGCGGCATGTCGCCTGCTCATGCTCGTGAACAAATGAAACAAATTGATCGTTTGAATGAACAAAACAAGGACTTCCACATCTTCAAAGGAATCGAATGCGATATTCTTTCTGACGGTTCTATGGATTATAATGATAAATTACTTTCAGAATTCGACTATGTGGTGGCATCAATACATAATAAGTTTAAAATGACTGAAGACGAGTCAACGAAACGTATTATCAAAGCTCTCAAAAATAAATATGTAACTATGCTCGGGCATCCTACTGGCAGACTTTTGCTCCAACGAGAGGGGTATCCTGTGAAGATGTTGGAGGTAATCGATGCAGCTGCTGATTATGGAAAGGCAATAGAGATAAATGCGCATCCAATGCGCCTCGATCTTGACTGGCGATTTCTGAAATATGCAAAAGAAAAGGGAGTGCCCATTTTTATCAATCCTGATGCCCATAATATTAATGGACTGCAAGATCTCCAATACGGAGTCGGCATTGCTCGAAAAGGCTGGCTTGAGGCAAAAGATGTTGTAAATTCCTGGCCTGTCCGCCAAATTTTCAATTATCTCAAAAATAAAAAATAGGGAGAAAGAACAATGAGCATTTACGATGTGCTGTCGTTTGACATTCCAATTCTTGCTTATTCCGTACTTCATCAGCCCCGCAAAACTGTAACTTCAAAAGAATATGCTAAATCATTGCTGGGTTTTCGGACTGAATTAAAAGAAGAGTCGGAAAAAATTCAATCTACATGGCAGAATTATTTGTCAGAATTTACAGCAAAGACAGTTCAAACAACGAGAGGGAATTTATCACAGTTCTTATCAACTCCAATTGAGTCTGATACGGGTGAGATTCAACACATTATGAGCGATCAAATAGGTCAAACGGCAGAACAACTTTTGCCAAAAAGTCCCTATGGTCTTATAGAAGGATATGACGGCAGATTTTTGATTGAAGCACCGCAAGTAGAAATCCCAAAAGCCAGAGCACTGGGAGCACGATCGTTTTTCCAAAATGCCGGATTTAAAGTTGGCAGAAACAACTCAGCTGTTTTTGAGTCTATGTATTTCATTCAAGGAGGCACGAATCTCGATATTCTTGAACATCTAGTACGTAGCCGAATAGGGATATATAATTCTTCGCACGGAACTAAGATAAACCAATCCGCTATAACAGTATGTTCGTTGTATAATCTTTTGTTTTTGGATGGTAATTTTGAACGAAATATAGATCGTTTCGAGCTTCAAGTGAGATTCGTTAAAGGAAAAGAAACCTATGAGTTATTCCATAATGAGTTAAACGAGGTTATAAAAAGTTTTCGATTAGAAATTCATGACTTAAATGTTTCTATTTGGCAGAAGAAACTAGGACTTGGACTAGCCGAAGAATATATTCTTCGCATCAAAACAAAAGACCGTTCAACTTTGAGAGCAGCGATACTCATCATTCAAAAAATCGTTAAAGGAAAAAACCTTATAGCTAATGCAATCGGAGCAGGAATTTGGCTGGCTAAGGAAATTATCTAACAATTTATGAAATCCCGGGCAAATAAAATCATCGTTCGACTTAAACAAGAATTTCCTGATGCGAGAACCGCATTGGAATTTTCTAATCCGCTGCAGTTGCTGATTTCTACAATATTATCTGCACAATGCACAGACGTTCGGGTTAATTTAGTTACTCCAGCTCTCTTTGCTAAATATCGTTCAGTTAAAGATTTCGCATTAGCTGACAGAAGTGAATTAGAGGTGGAAATCAAATCAACTGGTTTCTACAGAATGAAGGCAAAGCATATTATTGATGCGAGCCGGGTCATTGAAGAACAATATGACGGCAGAGTACCTAAGACCATGGATGAGTTACTTTCTCTTCCAGGCGTTGGGAGGAAGACAGCAAATTGTGTTCTTGGCGGTGCATACGGTATTCAAAACGGAATTGTTGTTGATACGCATGTCATTCGATTAGCGAATCGGCTTGGATTGACTAAAAATGATGCTCCAGATAAAATTGAACAAGATCTGATGAAACTTGTACCAAAGATCGAATGGTATCGTTTCAGCAATCTGCTTATACTCCATGGACGCAAAACTTGCAAGGCAAGAACCCCGCTCTGTGAAAAATGCGTTCTCTCTAAAATTTGTCCGTCATCGACCGTGTAGTCATTCTGGAATGATGTTAGCCAGATTCCAGAAGTAGAGGAACATTCGTATTGGATGCCGGATCAAGTCCGGCATGATGGAAGGAAGACATATGCTTTAGTTTGCACTAGAATGATACTGAAAGCCTAAAGTCATTCCGGCATTCTTTGAGCCGGAATCTAGTCAAATAAAAAGTGGTGATTGAATATAAAACATACAGTGTTTACATTCTGGCGAGTAAGAAGAACGGTACACTTTACATCGGTGTGACCAACGATCTCGAACGCAGGATATATGAGCATAAGCACAATTTATTAAAAGGATTTACAAACCGATACCATGTTCATAGACTTGTCTACTATGAAGCGCATGAAGATATATTACATGCCATCCAACGCGAGAAACAATTAAAATAGTGGCACCGAAAGTGGAAGATTGAATTAATTGAAAGACATAATCCAGAGTGAATTGACCTTGTTAATGAAGAAGAGCAAGTATTACCTCTACCCATAGAATAAAAAAAATGATCAATTTCAGTATCACAAAATCATTCCGGCATGACAAAAAGAATGAATATAATAACATAAAGCTGTTACACGCTAACGCAAAGAGGATATATGACTTATACAAATGCACTGAATCTAATGCACGAATATACAAAGAGCGATGCTTTACGAAAACATATGTATGCAGTTGAAGCTGCAATGAGGGCATATGCTATCAAGTTTTGTGAAAACGAAGAAACATGGGCTATTGTCGGTATTCTTCATGATTTCGATTATGAAAAGTATCCAACGATACCGGAGCATCCATTAAAAGGGTCTGAAATTCTTAAAGAAAAAGGATATTCAGATGATATTCGAAATGCAATACTAGGACATGCAAACTTTAGCAATGTACCAAGAGAATCACTTATGGCAAAAGTTCTCTATGCTTGCGATGAGCTATGCGGTTTCATTACTGCTGTGGCTGTTATCCGTCCAAATAAAATAGCTGATCTTGAAGTCTCCTCAGTCAAGAAAAAACTCAAAGATAAAGCCTTTGCAAAAAATGTTAATCGAGAAGATATCAACTTAGGAGTAAACGAGTTAGGCGTTCCTCTTGAAGAACATATTAAGTTTGTTATCGAAGCGATGAAAGCAGAGGCAGAGAGGCTTGGATTAAAATCGTAACTATAAATTTGAATCTTTCAGTAGTCTAAAGTTGAAGCATCCAGATACGCATACCAAAGTTAGCTGAAGTCAATACGACTACCAATTGAGGTTCGATAAAGCGCAAAATTTGCATTCCTTGTAACTAAGGCTAAATACCTTGATGGATAATCCAGACACCAAAGAGAGACAATTATTCGCAATTACCGTGTCATATTCGTGATTACCACATTGTTTATAATTTTATCAATTATTTCGGAGCATATATGGGGATTCGTGTAATTACTATGCGCGCAACCTTCATTCTCATAAGTATCGTTATAAGTGTATCAACCTCACTTTATGGACAGGGACACAAAACCATAGAAAAAAAATATGATGTGTTTCTGAAAACAAGTGATTCCTGGAAAATGATCAATAAAGAATTGAATGTTTCCAAATATATTTTTTCTGAAGATCCGAAAATTCTTCCCGGAAAATATTTTCATGGAGCCCTTTTAAAGAAAGAACTTGAAGGGAGAAAACCCGGACCTGTGACTTTTCATGTAGATTTTCCCACTAAAGGAGATTTCATATTTTATCTTGAGACTGTTTCAGATACCGGAATAGTAACAATTCATCTGGATAAGAAAAAAATAAAATCTTTTACATTCTTGACCGGCCCAGAAGGCAAAGGTCCGTGGTCTGCAAGCAGATTCTTAGGAAACGGAATATATCAATGTGATTACAATAAAGAGTATAGCGTTAAAATTCCGGCTGGAAAACACGATATCACAATACAGAATATGGGGACAGATTGGTTGAGTATCGGTTACTTTGTACTTACAAGATATTCTAAGAAAATACTATCACAGGAATATGAAGATTGGAAAATCTATAAAACAACCATCGGCGACATCGGCAAACGGCTGGAGAATTATAAGGAGAACACTCAAAGACTATCTTTACTAAAACCGGGAAATATGAATTACGATTTACTGCCAACCCTGCAACTTCAGATTGAAAACCTCGAACAACTTGCAGCGCATCACGGTCCGGCTGATTTTAATTTACTCAGAACGGAAAATGAACTGAAAGAAATAGTTGAGTATGTGAAGGCTGGCAAAGATTATTTCAAGCTCAAGACGGGCAGAATAAAAGTCGGATATATATCAGCGATAGATAGTACAATCCAGCCATACGACGTTTTGATTCCTAATAATTATGATCCATCAAAAAGATATGCTATGATTCTTTCTTTCCATGGCTATCAAAATGAAATTCAGAAATATTCTAATTTGGTGGGGGAAAATAAGAAAGCAATTCCGGATTCATTCCATGTCATCACAGTTTCACTCTATGGCAGAAGAAATCATTTTTATCAGGGTGCAGCAGAGGAAGATGTTCTGACAGTGATGAACATAGTTCAATCGAAATACTCAATTGATCCCGACAGAGTCTATCTCACCGGCTCTTCTATGGGAGGCTATGGAACCTGGTTTATTGGGCTTAATTATCCTCATTTTTTTGCTGCTGTGAGTCCTGTTTGTCCTCCTTCAGTATTTCAAGGTACAAAATTCGTACGTTCCATTAGCCCGATTGAATATATCTCCAATGCTCAGCATCTTCCGGCACGGATATACCATGGGGCCATCGATTCTACAGTTAATGTAAATGATTCGCGTCAGATGGTTGGCAGGCTAAAAGAAATGAATTATGACTATGTCTATACAGAGTATCCTGATGTAGGACATGATTCATGGAATAATGCAGATGCAGATACCAATCGTTTGCCGTGGTTATTAAAGTATACAAGAAACATGTACCCGTTCAATGTAAAACATAAGGCTTTTTATTTAAGATATGGAAAAGCATACTGGCTTCAGATAACGAGCAAGAATAATTGGAATGAATTCGCTGAGATCAATGGTGAAATTACCGGAAAGAATGAAATAAATATTCATACGAATAATATCTCATCCTTTTTTATTGACCTGAAACATCCAAACTTGGATCCTCAAGAACCTCTGAAAATACTTATTAACGATAGTTTACATGTAGTAGACAAGTATTCAGAAGGAATAGATTTTCATATTTTAAAAGACTCAACTTGGGCAGTAGGTAAACGATATAAAATCGGTCTAACGAAAAAACAAGGATTAGAAGGTCCATTTAATGCTGTTGAAACAAATAAGTTTCTCCTTGTGTATGGAACGGGTAAGCCTGATAAAGCTGGCTTTTTAAAAAATATTGGAACTCTGTTACAAAAATATTATTCCGGCTCGGATATGGACATACAATTGGTTCCGGATACTCTCGTGATGCAAGATAATTTAGCGAAAACAAATAATCTTTATTTACTCGGTTCGCCGGATGAAAATAAATATCTCAAGGAAATAATCTCCAGTCTCCCTTTATCATTCAGCAAAGATTCATTGACATTAAACGGAACATACAGCCGGCTGGAAACCGGTATCCAGATGATTTATCCAAATCCGAAACAAATTGATAAATATATAATTGTTGATAAATATCCTGAATTTTTACCTGATACTGACCGGCTTATGAATTTTCCTGTCGCTGATTACTTTATTTATTCTTTAAAAGGCGGAAAGTTTGAGATACTTAAAGATGAATATTTCGGCTCGGACTGGCAGGTAATAAAATAATTCGTCTTCAACATTGTGGATCGGGAGGGATTGGGATTGTAACAAACCTTTCCGAAGAGAGTGGAGAGAGAATCGCAGTTAGCGCGCATCATTCTCAGGATTCCATCTCTTCGGAAGGTATGCCTGCCACACTAAAGCACTATTGCTATGCTCCATGAAACGTGGTTGAGTAATTGACCGCATTTCCATCTGCATCCAATGTAATCAACGCCAGGAGCAGCTTATGCACCTGATATTTGCCAAACAAATGCTGAGTCTGACTACTAAACGACAGAAAAAATGTCATTGCCGCATCCAGAGTAAACGGTTGAATCGGTGAAAGCAGAGGAAGCAAAGAAAAAGTCTCAACTGTTCCATCAAGCGGACTGCTCAATGATACAATGGAAATGAGTTGAACATTCTTTTCTATACTCACATCGATAGCAGCATTTGACCCCAAGGCTTCAATGATCACTTGAACATTGTTTACTCCTATGGTAAGAGCTGTCGTTTGGACATTGAACCCAATACCTGGTGTAAGGAAGGTCTGGTCGGTCAGTGCATCGGAACCGACAAAGCGGTAATTCGTTCCGACGATCTTGTTATACGCCGTTTCCCCATTCGTCAATTTTGATTCCCAGAGCGTTTTCAGAGGAGCGATCGAAATTATATTCGCTGCAAGTTTACATGCATAAGCAAATTTACTTCTTCGCTGAACTGAACCCTCGTCGCCAGGAGGAGTATAAGAATTAGGGCGTGCCGAAACAAAATTGGTTCCGTTCTTTTGACGGAAGGTAATGTCATCCACAGATCCACTGATCCTGCCGAGCACTTGTTTTGATAATGTTGCCATTTTAAAACTCCTTAAAATTGTTATGAGAATTTAAAGTCACCCTGAGCCTGTCGAAGGGTGATATATCGTTAGAAACCAGTCTTCGACTAGCTCAGACTGACTGAAGATTGTTTTTGCAATGAGTTTTTTTGCGATTAAGCGGGGGAGATCGATCTTGAAAAAGGGGAAATGAGTGGATTGAGTATGCAAGAAACGAGGCAGAATCGAGAATCAATCGAGAGTGATACGAGGATGAATCGAGAACTATACGAGAAACATACGAGAAGCATGTATGAACCAAAGCCGGAAGAAAGCAGAAAACAGCCATCATTTCTAAAACCAGAGAAATTTCAAAGAATTCCGGGAGGTTGAAATATTCTGCAAAAATACGTATATTCTTCAGTGTAAGATATTTAATGTAACGTATTGTCATGTAGCTGATTAGCTCTTTCTTATAATACTATACAGAGGGTGTGTTTTTACCGAAATAAAAGAAAAATATTTTTTGAATGGATGGTAAAATGAGGGGTGTTCGATAGTATTACTATAAAGGGGCAGTTGAGTTTAGAGGTTGTTGAAAAGGAAAGAAAAGATGTTTTACACTTTTAAAAAAGAAGACGTGAATATGATAGATCGAATATATTTAAGCAGACCGTTTATAGAAGCCCTCGCGCTTCTGTTAGTGAAGACGGAGCATCATTCACCACCAATAGGATTGTCGGTTGGCTAATCTTGATGATGAAATAAGGGCGGCTTTCGAAGCGGTCTTGGATAATGATCAGGGGACGTATGAGCAGTGGCTGTGTACTGCACAGAGTTTGCTCCGCGGTTATGAGCTGACTTATCTGTATAAGGCAGAAGATATTATCGATGACTTATACCTGAAATTAGCAAGCGGCAAACGGACATGGGATAGGGGAAAATTTCCAGAACTTGAAAAATACTTTTTTGTTCTTATTATAAGTCATATTAGAAATCTTGCAAAGGTGAAAAAAGAACATCTCAATATCGATGAACTTAAATTTTGCCTGGAAAGCAATAAACAAACTTCTTTTGAAGAGACAAAGGAACTTGTTGAGTTGTATGCGCCTAAGTTTCAAGGTGATGCACAGTTAGCGAAAATTTTGTGGAAAATTATTGACAAAGATAAAAACAAGGAAATTGCCTGCGATCTTAATATCAAGGTTAGTGCGGTGGTAAATACAAAAAGAAGAATTCAGCGGATATTCGATCCCTTATTAAAGACTCATAATAAATGCAAGGATCGCATCGGAGGCAGGTAGGAGGAATGCTCTGCTGACTGTGCGAAGGTGTTTTAATCGTCTCGTCTTAGCATACGTTAGCATACCTTAGCATAAATGCGCATACATTTTATGACCCGTTTAAACTTTACAGTTATTTGTTCGTTTTTCTATCTCTCGATAAAAGAAACCGCCTCTCGGTTTCTGAAAGCTTAATCAATGCAGAGGGCTGATCACTCCGTTACTTGGTTGCATTGGTTGAGAGTGCTGCACATATAGACATATGTGTTGGATGGTTCATCAAAAACAGTGTAAACATTTGAGGCATGTAGTATGAAGAAGGAGGAGTTGTTGCGATTCTTCGTTACGCCATCGTATCCCCAAAGCAAAAAAGAAGCACGTGCATATTTGATCAAACAGGGAATTGATCCGGATGCAGCAAAACGAAGATTCCTCGAGTTAGTCCGTTCGGGAAAGAAAAACGAGGAGCGGAAATCTTAACTGCTTTAACTCTATGTTTGACACTTTCCGTACCTGACATCTCAACATAGGAAGCTCTCTGACCGAATCCGAGCCCACCACAAGATAACTCAAGGCGGGCAAGCCGGTGCCGCATCATCTATCGAAAGGACATTAACGGCGAAGCGATGACGAGCTAATCTCCAGTTATGTGAAACTGCTACAA
>Ga0182027_10007835_pt1 | contig 15652 bp, 11 predicted proteins | sample 712E1DmetaG_FD_121300 | JGI IMG/M metagenome (GOLD analysis project Ga0182027, IMG submission 121300) | Permafrost microbial communities from Stordalen Mire, Sweden - 712E1D metaG (Illumina Assembly) | ecosystem: Environmental > Terrestrial > Soil > Wetlands > Permafrost | place: Sweden...
ATGGCCAGATCGAAGGACAGGGTGTAATCGGAGAGATTGGTGTCGGTGTTGCCGCTGGGCGTATAGACGGGTGAGTTAACGCCGGCGTTTTCGGAGACGCCGCTGGTTATATTGCCGCTCAACTGCAATGCCCGGCCGTTGCCCCCGGCTCCGGGAGCCACGATGGTTGACGTGACGTTGCCGCCAGACCCGTAGTTATACGTGCTGCCAAACGCGCCCAGTGAATTGGAATCGAAATTGACTGACAAGACAGTGGTTTGCCCATGGGCTGCGATGCCGAAGCCGCCCAATGAGGCAATCAGGATGATCGTTCCAAGTGTTCTTTTCATTAAAGTGGCGTCTTTAGCTTGCTTAATTTGTTGTCATGGGATAAGGAGAATAAAAATTTCTGTGCTTCACTGGAATCAAATGGGTACGTGAAAACAAATCCGCCTCCTGATCCAAACTGATTCGTCGAGAGTATTGACCAGTTCGTGATTGGCAACGCAGGATTGGTTAAGGCTAGCGTGTAAAAATAAGTTCCCGGCGCATTGCCGTTCGTGCCCGTGAAGACAACATTTCCGCCCAGCACATGAAAACATCTTTTTTATTGGCATTTTTCAATACGCTCACAATCAATATTTTACCATGGAACGGCTGTGATCTTGGTTTCAAAATCCCACATCATCGGTTTGAAGCCATTCACCACCAGAAATACGGTGTGTTGCTGCCCGTCCGCACCTGCGTTGCGTTTTTGTTCAGGCTGGCACTTGAGGCGTTGAATTTCTGCCATTCAGCATGACCGTCTTTGTATGCGTAATTGCCGCCAGCGGGCATCCCATTCTGCAAATGAGCGCTCAAATGTGGGTATGTTACGCCGTTTATTTTAAAGCCGCCGCCCACACTGCTAAAGTTGTCTCCGGAACTCGCTGGAAGAGTATTGCCGGTGCTGAGCATCACATCCGCTATGAGCACACGAGTTGACACTTCATCCCGGATTGGGGTAAACGGGAAAATTGGGTTTGCGTGGCTTTCCATGCCAATTTTTGTGTTTTGATTCGCCGGCGCCAGCATGGACGTAGCGGGCGGATTTCCGCTGAAGGCGAAGGAATAGCCAACAATGTTAAATCCACCGCTAGAGTTGTTCGTGCCAAAGTTCCACAGGGAGTCTTGGTTTAGGAAGTTCTCGTCGTCAGTAAATCTAGGCGCGGTGCTTGGGCAATAAAACGTTTTTTTCTGGCAGCCACTCAACAACATCGCTTCCGTTACGGACACTGGTGTATCCCAGCACCAAGAAGCGCCAGAGCCGGGTGTGAGAACGGGCAGATCGTCGCTATTGTCATCGGTATACATATGCAGGGAGAGATAAAGCTGCTTTTCATTGTTCAGGTCAGTTAAGCGTATGGCCCTTTCCTTCGCCTTGGCCAGCGCCGGCAGCAGTATCGCCGCGAGAATAGCAATGATAGCGATGACGACAAGCAATTCGATCAGCGTAAAGCCAGAATTTCTTTTCTTCTTCAATGAATTCAAACTCATTTTATTTATAATTTTGATTTGTAAGGCAATTCCATTTTCGGCCGCCGCAGCCAAATCCAAGCTGCGGCGGCCCTGTTAACTATGGTTACGATATGTTCGCAGATACCACCTTAAAGAACACATTGGTATTCGCGGGATTGATCGTGATGCTTAATTACTGGCTCGGCGGGGGGTTCGACAGCCGTAAGTATCCTTCATCCAGATTGCCGTTTGTCAAGTTTGGCGGCAGACACGCTGTGGGCATCAAAGTCCATTTCAGGGAAGTTCCCATCAGTTTTGTGACCGGCGTGATACCGTTCCAGGCCGTCGGTGAGTACCAAGGCGTAATCATATCGCTCAAACTATTTTTTGTTTCCAGTCCGAATCCGGCATCGGGAATCGTCCATGTCACCCAGAAAGGCGTGTTGGTGGTTGATACTTGAATGACACTGCCTGCGTCCAGGGAATAGCCGGTATCCCAAAGACCAGTGTTTAAGGCACCGTCTTGTGTGAAGTCGTCATACTCGTTTACTCCAGCAACATTTGTAATGCTAATGCTTTTAAGGTCTATATATTGACCGTAACCTCCGGTGGAATTCGGTGTAATTCCATAGTAAATAGTGCATGGATTTGCGAATTGGGCAGCCATAGCCGCCGGCAAGGTGAAGGCTACGGGGCTGCCGCCCGGCGGGGTCAATGTGCCGTTTGTGTCGTTGGTGAATTGCAATGTCCAAGTGCCGACGCCAGTCGAGTTAGTCAGCAACAACACGTTATTGGTATTTCCTTTTTCAAACCCGTTGGTTCTCCAATCCAGACTTCCGGTAAAACCATTCGTACCCTGATTCGCAATGGTTAACGCAAGGGCATTTGATTCCCAATAGACCGAGTACGGAGTATTCATAGCATCCCCAACCGGTTCATAATTATTCGGACAGAACGTTATTTGCTGCACAAAGCCGGGAACGGTGTTAAAGTCCTTATACGTAATCGAATAGGTCGGCGGATGACCTGGAACTGATCCCACCCAAGACTGGTTTTCGTCCACGGTTAAGAAACCTTCCGTATTATATGTTGCAGCAGCGTTCTGCGCAAACATTCTCAATTCCGGCGTGGCGGGCAGTATCGTCAATGTCGGGGTCGGTGGCGGTGGTACGTTTGTCATCGTTACACTAATATTGGCAAGATCAATCTCCAAGGTAGCATTGATAGTGGGAGAAGGCATATAGAAGCCAATGAAAAAAGATAAAGGGGTCTCGGTCGGCGTCATCAAGGTATCATCTGCTGCTACGAAACTGCTGAGAGGAATTGTAAAATGTTGGTATCCCGTCCCTGCGGTCGGAAAGTAAGAAGCAGGCTCAACGACCATTCCACCTGTGCCATAATAAAGACCACCATAGTTTGCGAAGAGGCCAAGAATAGGACCAACATATCCGAGTGCGCTGTTGGTCAGAGAAACGCCTTGGACTGCCATGTCGAATTGGAGGGTGTAAGCTGACATTTGCGTGTTGGTGTTGCCGGTGGCCGGCAGCCAATCCGATCTCCACCCAAAGTTAAGGCCGACGCCATTGGTAATGTTGACTATGAATGCACAATTCTGAGCGTCGTTTGTCCCCGGTAGATCATTGGTGCAGATTACTATCGGGCCACCAACCCCCGCCCCAGGAAAGTTCCATGCCACCGCGCCAAACGTGCCAGCTGTGCTGTTCGAGCTTAGTAGTGAAGTGGTATTGAAGTCATCCTGCCAGACGATGATGTTTTGCGCGTGGGTTGCGGTAGCCAAGCCGCTCAACACGGCGATCAAGGATAATATTTTTGTGGTTGTTTTTCTCATATGATTGATGATTGGGTTTGTGGAATATTCGACATGAGGATGCAATGTTGGCGCCATTATTGTTTTCATGGTTATACCGGGTTGTTTTTAGTGTTCATTTGACGGGGTTGCTGGTATTATAAGGATTTATTGCGGTATTTTGAAATACGATGCCTTACGACGATTTAGAGGTCTATACGACAAATGTCGTATTTTATGCTTCCGAGTCTGGCCGGACTGAAATCACCCTGTTCCCGTCGCCGAGGAGGCCGGCGTCACGCTCGCCGCGCATCCCGACGATCCGCCGCTGCCGTTTGTCCGCGCGCAACCGCGCCTCGTCTGGCAGACGCAGCTTTACCAGAAACTGATTGACCTGAAACCCAGCCCGCGCAACGCATTGGAATTCCGCGTCGGCACAATTGCCGAAATGAAGGACGGCGATGTCTATGACGCCGTGGAAAACTACAGCCATCAACAAAAGCCCGGATATGTCCATATGCGCAACGTCCGCGACAAGGTGCCGCACTACCAGGAAACTTTCATTGATGATGGCGAGGTGGGTGTGCTGCGCGTGCTGCGGATTTTGAAGAAAAATAATTTCACCGGCGCCATCATTCCCGACCACGCGCCACAACTGATCTGCGCCGCGCCGTGGCACGCGGGCATGGCTTACGCTCCGGGCTTTTTGCCGGCGGGATTAAAAATGGTCGAAGGCTGACGCACCGAAGCTGATTCGCTTTCGGAAATTTTCATCGCGGATTTTGTCTGTGCTGTTTTCAAAACCGCCTCAAACGCGGGTTTCGGCTTTCCGTCGCGGTCAAAGAGAAGTGGATACGATGTGCGTCCGCGAATGGGCCAGTCGTTGAGCCAGGAATTGCCGTCCGTCACGCCCCAAAACGTCACGCGGCTGATGCTGTCGCGATGCTTCAAAAATACGGAAAACAAATCCGCGTAGCGTTGCGCAAGCTGTTGCTGCACGGCATCCGGCAGGCCGTTGGTGTAAGGATTCAGCCCGGCAGGCGATTCATAGCGCGTTGAAATGTCCGCACCGAGCGAACGGGTCGGTGACGGCAGGACGTTCACATCCAGTTCGGTGATCATCACTTTCAAACCGAGTTTCTCAAACGCGGAAATCGTTTTGCCCACTTGTTGAACGGACGGATTGTTCAGCCCGTAATGGCCTTGCAATCCAACGCCGGAGATTTTCACGCCTTGCGACTGCAATTTTTTAATCAGCGCGGCCGCGCCGGAACGCTTCGGCTCGTTTTCCAGCGCATAATCATTGTAAAACAATGCCGCCTGCGGATCGGCTTCGTGCGCAAATTCAAACGCCTTCGCGAGGTAATCGTCGCCGATGATCTTGCGCCACGGCGAATCGCGCAGCGTGCCGTCTTCGTTCAACGCCTCGTTGACCACGTCCCAGCCGGATATTTTTCCCTTGTAGCAGCCAACGACGGTGAAAATATGTTCGCGCATCCGCGCCAGCAGCGTATCGCGGTCAACATAATTTCCCTTGTCATCCCGAAAAACCCAATCCGGTGTCTGGCTGTGCCAGATCAAATTGTGGCCGACGATGAACATTTTGTTTTTCAGCCCGAACGCGACATAGCGGTCGGCCAGCGTGAAATCATATTGGCCGGGCTGCGGATGAATGTTTTCCCACTTCAGAACATTTTCCGGGCTGATGGAATTGAATTGCCGTTTTACCAGCGTGGCCTCGACTGTGTTAGATTCACAGAACTGCGATGGGTTCAAGGCGGCACCAATCAGAAAATCATTCCGGAATATGTTCTTGAGGGCGGGCGGATCCTGGGCACAAGCAGTTGTGAGCGCCGCAAGTGTGACAAGCAGAACCATTATGGCAGGGCGGGTCATGCGCTTGTTGATCCCGCGACTCCCAAGAAATAGATTGATGATGTATTCCGCGTTCATGGAGTCAATGGGTCGGACGGTTTTCGGCGCGCTCAACACGACACCCGAAAAGACCACCTGCATAGTTGCCCGGCTGCCCCTGCCACTTTACCGTGATCGTGGATTTGCCATGTGTGAGTTCAACTGGCATGGGATATGTGACGTTCAGGAATGTCCCTGGGTTGTTGTTTGACAGTCTTTGCGCCGCGATTTTCTGGCCATCCACCAAAATGTCGAAATTGCGGGCACCGCTGTCACTGCCCCAATATGTGCATACCAGTTCGCTCCTTGCCTGAGAATCCACCTTCACCTCGTAGGAAAACCAGCCGCCATCCTTGGCGTCACGAAAGCCGCGACCGTAGAATTGACCGGGGTCACTGCGATCACCTTGTTCCTTGTGGTCAATCTCCGACTGTTGTTCGCCCGGTCGCACCACGTCCACGGTCCGCTTTTCAAGGGCAATTTCCCGGGCTTTCGCCGCCGCCAACTCGGCCGCCTTGGCCTTCCATCCGTTCTCCGTGAGCACGTTCCAGTAAACCGAGTAACGCTGCCGGTGCAATTGGTAAAAAGGCTTCAGCGTCACGTCCTGCGGGCGGCCCAGATTGTCGGTGCGAAATGTCAACGGCTCGCCGGCAACCGGCTTGATGTGGTTTAACAATGTTCCCGCATCGCAAACGAACACAGGCACGGCCGGATCGGGCACGAAGTTGTATTCACCCTGGCTGCGGGCCAAAGGAACCGGCATGCCGTTCGTGCCCAGTTCACCGGCCAGCACAATCGGGCCGTACAACAAAGCGACTTCGTTGGTGTCACCGGACAAATCTTCCGTGTGCAGCCGCATTGGCAATTGGATTTTCACCGTGTCTCCGTCGCGCCATTCACGGTTAATGGCGAAGTAACTGCCGGGCGCGGATGGAACGCTCTGTTTCCGGCCATTGACCGAAACATTCACGCCGTCCACGGCCCAATCCGGATGGCGAATCTCCAGCGTCAATTGCACCGGCTGCTTCGCCTTGATCTTCAGGGTGGTTGTGTCGCGCTCCGGGAATTGCGTTTCCTGCCGCACGGAAATGCCTTTTTCCGGCCAAGTCAGTTCCGACGCGATGAACAAATTGACCCAAAGCGAATCGGCACCGTGAAAATAAATCGTGTTGCCGTATTGGGAATGGTTCTCCATGCCGGTGCCCACGCAGCACCAGAAGGAATCTTCCGGCGTCGAATACACCTTGAAGTGCCCGGGCTTCAGCGACACGAAATAAGTGAACATGTCCGTGTCCGGATCCTGCGAGCCGAGGATATCATTGTAGAGACCGCGCTCGTAAAAATCCATTTTTGGGGCGGACGGCGCCAGTGTGAACAAATCGTGTGTAAGCTTGAGCATGTTGTAGGTGTTGCAGGTTTCGCAGGTTTCCTGGCTCAGATGCCGATCGAACTGCGTAACGGGGAAAAAGTGCTCGTGGTCACTGTCGCCGCCAATGACGTAGGAACGATGCAGGGCGACGGCGTTCCAAAACGTATTTGCCGCGGTCAGAAACTGCGGGTCACCGGTGAATTCGTATTCGCGGGTGATTCCGACAATTTTTGGAATCTGCGTGTTGGCGTGCAAACCGTCCAACTGGTCCAGTCCCTGTTCGAGCGGGCCGATCACTTTCTGGTGATTAAAATCCCCGGCTAGTTGCAGGTAATTCGTGTCGCCCGTCACGCCGTAAAGATTGGCCAGCACTTCGGTCATTCCCCCCTGCTCGGCTTTCAAAGACCTTTGCATTTGTTCCGGTGGCAGCCGGTCCACGCGGAACTTCACCCAGTTCGCCATGTTTGTCAGCACTTCCAAGGCCTGCGCATCGCCACAGTGCTGGTTGGCGTCGAGCAGGCCGGCCATGATTTTGTGCAGCGTATACCATGGCGCCCAGACGGGCTTATCCTGTTCCACACGGTCAATGAACGACTCGGGAAACGCGGACAAATAACCTTTGTGAAAACCCACGGCAGGCGAAGCGGCCTGGCATTTGGCCAGGCCGGCCACAATATAACCCACGCGCTGTTTGAACGCCTTGTCGCCCGTGCTGGCATACATCAACGAACAGGCGGAAAGATAATGACCGACAATATGGCCGCGCAGTTCGCAATCCGGCGATTCCCAGCCGCCATAAGGTTGCGCACTGGTGGGCAGGCCGACATTGACGCGGAAGTTGCGCAGCAGCCTGTCGGGATCAAGGCTCAACAGGTATTTCTGGTCCCCCAACATCGCGTCACGAAACGGGCCGTCCAGCAACCGCACTTGCGACAACGGAAACGGCTGCGCTGGCAAATCAACCACCGTTGGAACATCGCCGCGTGAAGCGACTGCTGTCAAAATTGTGGCCGCGGTCATAATTTTTAGTTTCAATGTTTTTAGTTGCATAATTTCGGGCAAATTAGGTTGGTCAAATCGCCGAAGCCATGTTCATCATGGCTACCTTGCAGGTTAATGATGACAATAGTTTCATAACATTACTTTCCGGCGGCGTTCAGCCAGTTCATCCGCCATTTCAATCGTCATCCGCTTGTTGATTTTGTAAACGACCAGCAAAATCGTGCAGGCGGCAAACAACACCGCGACGCCCAGGCCGCAGCAGACGCGGAAGCCGCGCACCGCTTCCGGCGCGTCCGGCAAATAAGAATGGTAGTTGAAGAATCCCGCCATGATCCAAAGAAACGACGAGGAGCCCAGCGCCAGGCCGCTTTTGAGCGCAAAACCGATCGTGGCAAAAACGATGCCCGTGAAACGTCGCCCGGTTTTCCATTCCGAATAATCCGCCACGTCCGCGTAAATCGCCCAGATCAGTGGAATCGTCGGCGCATAAACCATGGAGCCGAGAACCGTGAGCGCAACCATGCCGGCCACATTTGTCGCCGGCAAAAAGTAAAAGGCCACCGCAACCAAGGTCGAGAGCGAGAAGCCGGCGACGGCAACGGCTTTTTTCCCAAATTTCTGCGCCAGTGACGGCGAAAGCACAATGACGATGATGGTGACACCCGTGCCAATCATGTTGACGAGACTGTTGAAAACATCGGCAACGTTTGAATTCGCCAGGCTGGATTTGTCACCCTGCACGATGTAACCGAGCGTTTCCAGAATGCCGCCGGACGCGGGCGCGCTGGCCGGGGCGGTGAGACCAAGTTTTTGCACAAAGTCGAACATCGCCGCCTTGTCAGCGTAGTGATGATAATAATTGTAAAGCGCGCCGCCGCGAAACGAGAGCATGGCGAAGTGAAACATCGTCATCAAAAACATCACGATCCACGGGCTGTTGTTGATGAGCGCAGCGAAGTCCAGTTTTGGATTTGCCTTCTGTTGCGGCGGCGGCTGGATGCGTTCGCGCGTGGTGGCAAACGTGATGACGAACAAAATCAAACACAGCACCGCCCAAAGCGTCATCACCATTTGCCAGCCATGTTGAGAATCGTGGCCGGCGGAAAATTTTGCTACGAGCGGCAGCGTCAATCCGCCGACGATGAATTGCGCCACATTGACCGCGATAAAACGGAAGGAATTCAACTTCGCGCGCTCGGTCACATCGCCCGTCATCACGCCGCCGAGCGCCGAGTAAGGCATGTTGTTCATCGAGTAAATCGTCATCATCAAAATGTTCGTGATGGCCGCGTAGGCGATCATTGCGCCCATGCTCCAGCCCTTCGGCGTCGTGTAGGCGAGAATCATCACCACGCACCACGGCAATGCGGTGAACAAAACCCACGGACGGAATTTTCCCCAGCGCGACCTGGTGCGGTCGGCCAAAATGCCGACCATCGGATCGGCCACGGCGTCCCACAAGCGGGCGCACATCAGAATCGTTGCCGCCGTTCCGGCGGTGATGCCAAAAACATCCGTGTAAAAATTCGTCTGGAACAGAATCATCGTCATGAAGACGAAGTTCGCGGCGGCATCGGCGGCGCTGTAGCCGGCCTTTTCGCCGAACGAAAGTTTTTGGTCGGTAGAACCGGCCATAATTATTTTGCCACCGTCAGGATGACCTTCTGCAAATCCGCGTCGCGCGAAGAATTACCGACCATGATTTCAAATTCGCCCGGCTCGACGGCGTATTTCAGGTTGATGTCGTAAAACGCCAATGACTCCGGTGTAATATCAAATTCGACCGCTTTCGTTTCGCCCGGCGGCAAAGGAATTTTGCAAAAGCCTTTCAATTCTTTGACCGGACGTGTGACCGAACTGACCAGATCGCGAATGTAAAGCTGGACGGTTTCGGTTCCTGCACGATTGCCAATATTCTTCACGTTCACCCCAATGCGGGTGGTCTCATCGGCGTGAATTTTTTTCTTCGCCAGCCGCAGGTTCGTGAATTCAAACTTCGTGTAACTCAAACCGAAGCCGAATGGAAATAACGGCGAAACGTCGTCGAACAAAAATCCGCGCCGCGCAGACGGCTTGTGATTGTAGCAGGCGGGCAGATGGCCAACAGAGTGCGGAATGGTGATCGGCAATTTGCCGCCAGGATTATGCTTGCCAAACAAGACATTGGCGACGGCATGGCCCGTCTCCTGTCCGAGATACCAGCATTCGAGAACTGCCGGAACATTTTCCGCCACGCAATTGATTGAAAGCGGTCGGCCGTTGAAAAGGAGCGCAACAACCGGTTTGCCGGTTGCGACCATCGCCCGGATAAGTTCCTCTTGACGGCCCACTAAATCCAGATTTGCACGATCCCCCATGTGCTTGAGCGACCAAGCTTCGCGGGAAGTCTGCTCGTTTTCACCGATGGCCAGAACGATCACCTCCGCTTTTTCTGCCACCACCAACGCTTCGGCGATTTGCTTGCGGTCTTTTGCAAGGCTGCTGGTGACAACTTCATCCTGCTGCCATGAACCGCCAACGGTAATTTTGCAGCCCTCACTGTAAAGCACTTTTAAGTGCTGGCTTTTGGCACAGATGCCGTCAAGGACGGTAACATTCTGGAAAGGCACGCCGCTGTATCCCCCGAGCAAAACGCGATTCGCATTCGGTCCAACAACGGCGATGGTTTTCAACTTCGCCGGATTGAGCGGCAGCAAATTATTTTCATTTTTGAGCAATGTAATCGCCTCTTGTGCGGCCTCCAGGGCAAGTCTCCGATGGGCGCCGTTTCCTACAATCTGATCCGCTTCTTTAGGGTCAACGTAGGGATCTTCAAACAATCCCATTTGGAATTTCCAAAACAGCATCGGCGCGATCAATTCGTCGAGCTGTGATTCCTTCAAAACTTTTTTACGGACAAGTTCAACGAGATGCAAATAGCAATCTGGTTCAGGAAACTCAATGTTCACGCCGGCCTTCACGGCGAGTTCGCACGCTTCACGCTTGTCCTTCGCGACGAAATGGCCGTGCGTGTCGGGGCGATTGTTCAACTCCCAAATCGCGTAGTAATCCGAAACGACAAAACCCTTGAAACCCCATTCCTTCCGCAGCACGTCGCGTAATAGCCAGTGACTGGCGTGCGACGGCACGCCGTCAATCTCGTTGTAGCTCGCCATCACGCTGATCGCGCCGCCCTTCTGAATCGCAACCTTGAACGGATGCAGGAATGTTTCGCGCAGCATGCGTTCGGAAACATTGACGGGCGCGCAATTCATTCCCGATTCCGGTTGTCCGTGCGCCGCAAAATGTTTCAGCGTGGCAATGACGCGGTCTTTGTTTTTGAATTTACCGTCGCCCTGAAAACCGCGCACAGCGGCGATGCCGAGTTGGGCGTTCAGGAACGGATCTTCGCCGTAGGTTTCCTCCACGCGCCCCCAGCGCGGATCGCGCGCCACGTCCACGACGGGCGTGAGCGCGTGATGCGCGCCACGCAGCCGAGTCTCCTTGGCGGTCATCGTGTAAAGCTGCTCCACCAGTTCGAGATTGAACGTCGCGCCCAAACCGATGGGCTGCGGAAAACTCGTGCCGTCCTTGGCCGCGTGGCCGTGCAGACATTCCTCGTGAAACATCACGGGAATGCCGAGCCGCGTGTTCTCAACGAAAAATTTCTGGATCGCGTTGGTTAATTCCGCCATGCCACGCGCGGTTTTGCCGTCGGCGGGCGTGGCCGGATTTGCGCCAGCGTCGCTGGGACGTCCAACCTGCCCGATGCCGTGGCCGTTTTTGAAAGCCGCTTTTGCCTTTGCAAAATCAAAATTCCCTTGCGCGTCCACGAGTTTCTGCGCCTTTTCCTGCCACACGCACATCATCTGCGCGGCTTTTTCCTCCAGCGTCATGCGCGAAAGCAAATCTTTGACGCGGCGGGCAGCGGGAGCGGCAGGATTTTTATAGACCGGAGCTTTTGCGCCTTTTCCGGAAGCTTTTTTTGCCATAAATCAGGGTTGAGGGATGATTTCGATGGCGTTGATTTCGGGATTTTCGATGTTGCTTTTGAAATCAATGCGGAAAACGCCGTTCGTCACCTCCACCGGCACGGTTTCAACATCGGCGCGGTTTGGCCCGCCGGCTTTCACCCAAACATCGAAATCCTTGAATTCATGTCCCTGCACGTTGAAGGAAAAAACGCGCTGGCCGGGACCGGTGATGCCGTCAAAGGTTTCGGCAAAATAAAGTTTCGCTGTGTATTTGCCATTGGCAGGTTTGCAGGAAAAAGAATCCATGCCGTAATGCTCCGTCAGGAACAGCGCCGGATCCTTGGTGCCCGCAATTGCCGTGCTCGCGTCGCGGTCAATCGTGTCACCGCCATCAAAACCCTGGTCGGGCAGCCACACCTTGCCTTCGGAATCCGTGAATGGCGCGACCAACCCTGCCTTGACCCGGAAGGCCGCATTCGCCGGTAACGGCACGGCGGGCGGTGCCGGGATTGTGGAATCCACCGCAACGGCGGACGGCGCACTTGGTGCCTCGGCGGATGAGACGGATTTTTGTGATTGGCATCCGACCAAAGGAATTACGGCGCATAAAACCGCGGCAGTGCGCAGCAGGATAGAAACGGATTTAGGCATAAGTGAAAACCATTATTGGGAAAAGCCGCCCGACCGGCAATCCGTCAAATGTCGTATTGTTTTGCTATATTCTCAATCGCTCAAGCGGCGGCGTTTGCAGGGAAAACATTGAGCATAATGTCCGAACACCCAGTGTCGGTTTGAACGGATACTTCACGCAACGGCAGTTGCCCGGCATCCCTGTAGGTTTTCATCGTCAAACGCACATCTCTGTGGTTTGCAGTATTTTCATGATTCACTTCCACCCGCCACAGCACTGCTACGGGGATAGGCATCACGTTTCAGGTTTTGCGTTTCACGATTTAATGTTTCATTTTCATCTCAACGCCATCAGCAATTGGAGCGGGCGGACCCGGTTCCCGTTTCCTGGTTGCACAGTTGCTGCCGACGAGCGTCGGCTGCCCGGTGCGGACCGCGTCCTTGATCGCCGCGATGATGAGCATGTCGGTCAGGCCTTCTTCACCGGGCACCCGCGTCACCCGGCCGTCGAGAATGCAGCGGGCAAAGTCGTCCATTTGCGCCGCCATCTGATTGACGCGGGCGATTTTCATCGGGCCTTCGCTCGTGCGCCCGGACGGGGCATTGGGGCGGAATGCTGGTTCGAGTTCGAACCATCCGCCGCCCTGGGCGGCTGCCGCATAAAGCCGGTCAACGCAGAACGAGTAGGATACTGTGTGTGTCGATACCGCCCCCCCGGAGAACTCCATCTGAAAGTGGTACGTCTCCGGGATCTCGACAAATCGGTCCTTTTCGAACGAGCAGGCCTGTGCCGTCACGCGCACGGGGTTCTCGCCGGTGACGTAGCGCGCAGCTTCCACGCAATATACTCCGAGGTCCATGATCGCGCCGCCGCCACCCTCCTTCATTTTGAAGCGCCAGCTTTGCGGGTCCGGGTAGTTGAAGCCAAGGCTCGCCTCGATCAATTTGACCGCCCCGAACACCTTTTCCTGACCGAACCGCATCACTTCACGGTGAAACGGATCGAAGCGCAACCGGTAGCCAATCGAGAGCTGCCGTCCGGCGCCGCAACAGGCTGCGATCATCTGCCGGCATTCCTCCGGATTCAGCGCCATCGGCTTTTCGCAGATCACATGTTTGCCTGCGCGAGCGGCGCGAATCGTGTATTCCGCGTGGAGAAAGTTTGGCAGCACGACGTAGACGATATCGATGTCCGGATTGCCGGCGAGCGCATGGAAATGTTCGTAATCATAGACGCTGCCCGCCGGCAGATTGAAGTCCTGTGCCCACTGCTTGCGCTTCGCGGCCGTGCCCGACACGATCCCGCGCAACTCGCACCACTGCGTCTTGCGCAATGACGGTCCCAGCATCGCGGTGCTGTAGTTGCCAAGTCCAACGAGTGCGACCCCGAGTTTTCTGCGCCCGTCCGGTGTTCTGCCCGGATACGCTGCGCGCCGTGAAAACGCTCCGGCGCGGCCTACCAAGGCGATGGTCTTCAGGGCCAACCGGCGCGTCAACGAAGGTGAAGTCGGGGTGCGGTCAGTTTTCATTCGTGTAAATTCGAAAGTCTGCGACGACAACGCACCGCTGGCTATCCCTGATGCCTGGATTGGCCGTCGGTTTTGACGTTCGCAAAGCCATGATGCAAATCCCGTCTGAAAACTGCACGGACAATATTATGCCGCAAAAGCAAAACACACAATTTCACCGCAAATATTATGTAATTCATCATGGCTGTCGGGGCAGTTCAGGCGTGACTCGTGGTTTTGCTTTGGAGCATAATCACTCATGCCTGCGAATGGGAAAATCGTTTCAATCACCGGTATGTCGTGCGGCCTCGGACGTCCGAATGATGGTTTCCTCTCCGTAATTCACCGTGCGTTCCTTTTTTCGAAGGCAGTGCCGGTTGTCGCGCTTCCCGTGTCCTGACCCGTTTATGAAGCCTGAAGAGGAATGGCTGCTGGCCCTGGCCGATCCCGAAGGGCCACGAAGCCCAATGCCCGTCCGCCGGCTGAATGGGGCGGGCGTCGCGTCGCTCTGCCTGCTGGCAAACAGGCACGGGGTTTTGCCCGCCGTGTTGCGACAGATCGAATGTCTGCTGCGCGACGAGCCGGCAAAATTGCTCGCCGACGCAAAGACGGTTTCAGAGGTGTCGCAGGCCCTGGAGCAGGTGAAGAACCGGCTGGCACAACGCTCGGCAATGGCGATGTTCCTCGGCGCGGAGGCTCAACGGCTGGCCGGCGAGTTTGCCGCCGCAGGCGCTAAAGCCATTGTGCTTAAAGGCGCGGATTTTGCGGCCCGTCTTTATGCGCGCTCCGCGTTGCGGACGTTCGGCGACGTTGATTTGCTCGTTCGCATGAGCGACTGGGAGGCCGTGGCGGCAACCATGGCGCGGCTGGGCTACGAATCGCGCGCGCAAGCAATGAAACATGCCGATGGTTACTCGGAATGCTCCTGGGAACATCCGGCAATGCCTGGAGCCATGATCGAAGTTCACAACGATCTGGTGAATTCCCCCACCGTCCGGCGCGGCGTGTCCGTGCGGCTGGATGATTTGCCGTTGGAACGCGGACCGGATGGACGACTACGTGCCACTCCGGCGGGATTGCTGATCATCGCGGCGGTGCATGGCGCGGCCAGTCATGGCTTCGAGAAAATGCAACATTTGTGCGACATCGCGCAGGCGGTGCGCGGCCGGGCCGGGCCGGTTGACGAACAGTCGTTGCAGGAATGTGCAGCGAAAACAGGCGCCGGTTTGTCTCTGGCAACCGCCTTGGATTTGACGGCGCGTTCCTTGCATGAACCGGCCTGCGCGCAACTGCTGGGGCGGCTGGAACTGCGCTGGCCGCGCCGGATCGTTCGGCTGCTTATGACGCCGGCGGTGGTGGTGCGATCGCAGGGGGCGCATCGCCGCGGCGTAACATGGCGGCGGCGAACGTTGCGCCAGATGTTGAAGAGCCGCCGGTGAGGATGGAGAATTGGTAAATTTCCTTCAGTCTCCCTTCCGTCAGAGTGCCGGGCGGATTGAGCGCCTGGCCGTCAAGGCTGACCCAGGCATGTCCGTGCAATCGCTCATTGGTGCCGCACGGCTCGTCCACCCCGAAGTGCAGGGAGAGATCGCCGCCGTTGGAATCCACAAACCGGAACAGAACGAGCGATCGCAAATAACAAGTGTCATGCGAACGCATGACCGGCAGACGGAGCCAGCGGTGGGCGAGGCACCCGACGCGTGAAAAATTTGAGCCGTCGCGCGGCTGGGCGGCGATGCGCGCAAGAAACACGGGTAATTCTGTTCGCGCCAGTCGCGCCGGGGCGCGCAGGATGAAATGGCCGACGGCGAGCCACAACGGCAGGCCGCTCCCGGACATTTTTAGCGGTGGAGGCGTTTTCAGGCGCGAGCCTCCTTGCCGTTGGAGCGGCGGTGTTTCCGCAGCGAGAAGAACGTTGATGCAAAACCGATGCGTTGGGCGAGAGTCTTCAGCAGAAGACCGCGCCGCACCAAACCCTGTTCTCCACGGGCAG
>Ga0182027_10007836_pt1 | contig 15648 bp, 12 predicted proteins | sample 712E1DmetaG_FD_121300 | JGI IMG/M metagenome (GOLD analysis project Ga0182027, IMG submission 121300) | Permafrost microbial communities from Stordalen Mire, Sweden - 712E1D metaG (Illumina Assembly) | ecosystem: Environmental > Terrestrial > Soil > Wetlands > Permafrost | place: Sweden...
AGCGGCAGGAGCGGCATGATGTCGATGACGGAGGGCTCGTAGAGCCCATAGATGATCTCCAGTCGACTCTCTTCAGCGGCCATCTCTTGGCAAACATGGCGCGGGAAAACGATTCGAAGCCCCTCGGCTGCCACCCGCCTTTCATCGCTGCCGAAGCCGGCTGAGGCCAGCGTCCGCTCCATTCCTTCCGGGAGAGGACGTGTGAACCACGGATCAGGGTACCAATCCGTCTCGACCACTCGAGGGTCCAGGCCGAGAGATTGGGGTGGGTTGTCGTCGTAGACAACTTCGTCGCCGTGCCGCACAACCATCCGACCCGGTACCAGTTTCCGGGTTCTGGTGCCCAGCAGCGGCGAATCCATCGACACCGTTGGTCCCTGAGTGGACGGCTTCTTCGGATCAATTCTCGTCACGTCGCCAAGCCTCCTGGCTGCAGACCGGCCCAAGTAGCTGCTGGATTTGACGGATGAGCCCAATCCCGTATTCAGGCGTGGTGAACGAGATGTGGCGGTACACACCGGGTCGCGGGCCACGCCGACATCAGGACTGCCGCAGCAAGCTGCGGCCAATCCTCCCCCGAGCGTGGCTGGTGAACATCCGTCGCTTCGTTGTCGGACAAGAGATTGTCGCGGCGCTGCTGCGACAATTGGGAGGGACCCAATTATTCGGCTCGGGTCGCGAAATGGCGTGCGCCAAGGCCCCCTCCACGGCCATCACGCCTTCCAGCGAACCGTGCGCTTCCGGCGTGGAAAGCGCGGGCAACCAATCACAACTGGGCCGTTCCTTCTCACGCCGCCTGAATCAGCATCTACGACAGCTTCTTGTCATCCAGGCTAGTCAGAAATTCCTCACGCGAACCCCAGCGAGTCAGAACACCTGGCAAAGAAACCATCGCCATCCACGCATACAGCATGAAAGTCCGCAGACTTGCAACGTCGGAAACGCGGTGTGCGTGGTGCACAAAGGCTGAGCGTTGCTCGTATACCGTACGAACGGCCCTAATGATTTTTTTCCGCGTGGCAAGGTCACTGCCGATGAACAGCGCCAGCCTCTCTGCGACATTCTGCTGGATTGGTTCGGACTGCGACTTCAAGAACAGGCTTTCGAGGGGGACTAGCAGGTAAAGAAGCCTGTCCGACAGGTCTGGCCACAATGGTGCTCGGGAATAGAGCAGGAGAGCATCGATGTATTCGCGCTTGAATTCCGTCGGCTTCTCATCCTCGAACACGGCGCAAATGCCATCAAGACCGTTCTGGCGTATCCATTTGATTCGGCTGTCAGACAGCGTCCAGGGAGGCGTCGCACCCGCCAGGGCGAGGCTCCGGAGTACCACGGATTGCGCGGAAAAGCTGATCACGGTGTAGTCGGGCCGCGTAGCTGCATACTTGACATCCGTCGCACAGACCGCGTTGGGCTCCAGGCAAGCGGCATGGAAGACACGAAGGGCGGCGATTGCGCCTTGGGTCAGCTCCACGGCGATGTCACCAGCCCGGTCATCGTCGGCAATCACACTGAACACGCCGGCAGCGTAGCCCTGGAGTGCGTCCCGCCGATTCTCGAATGCCTGCCCGAAGCGCTTGGCGTCCTTCTTGCGCTCCGGTGGGCGGGGTATCCGGGCCTTCCATCCCTCAAACACCTCACGGGTAACCGAGCGAAGATGCCCTTTTGACACCGGGATCGTCGACTGTATGCAAAGATTCGGAAGGGGAACCCAGACCTCCCACTCGGCGAGGCGTTTTCCCAATTCTGCGACTAGGAAATCAGGAAGCGTCGCCACCTGGGCGCTGGCCAGCCTGGCTTCCAACCACGAGTGGACGGCTTTCGTGACGTTCCCGTGCGACACGGCCATGCCAAACGACTTGTCCTTCAAAATGCGGTCGCAAAGTGCGTGGAACTCACACAGAAGAGTCCCTTCAACTGAGACTTCACGATTCCCTGCGATGAAGGTCCTTACGACCTCCTCGCCAGCAGCATTGGTTTCGTTGAAACAGATATTCTGGATCGTCTTGGCAGAAATCGTGTGATTCACGACGACGTCAGGTGTGAACACCTCTTCGCCGCGGGCTTGAGGTGATGCCTTGAGGTGTGAAATGTCAGCCGCCAGCTTTTCGCCCAAGTCCGACAGGCGCTTTGCAGCCCCCGGATGAAAGGAGAGCGTCATCCCCTCACCGTGGGCAAACCTGTCACCGGAGCGGTTCGCAGCTCGTCGTAAATCCTCTTCGCCAGCAGCTCGAACACCACCTTGTTGAACTCGCCCTCATCCAGGTACTTCGCTACCAAGTTCTGGTTTCGGTCCCCGCGTTCGATGACCAGTTCCTGGACCTTGTCTTTGATGCTGAGGGCGAAGTTCTCGAAGGTGTTGGCCTGGGCGCGTTCCTGGACAATCCTGTCGGCTTTGCTGTCGGCGATGATTTGGTCGAAGACAAGCTGGTCCTGGGGCTTGAAATCGGTGCCGAAGCGGTCGTTCAGGATTTCGATGATTTCGTGCAGGGGTACGGTTGGGTCTTCGGCCTTTTTGGTGCCGACCTCGGTGGGGCCGTGCACCTCGCCTTGTTGGCCTTTCTCCAGGACGAGATTGGATTCGCCCAGGCGGGCCAGCCGGTAGTATTGCAGGTCGACCTCGCCCTCAAGCTCGATGCGGTCCTTGCGGTCGCGGGGTAGGCGCTTGAGCAGCAACCGACCGAAGCTGTAGCGGATTTCCAGCTCGCGGTCGCGGTAGGGGACGACCTGGCTCATGAAGGCATACAGGCGGCAGAAGGCTTGGAGCTGGACGCGCCATTTCTCCTTGGCGTCGTCGGCGTCGTTGCCGGGCCAGTGCAGCCAGCGGTCCATGGCCGGGGCGAGACAGCGGTGCAGCTCCTCGTGTTCCTTGTCGGTCAGGTCCGTCTTGGGGCGGTAGAAGACCTTGGCGAAGCTCTCCAACTCGGACTCGGTCCAGATCTGAGCGCTGTCGAGGTCGTGCTGGAGGGCGTCCAGTTGCGCAGGGTCAGCCTTCTCGGCCACGGTGGTCTGTTCGTAGTAGGGCTGGAACGCTTCCTGGATTTCGGCGGTCTCGTTGGCGAAGTCGAGCACGAAGACGCTGTCTTCTTCCTTGCCGGGGTAGGTGCGGTTGAGGCGCGACAGAGTCTGTACGGCCTGCACACCGGCCAATTTCTTGTCCACGTACATGGCGCAAAGAAGCGGCTGGTCGAAGCCGGTCTGGTACTTGTTGGCCACCAGCAGGACCTGGTACTCGTCGGTGGCGAACTTGTCCCGCAGCTCGGTTTCGCGGATGCCTGCGTTCATGCCAACCTCGGTGAAAGTCCGGCGTGAATCTGGGTCGAGCACGATGCCCGAGAACGCCACCAGCGCCCTCAGATCGGCGTAGCCCTTTTCCTTGATGTAGTCGTCGAAAGCCAGTTTGTAGCGAACCGCGTGCAGGCGCGAGCGCGTGACCACCATGGCCTTGGCGCGGCCCTGCAGCTTGCTCCGCACGTGGGTGCGGAAGTGCTCGACGATGACTTCCACTTTCTGGGCGATGTTGTGGGGGTGAAGACTCATGAAGCGGGCCAGGGCGGCCACGGCCTCTTGCTTCTTCACCTGCGGATCGGCTGCCGATTTCTGCACCAGCTTGTAGTACGTCTTGTACGTGGTGTAGCTCTTGAGCACATCGAGGATGAACCCCTCCTCGATGGCCTGGCGCATGGAATAGACGTGGAACGGGACGGGTTTGTCGTCCGGGCCAGGCCGGCCAAACACCTCCAGCGTCTTGGGCTTGGGTGTGGCGGTGAAGGCGAAGAAGCTCAGATTCTTCTGCTTGCCCCGCGAGGCCATGACCCGCAACAGCTCGTCCTCGGACGTCGGCTCGTCAGGTTCCTGGTCGTCCTCGGCCTTCTTGATGGCGGCGAAGTCCTCATCCGCATCAGCGGCGTTGCTGGCCAACGTGGGTTCATCGGTATCGGCGAGGACCTCACGCAGCGAGCGTGCGGCTTCGCCTGACTGTGAGCTGTGGGCTTCGTCCACGATGACCGCGTACTTGCGGCTCGGCAGGTCGGCGATCTTGTCGGACACCACGGGAAACTTCTGCAGGGTGGTGATGATGATGGCTGCACCGGTCTTCAACGCCTCGGCAAGCTGGTTGCTGTCCTTGTCGATGCGAACCACAACGCCCTGCTTGTGCTCGAATTGGTAGATGGTGTCTTGCAGCTGGCGGTCCAAGATCTTGCGGTCGGTGATGACTACGACGGATTGGAACACCTTGCGGTCCTGATCGTCGTGCAGCGAGGCCAGCCGGTGTGCGGTCCAGGCGATGGAGTTGCTCTTGCCGCTGCCGGCTGAATGTTGGACCAGATAGTGCTGTCCCGCGCCCTCTGCGCGTGCAGCAGCCTCCAGCTTGCGAACCACATCAAGCTGGTGGTACCGGGGAAAGACCAGCGATTCCTTCGCCACAGTCTTGCCCGCAACCCTGCGCTCCTCTTTCACCAGGGTGATGAAGCGGGCCAGGATGTCGAGCAAGCTGTCGCGGGTCAGAACCTGCCGCCACAGGTAGCCGGTCTTGTAGCCGCCGTCTTTGGGTGTTGGGTTTCCCGCGCCACCGTCAAGACCGAGATTGAACGGCAGGAACCGGGTTTTGGGACCGGCCAGCTCGGTGGTCATGAACACCAGATCTGTGTCCACGGCGAAGTGGACCAAGGCCCTGGTCTTGAATCGGAACAACGGCAAGCGCGGGTCCCGGTCGTACTTGTACTGCCTGACCGCGTTCTCCACCTTCTGACCGGTGAGCGAGTTCTTCAGCTCCAACGTGGCCACCGGCAGGCCGTTCACCGACAGCACCATGTCCACGCTGTCTTCAGCCTCGGGATTGAAATGCACCTGGCGCGTGACGGCCACGATGTTCTGCGCGTACTTTTGCAAGACCTCCGGGTTCAGGCCATGGGCTGGGCGGAAATAGGCCGCATCGATGCGCTTGCCATAGAACTTGAAGCCGTGCCGCAGGACTTCCATGGTGCCGGCCTTGTCCAAATTCTTGCTCAGGGCATCCAGCAGCCCCGCTCGCAATCCATCTCCGTGGCTCTGGCTAAGTTCGTCCCACAGCGCCGGCTGGGTGGCCTTGATGAAGTCGAGCATGTGCCCAGGAAAGAGGGCCAGCCCACGGTCGTAGTCATCCGGGTTGCCACGCTGATAGCCGGTCCCAACCAGGTCGTGCTCGATGGTGGCCTCGAAGTCCTTCTCGGTCTTCATGCTTTCTCCCTTCCCAATCCGGTGGTCCGGTACGCCTGGCGCGGGTGGGTCGGATTCTCAGGATGGGTTCGCTCAAGCTCACCCGCGTCCACCATGGGCGCAAGATGCGCACGCACGAAGTTGGCTACGTCGGTCTTGCCAAGAATGGATGCCAGGTCAGCCGGCGTCATCGTCCCCCAAGCGCACAGCTTCCTGATAACCCGGCGCAGAGCTTCGGTGGATGGCCGCTTGCCCAGGGCCTTGATCTCGCGCAGCAGGTCGTCTGGCAGCTCCTGTGTTTTCGCCGGCAGCTCCTGTGTTTTGGGCGCGAGCTCCTGTGTTTTCGCCGGCAGCTCCTGTGTTTCTTGACCTGTTGCTTCCATCTCACCCACCGGTTTCGCCGCAGCCGCGCCAGCCAGCACCCACTGTGCCGCTGCCCCTCCGCCTCGCAGCTCCAGCAAGCCATGGTCGCGCAGACGCCGTAGCTGGGCACTGGCCTCCAGCGTTTCCAGGCCGGCCAGGTCGCGCAGGTTGGCGTTGGTGATGTGCCCCGCGCTGCGAGCGTAGACCAGGGCCTGGGCCTGCGCATCGGTGAGGCCAAGGTTCTTCCACTGGGCCAGCCAGGTCAGATGGTCCGCGCTCAGCAGGTTGTGCAGAAAGAACGTGGCCACGAACAGGTCCGAGCTTCGCTGCGACTCAAAGGTCGGCGGTGTCAGTTGCGCGGCCTTCATGGCCTGCCTCATGACATTGATGCCGGTGCCCTTGCCCTCTGCAAAGCCCAGATCTCGAAACACGCTGACCAGTTTCGGGTTGCGCGGCAGCGAACCCGGCTTGCCGAAGTTCTCGTCTTCAACCAGCGAGTGTCCGGCGTTTTGCACCTCGACCCGGTCGCTGTAGCGAATGACCAGGGTTGGTCTGGCACTGCGATAGTTGCGGTGGACCAAGGCATTCACGATGGCTTCGCGCACGGCCTTTTCGGGCAGGGCTGGAATCTCCTGCCGCGACGGCGTCCCTGGTGGCAGGTAGAACTGCTTGGGCAGGTCATCCATCACAGCCGCGTAGATGCGGCGAAAAGTCACCAGCAACGGGTCCAGCACGTCAATTGACTGGAACCGTCGCTCTGGATCGGTCACCCATCGGGTGCCATTGACCCGCACGTAGTCCACCCGCAACCCTGGATACAAACGCCGAAGGGCAGCCCGCTTGGCGAACAGCACCAGGCCAGCTACGGTTGGTCGAAGGGAAGCGCCATCCGGTCGCGCACCACCCAGCGCCTGCACGAAGCGGTCGCGGTCGTAGGTCCTGATGGCGGTGTCGGGGTTTTTCTCCAACAGAATCTTGCGGTAGTCCTCGATGACGTCGCCATCCAGATCTTCCATCTCCCCGTAGAGGGCAAAGCTGTCCTCGTACCGGCCTTCCTGGGCAAGCGTGTGAAACAGGCGGACGTCGTCGTCAGAGCAGCGCACGTCGCTGGCCCCAATGCGGCGATAGGCACCAGCGGGCACGCCCGTTGACTTGAGGTAGATGGGCTTCTCACCAGCCGGGGCCTCGTCGATGAACGCCGCAACCACCACGCGGCCATCAATAGCCTCGGACCAGATGGTCGGTCGCAAGGGACGGTTGAACGTACTCGCGCATTGGCTGGCCAGGTCCGACTGCAGCTTGTCCGGGTCAGGCACTCCGACTACGTCATAGCCATCGTGACTGTCCTTGGCCACAACACCGAAAACCAGCGTGCCACCGTCGAGCCCTGGTTCGTTGGCAAAGGCCGAGATCGTATGCAGCGCCTCCTTGCCCAGTCCCCGCTTGGCCTCGACACGCGAATGCTCGTCGAGGACATTGAGCTGGTCGAGGATTTCGGCAATGGGGCGCTTCATGGGAGGGACTACCTCTATGCGGCCTCCGCCGGGATGTCGAGCTGGCCGGTGACGGCGGCGGTGATGAGGGCCTGGCGATATTCGCGGAGGAGGTCGATGCTGTGTTGAAGAGCTACCTTCATCTGATCAAGGTTTCCAACCTCTGCCGTCAACCGGATATTGATTGCGTCCTGCTCACTCGGCGGAGGCACAGGCACCGGGAATGCCCCGATGATCTCACAATTGAGCGCGTCCTGCTGACCACCTCTCCCAAACTCGCGAAGGGACTCATAGGCTGCGGTGAGAACGTTGAGTACAAATTGGGACTTCACGCGCACGCCAACAACGATGCCAGCCGTGTTCTGGTTTATGCACGCAGGAATAGCGGTAATCGCGCTCATGCCCCGTGTCTTGCCTTGACCGATCATGCCAACCAAGACCGTCTGGGCGGGCAGGAGTCTGAGGGGACATTCGTTGAGAGCAGCGGGGGTGATGTACTCGTCGGCTTCACTCACCACATAGTCGTTCACCTTCCCACTTGAGATCCACGGAATGGTGCCGCCAGCCCAGTACCGTGTTTCGCTCCGACTAGGTGTACTGCCATTTAGAATACGAGCGAGGAGCCCGATGCGCACCACTTCCCAATGGCGCGGAATTCGGCCAATCCATTCGATCCCCGAATCCTTCATGGGCACCTTGGCGTCGAGGCCCTTGGTGACGGCTTGGGTGATGAGGGCCTGGCGCTTCTCCTGGAGCAGCTCTATCAGCCGTTCCTTCTTCCCGATGAGTTCGTCGATAGCGGCGGTCTTTCGGTCGAGAAATCTGGCGGAGGCCCTCTGCCAGTCCAGTTGCCCGTCTGGCGCGGGAAGCCGCCCAACCTCGGAAGGATTCAACGCTGGATAGCTGACGCCCACAGATCGTGCGCAGACCTCGTTGACAATGGGGTCGGACCGCAGCCAATAGAACAGGAACCGCTGATCAACTCGACATCCCGGCCTCACGACGGCGAAACCGGTCGAACATACCAGGGCTGGGTCGTCAACGCTGATGTACGCAATTGCTCGAAGATAGGTTCGCACCGTCGAGAGAATCGTGTCGCCCCTCTTGGGCAAGCGTCTGGCCCGAGAGGGTGCGGCCTCGAATCGCACTTCCTCAGCTGAACGAATCGCGCCCTCAGAATCCACACTGCCAATATCTACATAGCGCAGGATACGGTCTGGATGTGTGTCCTCCGACAATACATCGCAGTTGACCGCCGCGATGTACTTCAGCGGCACCGTGTGCAGGGCTGTCACCCCACTACCTCCCCCAGCATCCCCTGAATTTCCTTCTCCAACGTCTTGATGTCACCCTCGATGTCCTTCAACGGTCGCAGCGCCTTGTACACGTAGAAGTGCCGCGTGAACGGGATCTCGTAGCCGACCTTGGTCTTGTCCTCGTCTATCCACGCATCGGCAACGTGCGGCTTTACCTCACGGTCGAAGTAGGCGTGGATGTCTTCCTTCAGCGGCACGTTTTCGGTGTCGCGCAGGTCGGCGTCGGACTCTGGGCGGCCCTGCTCGTCGGTGACAACCTCGGCGATCTCGTCTTGCTCACCACACACGGACAGGATGGCCTTCTCGATGGGGGTGGCGATCTTGATGCCGGCGAGCTTGAACGCACCTTCGACCTCTTCGAGAAACATGGCGCGGTTCTTCCACACCTTCTTCTTGTCCAGCTTGCCCAGCGCTTTCAGGATGGAGGCTTGCGACTCGCGGCCTTCCTCGACTTCCTTGATTCCGGCGGCACCCTTCTTCTTGGACTTGGCCAAGTTTTGGAACGCGGCCTCTTGTTCCAGAAGCGCCAGACCCTCAGCCGTCACCTGGAAGCTCTGCCGCAAGGGCCGCTCGACTGTGATCTTGCGGTAACCAAAATCCTCGTTGTCGAAGATCTTGCAGCAGGGGCCGTCTTTGAATGCGCCGTAGATCTCGGTGATTTCGGTGATGTGCTCGGGACCAAGCTCGTTGCGCTTGTTGCCGAGCGACTTGCGCATCTTCTGGAATTTCTCGACTGCGTTGATGAGCTGGATCTTGCCCTTGCGTTTCCGCGACTTGCGGTTGGTCACAATCCAGATGTACGTGCTGATGCCGGTGTTGAAGAAGAGCTGGTCGGGCAAGCCGACAATAGCCTCAAGCCAGTCGTTCTCGATGATCCAGCGCCGAATCTCACTCTCCCCTGAACCGGCATCGCCGGTGAACAAGGGCGAGCCGTTGAACACGATGGCGATGCGGCTGCCGCCGTCCTTGGCTGGCCGCATCTTGGAGATCATGTGCTGGATGAACAGCAGCGAGCCGTCGTTGATGCGCGGGAGGCCAGCGCCGAAGCGGCCAGCGTGGCCCAGGTTCTCGGCCTCGTCGCGGATGGCCTTCTCGACCTTCTTCCACTCGACGCCAAACGGCGGATTGGAAAGCATGTAGTCGAACTTCTGCTCCCTGTGGCCGTCTTCGCTGAAACTGTTTCCCAGCGCGACGTTGCCGGGATTTTCGGCCTTCAGCAACATGTCCGCCTTGCAGATGGCGTAGGACTCGTCGTTCAGCTCTTGGCCGAATAGCTCAAGGTGCGCGTCCGGGTTCAGCTCGCGCAGGTATTCCTCGGCCACGGACAACATGCCGCCGGTGCCACAGGCTGGGTCGAACAGGGTCTTGACCACGCCCTTCTTCCGCAGAACATCGCTGTCCTCCATGAACAGCAGATTGACCATCAGGCGGATGACCTCACGCGGGGTGAAGTGCTCGCCGGCGGTCTCGTTCGATTGCTCGGCAAAACGCCGGATGAGGTCCTCGAAGATGCTGCCCATCATGTGGTTTGGCACGGCATCGGGGTGCAGGTCCACCTCGGCGAAGCGGCTGACCACCATGTAGAGGATGTTGGCTTCGTCCAGCTTGTCGATCTGTTCGGTGATCTTGAATCGCTCGATGAAGATTTCCCGGACGTTCTCGGAAAAGCCCTTGATGTAGCCGGTGAGGTTGGCCTTGATGTGGCCGGGGTCGTCCTTCAGCTTGGCAAAGTCGAGCCTGGACACGTTGTGGAAGCTGACGCCGGAGACCCGGTTGAGCAGCGGGTCCAGGTTTTTGACCTGCCCGCCCTTGATCTGGTCATGCTTCGCCAGCACCTTGGCCTTGGTGTCCGCCAGCACGCAGTCCAGCCGCCGCAGCACCGTGAACGGCAGGATGACCTTGCCGTAGTCGTACTGCTTGTAGTCCCCACGCAGCAGGTCCGCGATGGACCAGAGAAAATTCGACGCCTCGGAGAAGCTGCCGAACTGGCGCACGTGACCGCCACCGGTCGCTGAGCCGTTCGATTTCTTGGTCGGGGTGCTGCTTGTCTCTGGGGGCATGTTGATCTTGCCGCCCATCGTACCAGGGTTGGCGGCGAACGGATCTTTCCGCGTGGTCGCAGCATCTGGTCACCAGCTTTTGCTGGGCACCTGCGGTTCCCTTGATCGACGGGCCAACTTCCAGGGGAACGCTTCCGGCTGGCAGGCTCGACCGGTCCCGATGCGGTTCATGGTACACTGGGCCAACCGGAACGAGTGGTCCATCGTTGATCCGTCGCGATGGCAGGAAGGACGATGATGGCCGCGGACCAAGCCGACGATGAAACATGGGTCGACGGTACAGAGACGCCTTTTCCGTCACCCAAATGAGCATACGGGTGTAGGAAGTGGAGTGAGAGTCATGGGCAAGCGTAAGAAGGAGCGCAACTACTTGACGGGTTCCACCGGGAAGCCAGTCAACCATCTTGGACGGTTGGTAGCCGAGGAAGATCCCGACCTCATGCGCTACTACGTTAACAAGGAGCGCTACGTTGATCGCGCTCTCAGTTTCCCGGACCCGGCCGTTTTCTTCATCGGGCCGAAGGGCGTCGGCAAGTCAGCCGTGCTCCAAATGGTTCGTCTGCTCAGAGCAGCCGACGCCTCTCGCGTCGTCAGTATATCCCCAGATGATCTCGCATTTTCTGCGCTTGCCAATATCAATGCCGATACGCCGGTGCTCGCCAACGCTGGACAGAACCAGTACCTGTTCAAGGCGTTGTGGGACTACGTGTTGGCCGTCCAGTTGCTCAAGCGGGAGTTTCGCCAGAACAGCGTCGTGATGGACGTAGTCGCCGGCCTTTTCCGCGCAAAGGACGAGAAGGAGGCGCGAAGGCTACTTGGAATGAGTCTGAATGACGATGGTAGTGCGCCGTCGTTGACCGACAGGGTCCTCGAGCTCGTTCGTGAAGTGGAGCTGACAGGTGAAGCCGAGGGGGTAAAACTCTCCGGTGCGGTGAAGCTGGAGCACCCCGAGTCTCGCCAGAAACAACTAACGCTGCTCGCGTTGGTCCACTCCGTCGCAAAGAATCTTCCGTCCCTGCTCAAGCACCCCTACCATGTGCTTGTCGATGACCTGGACACTCACTGGCACGACACGCCTGTGCAGAATGCCTTTCTCGCCGCTCTCTTCACGTCGCTTCGAAAGCTGAACAACTCGAACACGCTGAAATTCGTCGTCGCGCTGAGAGAAAGAATTTTCAAGCGACTGCCGCTCGAAGATCGCGACAAACTCAGTGACTGGGTCTGCCGTGTCGAGTGGGATGCGCCCACCATCCGGGCAATGATTGAACGAAGGGTGGCTGGTGCCATTGGATGTCGGGAAGAGGACGTGTGGGGGGAGGTCTTCCCTGTCAACTCATTCAACATCCTTTTCAAGCGCACGACCGGCAGGCCACGCGAAATGATCAGGTTGGCCGCTCAATGCATAGAGTGCGCTCAAGCCAACGAGCATAGACGAGTCGAAGAGGAGGACATCAACGCCGCAGTGCGGAGGTTTTCTGTCTCCCGGCTGGAGGACCTGGCGAGCGACATAGGCCATCGCTATTACGCCTTTGACCTCTTCGTGCGCCGGATGATTGGCTGGCCCAAGGAATTCCCCATTGGGAAGATAGCAGACCTTGCCATCGCCATTTGGATGGACGCCGAAGGGCAACACCAACATCCGCTGCCGTACTGCTGGGCAGGTGCGTACCAGGACCGTCCCCTGGACTTGGCAAGAATACTCCTGGAAAGCGGCGTCCTCATGCTGAAGCAAAGCAGGACTGCGCCTCCCCAAACTTTCGACGCCGAAACTCACACCGAGCTGCGCGACGACATGTGGTTCGCCGTCCACCCGATGTATGCGCCGGGACTCGACTGCGTCGGAGAGTAGGCCCAGCTCCGACCACCTGCAAATCCACCCCCATTCACGGGTATAAGAACTGTGCAGGGGAAACCTTTCGCGGGTGGCCCTGCTCGTCGCTGGCCACCCCGTTCCTGGGGATAGCCATGCCTCGATGGTGCCCACCCCGCGAGAAAGGGATTTCCCATGTCTTCAAGCAAACCGGGCCGTGGAACAAGCAGCATCCCCGACCACTACGAGCAAACACGCATCGACGGCAAGGAGCACCCTGCCGACGTCGTCATCAACGACCTGCCCGTGATCGTCAGGTTCAAGCGTCGGCTGTCGCGGCTGTCCGAGGAGTTGCGCCAGTCAGTCCGAGACCCGAAGCCGTTTATGGCTTACGCGGACGCACGTGGGCTGTACCAGTCCACGCGAGAGAACCTGTTCTTCGACGCCGGCTTTGAACATGGCCTTCTTGCTGCCCGCCAGGATTGTCTGGCAGAGCGAATGGCCAACGACCCTGTGGCACGCCGGCTCCTCAGCGAGATCAACCAGGTCACGCTCATCACCGAGCTGCCACGTAACCGTGTGGCCATGCTGTTGCTCGAAGCCGCCTGGGCGATGATCTATGGCATCGCCATCCCAGGGACCGCATCACCGACGGTCAGCCCCGAGTTGGCCGCTATTCGTGATGCCCTTTGGCCCGGCGGCAACATGGATGCTGTCTGGTCACCGGACACTATCGACCAGGTTGCTCGTATCGCCAGGCCACATGAGCAGAACGGCGGCACGAAGGGAGGCCATCATGGCTGAGAACTTCACCAAGTTCAGTTTCTTGATCAAGAACGCCACGAAGAAGGAGGTTGCATGGCTCGAGGAGGTGCTGGCGTACGATTTCGAGGACGAACAGCAACGGCCTTTCCTCCTGGAGATGCTGCACACGTCACGTGGCCTGGAATCGACGTTCGAGTACTGGCCCGATTTCGATCATGTGCTGCCTGACCTGACGTCGAGAGACCCACGGGCAAGGTCTCTTTGGGTGTATGCACCTGAAAGCGGGAATCCCTGGACGGCTGCCGTTCTTGTCCACGCCTTTCTTTCCAAGTTTCGGCCCAGGGAGATTGTCCGGTTCGGCGTGGCCTACACGTGCAGCAAGATGCGGCCAGACGAATTCTCGGGTGAGGACTTCATCGTCACTGCCGACGGCATCTTCCGCACCGGCGGTGTCGGGATCAAAATGTGCGAGGCACTGGCAGCTCGACAACAACAGCGCATCAAGTGGGACGGTCTGGAGGTCATTGTCAGGCCCAGAAAGGCGTCGAAGCCGGGAAGGAAGGTGAGGTGATGGCCTACGTCGTGGGATTGTTGAGCGAGGAACAAGAGCAGACCCTCAAGGCTCGGGGCTGGGAACTTGAACCTGCTCCCGCCGAACTTGTTCCGAATGACCCTCCCACGTTTGCGCCGGACGACTACAGGAGCCGGTTCAAGATGGTCTGGGTGGACGCCAGCATGTTTGATGTCATGTCCGGCCCCGACTGGGAGAAGGGAAGGCAGCCATGCCCACGGTCACTGTGACTGATGTTGTTGTCACCACCCGCAAGGTCAAGCTGCCAGCCACCTGTCCCGGCTGTGGCGGACGTTTGAGGGCCGAAGGGGCGCTGCGTGTGTGGGGATTCGTGGATGAATCGAGAAAAGCACGCTTGCCACGTGCCAGTGACGATGCCATGGACGCCGTGGCCGGCATCGTCCTTGGTGATGCCGGATACGAGAGTGGCGAGACGTTCATCGACAACGTGAGCGTCATGTGTAGTCGCTGCAACCGCGCCCTGGCCGAAGGCGCATTCACGGTCAAGCCAGCCAAGTAGGTCGGCTCGACCTGCAACAGCCGCCGGCACCAAGGCCAGAGGTGTGCCTGGCGGATGCAATCAACCCAACCCGAAAGGAGAACCATGCAGACCGAATTAGATCTAATCAGACGCAACACGAACCACGGTGGCCAGCCCCTTGGCGACTTGCTGTGGTGGGAACTCGCAGCTGCATCCGTCAACCGCCCCGACCTGGTCAACCTATGGGTCCAGGGTGGCCTGCCCACCGAGCTGCTACCCGAGGAGCCGACGGCTGAAAAAGCGTTCAAAACGGCGGCAAGAGAAACGCAGGTTGGTCACCCCGACCGCCTGTTCCGCGTCGCCATGGAGAACGAGCAAGAAATCGTCATCGGCATCGTGGGTGAAGAGCGCGACGGCACCGGCGGACTCCTGTATCACCAGGAAGCCCGCATCACCCTCGACCGGCAGAGTGACACCCTTCAGTCCGACCAGCCCGGCAACAGCCTGGTCCAGAAAATGTTTGCGAGGTTCGGCGAGCTGAAGACCCTACACACCACCGACGACATCCGGCGGACCATCACCAGAACGCTGGATTCTTTCGCAGCCGTGACCTTGCGGCACATGGGTGGTGTGTACTGGGTGCCGGCTCCCTACGCCGCAGCTCTTCGGCGGCTGCAAGGTGTGATCGAAAGACTGGGCCAGTCCAGGATGTACTTGGTTCCCATCACCGCGACCAAAGAGGGCCAGGCCGCTTTGGCCCAGGCCGCAAAGGCCAGCATCGAGGAGGAACTGACCGCGCTGCAGACCGAGATGCAGCAGTTCCTCCAGACGCCACCCGACCGTGCATCGACACTCATGCGCAGGCTGGAGCACTTCGATGATCTGCGCCGCAAGGCCAGCCTGTACCAGACGGTGTTGCAGGCCCAGGTGGAGGGTCTTGCCGAGAATCTGACAGCGATGGAGCAGCAGGTGCACGGCCTGCTCGACAGCAAAAAAGAGGCCAAGGCGGCCTGAACACAGAACGGGGCCCGCAAAGCCCATCACGTAACCAGGAGGGGCAGTTCCGGCCAAACACCGGGGCTGCCCCTTCGTGCATTCAAGGAGACCAAAATGAACCAAAATCTGACCAATCTTCGCAATGAGCTGAACAGCATCTTCATTGAGCGCGGCAACGTGATCGACGGCTGCCTCGCATCTGTCATTGCCGGCGAGCATGTATTGCTCCTCGGCCCTCCCGGCACTGGTAAGTCTGCCCTTGCCCGCGCCATCGCACAGGCATTCGGCGCAAAGTACTTCGAGACCTTGCTCAGCAGATTCACCGTGCCCGAGGAGCTGTTTGGGCCGGTGTCGCTAAAGGCTCTTGAGCAGGACCAGTTCGTTCGCTTGACCACTGGCAAGCTCCCAGAGGCCGAGGTCGGCTTTGTCGACGAAATCTTCAAGGCCAGCTCAGCCATCCTGAACACGCTGCTGACCATCGCCAACGAGCGCGTGTTCCACAATGGCGTCCAGCCGGTCACGTGTCCGTTGGTGACATTGTTCGCAGCATCGAATGAGCTGCCCGAAGGACAGGAGCTGGAAGCCCTGTTCGAC
>Ga0182027_10007838_pt1 | contig 15646 bp, 14 predicted proteins | sample 712E1DmetaG_FD_121300 | JGI IMG/M metagenome (GOLD analysis project Ga0182027, IMG submission 121300) | Permafrost microbial communities from Stordalen Mire, Sweden - 712E1D metaG (Illumina Assembly) | ecosystem: Environmental > Terrestrial > Soil > Wetlands > Permafrost | place: Sweden...
TGCATCAGGAAGCTTGACTCAGATTTCAACTATTCCGACAAATGAAATCTTCTTTTTTGGTTGGTTTAACAAAAGTGATGCTTCATTACAACCATTCACTAACAGTGAAATTGATTCATTATACAATTGGTCAAAAAGAGGAGGTAAATTAATTATCGGTACAGATCCTGACGGGTTACCTACGTTTAATAGTTCAATTTTAAACGCCAAATGGGGTTATAGTCTTACGCAAGCTACAAGCTCTCTTTTTCCTACTTCTGAAGGTAATGCAAGTGATATTTTTAACGGACCATTTGGAAATGTTCCGACTGTTAATGAAGGAGGTTCACTACAAGGATTCTTTAATACAATTCCTGCTAATTCTGTTGTATTAGCCAGAGAAGCTTTTGGTAACCCAACATTATATTTGGATTGTAATACTTTGGATTTAATAGCAGCGGATATTGATATTTTCACCACTGTCGGTGGTATTTCAAGTGATAGTAATATTAATAATAATCAGGATAAGTTTTTGGCAAATGTTTTTGTTTATATGGACAAATTACAAAATCCTCCGGTAATAACAAACAATGGAACTGACCTATCCTGTACAAATATTTATTCAAATTATCAATGGTACATAGATGGTGGATTAATTCCGAATGCAACAAACCAAGAATATTTTGCCACGCAAAATGGATCATATTCTGTTGAAGCTACATTAGACTGTGGATGTAAACTTTTTTCAAATTCGATAATTTTCGATACACTTCATGACGAAGAAACATTATTTGTCCCCAATATTTTTTCACCCAACGGTGATTTAAACAATGATGTACTTTATGTGCGCAGCCATAATATCAAAACAATGGATTTCTGCATTTACAACCGTTGGGGCGAAAAGGTGTTTGAAAGCAAAGATATAAACAAGGGCTGGGATGGAACTTTTAAAGACTCAAAATGCAGTGAAGGTGTGTTTGTTTATTATTTGAATGCCACCCTGAAGAATGATAAGCAGATAATGAAAAAGGGGAATGTAACATTGATTAGATAATTCAATAAAATAAATGCGATGCATGCATTTATAAACCCCTTCCAGGCATAGCATGGCGGGGTTTATTTTTTCGGAAACGAAATTTAGCGCAAGGGATGGAAAGGGCTTGGTGCGCAGCACGGGAGCGAAGCGCACCCCTGAACAGCCCGACCCGAAGGGATGCGCCCTAAACAGTGAACAGCATAATAATTCACAAATCCTAAATCAAAAAATTGCTAAATTTGTCCCATAAATAACAGCAGAAATTATGTTTGAGAGTTTATCAGAAAAATTCGACAGGGCTTTTAAGCTGTTGAAAGGGCAGGGAAAGATCACCGAGATCAATGTGGCCGAAACATTGAAGGATGTCAGGAAAGCATTGTTGGATGCCGACGTTAACTTTAAAATTGCCAAACAGTTCACCGAAACAGTGAAGGAAAAGGCATTGGGCGAAAATGTGCTCACCGCCATTTCCCCCGGACAGTTGATGATCAAGATCGTTCACGACGAACTTACCACACTCATGGGCGGCGGCATGGTGGATATTAATATCAAAACCAATCCATCCATCATTCTTATCTCAGGTCTTCAGGGTTCGGGTAAAACCACTTTCTCAGGGAAGCTGGCCAATTACCTGAAATCAAAAAAAGGAAAAAGCCCTTTGCTGGTTGCCTGCGACGTGTATCGTCCGGCTGCCATCGAACAGTTGAAAGTGCTGGGCGAACAGATCGGCGTGGAAGTATACACCGATGAAGGAAACAAAGATCCTGTAAGCATTGCAAAAAAAGCAATTGCTCATGCAAAGGATACCAACAGAACCACGGTCATTATTGATACTGCCGGTCGTCTGGCTATTGATGAACAGATGATGGATGAAATTGCCGCCATCAAAAAGACGGTGAATCCTCACGAAACCTTGTTCGTGGTGGATGCCATGACAGGACAGGATGCAGTGAATACAGCCAAAGCATTTAACGACCGCCTGAATTTCGACGGAGTGGTGCTCACCAAAATGGATGGTGATACCCGCGGTGGAGCAGCATTGACAATACGTTCCGTAGTTGACAAACCTATAAAATTTGTCGGAGTTGGTGAAAAGCTTGATGCCATTGATGTGTTCTATCCCGAACGTATGGCCGACCGTATCCTCGGAATGGGTGATATCGTGTCATTGGTTGAACGTGCGCAGGAACAGTACGACGTTGAAGAAGCAAAAAAGATTCAGAAGAAAATTGCAAAGAACACTTTCAGCTTTAATGATTTTCTTTCCCAGCTTCAACAGATAAAAAAAATGGGTAATATGAAAGACCTTGTGGGCATGATCCCCGGCATGGGAAAAGCCATGAAAGATGTAGACATTGATGACAATGCCTTTAAAGGAATTGAAGCAATCATTTATGCCATGACACCTGCTGAGCGTGAAGAGCCAGCACTGTTGAACGGCAGCCGCAGAAAAAGAATTGCCACAGGCAGCGGATCCACCATTCAGGATGTGAATAAACTGGTGAAGCAGTTTGAAGACACTAGAAGGATGATGAAAATGATGTCAGGCGATAAAAAGAACATGATGCGCATGATGCAGCAAAAGCAGGCGCAGCGAAGATAAGTTTTTTTTATTCTAAGAAACTGTTTTGAATTTAGAATAAAGATATTAGCCACAAAGTCACCAAGACACTAAGAAGCACAAAGAGTTGGTGAATGAAATTAAAACTTAGTGAACCTTTCTGCCTTTGAGTCTTAGTGGCAATAAAAAATATTCGCTAATTATAATTTTCATAGACTTCAACACAATTATTAAATCTAAAATAAACTTATAATGGAACTTTTAGACGGAAAAAAAATTGCAGAAGAGATCAAGGAAGAGATTGCAAAAGAAGTAAAGCAGATGATAGCTGATGAAGTAAAAACACCACATCTTGCTGCAGTGCTCGTGGGTGAAGATCCGGCCAGCCAGACTTATGTTGCCGGTAAAGAAAGAGCCTGCAAAGAAGTCGGATTTATTTCTTCCATTTACAGGCATCCTGCATCGATCTCAGAAAAAGAACTATTAAAGGTTGTTGATTTTTTAAACCATGATGAAGAGATCGATGGGTTCATAGTTCAGGTGCCACTTCCAAAACATATTTCAGTAAATAAAATTATTGAGCGCATCAATCCTGCAAAAGATGTGGACGGTTTTCATCCCATGAACATCGGGCGCATGGCATTGAACCTCCCCTGCTTTATTTCCGCTACTCCCAATGGAATCATTGAACTTCTTAAAAGATATAAAATAGAAACTGAAGGTAAGAACTGCGTGGTGCTTGGCCGCAGCAATATTGTGGGTTCACCGGTGAGTATTCTTTTATCAAGAAATGCCAATCCCGGTAATTGCACTGTTACGCTGTGTCACAGCAAAACAAAGGATATGAAAGCCATTTGCAGCAATGCTGATATTTTAGTGGTGGCCATCGGCAAACAGGAATTTGTCACTACTGATATGGTAAAGCCCGGTGCAGTGGTTATTGATGTGGGTATTCATCGTGTTCCTTCTGATGAAACAAAATCAGGATTCAGATTAAAAGGTGATGTGAAGTTTGATGAGGTTGCAAAAAAATGCAGCTACATCTCCCCTGTTCCCGGTGGTGTGGGATTGCTGACTATTGCCTCACTTCTGCAGAACACATTAAAAGCTGCAAAAAAAGAAATATATTCTTAAAAAAAAGCTGCCCTTTTGAGACAGCTCCTTCTTTATTAAATCAAATTGTTTATCTGCTTACAACTATTTTCTTTGTAATTCTTACATCATTGTGTGTGCAGGTCATAAAGTATACACCCACTCCCATACCTGTTAAGTCAATAGTTTGAGAATACTTCATTACCTGTTTACTATAAACAACTTTTCCGAGCACATTATAAATTTCAAAAGTGGTTCCGTTAGGAGCATTCGGATTGATAATAGTAAAAGTACCTGCATTTGGATTTGGTACAATGCTTATTAAATCTGAAGTAGCCGAAGACTGTTCTATTCCTGTGCAAAGATCTACAAATGCTATTATAGTATCAGAAGCTGCGCAAATTCCTCCATTGGCATAAGTATATATCAGCTGATGTGTTCCTACTCCTGCAGTTGCAGGGTTGAACTGATTTCCTGTTACACCGGCTCCTGAGTATGTTCCACCAGCAGGGTTCCCTGTCAGGGTCACTGCAGGATAATTTATACATTGGAAAGTATCCGGCATGGTCAGTATAACCACTGGATAGCTGTATACGGTTATAGTATTTGAAGCTGAATCCGTACAGGTATTAACGTCCGTATAAGTATAAATAATAGTATGTGTTCCGGCACCTGCTGCAGCAGGATTGAAATTTCCACCACTGACTCCGGGCCCTGAATAAGTACCACCTAAAGGCGATCCACCATTAAGAGGGAATGTAGTTGCATCAATACAAACATCTGCAAATGAAGCAAGGCCGGCAATGGGTGCTGAGTGTACTACTATATTCTGAGAAGCCTGAGCAGAGCAGCTATTGCCATCAGTGTATGTATAGGTAATTGGAAATGTACCTGCACCTGCAGTGGCTGGATTGAAATTTCCACCACTAACTCCTGTTCCGGAATATGTTCCGCCTGTTGGTGTACCGCCTGTAAGCGCGAAGGATGGACCATTACTGCAAACATCAGCAAATGTTCCAAGACCTACTGTAGGAATATTATTTACTGTAATATTTTGTGTGGCAAAGTTTGTACAGCTTCCACTGGTATAGGTATAGGTAATTGTAAAGGTTCCGATGCCTGAAACAGAAGGATTAAAATTTCCTCCGCTGACACCAGTACCTGAATATACACCACCTGCAGGTGTTCCTCCCGTTAGTGCAAATGATGAAGTATTAATGCAGGTGCTTGCAAATGAAGCCAGGGTCACTGTAATATTTGTCAACACAGTAATTGATGAGGTATCACTATTAGAACAACCGAATCCATCAGTATAATTGTATGTGATCAGATGTGTACCCAATCCGGCAACAGTTGGATCAAAAGAACCACCACTAACACCAGTTCCCGAGTATGTTCCCGCTGCCGGTGTTCCATGAGTCAGCGTAAATGCAGATGCTCCCTGACATACGGGACTGAATGGAGTTACATCAACTATAGGCAATGCATGAACAGTGATGGTATTTGTATCTGAGTTTGAACAGAAGTTACCATCTGTATAAGAATAAATAATATTATGAACTCCTGTACCTGCAATGGATGGAAAGAATATTCCAGAACTTACACCGACTCCTGAATATACTCCTCCGGCAGGCGTACCTCCTGATAATGCAAATGACGGTGCATCTATGCATTTATCCGTAAAGGTTCCCAGCGTAACGGTTGGTTTTGGAAACATGGTGATCACTACCGGATTTGATATTGCAGAGCAACCATCTGAATTAGTAACTGAAACAGTATAAGAACCACCTGCAGTAACATTGATTGCCTGGGTAGTCAGGCCGCCGGGACTCCATAAATAAGAAGTGCCGGGACTTGATGTCAATGTCAGCGGACTACCTTGACAGAATGAGGTCTGAGGAGCAGTTATGGTTGGTTTGTATGTACCACAAACAAGTTTCGGACGTACGAGGAATGATACATTATAACCTAAAACACTAAGCGTGTCCCAAGGGTCAGTATCAATTTTTACATATACTTTATTTGAAGTAAAATTATTATTTGTATAACCAAGCCCAAGATTATTTACTGTACTGATCTGACGGATCCCTATAAAATAAGTTCCAGGTGCTAATGTGAGGGGACCTCCGGTAATAGGCAGATTCACCCACTGAGAAGCTGTAGTCGGAAAAGTATAGAGTAATGAAGAAGCAATTTGAGTAGTGGGTAAATTGCTGCTGGTGTTATAAACAACTACCTGGGTCTGATCACCTGTAACTGCGCCTGTAACATAGCAGGAAACACTTTTCAGTTTATCACTCACCTGAATCTGATAATTCTGTCCCATGATACATGCCAGTGATGTGGTGCCTAATGAACCATCCAAATAACCTGTAAAGATAGCATCATCACGCGAATAAATCGAATCATTGATCCAGAATCCCTGTTGTAGTGTATCATTTAGCAGATCGGCATCTGTCTGTTGTGAATGAACGACATACTCACCCACATAAAAGCCAAGTCCTGCAGGTGGAGTGTAATTTGTTACTGATAAACTCCCTGTGGCATTTGCTGCGACAGAAGCTACGGTGTTACTTGTTGCAGTATATAGCGGTGACCATGTATCACCATTGTAAACTGTAACGCCCATGTTTACGCCTGTAAGAGTTGACCCGCCTACATTTTTTGCAGTAGCGGCCAGAGCAATTGGATTACTGTTGTAATGCACCAAAGGAACCGCTGAATACTCATTCATATTTGTTCTGGCAGAAAATGTAGCATCATACTGAGGTCTGCTGTAAACATCAATATCATCTACCACCCAATAGTAATCATATTGACCTGTCCAATGAAACCTAACATAAACGGTAGCCTGATTAGCTGCAACAGAAGAAATATCCACATCTTCTAAATGAGGATTAGCAGTACTCTGATTCAGGATAAGGCCTGTTTCTGCAGAATAAACGGTAGTCCATGTAGACCCATTATTGCTGACTTCCACATGACCTGTACTATGGCCAACAGTAAATAACCTGAAAAATTCATTAAATTTAAGCCATACATAAGGCTTTCCTGTGCAATTTATAACAGGCGAAGTCAGCACACAATTTTCAGCTATGGTACCTCCTAATGCATCACTGTTTGCAATAGCATACCCATTTGAAAAAGTACTTCCGAGAGAACTTAATGTATTATACCCCAGTGTCAGTGAAGTTCCTCGTGTCCATGTGAGAGGACCGCTGATTATAGTTCTCGTCCATCCGGTGGGTGGAAATGTTGCAGAACTGAAATCCTGTGTCAGCAATGATGTAAATGCTTTGAATTGATTCTGACCCACAGGATTTATACTATATGGACTGTCCTGAATTACAGCCTGAGGACCTGTTTGTTTTTCAATCTTTAATGGTTGGTTTATTTTCTGAATGCTCTGTTGAGCATAACCCAGATTAACTGTAACAATACAAATGGATATAACCAAAATTGTTTTTAAGAACATTTTCATATTTATAATATTAATTGATTTAGAATACAATATTACGAAAAGTCTAGAATTTTGCCGATAAAAAAATTCCATAGTTTATGTAATGACTATTATTTAAATAAAGAATTATCTTTGCAAGCTAATAAAATTTAAATTTATCATCACATGAAACAAGGCGAAATACACACCTCAAAAGGTGTAATGAAAATTAATTTCTATGAAAAGGATGCTCCGAACACAGTAGCAAATTTTATTAAACTTGCGAAACAGGGATTTTATGACGGACTTACATTTCATCGTGTAATACCTGATTTTGTTATACAAGGCGGTTGTCCTGACGGTACCGGGGCCGGTGGTCCTGGTTATAAAATTGATTGCGAACTGAAAGGTGAAAATCAGTATCACGACCGTGGAGTTCTTTCCATGGCTCATGCCGGAAGGAATACCGGAGGTTCACAGTTTTTTATTTGTCACAGCAGAAATAACACAAGCCATCTTGACCGCCAGCATACCTGCTTTGGAAAAGTATATGAAGGCCTTGAAGTGATTGATGCCATCCGTCAGGGAGACACCATTGAGAAAATCGTGATCATTGAATCATAGCAAATAATTTCCTGAAAAAGGAAATTTATTTTTGCGGTGATACCGTAGAATTTGGCTGTTTATCGGGAACATTATTTTCCACCACTGTTCCTTTAATACTTAACACCACTGTTGAATTCTTTGCATTTGAGGTAACCGTAATTTGTTTACTGATAACCCCGGGATTACCCATCTTTGTGTAATTCACTTTAATGGTTCCGGTTCTCCCGGGTAGAACAGGCTCTTTTGACCATGATGGAATGGTACAGCCACAGGAAGCTTTCACATCAGCTAAGATCAACGGTTCTTTTCCGGTGTTCTTAAATTTAAATTCACAGTTTCCATCAGCGCCTTTCTGAACAGTACCGTAGTCATGAACCAAATTGTCGAAAGTGATCACAGCACTATTCGGGTTATTCTTTGCTGCATTTGACTTTACAGAAGGTTGAGCATTTGCGGCATATATAAATACCGTGCACATTAACGAGGTGAGCAAAATCTTTTTCATAATTTTTGGTTTTGGTTGATATTAACCTTTAGACCATAGAGATTTATAAATAGTTGCTTTGATAGGAAAATAAATCATTGATCTGTCGACCACAGATTAAAAAGGTGTAAAAAAAGAAATTTATTCTAAGAAAATTTAATGCGTGGTGAAAGAATTCATTCCACTTTTTCGCTGCCAGCTTTCATGTAAAAATAGACGTTTTCGCCAATCATGCCCATGGCAGTCACGGTTTTTTTATCTTTGTTAACAAACTTTATATCAACAAAGATGAATTTATTATCATCGCATTCAAAGGCGTTGGAAGTAATTCCCTGTTTCTGACAGGCCTGATTTTCAATATCACCATCGTTGATTATTACACCGACAATACCTTTTGAAGTGAATGATGCCTGCATCAATCCGAAAGGTGTAAATGTAATATTGTATGATTTGAATCTTCCTGAAGATTCAGGCATTTCATAAATTCCAGCATAATCAATCACATTCTTTTCATTATGAGGAGTGACCTGACATTCGAAATAATCATTGTACTGCCCTACCCAAAGATCTATCATTCCCTGTGCAGATGAATCCATCCTGCAGACAAGAGTCAGTAGAATTATAAATATTGGGTTTAAGAAAGATCTTTTTTTCATAATGAATTTCATTCTAAAATTGTTTCATTTATTCATTAGAGGTTTCCGAATCAAATATAATACCGGACAAAATAAAATCTGGTGATTCCGGCGCGACTCGAACGCGCGACCCACAGCTTAGAAGGCTGTTGCTCTATCCATCTGAGCTACGGAACCATAATGTCATTGGAAATAAAATAAATATTTTCCCCAATCTTAGAACTTATTTTTTCGTTTTTCTTCCAAATGAAAAGCGTTTGCAAAGATATAATTAATTTCAATTTGTAAAACTAATTTAATAATGCCTAATATGTTCTAGGCTCTGGTGATTATGAAAAAAATTTCTGATGAGAAAATGGAATACCCGCCACTAAACAATGAATTGGTTTAAATAATGCCAGGAAAATATCATCGCGAAAGGATCTGTTTCCATGCCCATATAATCTTGAATAGCTTCTGCAAGTTCTTCACGAGAGCATTGTTTTAATTCAATCACCGATAAAACTGATTGTTTATAATAACCCTTCAATTGTTCAGTTGCCTTATGCTTATAATCCTCAAATTCCTGTTCAGGAAAATCATTACCAGTATTTGACACATCAGGTGGATAATTATAAAATCCACTTTTCGTTTTTATTCCAAGCTGTCCAGAGGCAACCAACTCCTTTAATTTAGAAAGCAGGGGCACATAAAATTCTTTATCATTCAAATTTGCCACATAGTTCTGTATCGAAGAAAGCATAATGTCATTTCCCACATGATCGAAAAACTCAAATACTCCAATCGGAAAAAAATATTTTTTCACCAGGTCATCAATTTCTTTGTACGATAAACGGCCCTCAAGAAATAAACTGTATGCCCCTGCCTGGAAATCAAGAAATATCTTGTTAAGAATAAAGGCATGGGCTTCGTCCTGCAAAAATGTTTTCTTTTTTATTTTTAAAAGAAATTGATCAAGCGCTTCAATTGTCTGCAATGATGTTGATGTACAGGAAATAAGTTCAACAACATTTCTCAGAGGAACAGGGAAAAAAAAGTGGAGCCCTGCAAATTTATCCTTTCTGCGTTCCGATGGAATCAACTGCGATGGAAGAATCGATGATGAATTCGTAGTAAATATGCTATCCGAATTTACAACTTTGTCGAGTAATCCAAAAAATGTTTTCTTTACACCGGCATCTTCCCAGATAGCTTCAATTACCAAGTCGCAATCTTTTATATCGTCAATCAAAGCTGTGATTTTTGTTGTTTCAGATTTTAAAGCAAATTCCGCTTCTGTTATTGCACCACTCTGAAATAGAAATTTTGTTTTTTTGTTAAATACTTTCTGAGCTTTTTCTTTTTCTGCTTCTGAACTGCATAGCCAGGTCAACATGAAATCAAATCCATTTAGGTATAAAAAAATGGAAGACCCCATTTTCCCTTCACCGATTACAGCGATCTTTCTGATTTCACTCATAAATATTCTGACTTATGTTTTTATTTTTCCAGGGGCCAATATCATTTTCCCGGATCAAAGATCGGTAATTTTCTATATTTTCAATATTCGACATAACCTGACGGTGGGAACTCAGCATAATGAGCATAAAAGAAAAAGCTTTGTCAATTGCAATCTTTTTCTGTCTAATAAGTCGGATGAAGAAATACAGTAAATCCCTTTTATTTTTATCTTTTGTAAAAATAAATTCACTGATTATAATAATTATCAGTCGCAACTTTATAAGAAATGAAATTTGAGTTCCAGGTCTGGTAAAGGTACCGTTTGAAAAAATTGTTTTTGCCTTTTTCAGAATGGTATCAAAAGAATAAAGCCGCTTTACCGTATCCATATATTTATTGAACAAATCTATCTGTCCCATATTATAGTAGTGTATCATCGGAAAAAATCCAACTCTGGTATTTTCGGATACCTTAAATAAGCGACCTTCTTGCTTCAACCTTGCATTAAGTCCTGTTCCCGGTGGTGCTGAAAGAAGATGCAAGTTAACATTAGGCAAACTTGTTCTAAGAGAAAAATCAAATATACGATCGAACTCCTCAAGCGTATCATTATCGAAACCTACAATAAATGAGGCATTGATCTGAATTCCGAAATTATGTATTTTCCGGATGGCATCTTCAAACTTCTCTCCGCCCCTGTTATGATCCTTATGTGTCTCCTCCAGGCTTTCATGGTTAAGCGATTCAAAACCAATCAGCACATTGAAACAGCCCGATTCAGCCATTTCCTTTAATAATTCTTCATCATCTGCCACATCGATGCTTGACATACAAGCCCATGATATACCCAGTGGTTTGAGTTTGACCATTAATTCATAGGCATATTTTTTATTGAGGGTCAGGTTATCATCAACAAAAAAAACATATTTCGAAGGGAGTTTTTTTATTTCTTCAATCACATTGTCGATATCCCTATACCTCATTTTCCTGCCGAAAATATTTGACACCAGGCAAAAATCACAGTTAAATGGGCAGCCTCTTGATATTTGAACCGCAACCTGAAAAATTGTTTTCATATTCACAAGATCCCATCGCGGTTGTTTTGGTTTTTCGTAATCATTTTTCGGATCGGCTTTGTATGTGCGTCTGAGATTACCTTTTTCAAAATCATCAAGACAATTCTCCCATGCATTTTCAGCTTCTCCAATAACAACAGAATCGGCGTGTTCAAGATATTCTTCCGGAATCACAGAAGCATCAATGCCTCCCATAATCACAGAAATACCTTTCGATTTATAAATGTCACCAATTTGGAAAGCCCTTTCCTTAGTAGCAGCCAGGGTAGTGACACCTATAATGTCAGGATTATAATCAGTGGGAAGAGTTTCAGTCTCTTCATCAACAATACATATATCATAATATTCAGGAGTATAGGCTGCTACTAAAGGTAATGCCAAAGGAACCATCATCCTTTTCTTCCCGAACATCTTAGCCAGCTCTGCATGGGCAGTATAACCAATATACTGCTGTTTTGGGCCAATGAGTAGTAGTTTGTATTTTTTATTATTTTTAATTTTATTTTTGTTTTAGCGTAAAACCTGCCTGCATAAATTTGCTCACTTCTGTTACGAAACTTAACACCAGATCACCAGTATTTAAATGTTCTTCACGAAAAATATTATCAAGACAGATAAAAACCATCGGGGGTCCCGGATATCCCATGCTCGACATTTTTGAGTAAAGAGTTTCCTTAGAGATCCCGAGGGCTTCACATTCTTCAATAATCATTTCCGAAATATGTTTTGAAGGAAAATTTACCTGAAAGTATTTTACCCGGGAAAGATCCATTGGATATTTTTCAAGCATACGTTTAAGCCCATTGAAGAAAACCGACCCATCCGGTTCGTGGAAATTCTTTTTTAATTCATCCTGGAACATTTGCGATAAATGATGATACCCTTTTTCAAATTCTTCTTTCGGGTTCATCCAGTAGGCAGGTCTTTGATTTTTCATGGCGCTTGGCTTCATTCCTCCTACCGATTCCATATATACATTTTCAACGTACAACCCGTCTTTACCTTTATTGTCAGCTTGCAGCACAATAGCACCTGCACCATCGCTTAAAAAATAACGCAGAAATAATTCTTCTTTTTTAACCAGTGGTTGATTGTAATATTCGGCCCGGAGTTCAGATGATGACATGCTTGAAGATATGACAAGAGCATTTTTATACCTGCCGCTCTTCACAAAATCATAAGCTATCAGTAATGCTTTGTATGCGGATGTGCAATTGGCATGAACAGAGATTTCTCCGCATTTATCGATTCCTAAAGCTTCCTGTATCCTGACTGATGCAGTTGGCATTTGATCCTGATGAGCACTTCCATAAGAAATAAATTCAATTTCTTCTGCGGGAATCTTTGCCATTGTCAGTGCCTTTTCAGCGGCTTTAACCGACATAGAAATATTATCTTCTGTGAATTCTCTTGTGACAGGATCGATGGCAAAATAATAATTTTCTACCTCAAGCATTTCCTTCATCAATAGTTTCATCCTTTTCAGCCAATCCTGAATTTTTTTTGGTGCACCTGTCAGTTCTCCTAAAAAATAATCAACCTGATCAATTGATATCGGTGATCCGGGTAAAAAGCTTCCTGTCCCTACAACCCTTACATAATTCTTTTTTATGTCGTTCATTTTAGATGCAATTTTTTAATTCTCAATCATTGCCTTCGCCATTTTCACAGTCTCATCGATCAATTTCTTTCTGTCAACAATTTTATGGACGATTCCCCATTCATATGCTTCTGTTGCAGAAAAATTTCTGCCACTGATAATTAATTCAATTGCTTTTGAGCGCCCTACAATGGCAGGTAGCTTAATCGAGCCGCCACATCCTGGCATCAATCCAAAAGAAGTTTCAGGAAATCCGATCACCGTTCCTTCAGCACAAATTCTGTATTTACAAAACAATGCAAGTTCTAAAGCAGATCCAAAGCAGGTACCTCTGATAGCAGCAAAAGTCGGTATCAATAATTTTTCAAAAAAAAGAAAACTTTGATTTGTTTCTTTCAAAAAGCCGGGCAGATTTTTCGGATAATCATTGGGTAAATTCTCTTTGATCCGTTTCAAAATATCAATATGATCAGCACCTGCGGAAAAATGCCGCCCGTTTCCATAAATAATTATTGCTTTCATTTTAGATTTTGAAATGACATCATGTGTCAACACATTCATCTCATCAAAAAAAACCCGTGTCATTAAATTTGCCGGGGGTTGGTTCATCATCAAATGCCCGATGTTATCTTCTATTTTCCAGTCAATCGTTTTTAACAGCATCTTAGAAGCAAAATATGGTTAAACTAATTATGAAATTTCTCGAATGTGAAATGGAACATAAAATTTTCCTAATTCCCTTCTGTCGAACATCCGTCTGAATAATTGTTCCTAATGATATTTCAGGCTTTCCAAAAGAGTCGTTTAATATTTCAATTTCATGCAAATTAGATATTCCATTTATTTGATTGCAGATTGTTTTTTTTATCAGATATCTGCCGGCAAGACTTCTGGCCCTTTCAGGAAATGGAAATTCCTGAAGTTCATTATCTGAAAACCACTTCTCCGGATTTTCACATGATGAAAATAAAGAAACAAATTCCTCTTTCTCTATCAGGTCAATGAATTTACTGTATTCCGATTTTTGTTCCATTCACAAGTCAATGATTATCCTGCAGATTTTTAACAGCTAAAGAACAAAATAATTTAGTCTCTTCCTCAAGCGCTTTTTCAAAGGGTAAATTCTGAGAATTATTTATTGATTTCATTATCGAACGTATTACTTCTATATTTCTATCATTAGTTATTCTAGTCAGAAAATCAATTGCAAAGTGTTGTAATTCTTTCGCAGGAAGTATGTAATCTGCCAATCCCATCTCCAGTGCTTTTTGTGAATCAACAGGTTCACCGGTTAAAATAATTTCAGCAGATTTTCCAAGGCCTACCAATCGTACAAGCCTCACTGTTCCACCTAAACCAGGCATTATATCATGATTCGATTCAGGAAAAGCGAATAACACATTTTCATTACAAATACGAAAATGACATGCCAGTGCAATTTCCAGTCCCCCTCCGAAACATACACTATTAACAACAGCTACCACCGGAATATATAAATTGTCAATAAAATCAATCAACTTTTTACCGTCTGAAATTTTCTCGAAAAGTAATTTTTCATCCAGAGAAAGCTGTTTCAGTTTTTTCATGTCAGCTCCTGCAGAAAAATGCCTACCGGTCCCTTTGATTATCATTCCTTTCAGAGTATCATCTTCAGATATTTTTTTTAACAATCCTATCTGAATAAACTCAGGATTTTCAAGATAATTCTCAGGTGGATTGTCTATTGACAATATACCTATTGGTCCGATTTTTTCCCAGGTAATATTTTTTTGAAGTTCCATAATCAAATGAGCTTATTCAAAAGTTTTTCAGGAATGTCATATGGCAATTTTTTCTTATCGGTAAGCAATGTTTTAACATCTGCAGTGCAGATTTTTTCTTTTGTTTTACCAAAATACATCTTCTGATGAAAAACAAGGTATGGTGCTTCTTTGGTCACTTTTGTCTGAATGACTGCCTCGTCAAACAGAATAAGCTCATGACTATATCTCACTTGCATTTCGGTCACAACAAGAAACAATTCATTTTTTTTAAAATAATCAATCAGGTTAAGATTACGAAATATTTCCCAACGTGCCTGTTCGAAATAATTCAGATAAACGGCATTGTTAACATGCCCGTATGAATCCAACTCATACCCTCGTACACTGAATTTATAGTCAAACATAAGATCTTAAAATTCTGAATTATTTTAAAAAATTTCGAACAAAAATACAATTTTAAATATATCTATCTCAAATGAAATTTTTATTTGTAGTGAATTTACATCAGTCCGATTATAATTCAGGCTAATACAACATTTTAAAAGGAACTATTTTAAATGAATAATAATTTTTTTGATCATAATTCCCGGTTATAAGATTAAAAAAATTACTTTTGCGACTATTGAAATATAGTTAAATGAATAGGAAAGTTGTTATAACAGGTATTAATGCTATTACTTCCCTGGGGTTGGATTTGCAAACAAGTTGGGAAAATCTTGTTGCAGGTAAGAATGGGATAAAGAGAATTACTTTGTTTGATCCAACAGGACTTCAAACCCAGATTGCAGCCCAAATTCCCGATTCATTTGAAGAATATGCTGCAGGCTATGTAAAAAAAAGAACATCCGACCAAATGACACGTGTTACAAAGATGTGTTATGTGTGCGCTAAAGACGCTGTTAGGAATGCTGCCATTGATTTTGAATTATTTGACA
>Ga0182027_10007841_pt1 | contig 15644 bp, 14 predicted proteins | sample 712E1DmetaG_FD_121300 | JGI IMG/M metagenome (GOLD analysis project Ga0182027, IMG submission 121300) | Permafrost microbial communities from Stordalen Mire, Sweden - 712E1D metaG (Illumina Assembly) | ecosystem: Environmental > Terrestrial > Soil > Wetlands > Permafrost | place: Sweden...
AAGGGGGAATTTTTAATAATTTTAATTCTTCGACACTTTTGTCTTTTTACTTTTGTCTTTTATCTTCAACATCTCCTTAATAGTCTTCTCAATGCCGGCAGAATCAAAACCACACTCTGCTATTAACTCTTCCTGTGTGCCGTGCTCAACAAAATAATCAGGTATCCCAAGACGCTTTACAGAAGCGTTGTACCCGTTATCAGACATGAACTCAATAATTGCACTACCAAATCCACCTTTTAAGATACCATCTTCCACAGTAATTATTTTGTCGAATTTTTTAAAAACAGAATGGAGGACTTCTACATCAAGCGGTGCGACAAAACGCATGTCCCAATGTTCCACTGAAATTATTTCCGGAATAAGTTTTTCTGTTGCAGTAATTACAAAATTTCCGGGATGACCGATGCTCAGAACCGCTATATCATTTCCATCAGCAATTTTTCTTGCTTTTCCTATCGCAATCTCTTCAAAAGATCTTTTCCAATCTGGGTGTAAACCTAACCCTCTCGGATATCTTATGCTAAAAGGTGATTTGTTTTTTTCAAGCTGGGCTGAGTACATCAGATTCCTTAATTCAATCTCATCCATTGGAGCACTCACAACCATATTGGGAATATTACGCATAAAAGCAAGGTCAAAAAATCCATGATGGGTTGCTCCATCAGACCCCACAAGACCACCCCGATCAATACAAAATACGACGTGTAGATTCTGCAGAGCAACATCATGAATTACCTGATCATAGGCCCTCTGAATAAATGAAGAATATATATTACAGAATGGAATAAGTCCTTGCGTGGCAAGTCCTGCAGAGAAAGTCACAGCATGCTGTTCGGCTATTCCAACATCGAAAGTTCTTTCAGGAAACTCCTTCATCATAAGGCACAGGGAACAACCCGTGGGCATGGCAGGAGTAATACCTGCGATCTTCTCATTCATCCTGGCAAGCTCGAGAATAGTTCTGCCGAAAACCTCATGATAGTTAAGAGGTCCACCACCCTTTGCAGGAGTCAGGATTTCTCCTGTATCCTTATCAAATTTTCCTGGTGCATGAAATTCTGTCTGGTTCTCTTCGGCTTTTTTGAATCCCTTTCCTTTTACTGTCAGACAATGAAGTAGTTTTGGTCCAGGGATACTTTTCAGGTCTTTTAAAACCTCGGTGAGATGAAGAACATCATGCCCATCAATTGGCCCGAAATACCTGAAGTTCATTCCCTCGAATAGATTACTCTTATCGAGGATAGTGCTCTTAAGACCAGCTTCAAGCTGCGATGCCAGCGACCGAGCGTTTGGCCCCATTCTTCCTATTTTCCCCAATATTCTCCAAACGTTGTCCTTAAATCTGTTGTAAGTTCTACTTGTAGTAATGTCGAGCAGATATTCCTTTAGTGCACCCACATTGGCATCAATGGCCATGTTATTATCGTTCAGAATTACAATGATATTTGACTTTTCAATACCGGCATTATTGAGCCCTTCAAAAGCTAGTCCTGCTGTCATTGCTCCATCACCAATTACAGCCACGACACTCCTGTTCTCTCCCTTGCGCTGTGCTGCCACGGCCATCCCTAAAGCTGCCGATATTGAAGTTGAAGAATGTCCAACCCCAAATGCATCATATTCACTTTCTGACATCCTGGGAAACCCGCTTATACCTTTATACTTTCTGTTAGTTTTAAACTTGTTCTTTCTTCCGGTGAGTATTTTATGTCCATATGCCTGATGTCCGACATCCCATATAATTTTATCATATGGAGTATTAAACACATAATGAAGAGCCACAGTAAGCTCTACCACACCAAGACTTGCTCCTAAATGTCCGGGATTAGAACTTACTTCATCAATTATAAACTGACGCAGTTCAGCACAAAGCTTCACAAGTTCAGAAGGATCAAGTTTCCTGATATCTTCTGGCAATAAAATTCTATTTAACAAACTATTCTCGGTGTGCATTTATTGTCATACGATTGGATTGCCGGTGCAAAGATAATAATTAGAAACCAATCACTGGCTAGAGTTCCCGGAGTGTCTAAACTGCCTAAAGTACTTCGAATACCTGGATTTATATTTACTTGTGATTCCATATGGTTCATACTATTAATTCTTAATTATATTATTCCTTATGCTTTGCTTATGCTGAAAGCGGATTTTCTTATTTTTGTTTCAAAATAGATCATACAGATAACAAAAAAAGATGGGGAAGATCTTTTAATCAAAAAATAAATTATCACTATGAAAAGATTACCGGTATTCATTTTGCTTGTGAGCGTTGTATTAATTTTCTCAGTTTCCTGCATCCCCGGGAAAAAATTCAGGGCATTGCAGGATGAAAGTCAGCTTTGCCTTAAAGAGAGAGATGCTTTAAAAGCAGAGAATTTAAATTTATCGATGAATAAAAAGGAACTTGAAGCTAAGACTACATCACTTGAAAAAGATGCAGCAGCAATGAAGCTTGATCTTCTAAAAGACCAGGATGAAAGCAACAAATCGAAAGAAGAATATAACAAACTTTTAGGACGGGTAAATGATCTTCAGAATGCTCAGGAAGATCTTATAAAGGGTAATGTAAATGAAACACGAAAACTTCTTACCGAACTAAAAACAGCCCAGGAAGACTTGCAGAAAAAAGAAGATCTTCTCCATCAGCTCGAACAAAACCTCGATGCAAAAAAAGCCTCTATCGATGAAATGAATTTTGAACTTGAAAAAAAGAATGCAAGGATGACAGAACTGGAACAAATACTTGAAGCTCAGAAGAAAATTGTTCAGGATCTCAAAAATAAAGTATCGGATGCTCTGCTGGGTTTTGAGAATAAGGGCCTTACTGTGACGATGAAAGATGGCAAAGTTTATGTGTCACTCGATGAAAAGCTGCTTTTCAAATCAGCCAGTTGGGAAATTGATGCAAATGGCAGAAATGCGCTTAGGAATCTTGCTGGTGTGCTTGAGAAAAATACAAATATTCAGATAACTATAGAGGGTCACACTGACAACGTACCATTTAATTTGGCCGGTGGGCAGCTAACAGACAACTGGGATTTAAGTGTAAAGAGAGCGACTACTGTGGTTCGGGTCCTTCTTGATGGATCAAAAATCGATCCGAAACGTCTTACAGCTTCAGGGCGCAGCCAATATTTGCCAGTTGATGAGAATAATACGGCTGATGCACGTCAGAAAAACAGAAGGACGGAAATTATCCTTACTCCGGATCTGACTGAATTATACGGGATTATTAATAAATATTAGGATAATAATTATTTCGGATTGCGGATTGTCGGTTGCGGAAAATCTGAAATCACAAATCCGTAATCCGGAAATTACTTTGAGAATTCCTGCAATTTTGCGTTCATGTTTTTAAGAGCCTGAAGAAGATTTTCTTCGGGTTTCAGAAAATCCAGATTTCCCCAGAAAGCGGGATCATAACTTTTTATAGTTCTGGAAAATACAGAATGGACAGGGGCAAGGTCTTCCCTCTCAAATCTTGAAACATTTTTGAGAGTCATATCTGTTATGGCAAGTTCAAAGAATACATTAAATGATGAGTTGAACAGCTTCCGTTTTTGTTTTGCATTGAAACAGAGATCTCCCCTGGCATGATTTAAAAAATACCTTCCATTTATTTTTCTGTAACTGACGGAATATTTTACAGATACCGGCCACATCAGGTACCCTTTTGTCTGATAAGTGATAAAATCGCCACTGGTTTTTAGAATATATGAAGGATTTATCTCAAATTCAGCCGACTCAATTGCAAAATTATAAGAATTGATGTAGATCGAACCTTTGAACAAAGGATAATCAAGTCCCGGTTTCTGATTAAATTCTATGACAAATGCTGATTCATCGCCAATAGTTACAATATCAGTCATGTGATAATCGTATTGAGAGTAATTTTCGGGAAGAAGAAAATCGAAAACATTCCTTGCTCCGTCAAGCATAAGGCAACTGTTAAGGCCTGCCTTAAGCCGTACTGTCAGAGTATCCTTTCTGGATGTATTTTCAATTTTTCTGCTTCTTATGACCTTGATCTGATCACCTAAAAGAGAGGCTGAATAGGAGCTTTTATAAATCTGCAAAATTGCTTCGGAATAGGTCTGAAGCTCAGTCTTTTTCATAACAGCCTCCCTGTAAAAACCTGTTAGTCCGGCAGGTGTATTCCCGTAATTCTTCAATATGGAATTATATGCTTTACGTAAGATTTCCTGAGGGGCCTGGTTATGAATTATGATTTCGGGAATAGAGATGTACTCCCGCTTCATTTTTATATTAAAATAATTTTCAATTGCCTCTTTTACAGGTATTTGCCTGTCGAAGTAACCAAGATAAGATATACTTAGCGAGTCGTCTATGCAATCATTCGTTATCTTTAGCCCGAATTCTCCATTGTTATTTGTAACAGTTCCTTTTCCTTTGGTCATTATTCCAATGGTCGCAAAGGGGAGTGGTTCTCCTGACTCTGAATCAGTTATAATTCCTGAAATAGTTTTAACTTCCAAATCTGTTTTTATTGCAGAAACTTCAGCAGGCGGGGCAGCTTTATATATTATAATATACTTATTAATAACTGAATACCGCAAAGTCTCATTTTTAAAAAGACTATCCAGGATTGTCCGGAGTCTGACCTGGTTGAATGACATCATTGTCTCCTTTTCAGGATCAATGATTTTAGTGTCGTATGTAAAAAAGTAACCAGTCTTCCGGCTAATCAGATTAAGGGCATTGCTAGTTTTTATTCTTCCTGATCTGAAAATGAATATTGAGTCAAGAATATTGGCCTGTCCATATAAAACAGGTGAAAATGTGAGCAAAAGCAGAATAATAAAGCCTGAAAATCTTTTAAAAATGAAGTCATATGATGATGACATTTTCCAGCTTATAAGTTATCTTTTTGAAAGATGGTAAATAGAGCCTTCTTTCCTATAGCTAAAATTAAAGGTAGCACAAATAACCTGGATAATTGAATCCTGAGGTTGTTTATAAAAAATGGTTGAGATTTCTTCATTCAGGATTTCTGGCTTATCGGCCACTACATCGATATTAAAAACTTTTTTAAGGTCAGAGAATACAATATCAAGCTTTCTACCCCCTGTATAATCAAGAACATCGGTATTCCAGGAAAGATAGTTGGGATTTTCATTAACTGATTTTGCATAAGATTTTGAATCCATTGTTCCAATGAAACCTGGTTCCAAAACTAAGTTTTGTCTTCCGGAATTATCAGCAAGTAATACACTTCCTGTTTTGACAAAAACCTCAACAGCATTATTTGAATTATTTGTCAAAACGCTAAAAGATGTTCCAAGAACTTTTATTGTGGCCTTCCCGGCATCAATAATAAACGGATTGGCAGGATCGTGCTTAATATCAAAGAATGCTTCCCCATTAAGTGTAACTTCCCGGGATTTTCCCCCCATATTTTTATTATACGACAATTTGGAGTTACGGTTGAGAAATATTTTGCTTCCGTCAGGAAGAGAAACCTCTTTATTCCTCTCGTTCGAATTTGCTGCAATTACTATTTTCACTGAAAAAGCTCCGGCTTTATTCAGATAAAAAAATGTCGAACCCAGGCCAATTAAAACCAGCGCAGCAGCAGCAATCCTTAAAAATGCCCGTATATTAAATCTGTTCTCAATCCTGACTGTTTCAGTTAAAAGTCCATTCTCCTCAAACCTTGAATAAATGCTATTCCATGCTTTATCCAGATCAATCTTTTTGTCTATTTCCATTTTCCCCATCTCATTCCAATATTTTTCAATTCCGTAATAATTAGTTTCTCTGAACCTGCCAAGTTCACCAGAGAATTTGTTTGTTTCACCTGAAAACAGTGAAGCAAGCTTTCCCCAATCCTTATCCGTATTTTTTACTTTTTTGTTCATTTTTTATTTATTCTGCTAATACTTTTCTGAATTCTTTGAGCGCTCTTCCCATGTTAGCTTCAACTGTTTTAACAGATAGAGAAAGTTTTTCTGCTATTTCTGAGTATTTCATTCCTTCAAATCTGTTCATGCAAAAGATCTGTCCGCATCTTTCCGGTAGCCTTTCAATTGTTCTGGCTATTTTTGCCTGAAGCTCTTTATATTGAAGTACATCCGACGGACTTTCTATTCTGGCAGTCTGTCCAGAAGATATCTCCCGGACATAGCGTTCAACAACCTTTTGATGTTCAATATAATGAAGACATCCATTGTGGACAGATCTGAAAAGATACCCATTTAAAGAACTCTCAATTTGAGTTTTTTCTTTGTTTTGCCAGAATCTGAAGAAAAAATCCTGAACAACCTCTTCAGCTGAATCTTGATCTTTAATCAGAGTCCTGGCATATTTAACCAGTGAAACATAGGAGGATCTGAAAAGTGCTTCAAATTGCTTTATATCACCTTGTCGTATCCTCCCGATTATTTCACTATCCCTGATCATATCGGCCGTTCAATTCTTTATTCCTGTCTGTCGCTGAATTTCAGTTTTCTTGCCAGCCTTCGTATTGCTGATTCAATACTCTGGTCGGGTTCTATTACATTATATTCTCCCCAGTACTGTGGATCAGCAAAGTCTGATACCTTATCTGAAAAAACATCAGAGTATTTGATCTTATCCTTACTTGCAAATTTAATAACTTCCTGGTCAGTTCTGTCAGTCACTGCGATTTCTGACATAGTAGTGTAATTTGTATGGAAAAGTCTTTTCTTCCAGTTTACCTTGAATTTAACTTCGGCTCTTGAATATGCAAAGTACCATTTTCCACCCTGCTCACGATACTTTACCATGTATGTGGCAACTTCTGGCGTTACGCTCATTCCAAGAGGTTTCTTTTTGATAAACATAGCCGCAGCTGCCTCCTTGTCCGCAAGGTTAAACCCGAACTCTGCACTGGTTATGGCATAACTTGTTGTTTCAACATAAAATTTCCCCATGAAAAGGGGAATTTCAACTCCTGGTCTTTGAATGAAATCAATTACATAATGCGGTTTCCCGTCTATTTCTACAATACCTGTGAGACTATAATCATAATACTTCATATCCTCTTTGGTGAGTATTTCTTCCGGATTCTTAGCTATATCCAGTTCAAGGGAAGTAACAGGACCGCCTTCGAGTTTAAAGAGAACAGTATCAATTTTCTCGACATCCGTGCTTTTTCTTCCTTTATAAATACGAGCTCCATCAGATCGGAAATCATTATTATAGGGAGCTTTGAATATCTCCACAACGGCCTCCCCAATAGAAACATATGTCCGATTCTTTCGTATGGTTTCACGATAAAAAGCGGTCATCAGATTGGGGACGTCCGGATAGTTATTACTAATATTTGCTATAACTTTTCCCATTATCAAGGTCGGATCCAATGGTTTGATTATTATCTCCTTTATTGGAATCGGAGCTGGTTCCATTGAAATAATATTCTTGAACCCATTATTCTTCATCTCACTTAATGGAATAACTTTATTCTTATACCCGAGAAAGGAGATCTCAAGACTTTTTGCTGTCTCATTTTCAGGGATTTTAATAATAAATTCACCATCGATATTGCTGACCGTGGCAATATTCGATTCTCTCAAAGTTACTGATGCGAATACCAGTGGGTTAAGGGTTTCTTTATCAATAACCTTCCCTTTTATTGAAGTGAAAGTCTGCTGATCATTTTTCTTTTTGTCTTTTATCATTCCGGCTTTGGCAGTCTGAATTGCAAATGCGGCCAAAACTAAAACTGTGATAATCGGAATACTTTTAAAAGTTTTCATGGCATTTTTTAATTAAGTTATTATTAATTAATTTTCCTTTTCCGGTATTGAATTCTTCCCTTTTCGATTTAATGACCTGAAACTTGCTTTGATACCCTATGTCTGATGTAAAAAAAGTTTATATCTTTCTTCATATTTCAATGTCGGATGAGTATTTACAAAATAGAAAAAGAGATTAATCCCATTATAGCCGGTGCTTCATTTCTTACGAGTATTATTACTCACAAACCGTTTATAGCGGGTATGCCTCTCGCTGCCGGAATTGAAATTACAAATCATTGCAACCTTAAATGTCCTGAATGTTCGTCCGGTTCTGATATCTTGACCAGAACCAGAGGTTTTATGACAGAGAAGCTGTTTGATAGGTTTATTTCAGAGGCCGGTCCTTACTTATTTAATATAAATCTTTACTTTCAGGGGGAACCGATGATTCATCCCCTTTTCTTTAATTTTGTTGAAAAGTGTGGAAGATTTAAGGTTACTGTATCAACTAATGGCCATTTTCTGACAGGGGAAAACAGCCGGAAACTTGCTGAATCATGTATTAAGAAACTTATCATATCGCTCGATGGGATGAATGACGAGACTTATTCAAGATACAGGGTAGGTGGGGATTTAAAAAAGGTTATAGCAGGAATACGGGATATCTCTAAAGAATTGTCCAGGGTCAGGTCTTCTATGAAATTTGAGATTCAATTCCTGGTAAACAGATATAATGAATCTCAGATACCGGCCGCAGAACAATTTGCAAAAGAAGTGAGGGCTAATCTGAAACTTAAATCTATGCAGATTATTAATTATAAAGAAAGTGAAAAATGGTTACCGGGGGATGAGAAATTCAGAAGATACAAAGTAGATAAAGATGGCATATTGACGCCAAAAAACTCATATAAAAACAGATGTTTGAGATTATGGCTGAACCCTGTTGTTACCTGGGACGGGAAAGTTATACCATGTTGTTTTGATAAGGATGCTGAACATATTATGGGAGATTTGAATGAAGCCTCTTTCAGGGAAATATGGCATGGTAAAAAATTTAAAACATTCAAGGGTTCTGTGCTAAAAGCCAGAAGGACAATTGAAATATGCCGTAACTGCACATCTGGCTTAAAAGGAGTATCATGCTAGCGAATTTAAAAAAAATTGTACCTTGAAGAAAATTAACATCTTATTAGAATGAAAGCATTAAAAATTTCTCTCTACTCTTTATTGGCATTGATTTTAATCGCTTTAATTATTGGGCTGATTATAATTACCGGGATAAAGCGCGGAGCCATTCCAAAGTATCAGGGTGAAATAACACTTTCCGGGCTTTCCGGCGAAGTGACAGTGTATCGCGATCAACGAGGCATGCCTCATATTTATGCAAATGATGAACATGATCTCTACTTTGCCGTTGGCTATGTTATGGCACAGGAACGGCTTTGGCAGATGGATCTTATCAGGCGTGCCACTACCGGAAGACTTTCGGAAATATTCGGTAAAGAATATGTTCAGACAGATCTGTATTTGAGAAGCCTTGATATGACTGAAAAATCAAAAACAGTCCTGGCTAATGAAGATCCGGCAGTAACTAAATGCATGCAAGCTTATACTGATGGTGTAAATATGTACATTAAAGATGCCGGAAAGAAATTACCTCCTGAATTCAGAATACTTTCTTATAAGCCGGATCCATGGACTCTCGGCGATCTTGCAAATATTATCGGATATATGGGATGGGATCTTGCCTCTGATAATCTTTATTCGGATATCTTTAATTACAGGCTTGTAAAAAAGTTTGGCCTTGAAAAGGCAAATGAGCTTATTCCTGACTGGAACGCAGTTAAATCATTTGTTTTTCCTGAATTCAAACTGGATGAAAAAGCATTGAAAGATGTTGAGACATTCATTCATTCGATGGACAAGCTGCAGGCTCTTGGTTTGAGCACATTTTCCGGAAGCAATAACTGGGCAGTAAGCGGTAAAAGGACAGAAACCGGTAAACCCATTCTATCTAATGATATGCATCTGAGTTTTGGTTCACCGGGCATATGGATACAAATGCATCAGGTTGTCCCGGGGAAGTTGAATGTAACCGGGGTTATTGTTCCTGGTCAGCCATTTGTTGTGGCAGGACATAATGAAAAGATAGCCTGGGGAATGACAAACCTTATGGTTGATGATATTGACCTTTTTGCGGAGAAGATTAACCCTGCCGATTCTAACCAGTATTTTTTCAACGGTGAATGGAAAAATATGAAAATAAGGAAAGAGATAATAAAAATTAAGGGAGGCACTGAGGTAACCCGTTTTATCAGATTCACCCACAGGGGACCGATAATGTCGCGCCTTGTGGGTGTGAGCGATGCTGTTCTTAGTATGAGATGGGCTGGCTTTGACAAGAGTGATGAGATAAAAGCAGTTTACAAACTCAACAGGGCATCAAACTGGGAAGAATTCAGGACAGCTATAAGTTCCTTCAGATCAATCAGTCAGAATTTTGCCTATGCTGATGTTGAGGGGAATATTGGTCTGAGTACTGGAGGTGGAATTGCCATTAGAAAGGGAAATGGAACAATAATAAGAAATGGTGAGACTGATGAATATGACTGGAAAGGCTATGTTCCGTTTGAACAGCTTCCTTACAGCTTCAATCCTGATTCAGGCTACGTTTCATCAGCTAATAACAGGACAGTCAGCACTCAATATCCATACTACATTAGCGCTCAATTCTGTCTCCCCTACAGGATTAACAGGATCAGGCAGATGCTTAATGGAAAAAGAGTTTTTACAATAGAAGATTTCAAACGTATGGTTAATGATCAGCATTCAGATTATGCAGCACTTCTTACTCCATTCATCTTAAAAACTGGTGATAAAAGTATTGAGTTTACCTCGGAGGAAAAATTAGCATTTGCTTCACTTAAAGGTTGGAATTATGAGATAAACAAAGATCTTGTTGCTCCTTCAGTAATTGAATTTTTCACTATCAGGTTTGCAAAAAATCTTCTTGGTGATGAATTGGGCGACCTTTATAAACAAATTGATCCAACTACTAGAGATTATTATATTTACAGGATTCTTAAAGAGGGGCCGGATGAATGGGTTGATGATATAACTACACCTCAAAAGGAGACTCTTGATGATATTATTCTGAAAAGCTTCAAGGATGGCGTGAAAGATATAAGTGCTCAATATGGATCAGATACTACAAAATGGAGATGGGGAGATATTCATAAAATTACGCTTGCACATCCTCTGGGGTCTGTAAAACTTCTGGACAAAATTTTCGGGTTTAACTCAAAAGAGTATAGAATTGGCGGAAATGATAATACTGTTTCTCCATATTCTTATATAGCCGGTTTTAAGGTAAACCATGGAGCATCTGAGAGACATATCTTTAATACCGCAAACTGGGATGAATCGCTGACTGTCATTCCTACTGGTAATTCGGGTGTGCCTGCAAGTGAGTTTTACCTTTCACAGACTGAAACTTATCTTCAGGGGAAATTTTATAAGGATGCTTTTTCCGAGGCAACTGTAAAAGCTTCTGCAAAATATATATTGAAATTGAAGCCTGGGAAATAAAAAATAATAAGTTTATACCGTCATTATATCCTTCTCTTTGGTCGCCATAACCTTGTCGACCTTCAGTGTATAGTCGTGTGTCATCTGCTGTATCTCCTCTACAGCATTTTTCTCAAGATCTTCCGGGAGACCGTCTTTAAGAAGTCCTTTAAACTCATCATTTCCCCATTTACGTGAATTCCTGATGCTTATCTTGGCAGTCTCTCCTTCATTTCTAACCTGTTTTACAAGCTGATGTCTTCTTTCTTCTGTCAGAGGAGGAACATTTATTCGGATTACCTCACCATTATTTACGGGAGTAAGCCCGATATTGGCAGCCATTATTGCTTTCTCAATTATTCCCAGCATATTCTTTTCCCATGGTTGTATCATAATTGTCCTGGGATCGGGTGTATTAATATTTGAGACCTGTGAAAGGGGTGAATTGACACCATAATAATCAACTGTTATACCATCAAGAAGAGCAGGCGTCGCCCTACCTGCGCGAAGCCTGGCAAGTTCATGTTCAAGATGTTCCACGGCTTTTTCCATTCTGTCCCTGGACTCTAACATAATAAGTTCAATCTCTTCATTCATACTTTAAGGATAAGAAAAGGTTATATTTAGTTTTTAAAGGTAAAACAAAAATAATAAAATAGCCGGAATAGCAATAGCCTGTTGATCATGAAATAAGTGTACCGCTTTTTCCTCCGCTAACAACCTTTCTGAGATTTCCCCTGGTGTTCATATCAAAAACAATGATAGGCATGGCATTATCTCTGCACATCGTGAAAGCAGTAGAATCCATCACTTTTAGTCTTTTATTGATAACCTCTGAAAATGATATCTCATCAAATCTTTCAGCTTTTGGATCTTTCTCCGGATCAGCTGAATAGACTCCATCAACCCTGGTGCCTTTAAGCAGAACATCAGCTGAAATTTCAACTGCTCTTAAGGCAGCTGCCGTATCGGTTGTAAAGAATGGATTTCCTGTTCCGCCGGAAAGAATACATATGGTTTTGGATGTAAGCGCTTCAATTACCTTATCTCTGTTATAAAGTTCACCAACAGGTTCCATTCTTATCGAGGTGAATACCCTGGCCTTTGCTCCCAGTCTCCTAATCTCACTCTCGAAAGCAAGGCTGTTTATAATTGTTGCCAGCATACCCATCTGGTCACCTTTTACTCTGTCGAAACCAGATTCTGTCCCGTTAAGACCTCTGAAGATATTACCTCCTCCGATAACCACAGCTACCTCACAGCCTTCATTTACAATCTCAATTACCTGGGTGGCATATGTTTCCAGAACTTTTTTACTGATACCATGACTGCTTTTCCCCATCAGAGCTTCACCGCTGAGTTTGAGTAGAATTCTTTTGTATTTCATAAAATCATTTTGTATGCAAATACATAAAATTGATGACAAAAAACGAAAGTAATAATTTACTATTAAAATAAGTGCCCTGGATATAAAAAAATAGGCGCCACAATTGGGCGCCCGGGTATTGTATTATGAACTTATGTCTATAAATTAAGTGTATAACGTTTGAAAGCTGTAACAGTTAGCTCTTTTGAAACTGATTCAAGATATTGTCTGATAGTTAATTTATTGTCTTTGACAAAATCCTGATTCAGAAGAGTGCTTTCCTTGTAGAATTTGGAAAGCTTCCCCTGCGCAATTTTATCAAGCATCTCTTCAGGTTTTCCGTCCCGACGTGCCTGTTCCTTACCGATCTCAATCTCCTGTGCAACAACTTTTTCGGGAACATCATTCTTGTCAATGGCAACAGGATTCATTGCTGCAATCTGCATCGCAACATCTTTATATACCTGGATATCCAGACCTGCTTTTGTGAATCCAACCAATGTTGCCAGTTTGTTTCCGGGATGAATATAAGCCTGAACATGTGCAGCTTCAATCTTCTCAAAATATGAAAGATCGAGCTTCTCTCCAATGATACCGATATATTCAACAATCTTATCAGCGATTTTAGTTCCATCGACCGGCAATGCTAACAGAGCCTCGAGGTTAACCGGATTTTTTACAAGTGCAGCCTCAAGGATTTTATTTGCAAGTGCAAGGAAATCTGCATTTTTGGCAACAAAATCTGTCTCACTGTTAAGAACTATCATAGCTCCTAGTTTACCATTGACCGATACTTTTGACAATACAACACCTTCAGTCGCCTCTCTGTCAGCACGTTTATTAGCGACTGCCTGTCCTTTTTTACGGATAATTTCGATTGCTTTTTCGAAATTACCATCAGCTTCTTCAAGAGCTTTTTTGCAATCCATCATTCCAGCCAGTGTAGTTCTTCTCAGTTTTGCAACATCTGCTGCATTTATTGTAGCCATTCTATATTCTTTAATTAATTCAGTAATTACAATTATTATTAAATCTCTTCATCAGTGTCGTCAGTGACAACTTCTTCTTCATCACCTTCAAGTTCAATGAGTTCCTCTTCGGCTTCAGCTTCTTCTTCCTCTTCAACTATTGCTTCAATAATTGCAGCCGGAATGGCTTTTGTTTCAAGTTCTTTTCTGATGATTTTCTTATCTTTCAGTCCGGGTTCTTTTTCTTTTTCAATTTTTCTTTCATTAAGACCTTCTTCAATGGCATTGCAAAGGATCCCTAGAATAAGTGAAATCGACTTTGATGCATCATCGTTTGCAGGTATAACGAAATCAATATTTGAGGGGTTTGAATTGGTATCAACCATAGCAAATACAGGAATTCCCAATCTTTTTGCCTCGCTGACAGCAATATGTTCCTTGCTGACGTCAACCACAAAAAGAGCTGAAGGAAGCCTGGTCAGATCGACAATACTTCCCAGGTTTTTTTCAAGTTTGGCTCTTTGCCTTGTAACCTGAAGTCTTTCCCGTTTTGAAAGGTTGGTGAATGTTCCGTCAATAGCCATTTTATCAATAGATGACATCTTTTTAACAGCCTTACGAATTGTAGGGAAGTTGGTAAGCATTCCGCCTGGCCATCTTTCAGTTACATAAGGCATATTAACTGCTTTGACTTTTTCTGCAACGATCTCTTTTGCCTGTTTTTTGGTTGCAACAAACAGTATTTTTTTGCCTGACCTTGCTATGTGTTTCATAGCTGAAGCAGCTTCTTCAATTTTAGCTTCTGTTTTTTCAAGGTCAATAATATGGATTCCATTGCGCTCCATAAATATATAAGGAGCCATTGCCGGATTCCATTTTCTTTTCAGGTGACCAAAATGAACACCTGCATCCAATAATTCATTAAAATTTGTTCTTGACATTCTTTTGTTTTTAAGTTTACATTCTTTAAAATCAATTGCAAAGTAGTCCCGACTTGCGGGAGTCAATGCAATTTAGATACTAAACCTGCATCTATACTGACTGACTATTGATTCTCTATCGTTTACTGAACTGGAATCTCTTTCGGGCTTTCGGTTGTCCGGGTTTTTTCCTTTCAACTTCACGCGGGTCGCGGGTAACAAATCCACCTGCTTTAAGCGCGGGTTTGCACTCAGCGTCGATCTTGATAAGGGCTCTGGTAATACCCAGGCGAAGCGCTTCAGCCTGGCCTTTCGGACCACCGCCGTCAAGATTGGCGTTAATGTCGTATTTTTCAGCAACATTGAGAAGATTAAGTGGCTGTGTTACAACATACTGAAGTGTACCGGCGCCAAAATATTCTTTATAATCCCTGTCATTAACTGTGATCTTACCTTTACCATCGGTTAAATAAACCCTGGCAACAGCTGCTTTCCTTCTTCCAATAGCATTGATTGGTTCCATGTCTGTTACTTAATATGATTTAATTCAATTTTCTTCGGATTCTGAGCTTCGTGAGGATGTGTATTGCCGGCATAAACATGCATATTTTTGAAGATAGCCCGTCCAAGCCTGCTTTTGGGAAGCATACCTCTGACGGCATGTTCAACAAGAGCAATAGGATTCTTCTTCATCATTTCATCGGCTGGTGTAAACCTCTGTCCTCCAGGATAACCGGTATGTCGAACATATTCTTTATCAGACCATTTTGTACCTGATAATTCGACCTTTTCAGCATTGATAACAACCACGTTATCGCCACAGTCCACGTGAGGAGTAAAGTTTGTTTTATGCTTCCCTCTCAGTATCATGGCTACTGTAGTTGCAAGGCGTCCAAGAATCTCACCTTCAGCATCTATTAGTACCCATTCCTTGTTTACAGTTGCTTTATTGGCCGAAACTGTTTTGTAGCTTAAAGTGTTCACTAGTCTTTTAAGTTTTTAATTGATACACTTATACATAATGTAAAACCCCATATTTTGGGGTCTGCAAAAATACAATATATTTTTTAAAAAAAAGAATTATGGTCAGAATTTCTTA
>Ga0182027_10007843_pt1 | contig 15642 bp, 6 predicted proteins | sample 712E1DmetaG_FD_121300 | JGI IMG/M metagenome (GOLD analysis project Ga0182027, IMG submission 121300) | Permafrost microbial communities from Stordalen Mire, Sweden - 712E1D metaG (Illumina Assembly) | ecosystem: Environmental > Terrestrial > Soil > Wetlands > Permafrost | place: Sweden...
CGGCTCCCAACTGGCCTGGCCGGTGAGCGCGAAATCGCTATAGGTAGTGGATTTTCCTGCCGAGTAGGAGGGTCCGTTTGCCGAGATATTATCGCGCTGGGCGGAAGGTTTGACCGAGAAGGTCGGAAAAAGACCGGCGCGGGCCACGCTGACCTGGTCGCGGGCGGCAAGATATGTTTCCAGCGCCTGGCGGAGGGTCTGGTTGTTGGCGGCAATGCGATCTTCCAGTTGGTTGAGTTGCGGGTCCTGGTAGATCTCCCACCAATTACCGCGGAGCATTCCGTCAGAGGGCGAGGCCGGTTGCCAACTGCCTCCGGCGGGGGCGGGCGGCGGCTGGAGGACTGCGGTTGCGCCAGCTTCCTTGTAGGCCAGTGGCGCTTCGTAGCCGGGGCGGTTGTAGTTGGGGCCGACGGGTTTGCAGCCGGTGAGCAGGGTGAGGATGAGCAAGCCGGCAAAAGGCGCAATGCGTCCGGCAAGCCGGCGGGTGGTATGAAGCGGAAGCACCGGCATCATCACTTGCCTCCCTCATCGGTTTGGCTGCCGGGGCTCACGACCCGAACCTTTTCTCCTTCGATGAGCGAGTCGGGCGGGTCCTGAATCACCTGATCGCCAAGGCCAAGCCCGGTGACAATCTGCACGTTGGCTCCGTCGTCCTCGCCGATCACCACTGGGACCAGATGAGCGGTGTTGCCGTTGAGCAGAACGCCCACGCGCAGGCCCTCCTTGCGGAAGATGAGCGCCGCGGCAGGCACGATGAAGGTGGGTCCGGCTGCCGGCGTTTTGAAGTGAACCTGGGCCAGCGAGCCGGGCAGCAGTTCGCCGATGCGGTTGTCCACGTCGATCTCCACCAGCAGCGTACGGCTGACAGGATCGATGGCGTCGGCGGTGCGCACCAGCGTGCCCTGGTAGGTCTTTCCCGCGTGTTCGGCAAAGGTCAGGTCGATCTTCGAGCCGCGCTTCACGTTCCCTGAGTAGATCTGCGGCAGGTTGGCGTAGACGCGCAGGGTCTGGATGGCTTGCAGGTGAAAAAGCTCCTTGCCTGCGCCGGGGTCAATCAACTGTCCAGTGTCGACAGTGCGGGCGGTAATCACCCCGTCAAAGGGCGCGTAGACCTGTTCAAACGATTGCAGGTCGCGCAGCCGCCTGACGTTGGCCTGTGCAGAGCACACGGCCGCCGCGGTGGCTGTGGCCTGGTTCACGAACGCATCGGTGTCCTGGTGAGAGACGGCGTCTGATTTGACTAGCCCGGTGTAGCGCTCGGCCTGGATGCGGGCGTTGTTGGCGTTGGCCTGGGCGATATTCAGGTCGGCCTCGGCCTGAGCCAGTTGCTGGTCGATCTCGGGGGTGGCGATCACGGCAAGCAGAGCGCCTTTCTTCACTTTGGCGCCGATGTCGAAATACCAATGCGTAAGGTAGCCGGCGGTGCGCGCGTAGATCGGCGAATCGGTGTAAGAGGTCACGTTGCCGGGGAGCTCGAAGCTGGCCACCGGCGCGCCCGGCTTGGGGGTGGCCACAATCACCGTGGGCGCGGCCAGATCTTTTGTCGTCTCAACTAGATTCTTGTCGGCACGCATGCGGTGCCATATGCCGAAGCCCGCCAGGGCCGCTGCGACGACAAGCACGACGACCACGCCCACGAGGGCCTTGTGCGGCGAGATGGCCGCCTGTTCGGGCGCGGCTTCGTGCCCTTGACCTGGCTGGTGAGCCGGCTGCTGCATCGGATTGGATTCGTTGCTCATGAAAGACTACTCCGGTATCTCGTCAAACTCATCGAACGTTCCGGCCTCTGCTGCGTCCTTGGCCGTTTTGCGGCGGCTTTCCAGCCAGCCATGCACGACGGAGAAAAATGCGGGAACAAAAAAGAGCGTGGCCACGGTGGCCAACAGCAGTCCACCGATGACTGCGCGACCCAGGGGCGCATTCTGCTCGCCGCCGTCGCCCAGGCCCAGGGCCATGGGTATCATGCCGATAATCATGGCCAGCGCGGTCATCAGCACCGGGCGCAGGCGAACAAAGCCGGCGTTCAGCGCGGCCCGGCGCGCATCGCCCACCAGGACCTCCAACTGCTCGCGGGCAAAGCTCACCACCAGGATGGAGTTGGCCGTGGCTACACCCATGCACATGATGGCGCCGGTTAGCGCGGGAACGCTGAGCCGGGTGTTGGTCAGGAAGAGGAACCAGACAATGCCGGCCAGGGCCGCGGGCAGCGCTGAAATGATGAGGAATGGATCGAGCCAGGACTGGAAGTTGACCACGATCAGCAGGTAGACCAGCAGGATGGAAAACACCAGGCCGGTCAGCAGGCCAAAGTAGGACTTCTTCATGGTCTCGCTCTGGCCGCGCAGGATAAAGTGCGAACCGCGGGGCAGTTCGGCCTGATGTTTGTCGATGATCGTTTCCATCTTGCGGGTGACCGTGCCCAAATCGGTTCCATCCACGTTGGCATAGGTGTCGATGACCGGCTGAATGTCGTAGTGACTCACGGTGCCCAGTTCGGCTCCCGGACTGATCTCAGCCAGGTTGCCGAGAATCTCCAGGGGCGGTTGCGTTCCAGGCGCGCCGGTGGGGGCCGCTCCATCCGTCTTCTGCGCTGTGGAAGAGCCGGTAATGGGCAACCCTTTCAGCGCGGCCAAAGAGTCAACGTTGTATTGCGGGGCCTGGATGGCGATGCTGTAGCTGACGCCGTTCTTCGGGTCCAGGTAGAAGTTTGGGGCGGTCTGGAAGCTGCCGCTCAGAGCGACCAGCAGGCTGCCGGCCACGTCCTTTTGGGTCAGGCCGATGGACTGGGCGCGCGTGCGGTCTACGTCCACCTGCATATTCGGCAGGTCGAAGGGCTGCTGGATACGCGCGTCGGCCGCGCCGGGAACATAGCGGACTTCGTTCAACATGCGCTCCGCAAGGGCGCGGTTGCCATACAGGTCCGGTCCGACGATCTGAATGTCGATCGGCGCGGAGAGTCCGAAGTTCAGAATCTGAGTCACGATGTCCACCGGCAGCACATAGAAGGTGACGCCGGGATACTGGCGGGTGAGTACTCTGCGCAGGTGTTCCACATAATCCGCTGTGGGGTGATGATCCTTGCTCAACTGCACCTGGATGTCGGCGTCGGCTGGTCCGACGGGCGCCGAGGTGGAGTAGCCCAGGTTGATGCCCGAGGCAGGCAGGCCGATGTTATCTACAATGTTGACCACTTCCCTGGCAGGAATCTGCTCGCGGATGGTCGAGTCGACGTGGTCGCAAAGCGCGGCCGTCTCTTCAATGCGCGTGCCTGTGCGGGCGCGCACGTGAATCTTGAACTGGCCGGAATCCACCGAGGGAAAGAAGTCCTGGCCAAGGAAGGGCGCAAGTCCCAGCGATCCGACGGCGAAGAGCAGGAAGAGGAGCAAAAAGACTGGCGCGTGGTCCAGGCACAGAGTCAGAAGTCGCAGATAGGCGTGACGAAACTTCTCAAAACCGCTCTCGAAACCCTGTTGAAAACGGACAAAGGGATTACGGCTGGAATGCTTTCTGGCGGCTTCCGCATCGTCGTGCTCCAGCAGCAGGTACTTTGCCATGGTGGGTACCAGCGTCCGGGAGAGCAGGAAGCTGGCCAGCATGGCAAAGACCACGGCCTCTGCCATGGGAACGAACAGGTAGCGCGCCACGCCGGTCAGGAAGAACATGGGCACGAAGACGATGCAGATCGAGAGGGTCGAGACGAGGGCCGGGGTGGCAATCTGCGCGGAGCCCTCAAGGATGGACTGTTCCAGCTCCACACCTGTCTCGAGGTAGCGATTGATGTTCTCAATGGCCACCGTGGCGTCATCTACCAGAATACCGACGGCTAGCGCCATGCCTCCCAGGGTCATGATGTTGATGGTCTCGTGAAGCCCTGAGAGCACGATGAGCGAACAGAGAATCGAGAGCGGAATGGAGACCGCGATGATGATGGTGGAACGCCAACTCCCCAGGAAGACCAGGATCATGATGGCCGTGAGGCAGGCGGCGATGATAGCCTCCTTGACCACGCCGTCGATGGCGCCACGCACGAAGATCGACTGGTCAGAGAGGGGATTGATCTGGAGCTGCGGCGGCAACTGGCCCTTGACGCTCTTCAGTTTGGCCTGCACGCCGCGGATGATGTCCAGCGTGGAGGATGAGCCAGTCTTCATCATGCTCATCAGGATGGCGCGCTTGCCGTCCACGCGCACGATGTTGGTTTGCGGCGCATTGCCGTCGCGCACGTGGGCCACGTCGCGGACGTAGATGACCGCGCCGTTGACCGCACGGATGGGCAGGTTGTTCAGATCGTTCATGACCAGCGGGGCGGAGTTGGTCTCGACGGCATATTCGAAGCGGTCGATCTTCATGGTCCCGGAGGGCGCGATCACGTTTTGCGCCGAGATGGCGTTGACCACATCCGCGGGCGAAAGGCCCTTGGCCTGCAGCGCGGCCAGATCGAGATCCACCTGCACCTGACGCGGCCTGCCCCCGAAGGGAAAGCCCATCTGCATCCCTTGGATGGTGGCCAGTTGAATGCGGATGGTGTTCGAGGCCAGATCGCTCAACTGCTGTTCGTTGAGGCCCTGTCCGGAGACGCCCAACTGCAGAATAGGCACGGCGGAAGCATTGTATTGAATAATGAAGGGCGGCGTTGTGCCCGGCGGCAGGCTGCGCACCTGCGATTGGCTCACTGCGGTGATCTGGGCCACGGCGCTGCCGATGTTGACTTTCGGCTGGAAGAAGACCTTGATGATCGCGACGCCGTTGAGCGATTGCGACTCGATGTGTTCGATGTCGTTGACCGTGGAAGTCAGGCCGCGTTCGCTGGGGGTGACAATCCGGTTAGCCATCTCCTGCGCGGAGAGGCCGGTGTAGTTCCAGATCACCGACACCACAGGGATGTCTATATTCGGAAAGATGTCCGTAGGCATCGTGAGGATGCTGAAGGCGCCAAGAATCAAAATCAAGAACGCAGCGACGACAAAAGTGTAAGGCCGCCGCAGCGCAAGCCGGACAATCCACATCATAAGGCAGGTACTCGCTCCTGAGCCGGGCTGCTCGCGGCCATGCCGCACTTGTGCGGCTCGACAAGCGCCCTGGTCCGGTCATGGCCGGCTCGCAGGATTCAGGGCCCGGACGGAGCTCACCGCACGGACCGTTCCAATAACCTGTTGAAATTACATGGTAGTCGAAAGATTTCACCCGAAAAGGCGAGTGCGCAGGCAAAATGGACTATTCGTTTACATACCATGACGTTTCAACAGGCTGAAAAGACGCTCTCACAACGCGAGAATCGCCACACCCAGTACGCACGCTCCCACTGCCAAACTGACCCGGTCGCGGAGGGCGAAGATGACCGGATCGTCGTCCATTTCGCCGCGCGAACCCAGCAGCCACACCCGGTAGAGCCAGAAGAGCATCAGCGGCACGATCAACCACAGCCGGCCCGCGTGCTTGTAGAGAGCCTCCACGGCGGGGCGCGTGATATAGAGCGAAAAGACCACCACGGCAGCCGTGGCGCTGGAGGTGCCGAAGCTGCGCACCTGCTCGATGTCGGCCACTAGGTAGCCCCGCCCGTGGGTAGCGGCGACGCCGCGCTCGCGCAGGTTTTCCAGTTCGCTGAAGCGCTTGACCATGGCGAGCGAAAGAAACAGGAAGATGGAGAAGCCCGCCAGCCAGTGGGAGATCTCGGTGCCCGTGGCCGCGCCTCCGGCCAGCATGCGCAGCGTGTAGAGGCCTGAAAGCATCAGCACGTCCACCAGCGCAATCTGCTTGAAATAGAAGGAGTAGGCCGTCGTTGACACAATATAGATTCCCAGCCACATGGCGAATTCACCGGGCAACAGGGGCAAAAAAGCCAGTGAAGCCGCGGCCAGCAAGAGCGCAAGAGCAACGCCGCCCGCGACCGGCAAGTCGCCCGCGGCAAAGGGCCGGAAGCGCTTGGCTGGATGACGGCGGTCGTTGTCGATGTCCAGCAGGTCGTTGAAAAGATAGTTGGCCGAGGCCATAAAGCTGAAACAGAAAAACGCCACGATGACCGCGCCGATGGCCTGCGGGCTGAGCTTGTGCGAGAGCAGCAGCGGCGCCACCAGGAGAGTGTTCTTGGCCCACTGGTGGATGCGAATCGCCTTCAGCAGAGTGCGCGGCAACGGGCGCCGGTCAGCAAATGTACGGACCACCGGAATCCGCCGCATCCGCAACGCCAGGCGCAGGCCGAGGCTGGGATTGGCCACCATCGCCTCGTGCGCATTGACCAGCAGAGGCAGGTCGGCGCGGGAGTTGCCGATGTAGTCAAATTCGCCGAAGCGGGCCTTCAGGCGGGCCAGCTTCCGGGCGCAGGTCAGGTTGGTCGCGCCGTCGGAAGCCAGCACGCCGGTAAAGACGCCCAGATACGCGGCCACCCGTTCCGCCAGCGGGCCATCGGCGCCGGTTGCCAGGTAGATCTGCCGGCCCCTGCGGCTTTCAGTCTGTAGATAGAGAAGCAGTTCGGCGTTATAGGGCAGCCGGGTAGGATCGAGCGGGGCGCGGCGGGCGACTTCAGCCTTCAGGCAAGCGCGCCCATGGGCCAGCCACAGCCCCAGTTGCCAGAAGCGGGCTGGATTCCGGCGCAAAAAGAGACAAACCGCATCGAAGAGCGAGTCGGACTTGATCAGCGTGCCGTCCAGATCGACGCAGAGCGGACGTACCACGCCGTCCTCTTCGGCAGACTCTGGAATGGAGGGAGATTGGGACAATCGATCCTCATGAAACCGGCGAAACCCAGCCAGCCGCGAGAAAGTGCTCCCATGCGGGAACGGCGCGGCGGATCAAGGTCAAACGCAGCGGAGGGTAAATACAAGAGCCTCTTGCAAAATTCAATTGAGACTGCGAAAAGTGTCAGGGCACGACTTTAGTCGTGCCGAAAGAGCAACAAAATTATGCTGGGCTTTAGCCCCTGCGGTTTTTTCCCCAACCAATTACAATTCCGCAGCGGCTAAAGCCGGAATCCAGATTGGCGAGTTTGCGGCACGACTAAAGTCGTGCCCTGACACAAGAAGATAGTTTTGCATGATGCTCACAGCGTCAAGTATACCGTCAAATGGGACTGGGCAATCGCGGCCGGGGAGTGTTCAGGTACCGCTCGATTCACTTACAATCATTCTTTCATGTATTTATGAGGGTATTTCTCCATTGACAAGGGCGCGCGGCTTGATGATGGTAGCGGCCGGGCGGAGGAAACCTTTCAGCAATCAATAGCGTCCGTAGAAACGAGTATGGGCAGATGAATCTCTGCCCGGAATGTTCACTACAATGCCAACATGCGCGGCTCATTGCGCGGGCATTGACTCAAGAGAAAACGACGGGAATCGACATCATGTCCATTGAAGGCACTCCGGAGACTCCTCTGGCCACAGACGGCATCGAGCAACAACCCCCCGCACACAGGGGTTCGTGGGTGCGCATCGTTGTGTACCTGGTGCTGGTCAGCGTTTTGGGCTTTATCGTGTGGCGGATCTATGAGAATCAGCAAGCGGCCAAGAGCCAGGCCAGCAGCCAGGCTGCCGCGCTGGCGAACCGGCCGGTTCCGGTGCAGGTGACAGCCACGGAGCAGAAACCGATGCCGATCTTTCTGACGGCGTTGGGTACCGTGATGCCCTATATGAGCGTTACGGTCAAGGCGCGGGTGAGCGGACAACTGGAACCCGTCCGGTTCACCGAGGGCCAGCAGGTGAGGCAGGGCCAGACCATTATGGTGATCGACCCCAGGCCTTACAAGGCTGCGCTGGACCAGGCCAGGGGCAATCTGGCCCATGATCAGGCGCTTTTGGTGAACGCTCAGGCGCAGTACAAACGCTACAAGGCGCTCTATGATGCCGGCGTGACCTCCAAGGAAACGCTGGACGCCGATGCGGCCAACCAGGGCCAGTACCTGGGCGCCATTGCCGCCGATAAGGCGGCCGTCGAGACTGCCCAGTTGCAACTGAACTGGTGCACCATCCAGTCGCCCATCAGCGGCAAAATCGGTCTGCGCCTCGTGGACCCCGGCAACATCATCACGGCCAACACCACCAACCTGGTCATCATCAATCAATTCCAGCCCATCGCCGTTTACTTCACCCTACCCGAGGACAAGCTTCCCCAGGTGCTGCACAAACTGGCCGCTGAAAAGCGTCTTTCTGTGGACGCCTACGACCAGAACGACACGCAGAAGCTGGCCAGCGGCTTGCTGCTCACGGCTGATAACCAGATCGACACCACCACCGGAACCGACAAGCTGAAGGCGGTCTTCGACAACAAGGACCAGGCGCTCTTTCCCAACCAGTTCGTCAACATTCATCTGGTGATGGAGGACCGGCCCAACGCGTTGGTGGTGCCCTCGGCTGCCATTCAGAGTGGCAATCAGGGCTCGTATGTGTGGGTCGTCGATACGGATGCCGTCAAAAAGACTTCGACTGCCAGGATGCAGCCCGTGAAGGTGGCTTTGGCCGAGGGACAGGTGACCATCCTCGACAGCGGCCTCGCGCCCGGGCAGAACGTGGTTGTGGACGGTGCCGACCGGCTGCGTCCCGGACAGAACGTGATCGCCAGCGTGGCCCGCCAGCGGGCCGGGCAGGGTTCAACCGGACAAAGTGCGAGCCAGCCTGCTGGCGCCCAGGGCAAACAAGATACGAGGGGAAAGCAGTGAGTCCTTCCCGGCCATTCATTCTGCGCCCGGTAGCCACGTCGCTGCTGATGGCGGCGATTCTGCTGGCAGGCTTTGTGGGCTACCAGCAGTTGCCGGTCTCCGCCCTGCCTGAGGTGGACTATCCGATCATCCAGGTGCTCACCTTCTACCCTGGCGGCGGCCCTGAGGTCATGGCCTCATCGGTTACCGCGCCCCTGGAGCGGCAGTTCGGCGAAATGCCGGGACTGAAGCAGATGACCTCGGTCAGCTCCGGCGGCGGCTCGGTGATCACCCTCGAGTTCAACCTCGACGAGAACATCGACGTGGCCGAGCAGGAGGTGCAGGCGGCCATCAACGCGGCCAATAGCTTCTTGCCCGCCGATTTGCCCAACCCGCCCATTTACAGCAAGGTCAATCCCGCCGACGCGCCCGTCATGACGCTGGCGCTTTATTCCGACTCGCTGCCCCTGGACAAGATTGAGGACGCGGCTGATACCAACCTGGCGCAGAAGATCTCCCAGGTGACCGGCGTCGGAATGGTCTCCATCGCCGGTGGTCAGAAGCCGTCCGTGCGCATTCAGGCCAATCCTACCCAACTGGCCGCTTACAACCTCAGCCTGGAAGACCTGCGCATCGCATTGGCCGCAGCCAACGTGGATCAGGCCAAGGGCACGCTTAACGGTGCGCGCCAGTCTTACACTATCGGCGCCAACGACCAGTTGCTTTCCAGCAGCGACTACAAGCCGGTGGTTGTGGCCTATCGCAACGGGGCTGCGGTGCGCGCCTCCGATGTGGCGTTAATCGTAGATGCCGCTGAAAACTCGCAGCAGGCTGCCTGGATGGACCGCCAGCCTGCGGTGATCGTCAACATCCAGCGCCAGCCGGGCGCCAACATCATCGCCGTAGTAGACCGGATCAAGAAGCTGCTGCCGCAGTTGCAGACCAGTCTGCCGGCCACCGTGCAGGTGAAGGTACTCACCGATCGCACGGTCACCATTCGCGCCTCGGTCCGGGACGTGGAATTTGAACTCATGCTCACCGTCGCCCTGGTGGTCATGGTGATCTTCCTCTTCCTGCGCAATCTGGCGGCGACCATCATCCCATCGGTCGCGGTGCCGCTGTCGATTGTGGGCACCTTCGGCGTGATGTACCTGCTGGGCTACTCGCTCAACAACCTGACGTTGATGGCGCTCACCATCTCCACTGGCTTTGTGGTGGACGACGCCATCGTGATGATCGAGAACATCTCCCGCTTCATTGAAGAGGGCATGAGCCCCATGAAGGCCGCGCTCAAGGGAAGCGAACAGATTGGCTTCACCATCATGTCGCTGACGGTTTCGCTCATCGCTGTGCTCATCCCGCTGCTCTTCATGAGCGACGTGGTGGGCCGGCTCTTCCGCGAGTTCGCCATCACCCTGGCCATCACCATTCTGGTCTCCGCGGTGGTTTCGCTGACGCTGACGCCCATGATGTGCTCGCGCATTCTCAAGGACAAGTCGGTCGCCAAGCAGACGCGTTTCTACTATTGGTCAGAGAAGGTTTTCAACTCCGTCATCGCATGGTACGGGCGCACGCTGAAGGTTGTCTTGCGCCATCGCTTCGCCACCCTGATGGTCACCATCGCCACGCTGGTGGGAACACTGTTGCTCTATGTGGTGGTTCCCAAGGGCTTCTTCCCGGTGCAGGATACCGGCGTGATTCTGGGCATCAGCGAGGCGCCGCAGACGGTCAGCTTCACCTCGATGGCCGAGCGCCAGCAGAAGCTCGTGGAGATCCTGCTTCAGGACCCCGCTGTCGATAACATCTCCTCGTTCATCGGCGTTGACGGGACCAATACCACGCTGAACTCAGGTCGCATCCAGATCAATCTGAAGCCGCTCGATGTGCGCGGAATTTCTGCAACCGAGGTGATTCGCCGCCTGCAGCCCAAGCTCGAAGGCGTTGAAGGCATACAACTATTTCTGCAGCCGCTCCAGGACCTTACCGTCGAAGACCGCGTCAGCCGCACGGAGTTTCAGTATTCGCTGGAAGATCCCGATCAGGCTGAACTGGCCAAGTACACACGGCTGATGGTGACCGAACTGGCCAAAGAAAAAGTGGTAACCGACGTGGCCAGCGACCTGCAGGACGAGGGGTTGGGCGCCAAGCTGGTGATCGACCGTGACACCGCGGCCCGGCTGGGCATCGCCATGTCCGACGTGGATAACACTCTCTACGACGCCTTCGGCCAGCGCCAGGTCTCCACCATCTTCACCCAACTGAACCAGTACCATGTGGTGATGGAGGTCGGGCAGAACTTCCAGACCGATCCGTCCACGCTGAACAATCTCTACGTCAAGTCGGGCAGCGGCACGCAGGTTCCGCTGGGGATGTTGGCCCATTGGGAACAATCCAAGGCGCAACTGTCCATCGGCCATCAAGGGCAATTTCCGTCCACCGTAGTCAGCTTTAACCTGGCGCCGGGCAAGGCTCTGGGCGACGCCGTCAGCGCCGTCAACCGCATCGAGCAGCGCATCCAGATGCCGGCCGCCATCAATGCCAGCTTCCAGGGCACGGCCGCCGCCTTTCAGACCTCGCTGTCCAACGAGCCGCTGCTGATTCTGGCCGCTCTGATCACTGTCTACATCGTGCTGGGTGTGCTCTACGAGAGCTACATCCACCCCATCACCATCATCTCTTCGCTGCCCTCGGCCGGTGTGGGCGCTCTTCTTGCCCTGCTCATCACGCGCACCGAGTTCAGCGTGATCGCTCTGATCGGCATCATCCTGCTCATCGGCATCGTGCAGAAGAATGCCATTATGATGATCGACTTTGCCTTGCAGGCCGAGCGCATCGAGGGCAAAACGGCCGAGGCTGCCATCTTCCAGGCCTGCCAATTGCGTTTCCGGCCCATCATCATGACCACCATGGCCGCCATGCTGGGCGGATTGCCGCTGGCCCTGGGCGGCGGCGTGGGCGCTGAACTGCGCAGGCCGCTGGGCATCACCATTGTCGGCGGGCTGTTGTTCTCGCAGGTGCTCACGCTCTATACCGTTCCGGTCATCTATCTCTACTTCGACAAGCTGGCTCAGCGCATGAAGCCGCGCGACCTTCATGTCACCCACGAACAGCAACCGGTCACCGGCGACTGAGGATAAGGACCCATGCATCTTTCCGCACCCTTTATTCAGCGTCCGGTGGCCACGTCGCTTCTCAGTCTGGCCCTGCTGCTGGCCGGCTCGGTGGCGTACTCCATCCTGCCCGTGGCCTCGCTGCCCAATGTAGACTTCCCGGTCATCGGCGTGGGCGCGGGCCTGCCTGGCGCCAGTCCTGAGACCATGGCCTCGTCGGTCGCCACGCCGCTCGAACGCCAGTTCGGGCGTATCGCCGGCGTCAACCAGATGACATCGACGAGCTCGCTGGGTTCGGCTTCCGTCACCCTGCAATTCGACATCAATCGCAACATCGACGCCGCCGCCCGCGACGTCCAGGCCAGCATCAACGCGGCGCGCAGCCAGTTGCCCGCTAATCTGCCGCAGAATCCGGGCTATCGCAAGGCCAATCCCGCTGAGGCTCCGATCCTCATTCTCACCCTCACCTCCGACGTGGTTCCCAAGGCGCAGATGTACGATCTGGCCGACTCCATCCTGTCGCAGAAGATCGCCCAGATTCAGGGTGTGGGCCAGGTCTTCGTGGGTGGCAGCTCCAGCCCTGCGGTGCGCGTTGAATTGAACCCCATGCAGTTGGGCGCGAACGGCGTCGGCCTGGAGGCGGTACGCACTGCCCTGGCCGGGGCCAACGCCAATCGGCCCAAGGGCGCTTTTCAGGACGCGGACCATCGCTGGCAGATCAGCGACAACGACCAGATCTTCAAGGCCAGTGACTACGCGCCCATCATCGCCGGTTACAACAAGCAGACCGGCGCGCCCGTGCGCGTCTCTGACCTGGGCACGATTACCGATGATGTCGCTGACATCCACACCGCAGGCGTCTCGGGCATTAACAGGGATGGACAGCGTGGCCAGCTCAAGAGCGCCGTCCTGGTCGTCATCTTCAAGATTCCCGGCGCCAATGTGATGTCAACGGTAGACGCCGTGATGGCCCAGATGCCGCACTTGCAGGCCGCCATCCCGCCCACCATCAAGATCGACGTGGCCATTGACCGCACCACCACCATCCGCGCCAGCGTGCGCGACGTGGAAATTTCGCTCATGATCAGCGTGCTGCTGGTGGTGTTGGTGGTCTTCCTGTTTCTGCGCGAGGTGTGGGCCACCATCATCCCATCGGTAGCCGTGCCTCTCTCGCTGGTGGGCACCTTCGGCGTCATGTACCTGCTGGGCTACACCATCGACAACCTCTCGCTGATGGCGCTCACCATCGCCACGGGTTTCGTGGTGGATGACGCCATCGTGGTCATCGAGAATATTACCCGCTATCTCGAAAAGGGCATGACGCCTTTCGATGCGGCCATGAAGGGCTCCAAGGAGATCGGTTTCACGGTGCTGTCGATGAGCACCTCGCTGATCGCCGTCTTTATTCCCATTCTGTTGATGGGCGGCATCGTGGGCAAGCTCTTCCGCGAGTTCGCCGTTACCCTGTCGGTAGCCATCGCCGTCTCGCTGCTGGTCTCGCTGACCACCACGCCCATGCTCTGCGCCCGCTTCCTCAAGTCGCGCGACGAGAGCCGCCACGGCCGCATCTACCTTCTGTTTGAGAGCGGCTTCAACTGGCTTCACAACGAGTACGCCGGTGGCCTGCGATGGGTCTTGCGCCATCAGGTACTGATGCTGTGCGTGGTGATCGGCACCGTGGCCCTCAACGTCTTCCTCTTCATGATCGTGCCCAAGGGCTTCTTCCCGCAGCAGGATACCGGCCGCATGAGCGGGCAAACGGTCGCCGCGCAGGACATCAGCTTTCCCGCCATGCGCGCCAAGCAGCGCGAGTTGGCGCAGATGGTGCTCGACGATCCGTCCATCGCCTCGGTAACGGCCTTTGCGGGCGGCGGCCGCAACAGCAACAACATGGGCTTCATGTTCGTCGGCCTCAAGCCACCCAACCAGCGCCCCGGCCGCATCACCGCCGATCAGGTGGTGAACGGGCTGCGGAAAAAACTTACCAGCATCCCCGGCGCCATTCTCTATCTCCAGCCCAACCAGGATATTCAGGTTGGTGGCCGCGGCAGCGCCGCCCAATATCAGTACACCCTTTCCGACGAGAATCTGAATGAACTGAACTCCTGGGCGCCGCAACTGCAAGCCCGCATGAGGACCATGCCGGAGTTGCGCGATGTCTCCAGCGACCAGCAGAACCAGGGTCTCGCTGCCAACCTGGTCATCGACCGTGATTCCGCCTCGCGCCTGGGCATTACCGCCAGCGCCATCGACCAGGTGCTTTACGACGCCTTCGGCCAGCGCGAAGTCTCCACCATGTACACGGCGCTCAATCAGTACTACGTGGTGATGGAGGTTGACCCCCAGTACCAGCTCAGTCCGGATTCGTTAAACGGAATTTTCGTCAAGTCCTCCACCGGCTCCATGGTGCCGCTTTCGACCATCGCGCGCTTTGAGTCGCAGCGGACCTCGCTGGCGGTCAATCACCAGGGCCAGTATCCGGCCATCACGCTCACCTTCAACCTGGCGCCCAACGTGGCCCTGGGCGATGCCGTCACCGCGCTGGAAAAGGCACAGGCGGAGATGAATATGCCCTCCGCCCTCCACGCCACCTTCCAGGGAACCGCGCAGGCCTTTCAGGATTCGCTCAAAAACGAGCCGTATCTCATCCTCGCCGCGCTGGTCGCTGTTTACATCGTGCTCGGCATTCTCTATGAGAGCCTGATCCACCCGCTGACGATTCTTTCTTCGCTGCCTCCAGCCGGAGTGGGCGCGATTCTGGCGCTGCTGCTCACCGGAACTGAACTGAGCATCATCGCGCTCATCGGCATCATCCTGCTCATCGGCATCGTCAAAAAGAATGCCATCATGATGATCGATTTTGCCTTGCAGGCCGAGCGCGAGCAGGGATTGCCGCCCGTCGAAGCCATCTACCAGGCGTGTTTATTGCGCTTCCGTCCCATCATGATGACCACCATGGCCGCGCTCTTCGGCGGATTGCCGTTGGCCATCGGCATGGGCGTCGGCTCGGAACTGCGCAAGCCGTTGGGCATCACCATCGTCGGCGGGCTGATCGTTTCGCAGATGCTCACCCTCTTCACCACCCCGGTCGTCTACCTCTTCTTCGATCGCTTGCAATCGCACGTGATGAAACTGCACAAGATCGGCGTCGAGTTGGAAGAAGCGCCGGGAGACTGATGCGGCCTATTGCCTTTTTGAAGCATTAGAACTGGGCGCTTGAGGGTTGAACGTATAAATACTCCACATTGCGTCCAGGTAGCGAGCCTCGGCAGGTGGCCCGTTCATCAACCCCAAAGAATCACCATGAGCCACGGGAAGCTGTGCCCCGTTCATCGCAGTTTTTTCGCGATGAGCGGGCGGGCGGCCCACATCTCGATTCTGGGATGTGGGAGACGAAGAACCTCAATTCGCTGCCTTTCCTCCCGGAGGGAGGCAGTGAAAATAGCCCCGGGTGGAACCCGGGGTCTGCATACCCCAACAACTCTCTCGCCGTCCCGTAGGGCCGGTGCGAAACCTTCCGCACGACTTCGCGGCGTCCTGTTCCGCCCCCCCATGCGACCGACAAGCGAGTGCGCCGGCCGCACCGAAGGCCATCGCCTGGACGGCCAGTCCCTTGCAGATTATTTCTATCCTTCGCAGCACAATAATCCTCAGAAGCATTTCCTCTAATCCTCGTCCATAGTCCGCGTAACTCCTTATCTTGGAATATTTTGCATGGAACTTCTTTGTTATCAGGATTTTACAGCGTAACCTTGCCCGTAAGCTGAAGAAAACAAGGAATTTGCGTACAAAATAGGGGTGGGGGTACCCGCTCCGCGCTTTTGCCGCGAGGGTGGGAGACCACGCCCCCCCCAATCAGCCTCGTTGATCAGGAGCGAGAGCATCGAAGGGGACTCAGTCTCCCCA
>Ga0182027_10007845_pt1 | contig 15640 bp, 12 predicted proteins | sample 712E1DmetaG_FD_121300 | JGI IMG/M metagenome (GOLD analysis project Ga0182027, IMG submission 121300) | Permafrost microbial communities from Stordalen Mire, Sweden - 712E1D metaG (Illumina Assembly) | ecosystem: Environmental > Terrestrial > Soil > Wetlands > Permafrost | place: Sweden...
ATTATATTGTATTGATTATCACTTGAATTAGTCTTTTGGATTACCTGAAAAACATTATAACATTATATAAGCTGACAAGAAAGTAAACAAATTAACCCAAATTTTTCACTTATGAGAACAATATTTAAATTCCGACTTTTTGCAATGTTATCTTTTCTGATGTTTATTCCTCTTCTTATTAATGCCCAGGCCCTTTCTCCACAGGATAAAAAAGCAGCAGAATTGAAGAGACTTGAAACTGGTGTTAACACTGCTAAAACTAAAGTTGATTTGAATGAAAGGAAGCTAGCAGTTGCAGATTCACTTATTACAGCTGGAAATCAGTTGACTTCTGAATCAAAAACAGAGACAAAAGCTATTACAGCGGAAAAGAAGAAACTTGACAAAGATTATGCTTCACAGCAAAAATCCCTGACAAAACTTACGACTTCAAAAGATAAGGATGAGGCCACCCAAGCCAGAGCTGATTTAAAAGCTCTTAATACCAAATATAAATCGGATGCCAAAGCGCTTGATATACGGTTAAGAGAAGCAACAAAAAAATCGACGACAGGCACTTCTGATCTTACAAAAGGGAAAGCCAATAAAAGTACTGCCAAAGATGCACTTAAAATATCAAAAGAGAATTTAGCTGCAGCACAGCAGAAATATGATGCTGCTTCTAATGCGGGTGAAAAAGCCACTACCAAGAAGAAGAAATAAGTGTAAAAAATTGAGCCGGGACCAAAGTGCCCCGGCTTTTTTTTAACTTAAAAACAAAATCTGAGATAATATTAAAGTTCGTATTCTTTAAGTATGTTCTTTACGTCATCAGGAGCGACTCTTCCATAAGTCTTGTCTCCGACCAGAACAACCGGAGCTAATCCGCAAGCGCCTACGCAGCGTAAACTTGAAAGTGAAAACTTCCCGTCCTTGGTTGTTTGTCCGACCTGGATACCCAGTTCCCTTTTAAATTCATCGAGTACTTTTTCAGCACCTCTCACGTAACAGGCAGTTCCCATACAAATACTTACAGGATGCTTGCCTTTTGGTGTCATTGTGAAGAAAGAATAAAAAGTGATCACTCCATAAATTTTTGCAACAGGGACTGTAAGCTCATCAGAAACAACCTCCTGCACTTCAGCGGGAAGATATCCGAAATGTTCCTGACATTTATGCAGAACATTTATCAATTCCTGAGGGTCATTGTGGAATGATGCACAGATCTCTTTTATTTTCCTGACATCTTCCTCTCTTAATTCAATTTTTATACTTGACATAATAATATTTTTTATTGTTGACCTGCCGGTACAAACTATTGTTTAACAATAAACTTTTTCTTCTTATCAAAATAATGTGTATGAAGCAGATGATGCGCTTTTTCGCTGTTAGGTTTGCCAAGAAATTCCTCATATAATTTTATGATGAATGGATTCTCATGAGATTTCCTGAGAGGTTTTTTCTTGTCTTCTCTATAGATAGCAGCGGCTCTTGCTTTAATTATTTCTGAATTGCCATGATGAAGAGGCTGTCCACCGCCACCGATACAACCACCGGGACAAGCCATTATTTCGATTGCATGAAAATTCGATTTGCCGGCTCTTACATCATTTAATAGTTTTCTTGCGTTACCTAATCCATGTGCAATACCGATTCTTATAGGTGTGCCATTAAAATCTATGGTAGCTTCACGCACGCCTTCAAGACCTCTTAGTTCCATGAAATCGACTTTTTCAAGCTTTTTACCTGTATTGAGTTCATAAGCTGTACGGACAGCAGCTTCAATCACACCACCCGTGTTACCAAAAATAACTGCAGCTCCTGTAGACTCTCCCATAGGTGAGTCGAACTCTTCATCTTCAAGATTGTTAAGATCGATGTTGGATTGTTTAATGAAGGCTGCCAATTCCCTGGTTGATATAGAATAATCAACGTCCCTGTTGCCGTCAGTTGAGAATTCCTCTCTTTGGCATTCGTACTTTTTGGCCAGGCATGGCATTATTGATATAACAACAAGATCTTTGCGGCTTATCCCGATTTTTTCAGCAAAATAGGTTTTTGCTATAGCACCGAACATCTGCTGCGGAGATTTTGCAGTTGAAGGTACATCCTTAAGATCAGGGAAATACGACTCAAAGAAGTTCACCCAGCCAGGACAGCAAGAGGTCAGAATCGGTAATTTTGCGCTTACATCTCCTTTCAGATGACGTGAAAGACGATCGAGAAGTTCGGTTCCCTCTTCCATAATTGTAAGGTCGGCAGCAAAATCTGTATCAAAAACATAATCAAAACCGAGAACTCTTAAAGCTGCGACCATTTTTCCTGTTACCAACGTTCCTGGTTCCATTCCGAATTCTTCACCAAGAGCTGCACGCACAGCAGGAGCAGTCTGAACAATAACTGTCTTTGAAGGATCTGCCAGCGCCCTGAGTATTTCAGGCGTATGGTCAACCTCGGTCAGCGCACCAGTCGGACAAACAGCGACACATTGACCACAGTATGTGCAGGTTGAATTTTCAAGATTTTGCTCAAAGGCTGGTGAAACAACGGCCATGAATCCTCTGTTAATGGCAGATAATGCTCCCACAGTCTGAACATCATTACACATGGTCTCACATCTGCGGCACATTATACATTTGTCCAAATCTCTTATTATTGAAGGAGAGGTATCTTTTCTATAAGTTGACATTGCTGCTATCTCAGAACCAGGTATTTCCCTGATACCAAGCTTGATAGCCATGTTCTGAAGATCGCAGCTTCCTGATTTAGGGCATATAAGGCAATCTTTAGGGTGATCTGAAAGGATAAACTCCATTACTGTTCTCCTGGCATTCAGAACCCTGGTGGAATGAGTTTTGACAATCATACCATTCTCGCATTTTGTTGCGCATGAAGGAGCAAGGTTACGTCTTCCCTGAACTTCAGCCATGCAAATCCGGCATCCTGCAGGTTTATTTTCAATATTGAGATCGTGCAGTTCCATATAGCAAAGAGTAGGTATTTCAATACCTAATTCCCTGGCTGCTTTTAATATAGTTGTTCCTTTCGGTACTTCTACAGTTTTATTATCTATTGTGAGTTTTATTGTTTCCATTTCTAGCACTTCATTGATTACTTGATTATTATAGCATCAAACTTACATTTCTCCATGCAGGCTCCGCATTTGATGCAAATTGAAGGATTAATCAGATGTGGTTCTTTGCGCTCTCCAGTAATAGCATTTACAGGGCAGACTCTTGCACAGGCTGTGCATCCAACGCAATTCTCTGCAACTATGAAATACTGCATAAGGTCATGGCATTTTCCTGCCGGACATTTCTTATCGACTACATGTGCAATATACTCGTCCATAAAATTATCAAGCGTCGACAAAACCGGATTTGGTGAACCTTGTCCGAGACCGCAAAGGGAAGTATCTTTAATAACAAGACTCATGTTTTTCAACCTTTTGAGATCTTCCAATGTGCCGTTTCCTTTGCAGATATGATCAAGAAGTTCGTGCAAACGTTTGTTTCCTATCCGACATGGTGCACATTTTCCACAGGATTCTTCAACCGTAAAATCGAGGAAATACTTTGACACAGAGACCATACAGTCATCCTCATCCATAACAATCATTCCTCCAGAACCCATGAAAGAACCGGCTGCAATGAGATTATCGAAATCAATGGGAGTGTCAAGGTGTTTTTCAGTCAGACAGCCGCCTGAAGGTCCACCTGTTTGAACAGCTTTAAATTTCTTGCCGTATTGTATACCTCCGCCAATCTCAAAAATCACTTCACGGAGAGTTGTACCCATCGGAACCTCAACAAGGCCAACATTATTTATTTTTCCGGCGAGTGCAAAAACCTTAGTGCCTTTTGATTTTTCAGTTCCTATACTGCTGAACCATGAGGCTCCTTTCAGGATGATGGGTGATATACAAGCAAATGTCTCAACGTTATTTACATTTGTAGGTTTTCCTCTGAACCCTGATTCGACAGGGAAAGGAGGTTTTACTGTTGGTTCGCCCCGTAAACCTTCCATTGAATGTATAAGGGCCGTCTCTTCACCGCAAACAAAAGCACCTGCTCCATACTTAATTTCAATATCAAAATTGAAGCCGCTGCCAAAAATATCATTTCCAAGAAGTCCAAAATCCCTTGCCTGTTTAATCGCAGTAATTAATCTGGCAACAGCCATTGGATATTCTGCACGGATATAAATCAACCCTTTGGATGAACCTATGCAATATCCGCAAATTGCCATTGCCTCAAGTACTGAATGCGGATCCCCTTCAAGAACAGACCTGTCCATAAATGCACCCGGGTCACCTTCATCTGCATTGCAGACAACATATTTCTCGTCAGCTTTATTCTCGTAAGCCAGTTTCCATTTTAATCCTGTTGGAAATCCTGCACCTCCACGACCACGAAGACCTGAATCCTGGATAGTTTTAATCACCTCCATAGGTTTCATCTCTTTAAGCACCTTACCCAGAGCAAGATATGCGTCTCTCGCAATTGCTTCTTCGATGCTCTCCGGATCGATTATGCCGCAATTCCGAAGTACAATCCTGAGTTGTTTCTTATATGAAGCCATTTCAGGTGAAGATGACACCTGTCTTTGAGTCAATGGGTCTTTATGAATCAGTCTTTCAATCTTTCTTCCTTTGACAATATGTTCTGAAATTATTTCAGTAGCATCGTCAGGAGTAACTTTAACATAAATTATATCGTCAGGCATTATCTTAACTACCGGGCCAAGCTTGCATAATCCAAAGCAACCTGTTTTAATTACCTGCACATCATTTTCAAGAGCTAAAGCCTCAAGTTCGAGTTTCAGATTGTCGAGGATTTCCTCACTCTGTTTGGAATTACATCCCGCTCCACCGCAAACAAGTATTTGTTTCTTATATTTTACCATTTTAATTTCCTCCAATTTATGAGTTAATAATCTGGTAGTTTATAGGTAGAATCCCTTCAACATATTCCCCGTTCTTAATAAACTTTTCGATAATTTCATCTGCCCGAAGTTTATCAACATTACCGAATATGACAGGTTCTTCTCCCGGACGAGTTACTTCAATTGTAGGTTCGGCAAAACAATAGCCCATGTCTCCGGTTTTAATTACCGATGCATTAATATTCCGTTTTTCAAGTTCAATTGTAAGAAATTCATAAATAGCTCTTGCACCCGAAGCTATTCCGCTCGTTCCCATATGTACCCTGATTCGGATCTTTTCACCGGAGGCATTTTTCCCTCCTGTTTCTTTTGACTTGGCCAGATACTCCTCCTTGCTTTTGTTAAGATCGGCCAGTGATTTAATTTGTTTCATATTTATTTTAATTACAATATATGGCTGGCTATAGCAGATTAATACTTCTTCTAATGTAAATACAAATGCAAATATAATAATATATCTGTTAATAAAATAACATTGTTAATAAAATAACAATAATTTATATTTTCTCTAAATAATACATTTAAAGTAATCCGAACACCAAAAGGAATTTTGAGACTTCAGGAGAACAGGAATGATTTTGAGAAAAAGCCAAAGTCGAAGGTAGAATATCCATTTTTTGTCAATCAACCTAAAACTTAGATTATCCATCTTTTGTGTTTTAGAGCAATTTATGTAAATGATAAATGGAATTGACTATTTTTGTTTTAATAAACAATCAAAAATCACAATCATAATCTATGCATATGAAGAGAGTTAGTTATTTTTCAATTCTGGTTTGCCTGGTGCTGTCTTTTACTCTGTTGGAGAATACATTACTGGCACAGTTCGGGCAGCGTGGAGGTGGAAATCAGGTCAGAGTAACAGGATGGACCGATGACACACACTATATTTTTCAAACACTTGATGCCGATAAAAAGCCTGTTACACTGAATGTTGATATTAAAACCGGGAAAGGAATTCCTTATAAAGCTCCAAAATCAGACAGGGAACTGTTAAGTGAATCTCTTCCCCAGGGTACGACTCTCGGATTTTCTGATATTGTCAGTCCGGATATGAAAAGTGTAATTTTTGTAAAAGAAAACAATCTCTATTATTTTAAAATTGGTGATAAAGAATTAAAACAAATCACTTTTGATAAAATCCCTGAAGTAAATACAAGGTTTTCACCAGATAGTAAAAAGATTGCCTATACAAAGAATAAAGATCTTTATATATATGATCTTATTGATAATAAGGAACTAAGAATAACTTCCGACGCTTCAGATAAAATTTATAATGGCTATTCATCATGGGTTTATATGGAAGAGATTCTCGAAAGAGTAAGCCATTATGCTGCTTTCTGGTGGTCTCCCGATGGCAGTAAAATTGCTTACCTTAGGACGGATGAAACTCAGGTACCAGTTTTCACTCTTAACCGTCTCGATGAAGCTGATGGTATAAATGGTCTTCTCGAAATCACTCCCTATCCAAAACCTGGAGATCCGAACCCTAAAGTGAAAATGGGTATCGCCGATGTCTCTACTGCAAAAACAGCCTGGGTAAAAACCGATTATAATGTAGATCAGTATATTGCATGGCCTTTCTGGACACCTGATAGCAAAAAGCTTGCAGTTCAGGTTCTTAATCGCGATCAGAACGATCTGAAATTTATTCTTGCCGATCCTTTAACAGGAGATTATACACAGATTTATTCGGAATCAAGAAAAACATGGGTCGAATTTCATGAGGATATATATGTGATGAAGAATGGCACAGGATTTATTGTAAGAAGCTATAAAACAGACTGGGAAAACCTTTATTATTACGCATGGGATGGCAAACTGATTGCTCAGCTTACTAATGAAAACTGGAGAGTAAATGGTATTACAAAGGTAGATGAAGATGCAAAAGTTATATATTTCACAGGTACAGGACCAGAATCCACTGATGATCATTTTTTCAGAGTTGGGCTCGATGGAAAAAATCTTGTTCAGGTCACAAATGGTCCTGGTACACATACTGTAACAATCTCGCCTAAAGGGAGTTATTTCATTGATACATGGAACAGTATTACTTCTCCAGGTTCAATACTTGCATATGATAAAAAAGCTAAGCTGTTAAAAGAAATTTATAAGTATGAACAGCAGGTATACGATCCCTCTAAGAATTCAAAAGCTGAATTTGTGAAAATAATGACTTCTGACGGGCTTTTCAACATGCCGGCCATAATTACTTATCCCTTAAATTTTGATCCGAATAAAAAATATCCGGTGGTTTTTACCATTTATGGCGGACCAGATTCAAAAAATGTTTCTAACAGGTGGCAGGGAAATATGGCATCATGGTATGCCCAGAACGGAATTATTACATTTACTGTTGACCACCGAGGTTCAGGTCAGTTTGGCAAAAAAGGTCTCGATTATATCTATCGCTGTCTTGGCAAATGGGATATACTAGACTATGCAGATGCTGTTAAATGGCTGCGCACCAAACCGTTTGTTGATCCCGGCAAAATCGGTATTACAGGAACGTCTTACGGAGGCTATATGACATGCCTTGCACTTACGAAAGGTGCTGATTACTGGACACATGGCTTTGCAGGATCTTCTGTCACCGATTGGCGTCTTTATGATGATATCTATACAGAAAGGTATATGGATACTCCTCAGGATAATCCGGATGGATATAAAGATGGCTCAGTATTGACCTTTATTAAGAATTATAAAGGAAAACTTTACTTCAATCACGGTGATATGGATGATAATGTTCATATGCAGAATTCTATTTACCTGATTTCAAAACTGGAGGATGCAGGAAAATCGTTTCAGTTTATGCTTTATCCGAACGGTCGTCATGGATGGGGAGGAGCTAAGGCCACCCATTCAAGATCTGAAGCCAATAAATTCTGGCTTTCAAATTTTTTCGACAAATAAATATTTGTAATTTTCCAGACAATCAGGAGGGATTAAAAGTCCCTCTGCCTGTTTATAATACAATTTTTTATTACTTCATTTGGAAATTCAAATTTTGATTTTTGAACTTAAATCAAACCATATGATAATTGGTATACTAAAAGAATCCGGTTCAGAGAACAGAGTAGCCTTATTGCCGGGTGAAGTATCAGCATTAAAAAAACTTGGTGTTGAAATTATTATTGAACATTATGCCGGTGATGGGGCTTTTGCTTCTGATAAAGCTTATCTGGCAGCCGGAGCTTCTTTAGCTGACAGAAAAGAAGTTATCTCAAAATCAGAAATGTTGTTGTCAGTAAACCCTCCGCTTGATGATAATATTAAATCTTTCAGTGAAGGACAGGTGATTTGTACTGTACTTAATCCTGTGGAAAACAGCAAATGGCTGGAACTTGCACGTTTGCAAGGTGTTTCAGTTCTCGCATTAGATCTTGTACCCCGCACAACTCGGGCACAGTCCATGGATATTCTTTCCTCTATGGCTACTGTATCGGGTTATAGAGCTGTACTTGAAGCTGCTTTGATGCTCCCCAGATTCTTCCCGATGTTTATGTCTGCCGCGGGAACAATAAAACCTTCAAAAGTTCTGATACTTGGTGCGGGGGTTGCTGGTCTTCAGGCAATTGCAATCGCAAGAAAACTTGGAGCGCAAGTTGAGGTGTTTGATGTAAGGTCTGTTGTTAAGGAGGAAGTTAAGAGCCTGGGAGGCAAATTTATTGAGGTCGAAGGAGCGAAAGAGGATGCGGCAGCAGGCGGATACGCAGTTGAGCAGACTGAAGAATTTAAAAAGAAACAGCAGGATCTTATTCAGCAGCGGGCAATTGCTGCCGATGTTGTTATTGCTACAGCACAGATTCCCGGTAAAAAAGCACCCGTGCTGCTTCTGAAAGAAACAGTCAATTCAATGAAACCCGGTTCAGTTATTATTGATCTTGCAGCATCTTCTGGTGGAAACTGTGAGCTTACTCAGAATGGAAAAACTATAGTAGTAAACGGGGTCCAGATTGTTGGTAAATCAGACTATCCAGCTCAGATGCCATCAGACGCCAGCAAAATGTTCGGTTGCAACGTGATCAACCTTCTTAAGATCATGATTGATAAGGATGGCAACCTTAATCTTAATTTGCAGGATGATATTATAAATGGTACAACTGCCGTTCATGGCAAAGAATATATTAGTAAAAGAGTTAAACAGATGCTGAATATCAAATAATTATTATTATGAAGAACATACTTGGTTTTTTTCTGGAACATAGAGAAGCTATTTTTATAGTTATCCTTTCAATCTTTCTGGGCATTGAAGTAATAAGTCATGTTCCTGCAATCCTTCACACACCTCTTATGTCAGGCGCTAATGCAATACACGGGGTCGTTATTATTGGAGCTATAATTGTGATGGGACATGCTGTAACAACTGGGGCGATGATTCTTGGATTCCTGGCAGTAGTGCTTGGTACACTGAATGTTGTCGGTGGTTTTGTAGTGACTGACAGAATGCTGGAAATGTTTAAAAAGAAAAAGTAGTTGACTTCGATTACAAACACAAAAGATTTACATAATGGATCAGTTATCTCATATTTATAATCAAATCTCGATTCTGGAGATTACTTATGTCATTGCTTCAGTGCTTTTCATTCTAGGTTTGAAAATGTTAAGCCATCCTTTAACTGCCCGAAGAGGCAATACTCTTGCAGCATTCGGAATGGGTTTTGCAATTATTGCAACAATACTTTTTCACAGGAAAGATGGACAACCGATCGGCAATATACCGTATATTCTTGCTGCTATCGTAATCGGCACCATAATAGGATTTGTAATAGCAAAAAGGGTGAAAATGACTGCTATGCCACAGCTGGTTTCGTTTTTTAATGGAATGGGTGGTGCAGCTGCAGCATTAATTTCGATGATGGAATTTCCTCATATCAGTCCCGAACTTATTGCAAAAAGCGGGATGGCAAACGGCCATGTCCTTGCAATTCTTCTGGGTCTTATGATCGGGACAATCTCATGGGCTGGCAGCATGATTGCCTTTGGAAAACTTGACGGATGGATTGGTGATATGAGGATCAAGGCGATGAAATATGTTAATCTCACGATCCTTGCAGTCCTTATTGGTTTCATCGTTTATATTATGACTCGTCATGTCACTGCCAGCGCTGAACTTACTCCTTTAATTTATATAATGTTTTTCATTGCTGTTATTTATGGAGTATTGTTCGTTATGCCAATAGGTGGAGCAGATATGCCGGTCGTAATTTCTCTGCTGAATTCATTTACAGGTGTTGCAGCTGCTATGGGCGGGTTTCTATACAGCAACCAGGCAATGCTTACAGGTGGTATCCTTGTCGGCTCAGCCGGAACTATCCTTACGATTTTAATGTGCAAGGCTATGAACCGTTCATTGCTTAATGTTATTGTTGGAGTGTTTGGTGGTGGTGGTCAGTCAAATGTTGAAGCGGGCGGAATTATTAAAGAAATCTCTCTCTCCGATGCAGCAGTTCTTCTCAGCTATTCAAAGAAGGTTGTCATTGTTCCGGGTTACGGTCTTGCTGTTGCACAGGCTCAGCATATTTGTCATGAGCTTGATAAGCTTCTTGAAGAAAAAGGTGTTGAGGTAAAATATGCAATTCATCCTGTAGCCGGCCGCATGCCAGGTCATATGAACGTGCTTCTTGCAGAGGCTGATGTTCCCTACGACAAGCTTATTGAAAGTGAAGAGATCAACCCAGATCTTCCTAACACGGATGTTCTAGTCGTTATTGGAGCTAATGATGTTGTCAATCCGGCAGCTGAAGATGATCCTTCCAGCCCGATATACGGTATGCCAATAATAAAAGCCAGGGATGCGAAGAATATTATTGTTATGAAACGAGGAATGGGGAAAGGCTATGCTGCAATTGAAAACATGCTTTTCTTTAACGATAAGACACGGATGTTATTCGGTGACGCAAAAAATACCTTGCAGAATCTTGTAAATGAGGTTAAAAGCATGTGAAAAAAAATAATTGAAATTTATTGTAGCTCTGTGATATCACAGGGCTTTTTTCATCCCTTTTGTTTAAATTTATATTTTCTGATAAATTAGAAAATAAGATAGGGAAATGAATATTTATAAAGCCAGACTATCTCAGGTAAGAGCATTAATGAAAAAGCGTAAAATTGATGCATACATTATCCTCAATACCGATCCTCATCTGGGAGAATATATTCCCGACCATTGGAAAATTGTTCGGTGGCTGACTGGTTTTACGGGATCAGCTGCAACAGTTATAGTAGCTAAAAAGTTTGCCGGTCTGTGGACAGATTCGCGTTACTTTCTTCAGGCAGAACAGCAACTTTTTGGCTCTGGTTTCTCTTTGATGAAACTTAGTACAGCTGGTGTTCCTGCCTGGCTGGAATGGCTGGGTGAAAAGATGAAAAAAGGAAGTTGTATAGGAGTTGATGGGAGAATATTTTCGATTGAAAATCTTAATAAGCTAAAGAAGATTCCCGATGCAAAAGGAATAAAAATTGATCCTAATTGTGATTTGATTAGTGATATCTGGAAAGAACGTCCTTCAATGCCTGACTCAATAGCGTATGATCATAACATAACTTTTTGCGGGAAGGACCGGGCAGATAAAATTCAGGAAGTTCGTGAACAAATGTTTAAGATGAAGGTGGATTCACAATTGCTTACTTCACCTGATGATATTATGTGGCTCCTGAATATTCGTGGTAATGATTTGAAATACAGTCCTTTAATATTATCTTTTGCGATAATTGGTAAGGAACAGGTATTGCTTTTTGCAGATGAGAAGCAGATACCATTAAAGCTTGCCTCAGAATTTGATAAAATCGGCGTAACTATACTACCTTATGATGAAGTCAATTTGATATTGTCAAGATTAAAGAAAGGATCTTCATTTCTTCTGAATCCCGAAACAACTAATGCAAGGTTTTTCAAATCAATAGATGATGGAGTAAATATTGTAAAGGGTATTAGCATTCCAGCCCGTCTGAAAGCAGTTAAAAACAGTGTTGAAATTAAGAATATCCGCAATGTGATGGTGAAGGATGGTGTAGCTCTTACGAAATTTTTGTACTGGCTTGAAGATAACTTCAAAAGAATGACAATTACTGAATTATCAGCTTCTGAAAAGCTTCTTGAATTCAGACTACAACAATCTGATTGCATTGGTCAGAGTTTTGAAACAATTACGGCTTATAAAGAGCATGGAGCTTTAGCGCATTATTCACCTTCATCAGGTTCTGATTTTGTGCTCGGATCTGAAGGTATTCTCCTAATTGATTCCGGTGGCCAGTATCTTGGTGGTACGACCGACATTACCCGCACTATAGCACTTGGTGTACCTGATCGGGATCAAAAATCAGTTTTCACCCTAGTTCTGAAAGGTATGATAAATCTGGCAAGCGCAAAATTCCCATCAGGGACGAAAGGATTTCAACTCGATATTCTTGCTCGTAAGGCATTGTGGGATAATGGATTAAATTATGGTCACGGAACCGGACACGGAGTTGGTTTTTTCCTGAATGTGCATGAGGGTCCATATTCCATCGGAACTGGTACATCCGGCAGCAGCCAATCTTCTCTTGAACCCGGGTTAGTATTTTCCGATGAACCGGCAATTTACAGAGAGGGGAAATATGGAATTCGGACTGAGAATCTGATACTGGTCAAAGAAGATGAAGAAAATGAATTTGGTCAATTCCTGAAGTTTGAGACATTAACTTTATGTTATATTGAGAAAACCCTTATTGATAAATCACTTCTTAACCCTTTTGAAGTAAAGTGGGTAAATCAATATCATTCAAAAGTATATCAAAGAATTTCACCTTTTTTGACGATTGAAGAAAAAGAATGGCTAAAGATGAAGACAGAAGAGATTTAGAATTATTTCAACCTGATTGTCAGAAATTTAGTAATTTTGTTATGAGATTCTAATTCTTCAGAAAGAATTGCTTGAACTTTTTTCATTTAAGTTGTGTTAGTATTCTTGTAATTTCAAATTTTTTAAGAATGAATATTTTTGTAGCAAAGCTGAGCTCCGGAACAAAAGGTGAAGATCTGGAACAGCTCTTTAGTAAATTCGGAGAAATAACCTCCGCAAAGGTCGTAGTTGATCGTGAGACAGGTGTATCAAAACGTTATGGTTTTGTTGATATGCCGGATGAACAGGCTGCTTATGAAGCTATTGATAAACTGAATGACACAGAACTGGATGGTAGCCAGATTGTTGTCAAAATGTCAATACCAAAAACTGACAGAAAAAAACCCGCAGGCAGGAGAAATGATCTCCCCGGTCAGGAACGGAACTAATTTATCAGCTTGTTTCTATGAGTTTTTTATAAACCAGTATTGGATTTTTCTGTCATAAAAAGAATATCCATTACCGGGAATTCTGTAATTCTCAGTCTTGCACAACCATATGGCACAAGGGTTAATGCTTCAGGATCGCTTCCAGGTTTTACCGGGCTTATGGGCGGGTTAGCTGCTGAATTATCACTCATTGTCCATTGTTTAATCTTCATCCCTCTGACTTTGATTACAACGGGAGCATCCATGTTCCATCTTATATATTTTGATGAATCGGCAGACCAGATCATATCACCTTTATCAGAAAAAGGATAAAGTCCAATAGGATTTTCGATTAACTGATTGCCCTTCATTAAATTATCCTTATCAATAATTAATCCGTAATTCCAGTCGCTCTTGGGGCGGATCTCCCAGTCAGTACTTCCCATATAAATTAAATTATCATTATCGATCTTTACCCGTTTGTATTCCTTGTCAATTCTGAGTGAAAAATATAGTGGCCCCCGTATTATGGAGATTGAATTATTATAGCGGGTTTCGTATCTTAGGTGAAGCGGGATATCCATTTTGATCTCCTCTCCATTTTTCCACTTTTCCTCAAGCCTGACTGTCTCTCCGGCCCTGCCTTCAACTAATTTGTCGCGATAAGCTATCTTTACATTGTCAGCCCAGCCTGGTATTCTAAGGTAAAGTGGAAATCTTATTTTTCCTGATGAGCTTATTTTCAGTCTGATATCTCCTTTAAAGGGATAATTTGTAAACTCTTGTATGCTAACTTCCTTTTTGTTATCCACTCTGGCTTTTACAATTGACGGGCCATAAGCGATAGCAATGAGTCCGTTGTCGTTGGTTGCCATCCACATACTTTCTACGAACTTTGGCCATCCCTGATGCATGTTTGCAAGACAGCAGGCATAGTCTGGCTTAAGTCCGTAGATATTTGAAAAATTTCCGTTAGAACTCCAGTCCCTTTTTGCGGCTGAAACGAGGACCTGATTGGATTGCTGATCGTACTGATGAGCCCACATATCTGGAGTTGTTGTTCCAGGTAATGAATTGTAGGTCAGCATCTCAAGCCTGTCTGCCAAAGTATTGTCTCCAAATATTTCATAAAGTGTTTCAAGCGAGAACATATATTCTACTATTGAACAAAGTTCTGTTCCCCTGTCAGGACTTTTTCCTGACAGGTGTTCATCGCACGAGAATCTACCACCTGCCTGACCATGGTTTTTGTCATATTTACTTATTCCGGCTAATACCGAATTCTTATATTCCGGATCTTTCGATTGCTGAAACCATAGACCCGGATATTTGATAGCCATAGCATTGTTTACACCATGTGCAGTCAAACCGTCAGCTTTCCATTCAACCGGTATTTTATTTTCAGCGTATGCTGCAGAATCCCATGGAAACTTTTCATAATATGCAGTCCAGTTGTAACTGTTTTTCTGAATAGACTGGATTGTTTCAAGAATCCATGGTTCATTTATTTGCCTGTAAAGCCAGTATCCCGTAACGGCATTTTCCATGGCTCTTACTCCGCGCCATTCCTTATCGGGCCAGTCAGGTGCAGTGTTATGCAGATATTTGAAATATTTGATCAGAACATCTAACGCTTTTTTATCACCGGTAGCTTCATAATATTGCATTAGAACTTTATTTGCAACCGCCAGTGGCCATCTGTCTTTGTTTTTTGCAGGACCATACCAGCCTGAATCACTGCTGCTTGCAATGATATTTTTAATCCAGCTATTTGCCTTATCAATAAGTCGTTTATCATCAAGAAGGTAGGCTAGGGGAACCAGGCCATCGAGATAATATGGACCCCTTTCCCAGTATTCACCTGCTCCTCCTCTCCATGCCGAATTTACAAGATCAGGCCAGAAATCATCAAGGTTTCCGGTGAGACCTGATGCCTGTGCCTCCAATTGAGATTTTAACCAGCCATCTGGCTTTACTGATCCTAATGGCAATTTAATGTAGGCATTCTGAAGAAGCGGAGCAGGATTGCCTTTATAAAAACGGTTCTCTTTGTTATGAGTGCATCCTGTAAAACATACTATGACAGCACTGAGAAATGTGATAATTATTTGTTTCATATCTATCTGACTTAACGATTTTACTTTTATCCTTTTGTCTTTTGTCTTTTGTCTTTTCCCGCCCTAAGACTGGCTCCTTAGCTAAACTTGTTTGCCAGGCAAGGGTTTTAAAGCCTAGTCCTATCTTTTCAAAGGATCTTCAATTACCTGCAACATATCAAACCATGCAACACCATGCCCCGGCATTTTCAGAGTCACATTGGCTTTAATGATTGGTACAGAATCATTTGGAATTGTGACAAATGTTACAAACTGTTTCCATTGGCTTTGAGGCTCAAAGGTTGCTTTCCCAAACTCACCCAAAGAAATTTCAACAGTCTGCGGTGAAATGTTCTTCTCTCCCGGCAAG
>Ga0182027_10007846_pt1 | contig 15639 bp, 13 predicted proteins | sample 712E1DmetaG_FD_121300 | JGI IMG/M metagenome (GOLD analysis project Ga0182027, IMG submission 121300) | Permafrost microbial communities from Stordalen Mire, Sweden - 712E1D metaG (Illumina Assembly) | ecosystem: Environmental > Terrestrial > Soil > Wetlands > Permafrost | place: Sweden...
CCCGGCACCGAGGGCGGCGTCACCCGCCACCTGCCGAGCGGCGACGCCATGGCCATCTATGACGCCGCCACCCGGTACGCGGCGGAAAAAGTTCCCCTGATCGTTCTGGCGGGCAAGGAATACGGCTGCGGCTCCTCGCGCGATTGGGCGGCCAAGGGCACGCGCCTCCTCGGCGTGCGCGCGGTCATCGCGCAAAGCTACGAGCGCATCCACCGCTCGAATCTCATCGGCATGGGCGTCGTGCCGCTCGAATTCCTTGCCGGCCAGAACCCAACCAGCCTCGGCCTTACCGGAGAAGAAACGTTTTCGACGGTCGGGCTGGCCGCCTTCATCGCTAGTCCCCCAGCCGATCGCCAACTGACGATGACCTTCGTCGGCGAAGGCGGCAAGCGCGGTGAATTCAAGGTGCGCGTGCGCATCGACACCCAGCAAGAGGCGGCGTACTTCCAGCACGGCGGCATCCTGCCCTTCGTCCTGCGCGGGCTGCTCGCAACCTAGTCGCGTGGGGAGCCAGCCAGCTTCGCTGGCCCTTTTACATCGACTTGTACCGGAACAGCTTCATGCGTGGGGCGCCTGACACTTCGAAGAAGAAGCCGAACTCGAAATTCACGAAGCCGTGGCCAGCCTCGACCAACTTGTGGGGCGGGTTGAGGAACGGCTGCGCCTCTTTGAATGCTTCGACGGCGGTGTCGTCGAGGAAGTCCAAGCCGCAGGTGTGTTCCACCGAAACCTTGTCGAGCGAGCCATCCGATTTCAGATTGACCTTGAGCAAGGTGTAGCGGTCTTCGGCACCGTAGATCTTTCCCGTGGGATCGCGACGCTGATATTCCTCGGCGGGCTTCCAGTGATCCCGCACCCGCTCCTTCACGCGATTGAAAAACGTCGCATAGACCCATCGCTTGGCATTGAGAGCCGTCTCACTGCCTTCGTCCACATCGGACAGATGGTCCTGCGTGCCGCTGCCCAAGGCACGCGCGAGCTGCTGTTCCGACGGTACGAGCCCGTAGAGCCCGGGTTGCGCCCCCGGCGCGGTTTCGCCGTCGTCCCGCGGCGCCGGCCTCGGCGCCCCGCTGCCGGCGTGCGAGAACGCGCCGTTGGGATCGCTCGGCATTTGTTCTTCACTGCCGGGCTGATCCTCCTGGCCAGTTTCGCCGGGCCGCGGACGCGATTGCTTTCTTTGCTCCGCCGGCATGCGCATCGCCAGCGGCCCCGGCGATGCAGGCGTCTCAGAAGGATTGGGTGTCAGGGCCGGCGCGTTTCGTTTGTTGGGCTCGACCTCGCCGGTGTGGCGCTGTTGCGAGTTGGGGTCGAATTTTCCGTAGCGCTTGGTCTCCTTTTCGACCCAGGAATCGTATTCGGCGGCGTAGTGGGCTTCGTCCGGCCTGCGTTCGTCGCGCGGGCGTGGCAGGTCGACCACTTGGCCGGGCGCCTTGATCGCTTCCTCTTCCTTCTTCAGTTCCTCTTTCTTGGCCTTTTCTTCCTGGTGCTCGAGGTCGGCGATGATCTTGCGAGCGGTATCTTCGTCCACCGTGCTCACCGAGATGGGCTCGGCGAGGGCCGCGGCCTCACGCCGTTTCGCCTCGACGTCGGCCTGGCGCGGAGCCCAGAAATAGAGTGCAACGCCCACCACCAGTCCGACCTCAGCGTGAATGACCAACGCCAGCGCAATCCATCGAACGATGGATCCTCGTTTCCCGCGCTTAGGTCGGTCGGTGCTGGCCATGGAAACCCTCGGCTCTTAGCACACTATTCTAGCCGTCTACCGCAATCTGCAACCAGGACCAGCGTCACCGGACAACAGGATTTTGAAATGGGACGCGAACGGAAAGCGCCAGCGCCCGGCCGGGCGGCGAGAACGGCGCGGCTCGCCGAACCGCGGCCACCGCTTCCTCGTCGAATTCGACAAATCCCGCGGATTTGACGACCTCGATGCGTCCAGCCACGCGCCCGTCCGCGGCCACGACGAAGGCCAGAATTGTTTCTCCCTGCTCAAGCATCAGGGCAAGGTGCTGCGGAAACCGCAAAAATCGGTCGATGCGCCGCCTGATATCGAGCTCGTGGTGGGCGCGCAGGCGTTCGACGGCGTCGTCGCCAACATTTCCGAGCGCGGCAACACCATGGTTTCCCGTTGGGGATGGCGAGCTTCCCTTGGATAGCCTTGCGACGGTGCCCGGACCCTCGCCGGATCCGCGCCCGAGATTTCCGTCCTTCGGCCCAGGCGCCGAAGGAGCCGAGAGATCCATCCTGCCCGGGTGCAGTTCGTCCGAAAGCAGCGGTGCCGAACGCAAATCGCGCGCCGGCCCTTCCCGTCCGACGTCAAAACGACGTTCGCCTTGCTCTGCATCGAGCGGCCCCGAACCGCGAACCGCGCTCGTTCCCGATGCCGCGGGCCTGGGCTTTTCATCGGACGCCAGGACCGCGCGCGCACTCTCGTCGGGCTCATCCGCGGGCAAAACCATCACGGGACGACTATCTGTATGCGACAGTTGGGTGCGCGCCAGATCGCCGACACCGACCGAAGGCTCGCGCCGTTCGGCTTGTCTTGAGCTGGCGGTTCTCGCCGTCCGCTCATGCTCGGGCTCATAGATCCGCGCACCGTTGGTCAGCCGTTCGTGCAGCGTCGAGCGATCCAAGCGAAAGGCTGGCGCCAGCGATTTCCCCGTGCCGATCCCCTGATCCGGCGCGGGCGCTCGGCCCCCGACGAGAATTCCGGCGTTGGCGCGATCACTCGACTCCAACGCGAAGAGGCCACTCGATTCATCGACGACGTTCGCAACGGACAACGATTCGGATGGCAGCGTTGAGGGTGGAACGAGATCGACCCAAACCGGTGGGGTGGCGTCGACTTCGGCAAGGCTGCCCGGCGGTGACGGCTCCGGGCTAGCCACGCGTGCTGCGCGCCAAAGCGGAAGAGCCGCGGCGACAACGAACAGGCCGTGCGCTCCAAGCGAAAATGCGATTGCACCCGCCAGTCCAGCGTTGCCTCGCGTCCTTGTCCTGTGCGCTGCGCCCTGGATCCGCACGACGTCCTTCCCTAGAGTACCACGCACCCATGGACCAGACCGGAGCCCGATGACTACGCCTCGCACGACCGCGCCCACCCGCGACAAGGTGGAACACGACCTGCTGCACGAAGTTGGCCGCGCCGTCGCGCACTTCGACCTGATTTCCGCCGGAGATCGCATCATGGTCGCACTTTCCGGCGGCAAGGACAGCTACGCCTTGTTGCTTTTGCTTGAAGCCCTGCGCCGCCGAGCGCCCGTCGCGTTCACGCTGGTTGGCGTGCACCTCGACCAGGTTCAGCCCGGCCACGATCCGGCGCCACTTGCCGGCTGGCTGACCGCGCACGGCTTCGAGCACCACATCGTGCGTGAAGACACCTACTCCATCGTGAAGGAAACTGTCCCCGACGGGCGGACGCCGTGCTCGATGTGCGCGCGTCTCCGCCGCGCCATTCTCTACCGTGCCGCGGACGAGCTCGGTTGTAACAAGATCGCCCTCGGCCATCACCGGGACGACGCACTCGAAACCCTGCTGCTAAACCTATTTTTCGCGGGAAAGATCGCATCCATGCCGGCGCGCCTGACCAGCGACGACGGTGCCCACGTCGTCATTCGCCCCCTGATCTACTGCGCGGAAAATGAGCTGGCGGACTTCGCGGCCAGCAGAAATGTTCCGCTGCTACCTTGCAACCTGTGCGGGTCGCTGCCCAACGCGCAACGCAAACAGATGAAGACGCTGCTCGACCGGCTCGAAACCGAACACCCGAACCTTCGCCAAACCATGTTGGCGGCGCTCGGGAACGTGACGCTAAGCCACCTACTGATCAGGTAGGCGCTGGCGTGGACCGCTACTTGTCGACGCCGTCGCGCGTGTCCACGGCCTGCTTCAACTTGTGGCACCTTTGCAAAAGGTCCATGTATTGCGTCTGGAAGATCTTCACGTAGCGACGTTCCTTGGCCTTGCGGGTGAGCGCCTCGCGCACTTCCACGAGCTGGGTGAGCAAATCGCCTGGGACAAGAAAGCGCGGAACCAGTACGTGCAGTCGGCTTTGATCGATCACTTTGACGTCGCCGGCCTGTTCCGCTGTCGGCGACCTAAACACCATGGCAACGACGCTCGGGACCGACGCCTTGATGCTCTTGACCACCATGCTACCCGACAAATCCGGCAAGGTTTCCTTGGCCACGAGAACCGTCGGCGGGATCTGCGTGGCGCTGTCGAGGGCCTCGCCTCCGCTCTGCACGTGGCGGAGGCGCCAACCCTTTTCCTCGGACAGATCTTTTTCGAGCGCGGTCGCCAGCGCGCTGTCGTCGTCGACCAAAAGTAAATTGATGGCGCCGAGCCCGCTCGCCGTGGACGAAACGCCACCCTCGCGCGCGAGCAGCTTGTCGTTGGAATCCGTCGCTTGCCGGGAAAGCGCCATCATCTTGCGCAGCAATTCTTCGTTGAGATCGACCAGATCAGTGAGGAGTTGTTCCCGGCCCATGGCCGACTTGATGTCGCTCGCCGCCTTGACCACCCGGTCGCGCAGGTGGCGCACGTGCTCGCGCGACTTGGGAATCACGTCGGTGGCGCCAGCGCGAAAAACCGGCGCAATGGCATCGAAGCCAATGCGTCGGCTCATCACGATGACCGCGGTGAGCGGCGAGCGCTCTTTGACGAACTTGATGAGATCGATGGCCGCGTCCTCGGTCGGTGTGTCGAGATCGGTGAGCACGACAGGAAAGAACCGATTGGCGACTTGGTCCTTGGCGCGTTCCATGTCCGCCAGTGCCGTCACCGCCAGCCCGGCCTCGCGCAGCAGGCGCTCCGCGCCCTTGCGAACGCTCTCATCGCCGTCGAGGACGAGGATCTCCGGTCCTGACTCGGGCTGGCTGTCTGGTGAGCTCACAACCTATGAACGTATGGGAGACCAGACAAAAGGTCAAAAGACGCGTTAGCAGCGCTCGTGGTACCCTGGAGTCCCGGGCGACCGGTCATCATGGTCAACGTTCTCGACAAAGTGCTTGGGGCAGCTCGCCAGCTCGGCGCCTCGGACGTTCATCTCAAGGTCGGCTTGCCGCCCATATTCCGGGTCAAGGGCGACCTGCGCACCGTCGCCAATGTGCCGCCACTCACCAAGGAAGCCATCGAGGAATTCGGCTTCAGCATGATGAATGCGCGGCAGCGAGACATCTTCGACAAGAACTGGGACGTGGATCTCGCGTACTCGACCCAAGAAGGGTACCGCTACCGCGTCAACGTGCTTCAGCAGCGCGGCTTCATGGGCGTCGTCATGCGCCTCATCCCGCCCAACGTGCCGCCCTTCGATCGCCTGAATCTGCCGCCCAAGGTGCTCAGCCTGGCGGACGAAGAGCGCGGGCTGGTCCTCGTTACCGGCATCACCGGCTCGGGCAAGTCGACCACCCTGGCCGCCATGGTGGACTACATCAACTCGAACCGAGCGGTCCACATCGTCACCATCGAAGACCCCATCGAGTACGCATTCAAGGATCGGCGCAGCGTCATCAACCAGCGCGAGATCGGCTTCGACACCACGTCGTTCGCGCGTGCCCTGCGCGCTTCGTTGCGCCAGGATCCGGATGTCATTCTCGTCGGCGAAATGCGCGATCTCGAAACCACCGAAATCGCCCTCACCGCGGCGGAAACTGGCCACCTCGTGCTCTCGACCTTGCACACCGTCGACGCCGTCGAAACCGTCAACCGCATCGTCGCGCTCTACCCGCCCCACCAGCAGGGACAGGCGCGCTTGCAGCTTTGCGCGGTCCTCAAGGGCGTGGTCTCGCAGCGCCTGGTGACTCGCGCCGACAACCAGGGCATGGTTCCGGCGGTGGAAATTCTCATCAACACCGCGCGCGTCAAGGAATTGATCGCCGACGGCAAGCGCACGCGCGAGATCCACGAGGCCATCGCCACCGGGCGCGATCCCTACGGCATGATCAGCTTCGACCAATCGCTCACCGAGCTCGTCAGGAATCGCTTCGTCACCTACGACGAAGCCCTGGCCAACGCAACCAATGCCGATGATTTCGCGCTCTACTTTCGCGGCGTCAGCAAGGGCGGCAGCGCGGGAGCGGATTTCAATCCAGGCGCTGGGGGAAGGTCGGGCTACACGCCACCCCCGTCCACCGCAACGCCCGGATCCACCGGCGACTTCCAGATCGAACGCTTCAAGGACAAGTAGCGCTATTTCTTCGGCGACAGGCGGGCCGTGGCCTCGGCCAGCTTGGCTAGCACCTCGTCGCGACGAGCCTCCGGCACGGAAACCCGCGTGGGCATCCCGCCGCCCATGCCAAACATCTTGACGAAATCCAGACCCGATTCGAAATCCGCGGCGATGGACAGCGATCCAGCATCGCGCACGACGGCTACCGCCGCGCGCCGCTGGCCGAGCAACAGGAGCTCGGTTTTGTCATAGGGAAGATTGGATTTGGCCTCGACGTAGGCCACGTTTCCGTCCACGCGGTAGCGTTCGGAAATCCGTTGCGATTGTTCGAGCAACGCATCCACCAGCCGCGCCGCCGCATCGATTTCCTGAAAGTGGTGTGGAGCATGGGTATGCGCCAGCAAATATTGCATGATCCGTAGCTTGAGGTTTTCGTCGCGAAAACGGGCGCGAAGCGCGCGATCGATGCGCACGGCGATGGGACCGGGCGTTCCGCGGCGCGTGTCGATGGCACGTGCATCCTCGTCCGCGCCTTGGTAGGGCTCGATGCCGTCGAGAAGCCATTTTGCCCCGGAGTAGAGGCCATCGAGGTCGACGTGCATGGCGATGGTGTCGACTGGTCCCGTACGAGCAACGATATCCGGGGTGATCATTTCCGGACATCCGCCATGCTCGGCTTTGGTGGCGAGCACGAACCGACTATCGCTGGCGTAGTCGGCGTGGCGTTCGTGATCGTGGTGATCGACCCAAGCGGCCAGACGCGATCCCAGGCCGTCGATGAAGGGCCGGGTGACGGTTTCGAAGGACGAGCTCCCGGCCTCCGACGCGAAGGCGATGTCGAGCACGACAACGCGTCCCGCAAGCTTTTCCGGCTTGGTCAGCGCCCGCGGTGTCAGAAATGCGAAGCGGGTTGCCGCTAGCTTGTCGGGGTTGTTCATCGACTGCGGGAAGAATAGCCGGGCCGAGCGCCGTGGGCCAGCACCGTGGGATCTCGGTGACAGACAAATTGAGGCATGCGCGTGCACCAACACCGTGCCGATCCGCGTGTCTGGCGGAATCGCCAACATTTGCCTAGCTTGACACGTTGGGGCCTGCCTATAAGATACCCAGCTCGTAGCAAAGATCCTGACGACGACAGCTGCTTTCACCAAACCCGCAACGGGATGGCAAAGGCGAGCCCTACCGGCTCGCGGAGGATGAGATGCAAGGATTCGCAAAGTTCCTGGAAGATGGCGGTACCCTCATGTACTTCAACTTATGCACCTCGATCATCGTATTTTCGATGATCGTAGACCGCTTGATCTTCTTCCTCGTGAAAAGCAGCATCAATGCGCGAGCCTTCCTCGACCAGATCCGCAAGCTCGTGCTGGCGAACAATGTGGATCGCGCGATAAAGCTGTGCTCGGCCACGACCGCACCCGTGGCGCAGGTGGCGAAGGCAGGCCTGCAGCGGATCCATCGCGGCGAGATCGCGGTCGCCCAAGCCATTGAAGAGTCCTTGGTCGACGTGACGCCGATGATCAAGAAACGCATCCAGATTCTGTGGTCGCTGGCCAACATCGCCACCCTCATCGGCCTCCTCGGAACGGTGGTCGGGCTCATCCGAGCGTTCGGAGCGGTCGCGGCTGCCAAGCCGGAAGAGCGCAGCAACTTGCTCGCCAAGGGCATTTCAGAGGCGCTCAACAACACAGCCATGGGTCTCGGCATCGCAGTAACGTGCATCATTGCCCACGCGGTGCTCGGGTCCATGTCCAAGCGTCAAGCTTCCGATCTCGAGGCGTTCTCGCTCAAGCTGGAGAATCTCTTGGCCGAATCAGCTCACTCCGGCGGAACGGCTCAGCAGAAGTAGTCTCCAGCGGAGCCAGACGAGCTTCTCACTCGGATAAACAGCGATGACGAAACGCCAGGTACGGTCTCGCATGCGGCACATGCGGACGCAGTTCGAGGAGGCCGAGGAAGATACCGGCGAAATCAACCTCGTTCCCTACATGGACATCGTCACCAACATCATCATCTTTCTCCTCGCCTCGGTCATCAACCAGGTTCCCCTGGGCACGGTCAACGTCTCTTCGCCCACCTTCGGTGGCGGCGCCGGCGGCGACAGCGCGCAGGAAAAACCGGCACTCAACCTCACCGTCACGGTCGGGACGTCGGGCTTCACGCTGGCCGGTTCGGGAGGCGTCATGCCGCCCATCCCCAAGCTGCCCACAGGCGACTATGACTACGTGGCCCTCACGGCGAAGCTCGCCGAAATCAAGAAGGCGTTTTCCGACGAGACCAAAGCCACCTTCAACGCGGACGCCGCCACGCCCTATGACATCGTCGTGAAAACGCTGGACGCCATGCGCTACTACAAAGACGACAAAGACCAGCGAGAAAAAGAGCTCTTCCCGGACGTAGTCTTCGCGGCGGGCATACTCTGATGGCGACGGACCAAGTACGAAAGTTCACGCCCGAGCAGGCCGCGCGTCTGGCGGGGAAGAAGGCGATTCGCAGCTACGCGCGCAAGCTCGCCGAGCCCGAGGATATCCACGACCTGAACATCACCCCGATGATGGACATGATGACCATCATTCTGGTCTTCCTGCTCAAGAGCTTCACGTCCTCTGCTGCCTTGGTCAACCTCGACCAGAACCTGATGTTGCCTCCTTCGCAGACGCAGCTCGCGCCCAAGCAGGCGGTGCCGGTCACGATCACCAAACGCGTGGTCCTGGTCGAGGGTGAGGCTGTGGCGGCCATCACCAACGGGCGCATCGACCCGCAGCTCAAGCGGGACGGCGACAACGGCTACTACATCACGCCGCTGGTCGAGATGTTGTCCAAGGTCGCCCGGCGCGAGAAGAAGGTGGCGGAAGTGACCGGACAGAAATTCGACGGCGAATTGACCATCATCGCCGACAAGAACACCCCCTACCGCTTGCTGACCGAGATTCTCTATTCCTGCGGTCAAGCCGAATACGCGAACTATCGCCTGCTCGTCCTCAAGAGCCGCGAATAGCTCCGGTTGGTTCTGCGTCGGAAACGGTATTCCGGAAGGACACAGCCCGCTGGCTTGAATACCACCAAGTATTCGGCGCGGCTCGGAGGCAGCCTCGGCCCGGCTGCGCCCCTCACGTTCGGTTCGTCTGTACGCAACAAGCTTCGGGGGGCAATTCGAGGCAGGCCTAGCCAGGGCGGGTTCGACATCCGCGCCCCGGCAGGCGATCCGATCCTCGCCTAGTTGACGACCACCAACTCGACGCGACGGTTCTTGAGCTTGCCCTTGCCCAGGTTGGGAACCAGGGGCTTCTTCGCTGCCATGCCGACCGGAACCACGCGCTCGGGCGCGATGCCTTGATCCACAAGATACTTGGCAACGGCCTTTGCCTGCTCGTCGGTAAGAGCCTGGGCCTGGGCTGCCGGCAAGCTGCTGTCCCAGTGAGCCTCGACGCGCACTTGTTTGATTTCCGAACGGTTCACCAAGATATCGACCACTTCGTCCAGCAGATGCGGCATTCCCACGGCCAGCTCAACGCCGGACTTCTTGCCCGCCGGCTTGAACGCGATGGCCTGCCGGAACTTGAACTTCCCATCCTGGAAGGTAACCCCAGCCACTGCCGGGCGGCTGCGTAGGGTGATGCTCACCGAATTTTCGCGCCCCTCGGCCACGGACAGTTGTACTTCCTTCGACAGATACTGGTCGGCATCGACCCGCACGGCGTACAGACCTGACGCCACCGGAACGGCGAAGTTTCCCGACTCGTCGGACTTGGCCTCAGCGATTTGTGGACCCGCCATCTTGATCGAGGCGACCACGCCCTTGCCCGAGTCGTCAGTGATCCTGCCAACGGCTTTGGCGGCTGGCGCACGAGGCGTAAGCGTCACCACCAGATTGGCGGTCTGACCGGCGATGACCTCGGTCTTGACCGAAGCGGTCTCGAAGCCAGTCGCGACGACCAACAGCTCAACCGGCCCAGGCGCCAAAGGAACGCTCTGGAAGGTTCCATCGGTGTCGGTCAGCACACGTGAATGCTCCCGGCCGCTCACCCCAACCACGGCGCTTTCGATAGGCACTCCCGCCGCGCTGATCACTCGGCCGGCCACCAAGCCCTCCCGCATCGGGCCTTCCTTCGCCACGACCTTCTCGACTGGGACGTTGCGCGTGATGACACGCGGAACCAGATCGAGCTGATAGCCGACACCGAAGAGCAGGTTCCACGGTGCGAGCGCCGGTCCGTAAACGTAGCCGACGGATTTCAGCGCAACATCTAAACCGACCGTCATAGTGAGGCCGTGAAGAACCTGCGCCTGCAGGCCCACGGTGAGCCAGTGCTGGTCCCGGTTGTTTTTGCTGTTGGCAGGCTGAGAATCGGCAACCACTTGGTCCGCGGAGCCGGTGAGATACTCGAAGTGGTACTCCAGTATCGGCCGCAACGAGAAGCCGTCGGCCAATTCCTCGAACGGCGCATCTGCGCCCAGGGCAAGTCGGAAGCGATCTTCGGAAATGCCGTAGCCAAAGCGAGAAACGTAGCGGGAAACGGCGGACGTGTTGGCGGCGTTGTAGTCAACCACATTGCCCGAATTGTCGATGTAGTAGCCGATATTGAGGTGAAAGCGCAGCGGCACGTTTTGCGTTGCTGGCTTGAGATCGTACGTGCCGATGGCGTTGAGCCACACCGAGGTTGAGCTCGGAGAGAAGGACAGGCCGGTAATCGAGGACAGCATGCGCAGGCCAAGCTCGCCACCGGCGGAAAAACCGGGCGCAACCGGGTAGGCCAGCTTGGTACCCAGAATCAGGTCACCGAAGGTCTTGATGAGCTCCGGGTCGGTGCGATTGGGCTCGGGCGTGCACACCTCGCCCGCGCCCGTCGTAGGATCGGGCCCGCACAAACGTCGATTCCGGTTTGCCGATCCCAGAACCGCGCCAAAGATTTCCCAATGTTGAATCGGCGTGATGCCGAAGGTCAGTGCCCCTTGCAGGCGAGTGTCTTTATCGCTCGTGGAAACGACCTGATTCTGGGCCGTCGTCTCTTGTCCCTGAACCAATACATTGCTCGCGCTGAAGAACTCGCCGTGCAGGCCGAGGCGGAGCTGCCCGACATTGCCCGTGTCCGCCGAGCTCATGTGCAGCAGCCCGACGGCACCCCCGAGGCTAAGCTGGGGAATGAATCCGCGTTGCAGGTCATCGTTCTCCGATGCCGCGACCGCCGGTGGCGTCTCAACCGTCTCGGTCGGCGCCGGCTCGACGTTGCCGAAGCTTGCTGGTGGCGCTGCAAAGGGCATCGCCGAAGGCGCAGGTCCGGGCATCGCCGCGGGTGCAGGTGCGGGCATCGCCGAAGGCGCAGGTCCGGGCATCGCCGAAGGCGCAGGTGCGGGCATCGCCGAAGGCGCGAACGCAGGGGGCGGCCAAGGCGTGGCGGGCGGAGCAGCCGGGGGCGGGCTGTACTGCGCGACCGCAGCCATCGGAATGAGGAGAACTGCGACGAAGGAGGCAAGAGTGGTCGGGTTGGTTCGCATTCGTGGCTCCGGTTGGCGAGTCGAGGCCGTATGGTAGACGTGCTTTGCGTTCGACGCAATCGGCACTTCATTGGCCCACGTCGTCAGTTAGTTACCCTCATCACATATTTTTGCTCACGGGAACAGTTGAATTCTTGTTCCGGGCGTGGGAGTAAGTCCCGGCAGCATGTCGTCGCCACTTGACCAGTTGACTGATGAGATTCGTGAAGTCGCTCTCCTCGTTCACTCGGCCCAGGAGCGGGCAGAGGACCGAGAGATAGTAAAAAGCGCCCACCTAGCCGTCGAACGCCTGTCGAAGCGCTACAAAGACCTCTCCACCAGCGGCCCCGAGGCCGAGCGGGACAAGGTCGAGCGCAAGCTCGGACGCCGGGTGACCGATCTGCGGCGACTGGCGTCGATGCTTCCACGCATCGGCTCGATTGCCAGCGAACACACGGGCGATCAGGCGAGTGCCGGCCCGTCGCAAGTGCAGGAGCGCCGTATTACCGGCGTTTCGTGGCGAAGTGAGGCACCCCTCGGCGCCGCCCTTCGCCCTGCCCTGCGCGTGGGTGGCGAAATCGACGGTTGGTGTGGCCCGTGCGATAGCCTCACCACCCACCATATTATCGCTATGGTGGGCGACACACCGAAGCAGGTGGTCTGCCAGGCCTGCGGAGGCCGCCACGGGTATCGAACGACGCCTGCGCGTAGAGTTGCGAACGAAAGCGAAAACACGCCCTCAGCGACGCCCAAGGAGACCGACGCCTCGCGCCGGGCGGAGCAAAAGGCCACGGAATTGCGCGCCCTTGGCCAAGAGCTTGCCGAAGCCACCACCGTTCGGGCATTCAGTGCCCGCGAGCGATTCAAAGTGGGAGAGGTCATCTCCCATCCCGAATACGGCCGCGGCAAGGTCGAAACCGTTCTCCGCTCCAGCCTGCTCGTGCGTTTCCCCAACGGCGGGCTCAAGTCGCTGATGTTGTCCTAACCATTCCTTGCTAGGCGACCAAGCTTGGGGAAGGATCGGCCGGCAAGGATCCGCATGGCTTCACCGGACGAAACGCACAGCCCCGCGCCCGGCGCTCCCTCCCGGCTGCGCACGTCGATCCTGGTCGTCGACGACGACGCCGACATGCGCGAGTGGGTCAAGGAGGATCTCGAACGTGAGGGCTTCGTGGTCGAAACCGCGGCGGGCGGACGGGCGGGCGTCGCGCGCGTGAAGGCGGGCGGCATCGATCTGGTGGTTTCAGATGTGAAGATGCCCGACCTCGACGGCCTGGATCTGCTGCGCGAAGTGCGCGAGGTCGAGCCGTCGCCCTTCGTCATCATCGTCACGGGCTTCGGATCGATCGACACAGCCATTCGAGCGGTGAAGCTCGGTGCTTGCGACTACATTACCAAGCCCTTCAAGATCGACCAGCTTCTCCTCAGCATCGACAAGGCGCTCGCGGAACGGGCCCTGCGTTCCGAGGTGCACCGCCTGCGCGAAGAAGTCAGCCGGCGCGATCGTCTCGACAACCTCATCGGACGCTCGGCGGCCATGCAGGAAATTTTCGCGCTCATCCGCCGCGTGTCGGCGTCCCACGCCAACGTGCTGGTGACCGGCGAATCGGGCACCGGCAAAGAGCTGGTGGCGCGCGCCCTGCACGCCCACGGTTCGCGCCAAAGCCGCCCCTTCGTCGCCTTGAACTGCGCGGCCATCCCGGAGAATCTTCTCGAAAGCGAGCTCTTCGGCTATGCGCGCGGCGCGCACTCGACGGCGCGCACCGATCGCCAGGGATTGTTCGTCGAAGCCAATGGTGGAACCTTGTTTCTCGACGAGATCGCCGAGCTTCCCCTGCCCTTGCAACCCAAGCTTCTGCGCGTTCTGCAAGATGGCGAAGTGCGACCGCTCGGCATGAATCGGGCCGAACGCGTCGACGTACGCATCATCGCCGCCACCAACCGCGATCTCGAACGCCAACTCCGCGAAGGCCGCTTCCGCGAGGATCTCTATTACCGCCTCAACGTGATTCAGATCCACCTGCCGCCCTTGCGCGGTCGCCAAGAAGATATCCTGGCGCTGGCCGATCACTTTCTCGCTCGCTCGGCCCAGAGGTCGACCAAGCCCGTTGGCGGCTGGAAGGAAAGCGCCAAGAAGATCCTGCTTGGCTACCAGTGGCCGGGAAACGTGCGTGAATTGGAAAACATCGTCGAGCGCGCCGTGGCCCTTACTGAGGGCGACCTCATCGGTCCCGACGACCTGCCGCGCACGATGCAGGAGCGCAAGAGCCAGGATCGCATTGCGACGGCCATCGCCCAGGGCTTCACACTCGACCAACTGGAGCGCGAATACATCGAGCGCGTGCTTGAGGCTGAAGGCGGCAACAAGACGCGTGCGGCGCAGCGCCTGGGGCTCGACCGGAAGACGCTTTACCGGAAGCTGGAGGAATACGCCGCCTCGCCCAAAGGCGAAGACGGTGGCACGCGAGGAACGGATCCAGACGATGCGGATTCGTAAGCCGCAGAAGGACTGCGTTTCGCGAGTCGACTGGCGCGCGCCGTTGTCGTAAAAGACGATCATGCGCACCACCGGATTGTGCATGCTGCTTCTGCTCGGATGTGCGCCGAGCTATGCCAACGCACAGAAGCCGCAAAACCCGATGCCGCCGGCGAGCGAAGGCACAACCGTCGATGCTGGCGGCGATCCGGGAGGCGACGCCGACTTTCGCTCAGCCGCCAGTCACGCGTTCGCCGCCGACACGCGGACCGCACGAAGCGCGATCGAATCCTTTCTCGCGCACCACCCCAACCACCGCGAGCGCCCGGCCGCCATCGCGCTGCTGGCGCGGGAGCTGCTGGCGCTCGGAGATGCAGCCTCGGCCAAAGCCCTGCTCGATCGGGATGGCTCGCGGCCGGCCACTCCGGACCAAGCTTTCTTGGCCGGACTTTGTGACAGCCGCCTAGGTAACCATGCACGCGCCATCGAACTACTACGAGGGTTTGCCCTCACCGGTCCACCCACCATCGGTGGCCAGCCAGACCCCGAAGCGAATTTCTTCCTGCGCGTGGCCTTGGCCGAATCGCTCGCGGCGACCGGCGATCCGGCAGGCGCCATCGATCAGCTCGACGTGTACCGGCAGCAGCCAGCGATTGCCGACCACGAACGGTTCTTTGCCGGACGGCGAAGCGAGGACATCGCCGGCCAGATGACCGAGCCAGCGGCTTTGCAAGCGCTGTCGGTTCATCGCAGCAGCCTTGCGCGCGCCCTGCTCGGCGCCAAGGCCGTCGCGGCGTTACGCGCCCGCGGCGACGAAGCAAACGCGGCCAAGCTGGAACAGGACACGCTCGCCGTTCGGCGACAGCTCGGGCTGGAGACGGTGCTGCCCTGGGCGGGACCTGGCGATCCCTTTCGCTTCGGGCTCGTGGTTCCGCTATCGGGGCCGCAAGCTCGCCTGGGCGAGGTGGTCCTGCGCGGCGCGATGCTCGCTATCACGGCCGACACGCATACGACCGAACGGGCGCCGTACCAGCTGGTGCTGCGCGATTCCGCGGCGCCCGCGAATCGCTCGGCCCACGGCGGCGGTCCCAGTGCCGGTGTGCTTTCCCTGACCCGAGAAGAATCCGCCATCGGCGCCGTCAGCTCCGCGGACGCGCGCAGCGTGGACCTGGCCACGCGCGACGGGATGGGCCTGCTGCTCCTCGATGAACGCGCGCCGGGCGCTCGGACGACCGCGTTTCAGCTCATTCATTCCGCCGAAGCGCGCGCGGTGGCCCTGGCCCGCAAGGCACTGGCGCTTGGCGCGCGCCGCTTTGCCATCCTCGGCCCGGACACTCCGTCGGGAAAACGCTTGACCGCCGCCTTCAAGAACGCCGTGGAGAGCGGCGGAGGGACCGTCACTGGCCAAATCACCTACGCGGCCGCGGCCACCAGCTTCTCCGCGGACGTGGCCAATCTGCGCAAACTGACCTTCGAGGCGCTCTTCATTCCTGACGAGGCCAATCGCCTTGAACTGGTC
>Ga0182027_10007847_pt1 | contig 15639 bp, 15 predicted proteins | sample 712E1DmetaG_FD_121300 | JGI IMG/M metagenome (GOLD analysis project Ga0182027, IMG submission 121300) | Permafrost microbial communities from Stordalen Mire, Sweden - 712E1D metaG (Illumina Assembly) | ecosystem: Environmental > Terrestrial > Soil > Wetlands > Permafrost | place: Sweden...
CCATCGTTCGCTGAGGCTCACTTCGCAGCAAGCTGCGGGGTATTTTTTAAGCCCCCAAATGGGACGACGAGCGTTAAAATCGTAGCAAGCTACGGGGTATAAGACCCATTTGGAGCAATTAAATGCATTATGACTTCTGTATCAGTCCCAATCTCGAGTTCATAATCTTGTGCACATAACTCTGATTCTAACTCTGAATAATTAGGTTGATTTCCATTAAAACAAAAACAAAATCTTTTAGATCTTTTACCATGTCTTCGATAAAAAGGTTGCAACCCGTCTGAATCATCTTCTCCAGAAGTAGTATACCTTACATGACCTATTCCAGCTATTCCTCTATAAGTATTCAAAACCCACCCTCGTTTTTGAGAATCATCTCCTCCAAAAAAGGTATTGACATCAGCAGGTTTTTTCCTATGCAGGAAAGGTTTAAAATATTCTCTTTCTTTCATTCTATGAATTGCAATTCCTGTTCCAGATTGACCTCTTCTTTGTATATCTGATAATATTAAATCAAGGGTCAATGGAACTATAGTAGAATTTTCACTATCTTCTTTTAAAAAAACAGCTCCTACACCGCATTCTTCATGAACCTCATCACCCATAATAAACACCCATATCTAAAAAATCATTTTAACTATTTAAATAATCTCAATATACAAAATATATTCTAAAATAAAGCAAAGATTTTTAAGCAAAAAGTATTAGATTACAAGGCGAATAATATTAAGTTAATGCCTTCAGCATGACTTAGTCCCTTGGATTATTGCAATTTAAATCAAGAATGAATCTTTCTTAAAATTGTTATTAGTTGAATTTACTTCAAACAAAAACAGCTATCTTAAACTAATTTATACTTGGGTATAAATTATTTCTCAAAAACCCTTAATTCCCAAGCATACCTTTCAAATTTCTTACCAATCTTGGATTTTCCTTTTGAGAGTAATCTCTTAACAGAATCATAATCTCTTAAACTTAGATGAACTTCGATCGCTAAATGAAATATCTCAATATTTTCATAGTATTCGGCAATTATTTTCTTGTCATTATCTCGATTTGAATTAAGAAGATCTTTGAATGACATTGATTCAATTATTGAAAAGACTTTGTTTTCGAAGGCAGGAGAGATGATTTGGGAGGGCATAATTAAGGATAATAAATAATTTCAGGTTTTGCTTGAGGTAAACATACTTGTAATGATTCACCTAGAACAAATCTGCCTATGTCTTCTACTACATAAGATATGGCCCTATTATGATGTATCTCTCTAGGATTATTTTTAGAATAATCATGTAGAACTATTGCTTCATTATAATCTCTTAATTGTCTAAATTCATGCGCTAAGATATCGGGCTTTCCTAAGAATTTTGCACATCCATGACTCGTAATATTTTTTGAACCAAGAGATTTAGATAACTGAAGGAATGTATGTCCTTTTTTATGAACCAATCCCTCTGCTTTAATCAAGCCACCTAATAAGATTAAAGTCTCTCTTTCATATTTTCCAGAACTCAATAAATGATTTGCAATAACTTGCTGAGTCTTATTTAATAAAATACCATAATTGTCATATATTCCCAATTCTTCCTGAAGTCTTTCATCTGGACAATCTTTCAATGCTTGTAGATATTCTTCGAGATTCATTTTATACTATTCTGATGAACTTGTTTTTTTAATAAAGAATAATAAAATCTCATCACTGGAACATCAACAGGTTCGTGTCCTTCTGGGTAGTCCTTGTATTTGGAGAATCCATGATTTTCCATAATAGTTGAATAAGCTCCTGGCGAAAATAAGAAATATGTGAGCACCAAATCTGTAAACCTTTTTCCATCCAAATCTCTTCCTAAAGTATGTTTAATTTCTGGATCAAGATAATCAGGATAATTTAGTTTTTTCCTTTTTACGGGTTTAACCTGATGTAAAAGATGACTTAAAGGGAACTCTAGGTCTTTTAATTTGGTTTCTAATTCATTAGAGGGAAAATCAGTTAATGATTTTTCAATTTCTTCCCTATAATCTGCATGAACGTCATATACTCTGAAATCAACTCCAGAACCTGTTTTGTAAATATGTGGTTGTAAGACATAAACTAATCCGTTATGTCTTATTTGATTTGTATTAGCAGTTCTAATTGCCTGTTCCACTTCTTCTGGGACTAAGAATTTTTCACCATCGTAACCTATATTTTTCTTATATTCCCTTTGCATATTCCGTGATACTTTAAAATCAAATCTAATTCCTTTTACAATTTCTGGAAGTGGAATCTCTTCTATTCTGTCAATTCTAACATTATATTGTTGTTTCATTTTATTTCTAAATATCACCAGAACTCTTCCCGCAAGGATAGATATTAATTAAAAAGAATATATATAAACATATGTGGTATACTAATATACCATAAATTTAAATATCTAAGATCTCTAGTCAGAATATGGAAATTGAACAATTAAGAACACTTGGACTTACAAAAGGAGAAGTAAAGGTTTATTCTGCAATCCTTAATTTAGGAATTTCTAGTATAAATAATATTCATGAAAAGACAGGGCTAGAAAGAAGAGCAATCTATGATATTATTAATAAATTAATTGAGAAAGGGATTATCTCTTATAATGTTGAAAAAGGAAAAAGAACTTATCAATGTGCCTCCCCAAATAAACTTAAAGAAGAATTATCATTAAAGAGAAAAGAGCTGGATAATTTTGAGAAAGTTCTTCCAACAATAGAAGAGATTTACAAATCTTCAAAACCCAAAATAAATACTGAAAACTTCAGAGGAAAAGAAGGAATAAAATCAGTATGGAATGACATGCTGGATTATCCTGAATTAAGGTGGATTGGCTCTGGAAATTATGTTCCAAAAAAACTTCCTGAATTTTTTGAAAATTGGAATAAAAGAAGAAGAGATAAAAAAATAGATTCTTATCATCTTTTTAGAAATGAAATAAGAAAAGAATTAATCAAAAATGCAGGTTTTGCAAAGTTTTTACCTGAAGAGTTTAGTGTTAATCCAGCAGTAATTTGTGTTTATGGAAATAAAGTGGTTAATTTTTTATTTGGAGAAGAACTCTTTGCATTTGTTATTGAAAGTAAAGAACTTTCAGAGAATTATAAAAAGTATCATAAGTATCTTTGGGATAAAATAGCAAAGAACTAATTTTCCACTCCCTGCTTCACAAGCAAAACCCCTCTTAGCAATCCCTTGCTTTATCTCCAAAAAATAATAATTCATCAAAACCATTTCCCCAATGCTTCCTGTTTTTCTGTATCTTTTCCAAAAATACTCTCAATGTATTTCTTGGTAAGTTCAAGGTCTTGTATAATATATGCTGGAACATTGTAGTTTCTTGTGAGTTCTAGAGCAGGCTCTAAATATTTTACAATGCTTCCATAAGAAATTGTAAAAATTAGTTTTGGGTTTCCACACTTAGTGCATTTCCCATTTAATGGAGGCCTCCGATAAATCTCATTGCATTTTCCGCATCTGAATGTTTGCTGGGAAAATTTTCTCAAGTTTCCTTTCAAATCCCTCATGAAATGCCGATCAATTATTAGTCTTGCAACATCACCCTGATCGACACTCCGGAGTTTAACGCATAAATCCATCTGGGCCTTGACTTTATCCTGCATTGTAGGTAACGTCTTATATGAAGAGCATGTAGCACCCATGTTAAAGTTAATAGAGTCATGTGTAAATCCTGTATTGACATACGGGTCTTCTCCTCTCCCAATTCTCTGTTTGACCATTTCAATTTTTATCTCGCTTGAATGAACTTTCAAACATGCTTTTTCATATAACTCCAAGGGATAATTATTCACAAGTTCAAAATCCAGTATCTGGTCATCAACCTCTCTTGCATTAACTCTTCCGTTTAATACAAGAGGTGCATCTTGTGTACCTCCTCTATGAGAGGGTAAAAATGAACGGGAAAAATTAATTAAAACATCTGAAAGAAGCATGATAGCTGCTTCATCGCCATCACAATTTTTAGTCATAATAGAATTAACAAAAACCAAATGATTATCGCTGTCCACATTTAGGCAGTAACTTTCCCTTTCTTCTAATTTTTTGATTGAAATAATAGGATCATAAACAAAATCTTTATCATAATAAATCTTCATACCATAAGGTTTAATCCTCTTATAATTATTAAGAATCAATTTTTTTCTTTTGGATAAAAATCCTATTTGATAAAAATTATCAACAAAATCCGATCCTATAATAAGTTTAGTGATATTAAACTTAGGGACCTCTCTATTTTTTCTTATATAAAAATTCCTAACAACCGGTCCTGGTTCTTTTTCATATTCATATCTTTTTACAAAAATTCCAAATCTTGCAAGGCAAAACTCCAAATCATATAATAATCCCTCACTTACACTATCACAAGATACCTTTTTTCTTTCTTTTTCAGCAGAACCATCTCCTTCAAAATAACCCCTTAAAATACAGGCCAGTTTGTTTAATTCTAAATCTAAAAAAATAGAAGGGATTCTTTTTTCTCTAGCAACACTTCCGGCTCCCAAAATTTTTGTAAAAAAAAGATATAAAACTTTAGAAGAAAAAACTACCCTGTCTTCTTTATTCTCAGTATGTCTTAAAACAAATTGTTTAAACATAACTCTCTTGATAAAATCTCTTATTTCCTTTTCAGAACTAGAAATATAAATCTGATTTAACCCTTTCTTTCCGCCAATACTTCTGGAATAACCTTCAGCAATATATAGTCCTATTATCTCAAGTAATTCATCTGTAAGTTTAATGATGATTGGTAATTTCACATTATCTCTTTTTGCAGCAATTTTTCCTTTTTTACATATCTCATTTTTGGTTTTTTCATCAAAACCCAAAACCAAATCAATAGGATAGCTGTCTCTTATATTGAAATTCTGAAATTGTTTAGAACTGATGCCTAAATCTTTTTGAATTTTTATTCTCTTGCCAATATTAACCTTATTAATAATATCTTTAATTCCTCTAATCATCAAATTTTCATCTTTCAGATATTCAAGTAGATTTATTTCTTCTAGTTTCTTGGATTTGATGTTTATTTTAATCGGGAGAGGTAATTTATCGCCTAATTTCAAGTCAGACCCTCTTTTGATTTTTTTATTAATAAAAAATTTATGATTCTCAGTTACTTTAATTTGTTTGCCTAGAGAGGTTTTTATTTCCAAGATAGGAATCTTGCTATGTTTTGTGAAATTATTTATTTTTACTTCTTTAACTTTTTTATCAAAGCCAATGGTTTCAAATCCCTCAACTTTTTTCTCTTTAGTGCCATAATTATCAACAGCCTTATCAAGATTTAAACCCTCAACAAGCTCTCCTATCTTAACAATTTTCCAATTTCCATTATTTTTTATAGGTATATAAGTTTCATAATCAAAGCAGTCTCTTCGCATAGCAGCATGCATGTATGGTGAAGCCAAAAGTCCCTGGACTTTTGAAAAACCAATTATACGGCATATTACTCCTGCGCAATTATGAGGCGCCATGCATACTCCAAGTTGCCCGACCAAGTCTTCTCTTTTTTTTATATTATGAAAAGCGCTAAGACCATAAAATTTTTCTAAAAGTTCGTCAATGAATTTAGCAACATTCATAAAAACATCATCTGCCTTTTCATCACCACAAAGAGTATTGCATGGAAGAAGGATATCATGAGGTTTTAATTCTAAAATTTGACTCTCATCTTTTAACTCTTGGCCTTTATAATCCTTAACATATCCGAGTTCCTTTAATTTTTCAATGCTTACTTCAATCTCTTTGGGTTTAAAATGTGATATTGGCAGTTCAGTCATATCATATCTTATTGTTCCATCTTTGTTTACAGATAATCCATATTTTGATCTGAGTATTCCTTTAACCAGGTTTTCCATATTATGATTTTCAGAACTAGTTCCCCTAACACCTTTTATTAAAACAGGTAAATCTGTCCTAAAATAACCTAATTTCTCTTTTGCTTTTTCCAGATAATACTTTAAATCAATTCTTCCTGCTTTAAACCTGTCCCCCATCCCTTCATGAACAACACATTTTTTATTGGGTATTTCATGTTCACATCTCCTGCACCAGTATTTTTTCTCAGTTTCACCACCGCAATTTTCACAGACATTGTATATTGTCTCTTTATTGCATTTTAAACAAAAATTAAATGGAAAATCTCCATTAACATACCCTAATTCTTCAGCCGCATTAACACTCCTTAATCTTCCACCCTCATCACCAACTGGAAACAATACATTTGGGCTTCCAGTGAGTCTTCTAAGTTTTGCTTTTTCAGGTCTTCCCATCCTGCTTCCAATGAATTCACCTGCTTTGTCTTTTATTATAAACTTTGATAATTTGTTGATGACACTTAAAACATCATTTTCAGATTTAAAGTCATATTCAATTGTGATTTCTCCACTATAATTAATATCAAAACCCAAATTAACCAAAAGCGCCTTAGTAATAACTTCATTTAGAATAACATTTTCTATGAACACTTCATGGGGAACTCCTAAAATTTCAAGTGCTCTCTTGCCAATTTTGAATCTTTCTTTTTCCAAAGAATTATATGGAAATAATAATTTTCCTTCATTGACTCTTGCATGAGTTATCCAGTCAATAAATCCAAGAAATTGGGAATAATCAATTTGATTCCAATAGAAAATATAACTCGGATGAAGGGCAATATTGTACTTTTTCGAAATTTCAATTGCTTCTTCTATATTAACATTAAAACAATCGTTAACACTCCCTCCTGCTTTCTCTAAATCTAATTTCCACCATTCTTCAACATAACCTGGTTTAATTAAAGTAGCATTCCTATTTATTACATCACCAAGTGGAAATAAAATATCGCCTAAATAAACAATTTCAGATATATCGTTGTAAAGTTTTTTAGCTTCTTCATAATTATATACTTTCCTTACACTTTCGTTTGTTAATTTTACAATCGGCCCATCCATAGCTTCAGAAAGAGTTACAACACACCCTTTAGTAGGTTTTTCAATTTTTAATTGAGTTCCAGTTGCAATAAAATCATTTGTAATTCCCATAGTAGCTGGGTGCACTGAAACAGCAGAAAAACCTGCAACACGGCTTCTGCCATATCTGAATCTGAATCCTTTTCCAGGATAACCAAAAACAGGTCTTCCAGCAACTAAATCCTTGATATAAGTTGGACTTGCATCGGTTTTTCCAGTGTCTCTTTTTTCATGAAGTTCAACATATTTATCCAGCCAATCCCAATCAGCAATTTTAAATCCGTTTTTTTGCACTCCTTTTAATAATCTCTGTCCTTTTTTTCCTTTTTGTGCAAGTCCTTCTCCAATAATAAGACAAAATCCTCCTCTTATAAAATTAGTTTCTATCCTAGGTAAATCCTTATAGTTTGAAACCTCTCGCTTTTCAGTAGGGTCTCCGCAAATCTGAATGGGAATATTTTTTCCAATAAAATAAGCTTCTTCTTCAGTTGGAAGATATTGCAGATTAGTGACTCTTTCATGATAATCATAGAGTTCAGTTACAGTTCTTTTTGCTTCTTCTTCAGTAGGGTCATATCTGGAATATCCGAAAACCTGCCTGATATAATCAATTAACATAATAACAACACATGAAGCAGTTGTTCCAGCACTTCGAATTGGCCCTGAAAAATAAGCTTTTAGGTAAGTCTCTCCATTTTGGGTTTTACCTGTTTTAATTTCAGTAAAACCCTCAATAGGAGATGAAACAACACCTAGTGTTGTATATGCAAAACCAACCCTTATTCCAGCATCCATTGCCTGAAGTTGATTTTCAAATTTGCAGTATTTTTCTTTTGCAATCTCTTCAGCTATTTTAAAACTCACACTAGAATCAAGTGCACCATATTGTTTTTCAAGTTCAAGCACCCGATTTATTATATCCTCTCTGTCAAGCTGGGGATAAACAGTTGCGATTAATCTGACTACTTTTGCAGCCATTGTCATTGCAAGTGGAACTTCTACTTCTGATTTTGGGTCATACCCCTTTGCTCTTGCAAGTCCAGCAATTTCGTAATTTTTATCAATATCTTTTCTCAAATTAGAGAAATACTCTTCTGTTTCTTTTGCAAATGGCATTTAAGTTTTACCTCCAATATAAAATCTATTCTGTTTATAGTTTTCAATCATCTTTTTAGTTGGAGAAAATAAAGGAATAGGTAAATCACTTAAAAAAAACCATTTCCATTCAGTTATTTTATCAGGTTCATTAACCTGTACTTCTCCATTAAACTCATCTGAAAATAAACCAATTGTAACAAAATGAGCATTTTCATTCATATCATTATTAACACAAATAAGTTTCAGGTTATTTAATTTAATTCCACATTCTTCCATTGTTTCTCGTCTTGCACCTTCTTCAAAATCTTCTCCATATTCTAATTTTCCACCTGGAAAAGTCCAACTCCCAACTTCTTTGAGTCCACTTGCTTTTTCTTTATCAAAATGTCTTTTCCCTAATAGAACTTTCCCATTTTTAAGAATCATCACACCTACACCGACTCCAGGTTTTTTATTTTCTATAGGATTTTCTGAATTATTACCCAACAATAACATTACAGCATCATATTTTGGTTTTATAATCTCCTTTGCAAAGGGAGAAAGTTTATTATACGATCTTATTAATTTTTCTCTAACAGTTTTATTTGCTTCAAGTTGACTTAATCCTTCATAAACAAAAGCTGCTTTCATAGGCCCCCCGATATTATCAAAATGAGACATTCCATCGGCATCAGCGATAATTTGTGCTTCAATTGTTTGTCTAGAGATATTTTGACTGCCCCTATGTGCTAAAATGCAATGCTTAACTTTTTCAATTTTTTCAGTTGGATACCCAAATTCTTTTAATTTCTTTTCAGCAATTTCGCAGCTAGTTATATGATGGTTTTCTCTTCCATACAATATAGATCCTATATCATGAAGCCAAGCCGAGATTTCAATAACCTCTAAATCTCCATTTAAGTTTTTTCCAAGTATTTTTGCATATTTTACAACAGGTACAAAATGCGCAAGGTAAGGTTCATATCCATATTTGCTAGTTGGTTTTTTGCATTCTTCTTCAACAAAACTTCTTACTTTTTCAATTATACCATTTTTATTATCTATCTTGAAATTTTCAAACTTCTCCTGAAAATATTCTTCTCCTTTTTTTTCAATAACACTATTAACCTCAGACCCTTGAAAATTAAAAAAAGTTTCAATCATCAAAGGATCGCTTGGAATAAGTTTAGTCGTTTCAAATTCATTCATAAGAATCCATTTTATTTCTCCTTCGTGAGAAGAATTAAATTTAGTATCTTCATCAACAATAAAATGATAAAAATAAATGTCAAACTCTCCAATAATCCAATTATTTTCAATAATTTTTTCATGGCAGAGCCCAAGAAACTCGCCTGCTGCATCAATTCCAGACTCCTCGAATAATTCTCGGCTGGCAGCAGCATCCTCATTTTCATTTTCTTCAACTTTTCCTCCAAGCATTCCCAAGTAATCCTTAAAGGGAGCTTTATTCCTTTTTATAAATAAAAATTTCTTTTTTTCCTTGTCAGTCACGCATAAATTAACAATTTTAATCATATGAAGCTTTACCTCCTAAAGCAAATAATTGAAAAATTTTATTTTTCATATTCCTTTTTCACCTCTATTTTTGCTTCACATATAACTTCAGGTTTATCAGAAATAATTTTATCAATTTCAGGGGTTTTCACTTCATTTTCATTCTCCTTTTTCACTTCCTCACATTGGACTTCTTTAATTTCTTCCTTATGACCTTCATTTTCCGTTGATAATGAACTTGCTTCACCATCAGTAAAATCCATAATTTTTATTGCTCCACTCTGCAAATTTAAAATAGGAACCTTGCAGGGGTCAGGAAGATTTCCGACTTTTTCTTCAAAGGGTGTTATAGACTGCCAACAGGAGCTGCATATTATCAGGGTTCCATTATACTTATCAATATCAGTTTTATGTAAGTCCCCTGTAGCCACAATATCAGGAACCTCGCGAATAAGCATTGAATCTTCATTTTTATCAGGAATATAAACCATTGAACCATGTATTGGTGCAAGATGGCGCCTTAAAAGTAAATGTTTTACAACTCTTGCAGGATGATGGTGCCCGTTTATGAGCCTTAATTCTTCAATTTCATTTATAATGGGGTGCATTGATGCTCCATGATACATTAAAACCTTTATTCCCTCTCTTTCAGGATTTCCTTCTATCTCAACCATTGAAGGATTGCTGACAAGATATAAATTTTTGAGTTTGTGTAATGCTTCTCCAAAATCCTCTCCTATTGGAGGCTGCGGCTCTGCAACCCTGACTCCATCGTGCTGTCCAGCACACATTATTATGCTTATAGTATCTGGAATTTTTTTAAGATATTTTGCAAGTACATTATATTGCTCTTTCATATCCTTTATTGTAAGAAATTTCTCCTGCCCAGGATATACTCCGACACCGTCTACATTATCTCCAACAATAAAAATATATTTTATTTTTTTTAGTATTGATATTTGTTCATCACTAACATCAATCCCGTTTAACCAATCCAAGAACCTAACAAAATTCTTTTCTAGAAAATTAACACTTCCCACATGTATATCTGAAATAAAGATTGCATAAGTTTCTTTTTCACTCCTATGTTTTTCTTTGACAAATGAATCTGGATAAAATAAATCATTAACAAATAAAAGGTCTCCATTACCGCTGCATTTAAATCCAATTACATCGTCTAAAACTATTTCTTTTGCTTTTTGAAAGATTTCCTCTTTTGTTTGTGTTATTAATAATTTTACCCTTCCAGTTAAATCTTCTACTTCAAGTATAACATTTTTAGATTTTGTTACAGTTTTTGAATTGACAATACCAATAATAGAAAAAGTTCTTTTATTATGGTTTATCTTATCAATTGAACTTAAACCCTCCAAGTCAGGCCTTTGCTGAATTAGCCCCTTTAAAAAATTATACCTGTTTCTGAAATGCTTTACAAAATCTTTTACTTCTAATTTTTGTGAACTAATCATTGGCGAGGAAAGTATTTTCACAACAGGGTTCTTATCAGTATTGGAATTATCCAAATCTTCGTTTTTTTCAACAATTGTCTCTTTTTTAACTTCAACTGAAATAGAAACATTTACAAAAAATCTCTCAATTAATTTCTTTTTTTCATTGTCTAGTTCATATAGAATCGGCCTAATCTTTTCAATATTCTGGTTAACCAGATTTTTTGTAATTAATTTTTGCTTTGAAATTAAGGCTATTTTGTCAATTATCTCATTTGCTATATCCTCGTCTTTTAATTCATTTAAAAAATCCAGCATTTCCTTGTCTAAAAGAAATCCTCTTTCAATAAATAATCTGACAATTTTTTGGTCCATATTGGTGTCTTTTATTTTATTAATTTATATTGCACTTAAGTGGTATTTATCCACCAATTTAAATCTAAGCTACTATTGTAAAGAGATAATAGCCAAATCATTACATAATTATAATAAGATTAATTAAAAGTTACAAATCCAATGATTTTATAAGAATCTCTTTGGATTTATCAACTATATTTTCAGGTAATGCTAGTTTAATTTCCCTCATTCTTCCCTGTCTTCCTTTAGAAATCACTCTTGCATTAATAAGCCCTAACATATCAAACTCGGCTAGAATATCGCTGACCCTTCTTTGGGTTAATATCTCAATATTGCATTTCTTGCAAAGTCCATCATAATAATTAAATACATCTCCTGTAAATATTCCCTCCTTGGAGTTTTCCAATAAATCTATTATTGAAAATAAAACCATCTGAAATTGTTTTGGTGATGACTCTATAATATCTAGCAGTTTATCTCTCTCAATTTTATCATTAGCTTCATCTATGTGTTTAATCTCTATTTTTGGGTTTGATGCTCTCTCAGCAATCTCACCAGCCACCCTCATTAAATCAAGTGCTCGTCTTGCATCTCCATGTTCTCTTGCTGCATAAGCAGCGCATTTGGCAATAACACCTTCTGAAACAACTCCAACTCTAAAAGCTTCTTCAGCCCTTTTCCTTAATATATCTTGCAATTGTATCGCATTATAAGGGTGAAAAACCAACTCTTCTTCAGATAAAGAACTTTTAACTCTAGGGTCAATCATATCAAGAAATTTTGCATCATTAGATATTCCAATCAAAATTATTTGAGTATTTACTAATTCAGAATTTAATCTCATCAGATTATATAAAAAATCTCCTGAGATTTTTTTAACAGCTTGATCAATCTCATCCAGTATTAAAATAAATAATTTATTATTATTTTTTTCAATCAATTCTAAAAATCTTCTGTAAACCTGGTCGGTGGGAAGGCCTGTTGCCGGAATAGTCCCCCCTAATTTCTTAATGAGTTCAGCAAATATCCTATATTCTGTGTCAGCAACTTTTTTCAATTTGCAGTTGAGATATTCTATCCTTAATACCTTGGAGTCTTTTGCTCTTCTAGTCAATTCATTTGCAACATGCTGTACAGAAAGGGTCTTTCCTGTCCCGGTTTTTCCAAAAATAAATAGATTACTGGTTTTTTCACCAAGAAGGCTTGGTGCAAGAATTGAAGCAATATGTTCAATTTCCCGATCTCTATGTGGAATATCTTCAGGAGTATAGTTTGATTGTAACAATTGCTTATTTTTAAATAAACTTCTTTCTCCAACAGAATTGAATATTTTGTCTAAGTCAGCCATCTTTTTTTCACCATTTTTTCACCTTTGTGTTAAGTTACTAGGAAAATATTTAGGGTTTATAAATATACCTATAATTTAAAATAACCTAACCCTGATTTCTCATGAAATAAAGCAAGAAAAACTAGAAAATCCGTCAGGGCTATGATTTATTTATATTTTAAATATAATCTTATACTCACACCCTTCTTTCCTATGGAACTTTATTATTAATGAATCATGTTGACCCTTATAACTTAATTAAAATTATAGTAAATTTTAATAAAAATTTTATTTATTATTTACTTTAAAATATATTTTATATTAATTATTATATAATATATATAATATAATATAATTAACTTTATAAATGAAAAGAAGAAGAAGGAACACCCACCACCAAAATCCTTTATAAATATTTCCATACGAAACCATAGGGTGAGGGAGTAAACCTTATCAAATTGATAGATTATGCGAACTTATTTAGAATAGAATATTATTAGACCTAAAAATTATCAAATCTAAAATTTAATTGAATTTATTCTTAGGTTAGGGGGTTTAGGATTAGTGAGAATTAATGGGATTTTGGGGTATTTCTGGGCTTCTTTCTCCAAGATCTGATTCATGCAAAAGTAATTGAGAATCTGGAGGATTTTCAATTTTCGTAACAGGCAAGCCATATCTGTGACCATGAAAATCAGTTTGGCAGTTTACTATTGCTTCAACATTATTTCTATAAATATCAAAATCTTCATTTCCATTTGTGCACCATTTATGTGAATGATCATCATAAAATAAACTCACTCCTTTTTCTTTACGTGGGAGGTTAACAATTTTAACTTGATAACCAACCATGGTTTCATATTCCTGCTTACTTCCAGGGAAAAAAATAACTTTATCAACGAATTCTTCTATTCTTTTCAGTCTATCTTCAATATCATTTGCCATTCATTTTTCATCAATAACCCCCTTTTATACTTTTCTTTTCAAGACAAATCTAAAATAATATCCTCGAAGCAATTTTAATAATAACAATAAAAACCCGAATAAACAACCATAGAAAACTTTATAAATAAACCACATTATATCTAACTTATGGCAATTGAAAAAAAACCTCACAAAGAAATTTTGGGCAAGCCTGTTGTCACAAAAGAAGGCAGAAAACTTGGTTTAATAAAAGATATTTTATTTGAAACAAGAACAGGTGAACTCATACATTTGGTTATAAAAGATGGAACACCTTATACAAACCAACTTAATCTAGAGAGATCTCAGCAAGGAGAAACACTAATTCCATACAATTCAATTATAGCAATTGGGGACTTTGTTGTTGTTTCTGAAGAAGACCTGGCTTAAACTTGTTTTTAATTATAATTTTCTAAAGACGCCTCTTAATTTATGATTAATTTGTATATTGAAATTTATCTTGCTTTCAGACAAATCTAAATTTCTAAGAAGTATTAGTATCTCATATTCAATTAGTGAGAGTGAAACAATCAATAGAAGCCCGATAATCCTCTCCATCCAATATTCGAATTGCTTCTTATATCCCCACATATACAATAATTACTAATAAGTAAACTCTTCTTGGACTTTGTACAGAAGAGTTTACAATAAAATTCATCCAACATTTTTTCAACATAAATCTTTAAAAACTGGAATTCATTATTTACAATCATGAAAATCATTGGATTTAATTTAACAAAAATTCTTGCAGAAAAAAAAGAGAATTTTACTGGAAAAATAGAAGTCAATCAAAATATTGACATAAAAGACATTGTAAAAGACAGCTTGCCAATAACCGAAGAGGTTGTATTAAAAATAGATTTTGCCCTTCAGATAAATTATTCTCCTGAAATGGCAAAACTTGAATTTGCTGGAAATCTGTTGACAGTTCCAGAAAAAGAAGAATTAAAAGATATTCTAAAATCCTGGAAAGATAAAAAAATTCCAGATGAAACCAGGATTCCTCTGTTTAATTTTATAATGAGTAAGTGCAATATAAAAGCCCTTTCTCTCGAGGATGAAATGAACTTCCCGCTTCATATTCAAATGCCCAGGTTAGGCATGCCTCCTAAAGAAGATAAACAATAGTATTACCCTAATTTCTCAAATGCCAGACGAAGAACATTATTATCCCGAAGAACATTATCCAATGTGGGTGGATAATCTTGGAAGAATTCCAATAAATGGTGAAAGAACCTGGGTTCCAGAATCCCAAAGAGACAGTTTTTTTCTAAGAAGACAATCACGAGAATCTCAATCATTCGGAGATTTAAGAGAATACCGATCTTTTGGAGATGATTAATTTTATCTATTTAAAATTTAAAAAGGTAAAGCTTAAAAACCATCCATTATAATTATTTAATACCTGAAAGGGAAAGAGTTCTGATAAAATTATATGGCAAGATTAAAACCCTTAACAGATTTAGCAAACGAAAATGAAGGAACAGTAATATGTCTGCAATTCAGCGGGATGGACGGATTTGCAATAGGTATTATAAATCATAAAAATTATAGTGGAGATGAAGCTCACAAAACCTTACAAACAATTGAACTTTCATCAACTACGCATTCTTATAAACAGATAACTCCGGCAGGAAAATTAGACGTCCTACAAAAAATTTATTCTTCAGAAGAGGTATGTCTTCCCATAAAAGGGTATAAAGTCTTAAGAGGAACAAAATCATGGCTTCCTTATTATTGGATCCAACATAATCTTCCCCATTCTCAATCTTCTCAACCCCAATAATCCCCTAATTCTTTATCATTAACATTCCTTACATCATCTTCCCCAACTTCCCAAAATTATACTCTTTATCCTCTTTCTCATTATAAATAATTACTTCAAACCCCTTCAGGCTTTTATCATCAACAATAAAAAAATCCTTTTTTTCATTATCTAATAAGAGATCATATCCAAAAACAAATGGAACAAAACTA
>Ga0182027_10007848_pt1 | contig 15638 bp, 14 predicted proteins | sample 712E1DmetaG_FD_121300 | JGI IMG/M metagenome (GOLD analysis project Ga0182027, IMG submission 121300) | Permafrost microbial communities from Stordalen Mire, Sweden - 712E1D metaG (Illumina Assembly) | ecosystem: Environmental > Terrestrial > Soil > Wetlands > Permafrost | place: Sweden...
ATCGGATTTGCCCTGGTCGGATGTGGCGTCGTGGGCCGGAAGCGGGCCGCCGCGCTGCCCGGCGCCACTCTGCTCTACACCTGCGACCTGGAGACATCCAAGGCCGCCGACTTGGCCCGAGCGCATCCCGGAAGTCAGGCCATCACCGACTATGCGGTCGCACTGCGCGACCCGGCCGTCAGCGCGGTCATCGTTTCTACGCTCAATGCGGCGCTCGCCCCGGTCAGTCTGGCGGCCGTGCGCGCCGGCAAGCACGTACTCGCGGAGAAGCCCGGAGCTCTCACCGCGACCGAGTTGCGCCAGGTGCAGAGTGCCGCCACCAGTTCCGGTGTGCGCGTGCGCCTCGGCTACAACCACCGTTTTCATCCAGCCCTGCAAAAGGCGCACGAGCTAGTCGACGCCGGGGCAGTCGGACCGCTCCTGTTCGTCCGCGGACGCTACGGACATGGTGGCCGGAAGGGTTATGACCGGGAGTGGCGCGCCGATCCGAAGCTGTCCGGCGGCGGCGAGCTAATCGATCAGGGCGTCCATCTGATCGATCTCGCCGGATGGTTCCTCGGCGATTTCACGACAGTGGATGGCCATTGCGCCACCTATTTCTGGGATATGCCGGTCGACGACAACGCGTTTCTTTCGCTTCGGACTGCCGCCGGACAGACGGCCTGGCTGCAGGTCAGCTGCACCGAGTGGAAGAACCTGTTCTCCCTCGAGATCTACGGCCGCAATGGAAAGATCGCCATCGAAGGCCTCGGCGGCAGCTACGGTCCCGAACGCCTGATCTACTACAAAATGCTTCCCCAGATGGGCCCGCCTGAAATGACCGTCTGGGAGTTTCCGTCTGGCGATAGTTCTTGGACCGCTGAAACCGCCGCCTTCATCGACGATATCCGTCTCGGCCGTGAACCATCGCCCGGACTGCGCGCTGGCATCCGTATCCTCGAGATCGTCGAAAAAATCTACGGGAAGAAAAAAGCGGAAAAGCGTTAAAGCGGAAAGGCGTGAAAGACCGCCCCCGCAACCAATCCTAGAATCGAGAACCACGAAGTCCCCAAACGCATTCCACTCCTCCGATTTTATCTTTCGCTGTTGGATTTATCTTTTCTGCCTTTCGCTTTCCTGCTTTCCCGATTTCTCGATTTCCCATTCCCCCGCCTTTCCCTCCTCTTCCCAGTTCCCCGGTTTCACGGTTTCCCGACTTCTCGCTTTCCCGCTTTCCCGCTTTTCTTCCATGATCATCACCCGTTCTCCTTTACGCATCTCACTGGGCGGCGGCGGCACTGACCTGCCTTCCTATTATCGGGAATATGGCGGATTTCTCGTCGCGGCCGCGATCGACAAATATGTCTATATCATAATTAACCAGCGCTTCGTGGAGCAGTTTCTCCTCAAATATTCCCTTCTTGAGGAAGTCGCAAGCGTCGCTGATATTCGGCATCCGATCATCCGGGAATCCTTGCGCGCCCTGGACAGCCAGCGCCCCAATCTGGAGATAACTTCGATCGCCGACATCCCGGCGGGCACGGGTCTGGGTTCTTCGGGCAGCTTCACGACTGCGCTCCTCAAAGCACTCCACTCCTTCAAGAAGAATCTGATCTCGCCCGTGGAGCTGGCCGAACAAGCCTGCGATATCGAGATCAATCGATTGGGTGAGCCCATCGGCAAGCAGGACCAGTATATCGCCGCCATCGGCGGCATTACCGCCTTCACTTTCCACCAGGATGGCCGCGTCGAATATCGCCCCGCGCACCTTTCCGAGGAGACGCTGTTCAGCCTGGAAGACAACCTGCTCCTCTTCTTTACGGGCTACTCCCGCTCCGCCTCGACCATCCTGAAAGATCAAAACGACCGGGCAAAACAGAACGACCGGGCTATCCTGGAGAATCTTCATTTCACCAAGGAACTGGGCTTCAAGTCCCTCGCCGCCTTGGAAACCGGCAACCTCGCTGAATTCGCGCGTCTCATGGACGTGCATTGGCAGCACAAGAAGGCCCGTTCCACCGGAATGAGTAATCCGCAGATCAACGCATGGTACGATTACGCCATGGCACACGGTGCCTCTGGCGGAAAAGTCATCGGTGCCGGGGGCGGCGGCTTCCTGATGTTCTACGCGGGGGACAAGGCGATGCTTCGCCACGCAATGAAGGAGAAGGGCCTGCAGGAAGTCCGATTCCGCTTCGACTTCGAGGGCACCAAGGTCGTGACGCAGAACTGACGGAAAATCGGAAAGGCGGTGAAAGCGAAAAAGCGAGAAACGATTGGATCCAGTGGAGATTCAAGACTCGCCACATGCTACGCGCCTGGGAGCGTCGGGAGATGAAAACTGAATTTGAGGACCGCCCATTAGGGTTCTCGTTGGCCGTGATCCGGTTGGTAGCCGAGTTTCCCCGCTCTCCGGTCGGCGACGTTGTTGGCCGGCAGCTCTTGAAATCATCGACCGCCGTTGGCACGAACTATCGTGAGGCTAATCACGCTGAATCAAAGGAAGATTTCGTTCACAAGACTGGCATCGCAGAGAAGGAAGCCGCAGAAACCGTATACTGGCTGGAACTTTGCGACCGGGGAAAGATCGGAGTGGACGCAGAAGCACAGCGTCTCTTGACAGAAGCCAATGAGCTGCTGGCAATTATCACCACCATCAACCGCAAGGCTAAACACCGTTAGCCTTCCTCCGTTCCTCGCTTTTCCGCTTATCCGCTTTCGCCTAATTTCCCGCTTTCCCATCTGCTCGCTTTCTCGCTTTTCCGATGTATCCCGATTTTCCCGTCGCCATTCTCGCCGGCGGCCTCGCGACCCGCCTGCGGCCGTTGACTGAAAAGGTGCCGAAGCTTTTGCTCGAGGTCGCGGGCGAGCCGTTTTTCTCCCATCAACTGCGGTTGCTGCAAAAGGCGGGTCTTACCAGGATTGTCCTCTGCGTGGGCCACTTGGGCGAGATGATCGAGGACCGTTATGGCGACGGGCGGTCTTGGGGAGTGCACATCGATTATTCGTTCGACGGTCCGAAACTCCTGGGCACCGGCGGGGCCTTGATTCACGCGCTTCCGTTGCTTGGTGACGCCTTCTACGTCCTATATGGCGACTCCTACCTGCCGATCGACTATCTCGACGTCGGCCGCGCTTTTCTGGCGTCGGGCCGGCAAGGCCTGATGACAGTCTATGAAAACCGGGGCCAATACGACTCCAGCAACGTCTGGTTCGAAGGCGGAAAGATCCGGGTCCACGACAAGAAGAACCGGCTGCCACAAATGCGCTACATCGACTACGGCCTGGGCCTGTTGCGGGCTTCCGGATTGGATGGGTGGCCACGGGACGCAGTCGTGGATCTGGCCGACGTCTACCGCCGCCTGGTCGCAACCGGCCATCTCGCCGGATACGAAGTAAGCCAGCGATTCTATGAAATCGGCTCGCCGGCAGGGTTAAGCGAACTCGATGCGCTGCTGCGAGCGGCCAAGACGCCGTCCCTCTGAGGCGTCCCTCTTCAATGAACCCCGCCCTCACTCGTGGGCAATGATGTCATCAAGTGATCGGTGGAGGAAGCCTGCTTGCCCGTTCGACTGGCTCAGGCCCCGAGCTTGTCGAGGAGCAGGCGATTATTACCTCGGAATCGTCCTTCGCAAGGCCTACGGAGGACAGGTCGCGAGCGAGCTCGCTTCCTACAATTAGTATGAAAACGGCGAAGCCGGTGGGCTCCCCCCGGAAGATCGAGCCCCTTTCAGTCATTCAGTCCTTCAGCCTTTCCGATTTTCTCCTCCCATGTCCTACTCAGTCCAACACCTGCAGGAAACGGCGGAGATCGTCGCCAAAATCGACCCGGCCGCCTGTGAGAAATGTGTCGCCGAGCTGCGGGGCGTTCGCGACCGCGGCGGCCGGCTGTTCATCCTGGGCGTCGGCGGCAGCGCGGCCAACGCCTCCCATGCGGTGAACGACTTCCGGAAAATCGCCGGTCTGGAATGTTACGCTCCCACGGATAATGTCTCCGAACTCACGGCCAGGACCAATGACGAGGGTTGGGCCAGCGTGTTTGCGGAGTGGCTGCGCGGCAGCCGTTTCAACGCCAAGGACGCGCTGCTCATCCTTTCGGTTGGTGGCGGCAACCTCGAGAAGAACGTGTCCCCGAATCTTGTCGCCGCGATCCAACTCGCCAAGCAGGTCGGCGCGAGGGTCATTGGACTGGTGGGCAAGGATGGCGGCTACACCGCGAAGGCGGCTGATGCGTGTGTCATCGTGCCCACGGTCAACCCCAACAATGTCACGCCGCACTCCGAGGCCTTTCAGGCGGTGCTCTGGCATCTCTTCGTGTCACATCCGGACCTCAAGGTGAACCAGACCAAGTGGGAATCCGTGCGCTGACACGCACGGATCAGGTCCCGCCGCGGCGCGGCGGGACTCAGAAGCCGGTCTTTAGGCACCCATTCCCTCTTTCTTTCTTTCGTGTCAGAAATTATCTTTCATCCAGTTCCAATGAAGGAATACCGCGGGGCGCCGCGGGACGCGCGTCGCCCCGCGGTATTCCTTGATCGCGACGGCACGCTCAACGCCGCGGTGGTGCGCGACGGCCAGCCTTTCCCGCCCGGTTCGGTCGACGAGTTTGTGCTCCTGCCTGGAGTTGCGGAAGGATGCGCGCGGCTGAAGGCCGCCGGTTACGTGCTGGTCGTCGCCACCAACCAGCCGGATGTCGGTCGCGGCACGCAAACCCAGGCGGCGGTCGATGCGATCCACGCAAAGCTAGTTGAGCTACTCCCGATTGATCGAGTCGAGGTGAGCTACGATTCCGGCCGCGAAGACCCGCCGTCGCGCTTCCGCAAACCGGCGCCAGGGATGCTGCTGCGAGCTGCAGCAGAGCTCGATCTCGATTTGACCCGTTCGTGGATGGTGGGCGACCGCTGGCGTGACGTCGATTGCGGAAAGAGCGCCGGCTGCCGGACTGTCTTCATCGATGGCGGCTATTCCGGAGGGCTGCGGAACCAACCCGATTTCACCGCCCGGTCCTTCGCAGACGCCGTGAATATCATCCTTGCGCAACGCAAAACCCCGGACTCAGTAACAGCACCATGATCTCCCTCAACAGCCTCAAGATCCAGATCTATGCCGACGGCGCCGACAAGGCCGGCATCCTCGATCTTTACGCCAAGCCTTACATCAAGGGGTTGACCACCAATCCGTCGTTGATGAAGAAGGCCGGCATCAAGGATTACGAGGCGTTTGCCAAGGACATCCTTCAGACCGTGACCGCCAAGCCCATCTCGCTCGAGGTCTTCTCCGATGAGTTTGCCGAAATGGAGCGGCAGGCGCTCAAGCTGGCGGACTGGGGGAAGAACGTCTACGTCAAGATTCCCATCACCAACTCGCGCGGCGAGCCGTCGCTCCCGCTGATTCGCGAACTGGCGGCGCGGCAGGTGCAGCTCAACATCACCGCCATCTTGACGTTGGCGCAGGTCCGTGACGTGGCGACAGCGCTCAATCCCGCGGTGCCCTCCGTGGTTTCGGTTTTCGCCGGACGCATCGCCGATACCGGCGTCGATCCTGTGCCGCTCATGCGCGCCAGTCTCGCTTTGTTGGAATGTCAGCCCAAGGCAGAGCTTCTCTGGGCCAGCGTGCGCGAAGTGTTGAACATCTTCCAGGCAGAGGAAAGTGGGTGCCACATCGTCACCGTTCCCCATGACATCCTGGCCAAGGCCGCCAAGCTCCTCGGCACGGACCTCGCCGCCCTTTCGCTCGACACCGTCAAGGGGTTTGCCAAGGATGCTGCTGCCGCCGGCTATACGCTGTGATATCTCCTTGGCTATCCAGTGAACCCACCACCTGTTCCCTGCACTCTTTCAGTCATCGTACCGGTTTTTGACGAGGTCGGCACCGTCCGGAAAACCCTTGATGCGCTGCTGGCAAAAGAGATTTCCGGCGCCTGCCTCGAAGTTCTGGTTGTCGAAAGCAACTCTACCGACGGTTCCAGAGAGGTAGTGCTCGGTTACCGCGATCATCCGCGCGTGAAGCTCATCCTGGAAGACCGGCCCAGCGGCAAGGGTCATGCTGTGCGCGCCGGCTTCGCTGCCGCCACCGGGGACATTTTGTTGATCCAGGACGCGGATCTGGAATACGACATGGCCGATTACGAGACCCTCCTGGCTCCGATCCTCGCCGGACGGCAGGCCTTCGTGCTCGGCTCGCGGCACGGCCGGGGTGGTTGGGCCATCCGGAAATTCAATGACCAGCCCTTCCAGGCCTTTGTGCTCAATGTCGCGCACTGGACGTTCACCCTGCTGATCAACGTATCGCTCGGCATCTGGCTGAAGGATCCGTTCACCATGTACAAGGTATTCCGCCGCGATTGCCTGAATGGCCTTACCTTCACCTGCAATCGCTTCGATTTTGACTGGGAACTGCTGATCAAGCTCATTCGCAAAGGCTACCGGCCGATCGAGATTCCCATCACCTACCGATCCCGCTCATTCCAACAGGGCAAGAAGGTCCGGATGTTCCGCGATCCGTTTACCTGGCTGGTTGCCTGGGCCAAAGCCCGGTTTGGCCGCCTCGGTTGAGTTTGGTCAGGATCGGACGCACACTATTCGTTTGGCTTGGTTTGAATTGGCGTCTTTTGTCACTCTTCCATGGCCAAAACCATCCTTGTTACCGGCTCGTCCGGGCTGATCGGTTCCGAGGTTTGCGTCTATTTCGCACGCGAACTGGGCTATCAGGTCCACGGCCTTGACAACAACCAGCGGGCGGTGTTCTTCGGACCACAGGGCGACACTCGATGGAACCAGCGCCGACTGCAGGAGAACCTGCCGGGTTTCGTCCACCATGAACTCGATATCCGCGACCGGGCCGGCGTGCTCGCGCTCGTCCGCCAGCTCAAACCCGCCGCCATCGTTCACACCGCCGCGCAGCCCAGCCACGACCGGGCTGCGGCCATCCCGTTCGACGATTTCGACACGAATGCCGGTGGGACGCTGAACCTTCTTGAGGCGGCGCGCCAGGCCTGCCCCGAGTCGCCGTTCGTCAATATGTCGACCAACAAGGTCTACGGCGACGCCCCCAATCTCATCAAGCTCGTCGAACTCGAAAGCCGCTGGGATTACGCCGACCCGGAGTACGTTCATGGGATTCCGGAGACTTTTACGATCGACCAGTCGAAGCACTCGCTCTTCGGCGCTTCCAAAGTGGCAGCGGACGTCATGGTGCAGGAGTACGGCCGCTATTTCGGCCTGCCCACCTGCTGCCTGCGCGGCGGCTGCCTCACCGGTCCGAATCACTCAGGGGTCGAACTTCACGGCTTCCTCAGCTACCTCGTGAAATGCAACCTGGAGGGCCGGGAATACCGGGTGTTTGGCTACAAGGGCAAGCAGGTGCGGGACAACATTCACGCGCTCGACGTCGCGCGTTTCATGGCGGCCTTTGTGTCCGCGCCGCGTGCCGGCGAGGTCTACAATCTTGGTGGCGGGAAGGCGAACTCCTGCTCGATCATCGAGGCATTCGGCCTCACCGAGAAGTACACCGGCAAAAAGCAGACCTCGGTTTATGTGGATCAGAACCGCATCGGCGATCACATCTGCTACTATTCCGACCTGCGCAAGATGCGCGCGCACTATCCGCAGTGGGATATCAGCGTAAGCCTGGAAGAGACGATCCGGCAAATCGTGGAGGCCTGGCGCCAGCGCAGCCACTGAACCACGTCCGCTGGCTTCCACCGCCTGGATTCGTTCTCGGTTGGAACGTCCGATCTCCTGCCGTAGGGATGCAGGCTCGCTGCGCCCATTTCCGAGGGCGCGACAAGATCGCGCCCCTACAACGGAGGAAAATGCGTCGGCCTGGCCGAAAAGGAAACAGCCCTAGACTTCCGCCGTGACAGACCACTTCCCGCTTTCCCTGCACCGGCGATCCTGTATTCCTAGCTGGCAATGAGAATTCTGTTTCCCGACATCGGCGCCTACGATTGGCTTGAGCAATCCTTCAGCCGCGGGGACCAATCGGTGAAGTCATTGCCGCGCAGATGCTCCCGCTGAGCGCCCTTCGAATCCATGAAAATCCTGACTTGCGAATTGGAAGGCCTGCTGATCGTCGAGCCGGATGTCTACGGCGACCCGCGGGGCTTCTTCGTGGAAACATGGAACGCGCGGCGCTATCGCGACGCCGGGATCGACGCGACGTTTGTGCAGGACAATTTCTCCTTCTCCCAACGCGGGACGTTGCGCGGGCTGCACTTTCAGAATCCGTTGGCTCAAGGCAAACTGGTTTCCGTCTGGCAGGGCGAGGTTTTTGACGTCGCGGTCGACCTGCGGCGCAGATCCCGCACCTTCGGGCAATGGCACGGCCTGGCATTAACCAGCGAAAACAAGCGGCAGTTCTGGGTTCCACCCGGATTCGCCCATGGCTTCGCGGTCATCAGCGAAACCGCGCTGTTTCACTACAAGTGCACCGAGATATATTCGCCGCAGAATGAGCTGGGATTCCGCTGGGATGATCCTGAGGTCGGCATCAAATGGCCGGTCGCCGCACCGACGCTGTCACAACGCGATGCCAGGGCGCCGCTGCTCAAAGAACTGCCGCGGGAGAAATTGTTTTAATCTAGTTCTAGATTCCCAGATCCGCCTTCGGCCATTATCCTCTCCCATGAATCCACGCAAAATCCTTTTGTTCGGCAAGATCGGGCAGGTTGGTTGGGAGCTCCGCCGGACGCTCGCAACCATGAGTCAGCTGGTCTGCGTCGATTATCCCGACGTCGACCTGACCAGCCCCGACTCCATCCGGCAATGGATTGAGTCCAGTGCGCCCGAAATCATCATCAACGCCGCCGCCTATACTGCGGTCGACAAGGCCGAGACCGAGTCCACCCGCGCCATGAAGATCAACGGCGAGGCGCCGGGGATCATGGCCGTCGAGGCGAAAAAACGGGGCGCCCTGCTGGTCCATTACTCGACCGACTACGTATACGACGGATCAAAAACGTCTCCTTACGCCGAAGAGGACGCACCGAATCCGTTAGGCGCCTACGGTCGCACCAAGCTCGCCGGCGACCAGGCAATTCAACAGGTCGGTTGCGAGCACCTGATCTTCCGGCTATGTTGGGTCTATGGCGCGCGGGGCGGCAATTTCATGCTTACCATGATGCGACTGGCCCGCGAACGCGAGAAGCTCCGCGTCGTGCAGGATCAGGTTGGTTGCCCGACCTGGTCGCGAATGATCGCGGAGACGACTGCGCTGGCGCTCAAGGGGACGATTCCTCCGGCCAAAAACGGGCCCCGTCAGGGCGTTTATCATCTGTGCTCGTCGGGTCAGACCAGCTGGCACGGATTTGCGAGCGCCATCGTCGAGCTCATGCCTGCGGAGGGCAGGAAGTGCCGCGAGGTCGAAGGCATTGGTTCGTCCGAATATCCCACGCCAACGAAGCGGCCGCCCTACTCCGTGATGTCGTGCGACAAACTCGCGCGCGATTTCGGCCTGCGGCTGCCCGACTGGCGCGAAAGCCTCCAACAGGTCATGGAGAAATGACTCTTCGCGGTTACTCCCCATCATGAATCTACTCGTCACCGGCGGTTGCGGCTTCATTGGCTCGAATTTCATCCGGCAGCGTCTCACTGAAAGCGACCCGCTCCTGACCAAACTCGTCAACCTCGACCAGCTGACGTATGCCGGCAATCCGTCCAACCTCGCAGATCTCGCCGGTGACACGCGCTACGTTTTCGTGCAGGGCGATATCGGCGACCCGGTGCTGGTGGCCCGCCTGCTCGCGGAACACGCCATCGACGCCGTGGTTAATTTCGCCGCCGAGTCGCACGTCGACCGCTCGATCGATTCACCGGAGCCCTTCATCCAGACCAATGTCGTCGGCACGCTGCGACTGCTCAACAATGCGCGCCTATACTGGTCGAAGCTGCCGGAGCCGCGGAAAAACGCCTTTCGGCTCCTGCATGTCTCGACGGACGAAGTCTATGGCACGCTGGCACCCGGTGACCCCGCTTTTACGGAGGAAACCCCGTTCGCACCAAATTCGCCCTATGCGGCCTCGAAGGCAGCCAGTGACCACCTGGTCCGCGCCTATCACCACACCTACGGGCTGCCCGTCCTCACCACCAACTGCTCCAACAATTACGGGCCCTATCACTTTCCCGAGAAACTGATCCCGCTAGTGATTCTGAATGCCCTCGAGGAAAAATCGCTGCCGGTTTACGGCGACGGCCAGCAGATCCGCGACTGGCTCTACGTCGAAGATCACGCCGCGGCGATCTGGCTCGTCCTGCGCCAGGGCCGCGTCGGCGAGACCTATAACATAGGCGGCCTGAGTGAAAAGCCTAACATCGAGATCGTTCGAACCATCTGCGCATTGCTGGATCGGAAAAGCCCGCGTTCCGACCACCAGTCCTATGCGGTCCAGATTACGTATGTTACCGATCGCCCAGGGCATGACCGGCGGTATGCAATCAATTGCACCAAACTCCAGCGGGAACTTGGCTGGAACCCTTGCGAGTCGTTTTCCACCGGCCTCGAAAAGACCGTCGACTGGTATCTCACTCATCGCGAATGGGCTGCAGACATCACCGCACGAAAATACGCCCGCGAGCGGTTGGGCACCGGGTAGCAGCGTGTCGGACTTCGTCCTCCGCGCTGCTAGTGGCAAATGGCGTTCGCCATTTGCTCCGGAAACGATAATATTCTTAGGTTCAGTGGAAACTATTTTTGCTGGAGAGCGTCGAAGTAGTAGGTCCGCACGCTTTGTCGACTTGGACCGCCAGACCCCGATGGTTCTGCCGGATGATCTGCGCGAGTGGGTGCCCGCCGGTCAGATCGTGCATTTCATCCTGGAGGTCGTGGAGCAGCGGCCCATCACCGACTTTCGGGTCAACGACCGCGGGACCGGCAGCGAGCAATATCCACCCAGGATGATGCTCGCGTTGTTGATTTACTGTTACGCAACCGGGCGCTTTGGTTCCCGGACGAGCGCAACAGGCCGAGAATCAGGAAACCAAAGAAGCCCTCGACATTCCTGCCGAGCTGACGCGACGCGAGGATCGCAAAGCGGCGTTGCAGCAGGCGCGGCAAGTCATCGAAGCACGCGCCAAGGAGATAGCCGCCGCGCAACCAGCCGATTACCAGGCCAAGCAAGCCCAACGCCGGGCGCAGCGCGAGGCGGGGAAAAAGCCGCGTGGCCCGGAGGCGACGCCTAAAGAAGTGATGGCGCACCGGCTCAAGACGACCCTGGGAAAGCTCCTTTACAAACTGCGCAAGCAAACCGTGGAACCAGTCTTCGGCATCATCAAAGAGGTGATGGGCTTCCGGCGCTTTCGTTTAAGGGGCCATGCCAACGTCGCACTGGAATGGACTCTGGTCTGCGTGAGCTATAACCTCAAACGGCTCTTCACCCTCAAAAACCTCGCGGTCGCGGCGTAAACCTGCCGCCCGAACCTCTCGCCGGCCAGGAAAACCGGACCGGTGTCGTCATAAGTGACTTTCTCCGGATTTGCACCCGACCTCCGCCGACACGAAATCACTTTTTAGGGCTCACGCACTGCTACGCACAAGTCCGTCCCAAATGGCGCCAGCCATTTGCCAAGGAGCACGGAGGACGAAGTCCGACGGGCTCCTAGAGCCAAAGCGCCCGATTTTCAGATCTTTCACCCGGGGCGAATGAGAAAACTATTTACCAAATGCCCAAAACGGAATGTGCTGGACATGGATGCATGCCATCATTCCCAACGAAGGCATGACCGCGGTCTGACCCCCAACCCATGGCCAACCACCCTCTCCCCGTCCTTTCCCGCCGCGGCCTGATTCTGGCCGGCGGCTCCGGCACCCGACTGTATCCGCTGACGATCGCGGTGTCGAAGCAGTTGATGCCAGTTTACGACAAGCCGATGATCTACTATCCGCTGTCGGTTTTGATGCTGGCGGGAATCCGAGAGATCCTTCTCATCTCGACGCCGCAGGATCTGCCGCTGTTTCAACGCCTGTTCGGCGATGGTTCTGACTTGGGGCTTCAGCTGGCCTACGCCGCCCAGCCGCGGCCGGAGGGACTCGCGCAAGCGTTTCACATTGGGGCCGATTTCGTGACCGGCCACCCTTCGGCCCTCGTGCTGGGAGACAACCTATTTTACGGCCACGATTTCGCCCGGTCACTGGAGGTTGCCAATGCGCGCGCTGTCGGGGCGACCATTTTTGGTTATCGCGTCGCGGATCCCCATGCTTACGGGGTCGTCGAATTCGCGCCGGATGGCCGCGTGCTTTCCATCGAGGAGAAGCCGAAACAGCCCAAATCGTTCTACGCGGTCCCGGGTCTCTATTTCTACGACGAACAGGTAGTCCCCCTGGCGCTGTCGCTTCAGCCCTCCGCCCGCGGTGAACTGGAGATCACGGACCTCAATCGCCTCTATCTCGAGCGAAGCCAGCTCCATGTTGAGTTGCTCGGCCGCGGCACGGCCTGGCTGGACACGGGCACGCACGACGCCCTGATCGAGGCCGCCCAGTTCGTCCACGTCATCGAACACCGTCAGGGCCTGAAGATTGCCTGCCTGGAGGAGATTGCCTTCCGCCAAGGTTGGATCACGGCCGATCAACTGCGGGCCCGCGTACGCTTCCTTGGCAAGACGCCTTACGCCCGCTATCTTGAGACCTTGCTGCCCGGCTGAAGTATCAGGATGATGTTCCCGAGAGTTGCGGGCGTTCCCCCGGGACGCGCTCGCGACTTCGGAGCCCCGGAGACACCTCCTGCCACCCATGCAACTTTCAATCATCACCCCCCTCTTCAATCGCCTCGACTTGACCCGGGCGTTTGTGGCGGCGCTGCCAGGCTCGCTGCCGCCGGGTCTGGAATGGGAGTGCCTGTTGATTGACGACGCTTCGACCGACGGCACGCGGGCCTGGCTCGAATCGCTATCACTTCCTTTCAGGGTTTTCCATAACGAGCAGAATCTTGGCTTTGCCGCCGCCTGCAACCACGGTGCCCAGGAAGCGAGCGGTGATGTGCTCGCGCTGCTCAACAACGACCTGGTACTTTCGCCGGGATGGCTTCCCCCAATGCTGGCCGCGCTCAACCGTCCCCGGGTTGGTCTCGTGGGCAACGTGCAACGCCGGGTGTCGGACGGCGCCGTCGAGCATGCCGGCGTCGCCGTTGACCGCAACGGCAAGGTCGATCACATCCGCCGCCTGCCTTCGCGCCCCCGCGGCACGCGGACTGTTCTCGCGGTCACGGCCGCCTGCTGCCTCGTGCGCCGGACCGATTTTCTCGTTTCGGGAGGCTTTGATGTCGCCTTTGAAAATGGCGGCGAAGACGTCGATTTCGCCCTGAAACTGCGGGCGCGCGGCCAACGCGCCGTCGTCTGTCTGGACAGTGTCGTACGCCACCACGTCAGTTCGTCGCGCGGCCCGGCTTCCTTGCGTGATGAGCGGAACAGCTATCGGCTTTGCAGTCGTTGGCGCGAGATCATCCTTCAGGAGACGGCGCTCGCGTGGGCGCGGGAGGCGGTGCGGTTCCGACAGCTGCGCGTGGGAACGGAAGCATTGCGGGCCGGGCTGGCGTGCCTGCCCACGACAATCGGCCTGGCGCACCGCCCTCCCGCCATCGCCCGGCAGCATGCCGCCCATGCACTGTTGCGGGAGGAGATCCGCTGGAAAAAACTCCTGCATGAGGGCGAGGTCCCAAGCGCGCCGCCCGCGTCCAAGCTCTATCGCTGCGACCGGTTCTTCCTTGATGAGCCGAATGCCGACACGGCATGGCTCCGTGACCATGCCACGATTGAACTGCCGCCGGACTTTCCCGTCTCGAATCTGTTTCTCGCTGGTTGCGTCGCGCCGGCAGACCCCGCCTACCCGCAATCGGCCGGTCAACTCGGGCTGCGTCTCCGAATCAACGGGGTGCAATCCGTGGTCGTTTACCCGTTGCCGGAAGACAACTTCAATCTCGGAGTGGATGCGCCGGCCGCCATCGCCGGCCGGCCGACGCGCATCGAGGTGAGCCTGGTCGGCGTCGGATTGACGAACTTCCTCGCGTGGGTTGGACGCATCGTCGAGACGTGGCCGCTCCCACGACCCTTGCGTCGGATTTTTCGCTGCTACAGGCAACAGCGGCTCAACCGGCGGCTACGTCTCGCGCAGGTCGTTGCGGACGACGAGGTGATTTTTGATTTCAAGTATCAGCCGGCGCTGGCGCCCCGCCTTCGCAAGCTGGCTGCGCCCCAAGGAGTGAACCTCGTCGGCTGGTTCCGCGGTGAACTGGGTATCGGAGAGTCGGTGCGATGCATGGCGAGAGCCTGCGATGCCGCGGGCCTGGCCGCCGCCCTCATCGACCTGAAGCTCAACTGCCTGAATCGCGACGGCGACACCACCTACGCCACCCGGCTGCAGGAGACCAATCCGCATCCGGTCAACATCTTCCATCTCGATCCCCCGGTGTCGCAGGACATCGATCATCTCCACGGGAGGGCTTTCCGCGCCGACCATTACAATATCGGCTTTTGGGCGTGGGAACTGCCGGAATTTCCAGACGGCTGGGTGGACCGGCATCGCTTCTTCGACGAGATCTGGTGCCCCTCCGAGTTCACCCGCTCCGCCATCGCCGCCAAGCTGCCGAAACCGGTGCTGGCCATGCCGCACGCCATCGAATTTCCGGTGCCGAAGGGCGACTTTCGCAAGAAGTTCGGCCTGCCGAATCGCGTGTTTCTCTTCCTGTTTGTTTACGATCTGAATTCGACCCAGGAGCGCAAGAATCCGAAAGCGGTGATCGCCGCATTTCGCAAGGCCTTCCCCCTCGGCGGTCCGGTCGGTCTGGTCGTCAAGACGCACAACCCGGACCGGCATTCGGTCGCCTTCGCCGAACTCGAATCGGAATTGAAGGATTTGCCGAACACCCACCTGATCTGCGAAACCCTGCCCCGCACCGCCGTCTACGAATTGCAGCAGGCCTGCGATTGTTTTGTCTCACTGCATCGGGCCGAAGGGTTCGGCCTCAGCGTCGCCGAGGCCATGTACCTGGGCAAACCGGTCATCACGACGGATTGGTCGGGCACCGCCGAGTTCGTCAATGTCACCAATGGTTGTCCGGTCAACTACCGCCTTCTCACGCTCGACTGCGACTACGGTCCTTATTTGCGCGGTCAGACCTGGGCCGATCCCGACATTGAACAGGCCGCCCACTGGATGCGGTCTCTGGTGGACGACAGAAGCTTCCGCGAAAGCCTGGGCAGGCGGGCGGCCGCCGACATCCGCAGAAGTTTTTCACCCAAGACGATCGGCCGCCGCTATCAACGCCGCTTGGAGTCGTTCTCACTCTGGTAGTCGGCACCGCTGGCAGTCGTTCCCCGGATGGCGTCCCGGGAACCTCGACCGAAGCGGCACCTTTGACCCACTGGCGCGGGAAAACCGTGACAGTTCCACGCCGCTGGACTACGCTAGTGACCTCTTCATGAATAACCCCGCCCACTTCGCTCGCTCGCTTCTCCGAAAGTTGCTTTTTGGCCTCGTGCTGCCCGTCGCTGCTTTTGCCGCCGACACAAAACAAAATTTCGACACCGCCATCTACATCCCGGTCATGATGGTCCGCCGGCTGGCTGACCCCGCGATCCGACAGCGCGAGTGGGAGACCATCAGTCGCCAACTCAAGGTCGACAAGGTTTACATCGAGTCCGAGCGGGACCGGATGCTGGCCGACGACCAGA
>Ga0182027_10007849_pt1 | contig 15637 bp, 13 predicted proteins | sample 712E1DmetaG_FD_121300 | JGI IMG/M metagenome (GOLD analysis project Ga0182027, IMG submission 121300) | Permafrost microbial communities from Stordalen Mire, Sweden - 712E1D metaG (Illumina Assembly) | ecosystem: Environmental > Terrestrial > Soil > Wetlands > Permafrost | place: Sweden...
AAAACGCGCCAGTCCAGCAACCGGACCTCATCTCCGGGACTGTAGGCGCGGTGTTCGGCGAACTCGGCGCAACCGCCTTTCATTTTGGAGCGGTGCCGCCCGGCGAACAAGCCGTCCACGATGAACTTGGAGACCAGTTCCAGATGGGCGGTCTTGGCCAGATCGTCCGGATCCAGGATGGGGGCAACCGGATTCATTCGCGCCTGCGTAGGGTGGGTTGCATCGGGTCTTCAACCGGGTCAGGTCTTCTCGAAATCCGGCAAGGCGTCCGGGGCGCGGGGAAGAACGGGGTTGGGCATGGCCGGCGTCCGGGGAGGGGGAGGCGGGCGCTTGCCCGTCGCCTCGGCGACCAATTGGCGGATGATGTAGTCGGAATTCTGCCCGGCCGCTTCCGCATGGAAAGAGGGGATGAGACGGTGGCGCAAGACGGGCAGGGCCATGGCGGAAATGTCCTCGGTGGTGGCGTGATAGCGGCCCTGAAGGATGGCGCGCGCCTTGGCGGCGAGGACCAGAAAGATGCAGGCCCTGGGACCAGCGCCCCAGGTGACCATTTGGGAGATGAAATCGCCGTTGGAGTTGCGGGAGGGACGGCTGCGGCGAACCAGGTCCACCGCGAAGGCATAGACATGGTCCCCAACCGGCAGGCGGCGCACCAATTCCTGCATGGCCAGAATTTCCTCCACGGAGAGGACCGGGCCGGTTTCATAATGATAGGCGGTGGAGCCGCGTTTGGTGATGGTGATTTCCTGTTCGCGGGACGGGTATTCAACCTGGATTTTGAACATGAAGCGATCCAGTTGGGCTTCGGGCAGTGGATAGGTGCCCTCCTGTTCAATGGGGTTTTGGGTGGCGAGCACCAGGAATGGATTGGGCAGGGGATAGGTCTGGCCGCCGACAGTCAATTGTCGCTCTTGGGTGGCTTCCAGGAGGGCGCTCTGCGTTTTGGGCGGAGTGCGGTTGATTTCGTCGGCCAGGATCATGTTGCCAAAGAGGGGGCCTCGGACGAAACGGAAGACGCGCTTGCCGGTGGTGTGGTCTTCTTCGAGAATGTCGGTGCCGGTGATGTCGGCAGGCATCAAATCGGGTGTGAACTGGATTCTGCGGAAGGTCTGGTTGAGAAGGGAGGCGAGAGTGGAGACCATGAGGGTCTTGGCCAGGCCGGGAACCCCTTCGAGAATGCAATGGCCGCGGCAGAGCAGGGCGGCCAGGAGTTGTTCGATGACCTCCTCCTGGCCGACGATGACGCCCTCCATGCGCTGGGTGAGGAGCAGGTATTTTTCGTGAAGCTGATCCACGGCCTGCACGTCGGCATCCGCTTCAGGCCCGGTTTTTGTATCTGTCATGAGGATGGTCTTTCGTCCTGGCGCCAATTCTGGTGCGTTCAACGGGCCGGCCCGACGGCCAGCCCGTGTTAAGGTGCTCCTGGTCAGGACCGGCGTCAACAGATAACGGCTGGCGAGGGAGAACGCATGGCACTTTGGGGGGCCTTGGGAAAGGGCGCTTCTCACCTTTGTCGAGCCTGCCTCCTGGCTCGGCTGGGGGGAAGACAATGAATCAAAACGCAGCCCGGAGGAAGGAAGATTTCCGAAGATGCCTCTCGATAAAAGCAAGACACGACCCGCGAAAAGGCCGGGAAAACAGGCGGATTAAATCAATCCACTCCTATCCGTATCGAAAGTGGGCGATGCGGATAGGAGCATTTTAACAGCCCGGGCTTGCCTGTCGAGAAAAAACTTAATTGGCGGGACGCCAAACACGGCGCGCGAGACGCACGCGCTCCCTGAAAAGCTCGAAGAATGAATTTCTACAATTCACCCCCTTCGTTCTATTCGTAGATTTCGTAAACCACGCCGTCCAGCACGAACTGGACGTTCTGGCCGAGGGCCAGCCAGGGCAGGGCCTGTTGGTTCTTCGCCAGGAAATCAAAGTACTCGGGCGAGTTGAACTGGAGGCGGGTGTGTTTGGCGGCCTGGTTCTTCTGCACTTCGCTGTCCGTCCATTGGGCGCCGTTCTGGAAGAAGTTGCGGCCATTGACGAATTGAGACTGCTGGGAGTATTGGACCAGTTGTTCGCGTGCTTTGGCCGCAGCGGCCGGCATGGCGGGTGCAGCCGAGGCGGCGACGCCTCCGCCGGCCAAGCCCAGCGATTGTCTGGCGAGGTCGTCAACGGACCCGGCTCCACGGCCTCCTCTTCCTCCGCCTCCGCCCATGCCGCCTTGAGGCGCGGCCATCTGCATTCTTTGCATGAGGCCGTTCATCTGCGATCCGGCGATGGCGCTCCGGCCATCCACCGTTGAATTCAGGCTTTGCCAGCTTTGCTCGGCTTCCTGGCGCACGGCCATGTCTTTGTCCATGTTTTGAATGGACCGCATGTTGACCGCCACGCCGCGGCGGGCTTCGTCTTCGACAATCAAGTAGGCGGTGTAAGGGGTGACGATGCCGTATTTGCGCGCCAGTTCTGTGACTTCATCGCGCAATTCGGCGTTCTCGCCGTGCAGCCGGATTTCGTCCAGCAGCATGCCGATGCGCCGGGTCGCCCAGAGGCGGGGGATGAACTGGTGGTCGGAAGATTCCTCCGGGAACTTCATTTCATAAGTATATTTGCGCGTGGCGCCGTTGACCCTGCCTTCGATGGTAAGGACGGAGTTTCCGCTGCCGGAATAGCGTCCGGCCAGCACCAGTTGTTCGCCTTTGAAAAGGTCGGGCAGCGGCGACGGATAGAACTTCGTCGCGCAAATGTCCCCGGTGAACCTCAAGGTGGGATTGGCCAGCACCGGGTCCTTGATCTTGGCGAAGAAGCTGGAAACCTTCAGCTCGATATCCTCCTCCGGCAGGACGTAGGTACTGTAGCCGCGCGATTGTTCGGTCAGCTTGTCCAGCAGATGGGTGTTGACATCGGTGCCGATGCCGAAACAGAAAATCCGCGTCTGGCCCGCGTCGTGTTGCTTGACACGGGCCAGAATCTGCGTTTCGTCTGTGACGCCGATGGTCGGCATGCCGTCGGTGAGAAAAATGATGACGAAGGGACGAGAGCTGTCCATGGGCCGCAAGGAGAGCGCCTTGTGCAGGGCATCGTCAATCGCGGTGGCGCCGTTGGCCTTGAGGTCCTTGATGAAATCCTCCGCCTTGTCGCGGCTGGCCTGGGAGACGGCCCGGAGTTGGTCAAACAACGGTTCCACTTCCGTCGAGAAGCGGACGATTTCAAAACGGTCGCCGTCGTTCAGGTTCTCCACGCAGAACTGGAGCGCCTTCTTGGCCTGGGTGATTTTTTTGCCGGCCATCGAGCCGGAGGTATCCAGCACGATCACGACGTCCTTCAACACCACCTCGCGCTCTTTAGTGTCCATTCCGGGCGAAGCCAGGAGCAGGAAATAGCCGTCTTCCCCGCGCGTCTTGTAGGTGAGGAGGTTCAGGCCGACGTCATCCTGCTCCGGCGCGAAGAAGAGCGCGAAGTCGGTGTCCGGCTGGACATCGGCGGCCTCGTACCCGATGGTGGCTTGGTTGGGTCCGTGGCGTCTGACCTCGACGGCGTGGCTGGGGGAATAGATGGATTTGAGAGGCTGTTTGGTTTCCAGTTCCACTTTGATGCTGACGTTCTGGATCGGTTTGGCGGAAAACTTTTCGGTGTTGAGCGGATAGACATAGCTGACCATCCCGGCGTCGGAGGCGAGCACCTGGGAATAGGAAAGAGTAATGCGCTTGCGGCTGTTCGGCTCGATGGGGAAAACGCGCACCTTGAAGACATCGCGGCCCGCGTATTCGAGCAGGGCGGGGTCCCTCAATTTGCGCACGATGTCCTCGTAAATGGCGCGGGCCTTGTCGGCGGACAGCAACTCGGCCTGGACCTGTCGGCCGGCGATTTCCATGGTGAACTTGTCAATCTGGCCGCCTTTGGGGATGGGAAACAGGTAGGTGCCTTCCAGGCTTTGCGGGTTGGGATTGTAAAACTCCTGGTCCACCGAGGTGGTGGCGATTTGCCCGTCTATTTTGACATTGACGTGATGGTAAGTGACTTCCAGGGGTGCGTAAGGCCGGGGCATTGGCCGCTGGGAGATGACTGTGACCGGCATTCGTTGCCAGTGAATTTCATCAATGATGATCATCCCGTCCGCGAAGAGGGACGAGACGGAACCGAACAAAACCGCGAAGAGCGGGAGCAAGAATAATCGTTTCATAATGGGTTAGACGGGGTGCCGGCAAAAATGCTCCCCCCTTTTTTGGCAGTGCCTTCTTTCAATTGTTGTAGTGTCGGCGCTGTGCGCCGATGTCGAGCCACAGGCTCGACGCTACACCAAGGATGGCATGGTCGTTCTATGGCGCCACGGATACCCGGTAGAAAGCCGGGCTGGCGGGGGAAGGGGTAATCGTCCATTGTGCCTGGGCGTTGGTGGCGAGAACCGTGCCGGCCAACGCAAACGCGCCGCCGAGGTTGGTCGAGGCCAAAACGCTATATTGCCGGCCCGTGATCGCCGGCCAACTGAGCGCCGGCGGCGGCCCGATCAGGCTCAGTTGCAGCGCCGGCACTTGTTCCCAAGTCATTGGCGTCTGATACTGATGCCCGCTGGCGTCCGTCACGATGGCATAAAAAGGATGCAGGCCGACACCCAAGGTCGCGGCCGACGCCGCCAGTTGCGCCGCCGCCTGATTGGTGGCCGCCGCCACGCGCCCGCCGGTGCTGAATAACTCGATCTTTCCGATATTGGTGGCGCTGGCGGCGACGGCAAACCGGAGGTCCCCGTTGGTGGCGGGCGCAAGCGCGGCAAAAGTGGCGGTGAGCGGCGTGTTGCGGAACTGCACCGTCCGTTCCGCCCGCGTCTGTGTGCGGACGCTGGTGCCCTCGTACGCCACCACTGTCAAGTCGTGGAATCCGCCGGCGAACTGTGTTGTGTCCATGCTGAACTGGACCGGCAGCGACGCGGCCCCGGAACTCAAATAGATGTGGGCGCGCGGCTGCAAGTCGCTGGCGTTGTCGTCGAGCGTGTTCGTGCCGGCCGGCGTGGCGCCCAGGTTGGGGGAACCAGTGAAGACAGACTGGATCTGCGCGGCCGGCCAGCCCGGAGACGCCGCATTGACCAGGAAGCCGTAGGACCCGTAACCCCACTGAAGCAGGTCGGAAGCATTCGCGCCGTCCGGCGATTGCAGGTCAGGATCTTTGTTAATTTGATTGGCCAGGGCCTGGAGGAGCGAGGAGATGGACGCGCCTGGTTGGTTATTGGTCGCCGCAACCGTCACTGGCGTGCCGTTGGTTTTAATGATTGTTATTTGCAGCCAGTCGCCCACCTGCGGATTATTGCTGGCCTGCACCAAGTGATAACCATAGGCGGTGCTATCCAGAAAAGCCGGCTGTGCCGGCGTGGCAAACGAGGTCAAGGCCGCCGCCGCGCCATGCGTCGCGCCGGCCTGCACCGAAATCTGGCTGCCCAGTTTGGCCACGTTCTGCGAGCGCAGCACCAGGCGGTCTCCCACCGCATCCGCCAGCACCCCGGTCGCGTTCGTTTGCGCCATCAAGGCGGAGGCCAGCCCCAGGGCCGCCGAAGCCAGCGAATCGCCGTTGGTCACCGTGTAACTGGCCGTGCCGCCGCCGACCGTCACGGAGATTATGTTGCCCGGGGTGGGCGGCAGGTTGGTGATGGTCTGGACGAAGCCGCCATCCACAAACAAGTCCACTTGCGCCAGCGGGAGATTGGTATTGGCGGCGGTGAAGGTAAGATTGAAAGTGGCCAGGCCACCGAGCACGCTGCCCTCGGGCGGGGAATTCCAGACGGCCAAACCGGGCCGGGCAAAGGGCGCCGACAACGGTTCGCCAACCATCAGGCCCTCGAAGGGATTGGACAGGCTTTGGTAATAAGCCTCCACCAGGCAAAAGCCGCGGTACTGGTAGAAATACACCATGGGGTCCGGGAATTTATACGTGTAGTTGCACGGCTCGGTCACCGTCCCGTAACTGGCGGAGGCGCCCCCCTCCAAAAAGGCCAGCAGCGGCGTTTGCCCCGTGTTCTCAAGAATGCACCCGCCGAAGGACGTTAAGTTGTCCGCCACCGCGCCGGGGAGGAAGGCGTTGGACGCCACTGAGAAATCGGTCAGGCCGGTGTCCACTCCCAGCGCGTTGGTCCACGCGGTGGAATCCGAGTTGGTTCGCGCCAGGGCGTTGTCGCCCTGCGCGCGGCATTCCTGAATGGCATTGTCAAATAAAAGAAACCGCACATTGCGCGCGGTGTCCGAAGTTTTCTCGAGATAACCCGTTTCCGCCGGAAAGGAGCTGTCGCTGGCCGCGCCCCGCTTCAGGGTTGCTTCCGCCTGGGCCAGGTTGGTATCCGTCAGCATCACGGCCAGGAATGCGTTTGTGCTGGCGGTGGCCGGCTGCGCCAGCGCAAAGGGCAATTCGCTGAAGGCGTAGCTGTTGGTCGAATCCTCCGGCAGGGAGCAGGAGACGGGCAAGTTCGGCGGGTACACCGGGGCTGCGGTGTTGGTCTTGAAACCGTAAAAGAGCGCCGAGGTCGTGCCGTTCTGGCTGTCGCCCTGGCCATAGTCGCCTGTCACGCGGTACGGAATGTCCATCGAGAGCAGGACGATCTCGGCCTGGTTGGCCGGCCCCCGGCTGGAAATCATGGCCAGCAGCGGTTGGAGCAAATCACTTTGAAAATCGCTCAAATGCCAATCGGTCGTCCCGCCCGTCCAACCGGTCATGCGAAAGAGGTTTTGCGGCGGCACCCCGCGCCTTTCGCAATAATCGTTGCCAAGCTGGATGGAATTGCTGCTGTTCTGGTTGACCACGACGATGACATTCAGGCCGCTGTCGCCGGCCCGGACGCCGTGCGCGGCCGCTACCAGCGCGGCCATCCACAGTATGCAAAGGCGGTTCAGCATGCTCCATTGATCGTCCGAACGAGGGAAAAAGTCCAGCTTTCGGTAGTGCCTTATTTTGGTGTAGCGTCGAGCCTCTGGCTCGACATCGGCGCACATCCGACTTCGTCAAGACTACGGCGGACAAGGCGCCGACACTACATAAATTGAATTGAGACACCGCCCAACAATTTTGGAGGCGATACAAACCTTGATTCGCGGTTGTATTGTTTCATTGAAATCCGGCGGCGCGGCAAGCATTCTAACCAGTCCATGAACTGGCGTATGCTCATATAGATTTTGCCGGCGAAAACCATGAAAATAGCCCTGGCCCAGATCAACCCCACCATCGGCGACTTCGCCGGCAACGAAGCGAAAATCCTGCAAGCGGCCCGCCGCGCTGAGGCGGAGCATCTGGACGCGGTGCTGTTTCCCGAAATGAGCATCCCGGGCTACCCGCCACGCGATCTGTTGCTGAAAAAGGATTTCATCGCCCAAAACCTGGCGGCGCTCCAACGCCTGGCCGCCGCCAGCGGAAAAACCGCCATCATCGCCGGTTACGCGGGCGAGAACCAGACTTCGCCCGGCCGCCCCTCCACCAATGAAGCCGCGCTGTTGCAAGGCGGAAAGATCGTGGCGGCGCGGCTGAAAACCTTGCTGCCGACCTACGATGTTTTTGATGAGGACCGTTATTTTGAGCCGGGCACAGACAATCTGCCCGTGACCGTCAACGGGCACTCCTGCGGGTTGAGCATTTGCGAGGATATCTGGAACGACGAGGATTTCTGGCCGCACCGCCTCTATCGCGCCAATCCCATCGCCGGGCTGGTTTCCGCCGGGGCGGAAGTCATCCTGAACATCTCCGCCTCGCCCTGGCATGTGGGCAAGGAGAAATTGCGCCACGACATGCTGGCCAGCCTGGCGCGCAAGTCGCGCCGCCCGGTGCTGCTTTGCAACATGGTGGGCGGAAACGATGAACTTATATTTGACGGCAGCAGCATGGCCTTCAACGCGGCGGGGGAGCTGATCGCCCGCGCCAAGCCGTTCGAGGAGGATTTCGTGGTGGTGGATACCAGCCGCAGTCCCGTCATCACGCCCCCGGCGGTGGCGGACGAGGAGAACATCTACAAGGCGCTGGCGCTGGGGCTGCGGGATTACATGCGGAAATGCGGGTTCAAATCCGCCGTCCTGGGGTTGAGCGGCGGGATTGATTCCGCGCTGGTCGCCTGCCTGGCGGTGGAGGCGCTGGGGGCGAAAAACGTGCGCGTCGTTTCCCTGCCCTCGCAGTATTCGTCCCAGGGCAGCCTGGACGACGCGCGCCTGCTGGCCGGGCGGCTGGGCATTGCCTACGATGTCATTCCCATCGAGCCGCCGTTCGCTTCCGTGCGCCAGCAATTGCAAACCGTGTTCCGCGGCCTGCCGGAAGACACCACCGAGGAGAATATCCAGGCGCGGTTGCGCGGGGTGATTTTGATGGCGCTCTCCAACAAGTTCGGATCGCTGGTATTGACAACCGGCAACAAGAGCGAACTGGCGGTCGGCTATTGCACCCTGTACGGCGACATGTGCGGCGGGCTGGCGGTGATCAGCGACGTTCCCAAAACCATGGTCTATCGCCTGGCCCGTTGGATCAACCGCGAGCGCGAACTCATCCCGGCGGCCTGCCTGACCAAACCGCCCTCGGCGGAATTGCGCCCCAACCAAACCGACCAGGACTCCTTGCCGCCTTATGAGATTCTGGACGCCATCCTGGAACAATCTGTGGTGGAAACCAAGTCCCTGGCCGAGATCGTGGCGATGGGATACTCCGAGGCGGACGCGCGGCGCGTGGTGCACCTGATCGAACTCAACGAATACAAACGCCGCCAGGCCGCGCCCGGATTGAAAGTGACGACCAAGGCCTTCGGCGTGGGCCGCCGCATCCCCATCGCGCAACGCTACCGCGAGGCGTGAAAAATCAAACCCGGTAGGGCGAGACTCCAGCACAACGCGTTGTGCATCACTGTGTTGTTCTGATTTCGAGCCGAAACTCGATTTCTTGGGAAAAAATCAGTGAGAGGGAGAAAGGTAGGGCGGGCAGTCCTCTGCCCGCCGTCAAGCATTGGTAGAGGAGTCAACGTCACAACGCCGTCCTGCGGCGGGCAGGGGACTGCCCGCCCTACCATCCAAAACCGGCGCATAACTCAACCCCCTGCCATAATTGATCTGCAAATCTCCACGAATTTTTCCGGGTCATCGGGCGAGAAGGCAATGCGTTTGAAGAGACCGGACGTCCTTTCCAGCAAAACATGACGGCAAAGGTCGGAATTATCAAGTTTGATTCCCCACGCAAAACCTTTCCCGCCGCCGAAAACAGACGGGCGGACCTCGACGCCCCGAATTTCCTTTGCCGGAACGACGACGGTGTGAAAAAGAACCCACGATTGCAATTCCAGCCGGTCCGGGTAAATGCGATAACACTGCCACAAACTCTTGAGCGCGCGTTTCGAAGTGTAAAGGGGCGTCTCATTCATATCCAAAAGAACGAAGAACGCCAGCCCTATCCCTTGTAAAGGTCATGTGTGCCAATAGATACAGTCCAGACGGTTTCGCCCTCGACGAAGAATGTCGCCCTCAAATCCCCCGCAATGTCGAGCGCGTAGATTGAGCGGCGATATTGAGCGGAAAGCCTGTGAATCTTGTGCGCCCGCAAACGCGGATCGAATGGGTTGGCTTTGAAAATCGGAAAAACCTGCCGCGCCGCTCGCTGCTGGACTTCTGACAGCCTGCTCCAACTGCGCCAAAAGGACTTTGCGGCGCGAAAGCGATAGTTCATTGGCCGCCCGGATACGGCTCATTCAACGCGGTGTCCAAGTCCACCACGCGCCCGGCGGCGATGTCAGCCATGCCTTGTTTGAACTCCTCTGGAATCCAGGAATCATCGGATTCGACAACGAATTTAGTCACCCGCGCCCGCTCGTGCGATGGCAACGCTTTAATCTGCTCAATAATGTCCTGTGCGCTCATGTTCCTAATTTTCCACAAATACTCTCGTGAAGCAAGCCGCAATCACAGCCCCGTAATGGGCGACCGTGAAGCCGGACGGAGTCTTTCTGAAGATTGCATTCGCTCCCAATTCGGTGTTTGCTGCGGGATGCTTTTGAGAACGAAATCCGAACAACTATTTGCCGAGGCGCTGCGCTATATCCCGGGCGGGGTGAATTCACCGGTGCGGGCCTTTCGCGCCGTGGGCGGCCAGCCGTTTTTTGTCAACCGGGCGCAGGGCGCGCATGTCTTCGACGTGGATGGAAATGAATACGTGGATTACGTCGGAACATGGGGGCCGGCCATCCTGGGCCATGCGCATCCGAAAATTGTCGCGGCGGTGCAAGGCGCGGCAGGGCAGGGGACCAGTTTCGGCATCCCCAATCCGCTGGAGGTCCGCATGGCGCGCTTCATTTGCTCGGCCATTCCCAGCGTGCAAAAGGTGCGGATGTGCAATTCGGGAACCGAAGCCTGCATGTCGGCCATCCGCCTGGCGCGCGGTTTTACGGGGCGCGACAAAATCATCAAGTTCGAGGGCTGTTATCATGGCCATGCGGACTCGCTGCTGGTCAAGGCCGGGTCGGGCGCGCTGACGTTCGGGAACCCGGACAGCGCCGGGGTGCCGGCGGCTTTTACGCAACACACCATTGTGCTGCCCTTCAACGAGATTGAGCCGGTGCGGGCGGCATTCGCGGCCAATCCGAATCAAATCGCGGGGATCATCGTCGAGCCGGTTCCCGGCAACGCCGGTGTGTATTTGCCCAAGCCGGGCTACCTGGAATTTCTGCGCCAGATCACCGCCGCGCAAGGCGCGCTGCTGATTTTCGATGAGGTGATGACGGGTTTTCGCCTGGCGCTGGGCGGCGCTCAGGAACGCCTCGGCCTCAAGCCGGATTTGACTTGTTTTGGAAAGATCATCGGCGGCGGCTTGCCGGTCGGCGCGTTTGGCGGGCGGGCGGACATCATGGATTGCCTGGCGCCGGACGGCCCGGTGTATCAGGCCGGGACGTTGAGCGGCAACCCGCTGGCGATGGCGGCGGGCCTGGCCGCGCTGGAGGAGCTTTCGGCGGGCAACGCCTACGCCAGGCTGGAGGAATCCGGCGCGGCGCTGGAAGCCGGCATGAAAGAAGCGGCCCGGAGCGCAAAAGTTCCGGTGCAATTCAACCGCCTCGGCTCGATGTTCTGCGCTTATTTCACCGATCAGCCGGTGCATAATTTGGCCGACGCGATGCGCAGCGACCGGGCGCGGTTTGCGAAGTATTTCCACGCGATGCTGGAGGAGGGGATTTACATCGCGCCCTCGCAATTCGAGGCGGGCTTCCTCTCCCTCGCCCACACGCCCGCGGACATCGAAACAACGATAAGAGCCGCCAGAAATGCGATGGCTATGCTGTAAGGCGCGCGGCGAACTCGGAATAGGAAAAATCTTGCCAGATAGCGAGTTCCGCGTTTATACTGTGGGGGTATGAAAGCTGAAACATTGCGCCGTTTGATTGAAGCGACTCCGTTCCAGCCGTTTTCTGTCAATTTGGCAGACGGGCGGGAGCTGAAGGTGCCCCACCGCGACTTCATTTCTCATTCGCCGAATTATCGAATGTTGACAGTCTGGCATGAGGATGATTCGTGTGATCTTGTGGATTTTATGCTTGTCATCGGCTTTCATTCCCCGCCTCCCTCCAACAATTAGAAGTAGTCGTCGCCGGAGCAAAGGCTCCAAGTAGTTGCGGTATGCGCATTATGGCCCTGGATCATGGGACGAAACGGATCGGCGTCGCGCTCAGCGATGAGACGGCCACCCTCGCGCAGCCGCTGGAATTCATCCCGGCGGAGCCGTTCGCGAAATGTTTGGACCGGATCCGGGACATCGTCAAGGACCGGCAGGTGCGGGAAATCGTGGTCGGATTGCCGCGCAATATGAACGGCACCTACGGACCGGCGGCGGAATCCGCGCGGAAATTTGCCGCGACGCTACGGGAGGCGCTGGGCATCCCGGTCAAAACCTGGGACGAGCGGCTGACCTCGGTCCAGGCGAACCGTTTCCTGATCGAAGCCGGGATGAGGCGCGAACAGCGCAGAACCAAAGCGGACCAAAGCGCGGCGGCGATTTTGTTGCAGAGCTATCTGGATGCCGCCGCGTTGCGTTCCGAGAATCCGGTGGATAACGGTTCGTGAAATTCAAATTGACCATCGCTTTCGACGGCACGCATTACGCCGGATGGCAGGCGCAGAAAAACGGCGTCGCCGTGCAGCAACGGATCGAGGAGGCGCTGTCAAAGATTTTTCCGGGCGTCGACATCAGCCGCCTGCACAGTTCCAGCCGCACCGACTCCGGCGTGCATGCGCTGGGCATGGTGGCGCAGGTGGAGATTCCGGGCTGCCGGATGGCGGCGTCCAAACTGGCGCTGGCCCTCAACGCCTATTTGCCCGCCGACGCGCGCATCATGGCGGCGGCGCGTTGCCGGGCGGATTTCGACGCGCGCTTCGACGCCACGGGAAAGCAGTACCGTTATTATGTGTGGAACGCGCCCGCGATGAACCCGTTGTTGCGCGCGCAGGCCTGGCATGTGGCCCGCCCGCTGGATTTGGCCGCCATGCGCGCGGCGGCGAAGTTTTTTCCGGGCCGGCACGATTTCAAATCGCTGGCCGGCACGCGGAGTTATCAAGTGAAATCCACCGTGCGCACCTTGCGGCGGTGCGACATTCAGCGGCGCGGCCCGCTGTTGACATTCATCATCGAAGGCGACGGATTTCTCTACAAGATGTGCCGCGGGATTGTGGGAACGCTGGTGCAGGCGGGGCAGGGGAAGATCGCCCCGGCCGGCATCGCGGAAATACTGCGCCGCAAAGACCGCCGCGCCGCCGGCATGACGGCCCCCGCGCACGGCCTGGTGTTGTGGAAAGTTTTCTACGGAAAAAAACGGAGTGAGGAAGCAGGGGAGGAGGGAGATGGAGTAATGGAGTGATGGAGGAGGGGAATGGAGTGGTGGAGTGTTGGAGTGATGGGAAAATCAGTTTCCAATACTCCAACACTCCATCACTCCATCGCACCGTTGGAGTTGTCGCCATGAATGTCGTCCTAGTTGAACCTGAGATTCCGCCGAACACGGGGAACGTGGCGCGGTTGTGCGCGGCCACGGGCACGATGCTGCATCTGATCGAACCTTTCGGCTTCGCGCTGGAAGACAAGCAGCTCAAACGCGCCGGGCTGGATTACTGGCAGCACCTGAACTGGCATAGGTGGGCCGGTTGGAGCGAGTTTGAAAAGCACCTTCCGCCGCAAGCCCGCCTCTGGCTGATTGAATCCAACGGCCCGCGGAATTATGCGGATGTGATTTATGCCCCCGGCGATTACCTGGTTTTTGGACGCGAAACGGCCGGATTGCCCAAAGCGATTCTGGAGCGTTACCGGGACAATTGGCTGCGCATACCGATGTTCCACGACCAGGTTCGTTCGCTGAATTTGTCCAATTGCGTGGCGGTGGTTCTTTACGAGGCGTTGCGGCAGCAGAGTTTTGCCGCCGAGGTCCGGCAGGGGAATTCCGGCCGGCGCGGATCGTAACCCGAATGTTTGACACTTTCGCATTCGGAGCGCCGATTTTCAATCGGCTTTCGGCGTCATCGCGACCGCAAAGCCGACTGCAAGTCGGCGCTCCGGTCTGTTGGCATTTTGTGCGCAGTGTGAAATCTCATGGCTAATGGCCGGTCGTGGGTGGCGCGGAATTGGCTCGCCAATGAACGGAGAGGAATTGTAGAGTGGCAATGGGGCGATTAGCGCAGTGGTAGCGCAGCAGCTTTACACGCTGTTGGTCGGGGGTTCGAATCCCTCATCGCCCACCATCCACAATCAGCAAATGCAGAATGCAGAATGCGGAATGCAGAGCGCAGAATGGTTCGAATCCCTAACAATAGTATTTACAACTCCCGCCGGGACGATCACTTGGTGAACCGGAAATTGGCCACGTCATAGTCCTGCATCACGTAACTCTTCAATTCCAGCCGGACTTTGCCGGCGCGCTTGGCCTGCGTCTCCCCGCCGGCTGCCGTCAAATCGGCAAAGCTGATGATCTCGGCGCGGATGAAGCCCTTCTGCATGTCGGTGTGGACGGTGCCCGCCGCCTCCCATGCGGTCATGCCGGCGCGGATGGGCCAGGCGCGGTTCTCCTTGCCGCCGAGGGTCAGAAAGCAGATGTAGCCGCTCTCGGCCAACGCGCGCACCAGCAGCGCCTCCGGCGCCGCCAAGTCCGCCTCCGTGGCCACGACCACCGGGCGATTGGTGACAAAGGCATGCGCCGAAACCGCCGCCAACTCCTCCGGCGTCAACGCGAGCCGCGAGACGGGCGTCTCGCTGACCAGGCCCTCGGCCATTTTTTGCAGCACCTTTTTCTCGGCTTCGCCCGCGTCGCGTCCGAGGCGCGTCTCGACAAAATCCAGGTCCTTCATCAGCAAGTCGCTGAAGGCGGCGCGGCTGGTGAGGATGGCGTCGCAGACGGCCAGTTCCTTGTCGGGGGCCAGAACGACCTGCGCATAGACCTTTTTCTGCGCCTCGACCAATTGATCGGCCTGGTCCAGGCGTGGGTCCTTGACGTTATGGTTACCCGCCGGGATGCCGGTGATGCCAAAGAGGCAAATTTTCATGCCCAGTGCTTAGATTGCCGCGCCCCCCAGGTCAAGAAGGAAAGGTGAAATGGAGGGCAGGGAACCGGTTCTTGGATGGGCGCGATATGAATATAACAAACATTGTGCGAACATAACAGGTTGTGGCTCTTGTCAAGCCGTGGTTACCTGCAGGGGTACTGTCCTGATTTCAAGTTCTGCTAATGGCGGGCAGGAAGCTCAGATTTTATCAAAGGAAAACTGAGATGCCAAGCAGTTATCATGCCAATCTATAAACGGGGGCTGTTTTATTTCAAATTGGGACACTACCCGTGAAGGTAGCCGCGTGAGAAACTATCGAGGAAGAAACATCGTGCGGTTATCTGCACTATTCCAGTATGAAATTGAATTTGCCCGCCGTTCTGTTGGCCCTGGCCTGCGTGGGTTTTGGCTTCGTTTTGTTCAAACAGCACCAAGCGCAGCCCGACGAGAGAGTGCCTCAGGACAATACCATCAACTTCTATTCCAATCGTGTCGCCACCCTCCAGAATGAACTTGCCCATGAAGCGGAGGAAAATGCTACTCTCAGCAACAACCTGGTCGCCATGCAGCTCAAGGCCTCCAATCTGGCCGTCGTCCAGACCACTCTACCCACCACTGCCGCCAGCGTTCGCAAAGCGGAGGTTGAGCGCGAGACCGACCTCCTCGCCCTCAACGCCGCCTCCGCCACCCTCGCCGAGAAGGAGAGGCGAATCGTGGAGTTGTCAGGCCAGAACGCCGTTTTGGAGAGGGAATGCAATGCCCTGCGTAGCGCGATCACCAACCTCGAAACTCAACTCCACCCGAGTCTACAGTGAGACAGTAATGGCTCCCCTGCCCTCTCTTCTGTATATACCATAATTTGCAACCTTTTGGTTGGGTGGCACAGGCGACCCGGCTGTGCCGGCCGGCGACTCGCTGACCGGAACCGAGAGCGACGGACTGTAGTTGTGACGCGGCACTATTGCCAGAAGTCGAATCTGACATTCCGCCGGGCCAGTGGCCCGGCGGGACGGGCGAGTCGCCCGTTCCACCCAAGCCTAAGAAATGTGCAGTCTAGCACGGGCGTATGGAACCCAGGTTCAATGCCAAGTCTTCTATCGTCCAAAGGCTGCGGCATTGGGCGATGTCGTCGGCCG
>Ga0182027_10007850_pt1 | contig 15637 bp, 13 predicted proteins | sample 712E1DmetaG_FD_121300 | JGI IMG/M metagenome (GOLD analysis project Ga0182027, IMG submission 121300) | Permafrost microbial communities from Stordalen Mire, Sweden - 712E1D metaG (Illumina Assembly) | ecosystem: Environmental > Terrestrial > Soil > Wetlands > Permafrost | place: Sweden...
AGAATGACAAAATAGAGTTAACTTATTTCCTGGACTCTGCAAATGGGTTTGAAACTGCAGAAGCGGCACACTTTATTTTCACGGTCCTTTAATTCCGAAAGGTTAAATCTTCCCTCCCGAATTTTATTTACATATTTCTCAATTGATTCGAGGCAGATATTAATGAGTTCCTGCAAGACATCTTCTTCATTTTCAACACCCGTCTTTTTAACAGAGACATTTATAGGAATTCTACCGAACTCACCTTCCTTGTATTTAAGGGAATAGATTTCCATTCCAGCGGGAGAAAAATCTTTCTGCAATTGAGCCTTGATTAATTCTTTTGCAGCAAAAAGATAGAGAGGAAGCTGAAGTGATATGCCGTTAAGCAGTTCATCTGCCGTTGGTTTTTTACCTGACAATTTATAATCGAGAACTTTATAAGTTCCTTTTTCCTTATTTATATCTATTCTATCAATTTTACCTCTAATCTTAACATTCCCTGTTTTAATATCGACCTTAATGCTATCTTCCTTTTTATTTTGAGATTGTATATTACCGAATCCGGCTTCAAAAAACTCAGGGACATACCCATCCGCATCCTTTCTTTCAGCAAGAAGGAACTCATAGAGAATTGATGCTTTCCTATCTCCTTCTATACCGAGTATTTTCTCTCTTTCGAAGAAATTTACAGGAGACGAAAAACCTGTATCCTTCACTTTTTGATTGGCGATAGAAAAGATCAGATCTTCAGCAATTTTAAATTCTTCATCATTACATCCGCTTAAGATAATTCCTTTCTTTTTGAGCCGGGTATAAAACTCATATAGAATTGAATGGAGAAGACTGCCGATCTCGAGTCCCTCAACCTCTTCAGCAGGTTCCTCAACCGGTTTTAGTTTTAATATTCTTTGAGCAAAATACTGGTAAGGGCATTTGGCATACGACTCAAGTTGAGTAACAGAAAAATCTTCATTCAGATTATTTTTCAACAACTCAATTGATGATTCATTCAGCACAGGTTCCTGAAGTTCAGCCGGGAGTTCTAACTTTTCTAACCTTTCCTTATCCTTATCGATTAATTCCTTAATCGCCTTTAAATCCAGATCATCGGGAACATTACCGGAAAATAATTTTTCAGGTGATTCCTGATTATATTTTCCAAAATATGAAAGTAGTTCCTCTCTTGAATAAATACTACCTGAGTAATTATCTTCGTTCAGAAATGAAACTTCAAACAGGTTTTCAAATTCATTGAGGAAAGTGGAGCGGGATAGCTCATTATAGCCACCGGAAACAGGATATGACAGATAAAGTTTCTTTTTCCAGCTGCAGAGGGACTGATAGAAATGATATCTTTCTTCAGCAGCATGGTTCTCCTCATACTTAAAGTAGCTTCCTGAAAAGAATATTTCAGGAGAATAACGTGTGGGCAGGTCGCCGTCAGTCATGCCCCCAATAAAGAGGTAGTCAAATTCGAGACCTCTAATCTCATTTAAATTAGTAACCAGCACACCGTAGCCCGGTTTTTCTTTTATATTAAACCTTGAGGAATTAACAGCCGTTCTGAGATTAGTCAAATAAAACTTAAGAGGAAATTTCTTCTTACCATGTTCCCCTTCAACCAGGTCTAATATTTCCAAAGCAGTGTCTATAAACAGGTTAAAAGATTTGACATTTTCCTCCAAATTAAAATTCCTGTTTACCATCTTTTCATAAATGTGGAGGGAATCAATAATCTTCAAAAGCTCATGTTTAAATTGTTCCGCAGTAAGGTTTTTATCAAACGGGGAAAGGAGGTGGTAAATATAACGAATATCATCCTGTGCTTTTCTGAAGACCCATTTATCGTAATTTACGGTTTCACTTTCATTCTCGTCATCGGGCTTCTCCACTGCTTCTTGCAGAGAATCTTCCCAGTTTTTGAGACCTGAAATTATTTTAAGGGAGACAGAAGCCTTGCGCAGATTTGCCACATTAAGGTTCCCATTGTTTAGAATATCCCCGCTAAAAGCCCTGAATATATTATTATAATAGAAATCATTTTCAAGAATCTCAAGCAGGTTTAACAATGAAACAACAGGCGGGGAAGTCTTTAAGGGAATTCTATCTGTAAGGTTGAACGGAATACCAATCATGGAGAACTGATCTCTGACAATATGCGAATAATTTGAGATAAGGTTAAATACAACGCAAATCCTATTCGGTTTAACATTGCCGGGAATTAAGATTTCCTTTATTTCCTTAGCAATAAGTGCAACTTCACTCTCCCTGTCTTCTGCTTTTATTTCAGAAACGGCAGTATTGAATTCACCGAACTTTTCATTAGTGTTCAGGAATAATCTTTCCCTCACAATTTTCCTGAATTTATTATTTTCAATTTCATCAACAGAATAGGGAGTAAATTTTTTAAGAACCATCTGTCTGAATGTGTCCTCGAGATGTTTGAACACCATCGGATTGGCACCGGAATAATCTAATTCCAGATAAAGGCGGCATCCATCTATTGAAGAAGTTGAATTGATTATATTTATTTCAGGTGAAGTAAATTCATCAAATCCCTGAATAATAATTAAATCGACATCGGGGAAGAGATTCCTGAAGCGTTCTGTAAATTCTTCACCGCTGAATTTATTAAGCTCAAAATAGACATCGCCAATCTCATAAAGTTTCTGGTCTATTATTTTTTTACTATAGACAGCATAAATAGCAGCGATATCTTCCGCTTTAGATTTTTCTGAGCCAGTAAGTTTCTGTGCTTCCTCTTTAAGACGTTCCGGGGAGATGCCTAATCGTTTATATTGTGAAATAACATTTTTAATTCTTTCAAGAGTACCGGCCGGAATATTTTTCCGGTAAGTCGAGAAATACTTTAAGTCAGTTTCCCCAAAGCTCTGTTTTAACATCACAGCAGCGGCGGGTTCACTTAACAGGTCTTCCTTGAAATCTTCCTCGCCGAAAAACAGTTTTTGAGAAAAAGTTCCGATAGTATCAATATTCATCTTGCCGCACATTCCCCCGGGGGACATATCGATAAGCTCTCTCCGCAGGTATCTTATCTTACGGTTAGTAGGTACGATTAGAAGGAGTTCATTTAATTTACGGGAATTTATTTTCTGATTGATTAATTCCTGTATTCCTTCCTGGCCGAAACTATTTTTAGTAAATATCATTTTTGTAATTTAAGATCTCTGTATGAACCTTTTATCTGTTCATCAGTGTTTAATGAAAATTTATCAACAAGGAAACTGAATCTTTTCTTTGCATCTTCTTTACCGTCCAAAACAAGCGTTTCAAATTCCATAAATTGTCCGAGGTCTTTTACTGTGTCAAGATGGACTCTTGTGTTTTTGTACATATAAAGGAGTCTTTTCTTTTCCACAATTGTTTCCGTTTCAAATAGTGTATTAAAGAATTTTTCATTTCCTTTTGACTTAAAATAAACAACCTCATAATCTGAAAACCTATCGGGATTAACCTCATCGCGCAGGTATTTTATCATACTCTCACCATCATCCTCAATCCTCAACTTCAGGAGGGATCCAGGTAATTTGTAATAAACATCCTTTTGATTTATTTCTTTTACAAATTCAGCATTCAATTCTTTCAAAACATTCAAAGCCGCGTTATGAGATTCCAGTTTAACTTTTATTTCCAGGTTCTGGGCCATTTATATTCCTTTGGTTTAAGTACGTCAATTTAACATTCCGGAGGAGATTCTTCACTCCACTTCGTTCCGCTCAGAATGACAGGAAGGAAGAAAGTGATTCTTCGCATCACTACATTTAAAATAGCAATTAGTTAAAATAAATGTTGAAATTGAGCAATACTTAGTTAATATTTAGAACAAAAAATAATTTACTTATGAAATATCTCATAATTACGGCAATTTTAATAATATCCACGGTTAATGTAAATGCACAGGGTATTGGGGCAATTGTTCCTGATAAACCACCAATTGTATTTCCTTCTAATGCAGTCGGTATGGATTTGATATTCAGTGAAGGCGGATTCGGATTAGGTGGATTTTACAGGCATTCAGTTTCAGACGTAGTAACATTTTTTACTGATTTTTCTGTCTCCGAAGCAAAGGACCCGCAGGAATTCACCTATACATATTTTGATGGAATAAGTTATCAATCATACACACCTAATAAAGTTAACAGGGCTTTCCTTCTGCCGTTAAATTTCGGAGTACAGTACAGATTATTTGAAAATGTTATTTTCGATAACCTGCGCCCCTATATAGACGCTGCAGTAGGGCCTACGATGGTTATAACTGATCCTGACAGCACAGAATTTTTCAAGGCAATCGGGAAAGCACATGCAAGATATACAATTGGCGGTTATATAGGAATCGGCGCTAATTTCGGACTTGATAAATCAAGTCTTGTAGGACTTAATGTAAGGTATTATATTGTACATTTCTTCACTCAGGGAGTAAACATACTTGACAACGCTGATGGAACACCAAGGTTTGAAAATGATCTTGGCGGAATCTTTATTACGTTAAATATTGGATTGATGTATTGAGCAAGGAAATACCACAATTCGAAGGTTTTAAACCGGAGTTATTCAAATACCTAAAGGGGCTGGAAAAAAACAATAACGGCAAATGGTTTAATGACCACAGGGAGGAATACGAAAAGTATTTAGTTATTCCCGCAAAATCATTTATTACGACAATAGGTCCATTTTTCAATCAATTAAATCCTGCAATCAGAACAGAACCTAAATTTAACACGACAATAATGCGAATCAGTAATGATATGCGATTCACAAAAGGTGATCCATATAAGAATTATTTCCTGGTACATTTTGGAAAGTTCAAAATGGACAGTGAATTTTATCTTTATTTTGACAAAGATGGTATTTCATTCGGACTTTTTCTGAATAACACTAAAGGTGAAGAACTCTACTTCAGGCAAAATCTGGATGAATACAGGAATGATATTATTTCAACATTCGGGAAATATAAACTAAACAGGAAATTTGATCTTCACCAGATAAGCAATGCAAAGGATGCGCCGGGACTGATTAAATCAAAGTTCAATGCAGAAAAGGATTTTGATAAATTAACAGGGTTGAAACTAATACTTTTAGAAAACGCGTTAAGTAATGAGGATAAGAAAGTATATTCCCCGGATTTAATTTCACATTTAGTTAAAATATACTCCCACCTTTACCCATTGTATTGTTTCGCTGTATCAACCGATCCCCTTTCCTTAATTGAATCATTTGAAGATAGCATGGGAGTTGTAGTTTAATTATTCTGCGATTTCCATTTTACCGTACATCCAATCGTAAAAGTTTCCGGTACTGAGATTTCTTCGCCTGCGAGTAGTTCTTCAATAGCATCCCTAAGATACTGTGATTTAACTTTCAATTTATCTTTCCAGTTATCATCTATTTTTCCATGGAATACTAATTTCCTTTCCATATCGAAGAGAAATATCTCCGGAGTATGAGATGCTCCGAAAGCTTTTGCAGTTGATTGTTCTTCATCCCTAAGGTATGGGAAGTTAAAACCTTTCTCCAAAGCCCGTTTTTTCATATTATCAAACGAATCATCCTCATACTGGTCAGAATCGTTAGAATTTATAGCTACCAAGCCTATCCCTTTCTTTCCGTAATCAGACTGTATTTTTTTTATTCTATCTTCGTATGCCTGAACATAGGGGCAGTGGTTGCAGCTAAAAATTATTACCAATCCCTTTTTGTCCTTAAAAGTTTCAATAGAATAATATTTTCCATCGACGCCGGGTAAATTAAAATTCGGCGAAGTTGATCCTATTTTTAATGTGTCAGTTGCCATAGTTAATATTTCCTTAATAGTATTTAAGAAAGTTATTATGTAAATTTAATAAAACTGATAATAACTGACATCTTTTATTATAGCGTTTTAATATGGATTTTGAATTTTCGACCGGACTTTATTATAACTACACACTTTTTAAAGAAAGATCTCTTTCAGTAAAAAGGATCAACCATTCTATAATTTCTCCTTTAATCAGTAAACTAAATAAACAATTTTTTAATGTTTCAGTAGCAGGTCATTCCTATGCCGGTAAAGAAATCAAATTAATTACAACAGGCAAAGGAGAGAAAAAGATTTTTATGTGGTCACAGATGCATGGAGACGAATCCACGGCAACGATGGCCATGTTTGACATATTTAATTTTCTTTCAGTTAAAGACGGTTATAATTCTATCAGGGACAAATTCTTTGAAAATGCGACTCTATATTTTCTTCCGATGGTTAACCCGGACGGTGCAGAAGAGTGGAAACGGGGAAATTATCTTGATATAGATATAAACCGTGATGCATTTCGAACGCAGACTCCTGAGGGGAAAATACTTAAGGATACATTTAAAGATATTAAAGCTGATTTCGGATTTAATCTTCACGATCAGAATCCCAGGTATTCAGTAGGAAATTCATACCGGAATGCTGCAATTTCATTCCTTGCACCTCCATATAACAAAAACAGGTTAATTAATAAGACCCGGAGTGATGCAATAAGTTTAATAAGCGGTTTAACAAGGGTACTGAATAAAATTATTCCCGGACATATAGGCAAATATTCTGATGAATATGAGCCGCGGTCTTTTGGAGATACATTCCAGGGATTAGGTACGAGTACAATATTGATTGAATCAGGGGGATGGAAAGATGACGCTGAAAAGCAGTTTCTGCGTAAATTGAATTTTATACTGCTTCTTTCATCAATAAACTCAATTATAGACGGAGATTATAAGGATGAGACTCCGGATTTATATGATAAGCTGCCTCTTAATGAAGAATATTTGTATGATTTAGTTCTTAAGAACCTAAATTATTCTGGAAATGAAAGAAAATGCCAGGTTGATTTAGCAATCAATCGGAATGAGGACACATCCAAAAGTTCGGGTAAAACTGAATATATTGCATCGATTGAAAATATAGGTGATCTTTCGATATTCCACGGATTAGATGAAATAAATCTTGAAGGTTATGAAATTGAATGCCCTAACAGTAAAATGGGACTGGGGAAATCACCTGATTTACTTCTCAAAAAGAACGGAAAGGTTAAATATACCGTTAGAAACGGTGTATTAGCGAATCCCCTGCTTTAGACCTTTTCAGGTTAAATTCACTTGCAGATATTATTAAAGTTTATTAAATTAGTAATCCATTTAATCTTTTAAAAGGTCTTTTTGTAATGGCTAGAATTAAAAATGTTGAAGCTTTCTGTGTTGTATGCAACGGGGTGAGAAAGATGGAATTAGCAAATGATGTTACTGACCAGGAAAACAAGCGCTGGGCAAAGTGTAAGAAATGCAAACAGACAATGATTATAGATTTAACAGAGGCACTAAAAGATTTAAAGCCTTCACTTGAAGGAATAGAATCAGAAGACTGTACTGTTTACGCTCCGTCAAAATCATTTACTATTGGTGAATCTATTTACCATAAGAACTGGGATGATTTCGGAAAAGTAGTTTCCAAAGAAATATTATCTAACGGAAGAAGCTCAATAGCAGTTGAGTTTCAGAAGTCAGGACATAAAAAATTAATTGAATCAATAATATTATAAAAATTACCGTGTAAAGTGAGGTGAAATCTTGGTAGGTATTACAATAGGTGAAAACGAAAATATCGACAAAGCTCTTAAGAGATTCAAGAAGAAATACGAGAGATCGGGAATCTTAAAAGAATTCAAGAAGAGGACTTTCTTTGTGAAGCCATCCATTAAGAAAAGAATGGAAAAGATAAAGGCAGCAAGAAGGGCTCACCGCACTGAAACATTCGAACCGAGATATTGATTAAAACTTTAATTGAAGATTTCGAAGAGTAAGTAAAAAGCCCCGATTAGTCGGGGCTTTTTTTATATCCTATAGCAGAGCTACTTTAGGTTCAGTAGCTTTCAGACCATTACCATTTCCATTATTAAGATAATTATCTTCAAAATGTTTTGTGATAAGGTGGAAGGCCTCATCAACCGAATTACAGAATGTGAAGAGATCAGTATCTTCTCTATTTACCATTCCGTTTTCATATAAGCTTTCAAGGTTAATAACACTCTTCCAGTATTTCTCATCATAAACAACAAGTTTGAGCTTCTTTTTAATTTTACCTGTCTGTACCAGAGTAAGAATTTCAAAGAACTCATCCATAGTACCGAAACCACCGGGGAAAACAATAAGAGCCTTGGCAAGATAGGCAAACCAGAATTTTCTCATGAAGAAGTAATGAAATTCAAAACTGAGATCAGGAGTAACATATTTATTTACAAACTGTTCAAAGGGGATGCTGATATTGAGGCCGATAGATAAGCCTCCTGCTTTATGTGCCCCTTTGTTAGCCGCTTCCATAATTCCGGGTCCTCCGCCAGTGCAGATAATAAACCTATTGGCGTTTGCACCTAAGTTCAGTGACCATTCAGTCAATCTTTTAGAGAGTTCAACTGCATCTTCATAATACCTTGACATATTAACAGCATGCTGTGCAGCTCTTAATCTCTCGGCAAAATTTTTCGTTCTTTTAGGATCGAGGGTATTAAATTTTCTTAAAGCTTTCATTGACTGATCTTTTGGAAGCAGTCTTGCTGAGCCGAAAAAAACGATAGTGTCAACTATCTTATGTTTTTTGAATTTAGCCTGAGGATGAAGAAATTCAGCCAGCATTCTGATTATACGTGCATCAGCGGAATTTAGGAATTCGACATTTTCATAGGCCTTATTAGGCGTCTTTATTTTAGCCATTTGTTTTCCTGATAAAAAAAAATATAACTTTATTCATTAATAGCCTTTTTTTTGAAACATGAAACTATATATTTCATTAAGACTTTTTTAGAAATTTTGAACCGCAAATTTAATCATTTCTTTGGAAGAAACACATATTTTATTAATTTTTATTTATATATGAGAAAGTTTTTTATAATATTCCTTTTACTGGTCTCTATCAGTTCCCCTAAATCAAAGGAGGAATTAAAGAGCATTATCGCGTCTGTTATTAACAAACTCCCTGCCAGCACCAATATTGGCATAATCATTTTTAATCCTCTCACCCAGGATACGATATATCAAAAAAATGCATTTGCGACTATGATCCCTGCTTCTAACACAAAACTATTTACGACTGGTACGGCCATTTCCCTACTTGGCGGAGATTTCCCACTTTATACAAAGCTCATGACTAACGATAAGAACATTAAAGACGGAGTTATTCATGGTAATTTGTACATAAAGGGTTATGGTAATTCAACATTTACCACTGAGGACCTGATTAAGATGGTTACTGAATTAAAGAACAAGGGGATCAGGAAAATAACCGGACAAATAATAGGTGATGACACATATTTTGATGATGTTTATTCAAGATCGGACTGGATTCCTGATGAAATCACGAATGTAAAACTTCCCCCAATTTCCGCTTTAGTAATAGACAGAAACAGGATTGTTACATACAAAAAAGTAAGAAGGAGGATGAGAAGTTATTCGGTGAGCATAACCGATCCTCCGATGCATGCAGCAAACCTGCTAAGGGAAAAACTTAATGCTCAGGGGATAGAAACGGGCTCATGTACCAAGGGTGAAGCCCCGGCAAATGCTGTTACTCTGGCTGAATCAGAAATAATTCTTCGTGATCTTATAGCATTAATAAATAAGCACAGTGATAATTTTCTTGCGGAATGCCTATTTAAAACTATTGGTGCCGAGTCATCTAAGAAGCAGGGAAATTCTTTTTATTCTACACAAACGATAACAAACTTTCTTGAAGAGAATGGGATTTATTTAAAGGGTTCGTCTGTTGTTGACGGATCAGGGCTTTCAAGATTTGATCTGGTAACTCCCATTTCCATAGCAGGAATTCTGGAGAAAATGTATTTCGATGTTGCCAACTTTGAAGACTATTACAATTCATTAAGTATTGCGGGTGTTGATGGTACTTTGAGGAACAGGTTCATTGGTACATCGGCGGAAAACAATCTTCACGGTAAAACCGGAACGCTTGACGGTATCTCATCACTTTCCGGTTACTTAACGACGGCGAATGGTGATGATCTTATAATTAGTATAATTATGGAATTTGATAAAAGGGGGAACCGGTTTCATCATACCGTTCAAGATGAGATTGTAAAAGTTCTGACTGACTGGAAGTAGAGCCGCTGCTGAGGCATTCAATGATAAAAGTTATATATCATAGTCTTCTCATTACGAATGAGATTCAGGTTACTATAATGTGTTGCGGGTTCTTTACATAATATTTTAAACAGTTTTGTTTTGCATGTGCATTATTGAAACTTTATTCTTTTATCATTACGTTTATAACATAGTTCAACAGTTTTCTTGGGATATTATGAAACATATTTCAAAAATATTATTTATAACTGTAATTTCACTTTTCTTTAATCAAAGTATAAAAGCCCAGTGGGTTAAAACAAATCTACCTAACGGAGTAAACATATGGGCTATGGTAGTAAGCGGGAATAATATATTTGTCGGCACGGGTGGAGATGGAATATTTCAGTCTTCCGATAATGGAACTACCTGGAACGCTGTCAACAATGGCTTAAGAGTTAAAAGAGTGTGGTCACTAGCTGCCAGCGGAGAGAATATTTATGCTGGTACAGGGGATATTGATGATGGTATGGGGTCTAACGGGTTTGTATATTTATCAACCGATACCGGGGCAAATTGGAAAGCATTAAACAACGGATTGTACAACTGCACTATTTCATCAATTGCTGTAAATGAGAATTATATTTTTGCAGCTGCCGAAGGTTATGGGATATTGGGAATATTTGCATCGACAAACTATGGGGCAAGTTGGAATGAGGCTGATAGTGGATTGACATATCGGGCAGTTTATTCGCTAATTATAAACGGAAATAATATTTTCGCGGGTACAAGAAGCGGGGTGTTTTTATCGACAAACAATGCTGCCAATTGGGAGAAAGTTAATCATGGAATGACTGATTCTTCCATTCAATCGTTATACGCAGATGGAAATAATATATATGCCGGTACATATAATGGAGTATTTCTATTATCAACCAACAGCGGTCAATTATGGAGAACATTAGGCGGTAGTTTGACTGATATAAAAAGTATATTAGTTATAAATAACGGGAACGATATAATTGTGGGAACGTGGGGTAATGGTGTATTTTTATTAACTGCAGCAGATACTAACTGGAAAGCTATTAATGATGGTCTTGCAAGTACATATTCACCATATATTTCTTCAATTGTCGTAAAAGATAATGATATTTATATTGGGACACAGGATGGTGTGTGGAAGCGTCCGCTTAAGGAAGTAATTACTTCGATTGATAATGTAAAAAATATTAAGCCGGATCAATTTGAACTGAGCCAAAACTATCCCAACCCTTTCAATCCTTCTACCACAATAAAATATTCAATCGCAAAAGAAGGAAGAGTTAAACTTACTATTTACAATTCAATCGGCCGCAAAGTAGCCACATTAGTGGATCAGAATAAACCCGCAGGAAATTACTCGGTTCAATTCAATAAAAGTAACTTTGCAAGCGGGATATATTTATACAGACTGGAATCCGGGAATTACAGTTATGTAAAGAAATTTATGTTAATTAAATAAATCTTCCGGATTAAATAACCGGCAAGTAATATTCATAATACAGAACGGAGCACACATGAAATATTTATACACTTTTTCCCGTTGTTCTATTTTATTTCTCCTATTATTCTATGGAAATATTAATGCACAAGGTTGGGTGCAGTACGGAACCAACGGACAGTTACCATCGTTTTATTCGTTATCCGCGGTTAATGATTCCGTTTGTTGGTTTAGCGGCGATCTTATGCTGACAGTACTTGTACAAATTCAATCAACTGGCAATACATACACCTGGAGCCAAAATGGTTTAGAGCCGGCGGCATACACCGCTATCTGCGGCAGAAGTTCATCTCTGGCTTATACATGCAGTCAAGATGGAAAATTATTCAAGACAACAAACGGCGGTGGATCCTGGGTTAAACAATATGCTTTAACAAGCAAAGCGTATATTGACGGGATATATTTTTGGGATGATAACCTTGGAATTGCCTTTGGCGACCCGGCGGCCTATCCTGGCATAGGACCTTTTACAATATTACGCACAACTGATGGTGGTTCTAACTGGAATGATATATCAGCATCAACACCCTCTGTTACAGGTCAATTTGGCTATAATCAGTGCTTTGACGCGGTAGGTTCTCATTTTTGGTTTACTTCAGAATTAGGTTCTGGTGATACAACCATTCAGCGCTATCTCTTCCATTCAAGCGATTATGGTGCAACATGGGAAAAGATGGTAATTCCCCTAAATTTTGGAGATTCATCCCCTGCATTTTCTGACCCATCAAATGGTATACTTACTTCGTATTATGGCCATACTGCACGCACTACAGATGGTGGTAAAACCTGGTCAGTAAAATATGTCGAAATCGGGAATCATGGATTAGCCATACAAAAAGGGACTCCCAATGTTTGGGTTGGCGGATTTTGGGATCAGCAGGCTAATTATTCTCCGATTTATTTCTCAAGTGATTTTGGTACAACATGGAATAAACAACCAAAACAATCCGCCACGGTTCTTACCGGATCGGCTGTCACCCAAAATGTTGTTTGGGCATCGGGATATAATTATACCATTCTAAGAAATACCAATCCAACCTTAACGTCAATAACCGTTAAAAACAATCTTCCCCTTCCTCTTACGTTCGACTTAAAACAAAATTATCCGAATCCTTTTAACCCTATAACCACAATAAAGTATCATATAGAAAAACAAGGAAGCACAAAGCTTGTAGTTTATGATGCGTTAGGAAGGGACGTGCGGACACTTGTGAATGATTCCCAGGCGGCTGGCTGGCACATGGCGACATGGGACGGTACAAATGATTCCCGACAACCGGTCGCAACAGGTACTTATTTTTATAGAATTGAAGGTAATGGACAGGCCATGACAAAAAAAATGATATTATTAAAATAACCCCAATCTAATCCCAAACAAAACAAATTAGGTAAGGCGGAGCTAACAACTCCGCCAAGCCCCATTATTACAAAACTCTCCACAATGTCCCTTCCATAAAGGGTACTCAAATTTCCCCTAATAATCTCCTTGTTTTATAAGCATTTAGCTCTCCCCTATTTGCTTTCCATAAACATATACAAAGTGGAATGATATTTTTCCGGTTGGCAGAAGAAGAATAACAATTATCAACTATGGAGATACTATGAAATGAGCAACAATTACAGCACCTTACATGAGACAACCGCCGGAATCGAACCGGCGGTTTACTCATTCCAAATAAAATTCAGGGGTCAATTATATCTACCCAGATTAGGGTTTATTTAAGCAGCATCATCTTTTTAACCTGTGAGAACTGTCCTGCTTCTATTTTATAAAAATATATACCGCTCGGAAGTTCAGATGCGGAAAAAGTAATGGAATAATTTCCCGCATTTCTGAATCCATTCTCAAGAACTTTTACAGCCTGTCCCAGAGTATTATATATAATCAGTTTAACATTAGAAGCGGATGGAATGGAATAATTAATAACAGTACTTGGATTAAACGGGTTAGGATAATTATTTGATAGTGAGAATTGAGAGGGTAAATTCTTGCTGTCTTCCACTCCAGTAACACCACCATTACTAGTATGACCTATTGCTCCCTGCCAAATCCTAACTGAATCAGGATAGGAATCGTCGCAATATTGAACGCAATTACCTGCTGTAAACCAACCATTGTTTTCATCCCAAAAGCAGATGCTGAAGATACCGTTTGAGATAGGAGGATATTGTTTTGTCCAACTTGCCCCACCATTAGTAGTGTGGAGAATAACACGGTTTGGATTTGAATCTATTTGACCATCATTGGTCCCAATCCAACCGGTGTTTCCATTAAGGAAGAAGACAATTTTACTTTCAGAATTAGGATCAATCCCTGTATTAGTGACGCGAATCCAATCTGCGCCGCCATTAGTTGTTTTAAGGATTTTACTTGTGTCGCCAACTATCCAGCCATTGTTCAGATCGGTAAATTGCATAGCATGGTAACTGCCTGTAACAGTATCGGAAAATTGTTTTGTCCAATTTGTTCCGCCATTGGTAGTATGGAAAATCATATAAGGAGTATTTGCGCCCTGCGGACCGGAACCTGTATACGACCAACCATTATTCGGATCCACGAAATAAAATATACCTGCACCAATAAAGGGACTCCAATTGCTGCCACCATCAGTGGTTTGCAGAAACTGCGGATTACCGGTTGAAAAATTATATATAAGTGCTCTTCCATTTAGTTCATCAACGAACTGAATTTGAACCCCAACATCACCCGGGGTAGTTGAGAGAACTTTTTTTGTCCAGCTGACGCCTCCGTTAGTAGTTTGATGTATAACGGCGCCATGTGCATTACTGAATGTAGTTCCAAGCCAGTTTATTTTCCAGCCATGAGATTGATTTACCCACCACATTGAATTTGCCGGATCTGCTGATGAATTAACAGTATCATTGGGAAATGGTGTAATTCTATTCCAGGTTGAGCCGGCATCAGTAGTATGCAGCAAATCCCCGTTAGGCGCTGAAATCCATCCTTCAGTGGAACTAACGAATTGAACTTTACCGAGATCATTTGTTGTACTCGGAGGAATTGGATTTGTTTGAAGTGACCATCCGGTCTGGGCATAGGACACAGCTGACATTGCACTTAACATCAGTATCCAGATAAATATTTTAGAATAACTCATACGAATCTCCTTCTTTAATTTATTATTGTTCTCTTCACCGGCAATTGTCGGGAGAACACATTGAGAGTTTTGATGACTATTATGGAATTTACAAAAGTTAAGGTATGTGAATAACTGGGTATTAGTATCAAACCAATATGTTCTGAAATCATAACTTCCCTATTACTATTTATTGATAGTATTCAAACTTATATAATTCCAAATGTTAAGGCAAATATATTCCTGATCAGAAATTTTAATTAAGGAAGCGTTTTATTTTAGTGGGCGGCCTTTTAGTGGAGTGAACTATAAAAAAAATCCCTTCCTATTATCAGGAAAGGAATATTAAGGGGATCCCCGCTTTCGCGGGGATGACAATATCTTTACGGGGATGATTTACAAAAAATGGGATTCTTCGCTTCGCTCAGAATGATAGAAATTGTTATGGTCTGCCCGGAGGAACCTGCTGCTGATTATTAGTCCTTGGCACTGAAGGAGTAGTTGGAACCTGTTTACCTCTTTGAATAACACTTTCTCTTTGGTCAGGATTAGATTTTCCCGGTAAGAGGAAAAGGTTAACAATAAGTGCAAGAGCGGCAAGCGATCCGCCTAACCACCATGTTCCCCTGCTAAGGAAATCTGCAGTTCTTCTGGTTCCAAACATAGAACCCATGTTGCCGCCGCCGAAGGTACCGGCTAAACCGCCGCCTTTGGATGACTGCATAAGAACCATGATTATTAAAACTATTGCTACTACTGTAATTAAGAATATTGCTAATGTATACATACTAATTAACTCCTTATTTGTAGCGGGGGAGGGATTCGAACCCCCGACACATGGATTATGATTCCATTGCTCTAACCTACTGAGCTACCCCGCCGGGTAAATCTTATTTTAGCCTGTAAATATAGAAAC
>Ga0182027_10007851_pt1 | contig 15637 bp, 19 predicted proteins | sample 712E1DmetaG_FD_121300 | JGI IMG/M metagenome (GOLD analysis project Ga0182027, IMG submission 121300) | Permafrost microbial communities from Stordalen Mire, Sweden - 712E1D metaG (Illumina Assembly) | ecosystem: Environmental > Terrestrial > Soil > Wetlands > Permafrost | place: Sweden...
AACCCTATATGATATACCTGGAGATTTTATGATTATTCCTTATAGTAAAATTGAAAATATGAATTTTATATATTTAAAAATCTTAGAAGAAGAAAAAGACAAATGATTTATTTTTCTTTCTCAGAGTTATAATCTAATGCCTTTTTAAGTTTCTTATTATATGGAGATAATCTACCCATTATCTCATCTTCTTTCCTTTTATGCTCAATTAACTGTCTTGCAGTTTTCATCTCTGGTAATTCATCAATTTTCTTTTTAAAATCAGTAAATTCCCCTAAATTTTGTTTATTTTGGAATAAATTATCTTCATTAATTCTGAATATTTCCCCCTTTTCAGTTTTAATTATATCTTTTACAAGATTAGCTAAATTCAAAGCATTAACTTCTTCTTTAATCTGCAAAAAATCCCATACAGCAAATTTTACAGAGTCGTAACTGTCTAATAATAAGATTTTCTCTCTTTTTGTTTTGTTTAATATCTTTTTAGTAAGTGCTATATTATTCTTAATGCAATACTGTTTGATTCTTTCATTAATAATATCTGCACTAATATCGAGTATTTCATTTCTCCATTTATGGAAATCAGCAAATGGATTTTTAGCATTACTTTTTGATATAAACTTTTCTTTATTAGCATCTTCTACAATTTCTTGGTGAGCAACATATTTAAAAACCTCTTTAAGTCGAATTAAATTTAAGATTTGGTCATGGTCAAGAAGTTCATAAGAATATTTTTGCTTTTCAAGTTCTTTTAATTTTTGAATTTCTTCTACTAAATATAATTCAAATTCAGGGCTTAACCAACCAGCAAAACGAATTGCTATATCTTTATGAGCATAAGTGCCAGAAAATTCACCTATTTTAGTAAAAATACCTTTAGAGTTTGTCAATTCAACCCACTGCTTAATAGATAAATTTCTTTCTTTTATTAGTCTTTGCACGGTGCTCAATTGAGCACCGTCATAAGATGGATTATACTTCTTCTCCCAAACATTAAGAAATTCAATAGTTTGAACACTTCTAATCCATGAAAGAATGGATTTTCTGCCTTTCCATACCTTAGCCATATCAGTAAGATTAATATAATCATTCCTCTCGTCTGAAAATAGACTAATTTGAGCACCATTATATCTAATGATAGCATTTTTTTGTTCACTCATTTTATTATCCATTGATTAAAGATTTATAGGTTAAAACGATATTCAGTATTTGCAAGTAATAAATTGAATCTTTTACTTTCTTCAATTGTTCTGGTATTATATCTGAAAACAAACTCATCAACATATTTCTGTAAGTGTTTTTTTGAGGTAAAATGATAGATTCCAAAAATACCACGTTTTAAAAGACTCCAAAAACCTTCAATTGTATTGGTATGAATACGACCGTTTACATATTCTTTTTCATTATGCTTTACTATTTGGTGGTCATAAATCTTGCTTACGCCTTTGTAGCCTAACCATTCGTCAGTATAAACCATTGCAGATTCTTTAATTGATTTGATAGCTTCTTTGGTCAAAGTTTCAGAAGACACGTCTTCAACCTTCTTAGCTACTAATTTACCATCTCTTTCAATCATACCGAAAACGGGTGTTTTGTCTTTTAAGCTTCTGCCTTGTGAAGCTTCAATCTTTTTACTTTCGTGCCTGTTTTTATTCTTACCACCTACATAGGTTTCATCTACTTCAACTTCATTGTCTAACTTAACATCATTGTCAAAACCAAAGCAATTTCTTATTCTTTGAAGCATAAACCAGGCTGTTTTTTGAGTAATATTCAAATCTCTGCTTAATTGTAAAGACGAAATGCCTTTTTTATGTGAAGTTACAATGTAAATTGCTAAAAACCAAGTTTGTAGTTTAACTTTGGTGTTATCAAATAAAGTATTGGTCTTAACATTGAAATATTTACCGGTATTCTTACATTTGTATTTATTACCAGCACATTTATAAACTTGTGAGGCTGGATCGAACGGTGAAACAATATTACCGTTCCAACGAAGTTGTTCTAAGTGATCTATACAAGTTTGTTCGTCTGGAAAAGCTTTCAGAAGCTCAATGATAGATTGAAAATTAGTGTTGATCATAGTCTTATCTTTTTGATGATGTAAAGATAAGAAGAAAATTACACTAATCCAAATTATTTAGTGTAAAAATGTATATAATTACCAAAATTAATTTAAAACAAAGCAGCACACAACAATGCATAATAGCGCATTGCCTTGGTTGGAGGTGTTCTTGTCGGTTTCGATAATTTGAGTAAATTGTACCTTGATACCAAACAGCCTTGAAGACGGCAACGACTCCATATGAGCATGCGTTGTGCGCAAGTTAAAAAATTGCTCACTGATAAAACTTATTAACTTGTTGACAAAAATACCTGATAGACTGAATATATTTGATTACAGGATATTATTGACTGACTTTTGTTATCATGTTTAACCATTAAATTTAAAAATCATGAAAAAGTCAGTTGTAATTTTAATTCACATTACCTTTTGGGCGGTTATCTACATTACATTGTATACCGTTCTACCTGCTATTTTAAAAGACCCGTTTCCACCTATGGGAGGAAGTCCTTTTTGGACTTATGGGTGGCTTACATTAGATACATTTGTAAGTGTTTTAATACCCTTTTATTCATTTTATTTATTGCTTCAAAAGTTATCAGGTAAAAAACACAGGTTGATTTGGTATGTAGTCGCATTGGTACTTTTGATTTCATATCCGGCTTTCATATTATCGTTTACAGATGATTTCAAAAAAATTGATATTGCAAACTATCCCGGCAGCTTTTTATCCTATATGTTTGTTGCTTTTGTTGGAGGATTATTCAGTGTCTTTTTTAATTGGATAACCCAAAACAAACAAAGAGATAATCTTGAAAAACAAAATCTAAAAAGCGAACTGACGTTGTTAAAGTATCAGATTAATCCGCACTTTTTGTTCAATACATTAAATAATGTCGATTCTCTGATGCATGAGAATGTTCAAAAGGCTTCAACGGCATTGAATAAATTGTCGGAGATAATGAGATACATGATTTACGATTCGGAAAAAGAAACAGTTTCATTAAAGGAAGAACTGGCTTATATTGAAAGTTACATTTCCCTGCAAAAACTTCGGATTATAAATGACAATAAAATATCTTTCAACATTACCGGGGATATAAACAATATCCAGATTGCTCCTATGCTATTTATTACTTTTGTTGAAAATGCCTTCAAACATTCGTCTTTAAAGAAAACTGACAATAGCATCGTCATTAAATTGGATGTATTAGAAAAACAAATTAATTTTAGTTGTATTAATAGCCTATCCTCTTCTCCGGCAGAAAAAGATGAATCAAGTGGCATAGGTTTAGAACTTATAAAAAAACGTCTTGAATTGATTTATCCCAAGGCCTACGAATTTAAAATTGATAAAACAGAGCAGAGTTTTGCAGTATATTTGAAAATAAAAACCAATGCAAATTAATTGTATTGCTATAGAAGATGAGCCTTTAGCATTAAAAAAGCTAACTGGTTTTATCAATAAAATTGAATACCTGAGATTATCCAAAACTTTTGATAATGCCATAGAAGCAATAAGCTATTTAAAAGGAAATTCTGTTGACCTTATATTTCTTGACATCCAAATGGAAGAATTTACAGGTATTCAATTTTTAGAAACAATCAAGCAACGACCAAAAGTGATTATCACAACTGCATATGATAAATATGCTGTCAAAGGTTACGAACTTGATGTTTCGGATTACTTATTAAAACCCTTTACTTTCGAGCGATTTTTGCAAGCTATTGAAAAAGTTTTTAATAGCATAAAGGAAAAACTTACGCCGACTTCCGGTGATTATATTTTTGTTAAAACTGAATACCGGCTTGAAAAAATAAAAGTTTCAGAGATTCTCTATATCGAAGGCATGAATGAATATTTGAGAATTGTGACTGAGGATAAAAAAATAATGACATTGCAAAACTTTAAATCAATGGAGGAAATGTTACCAAAGAATAATTTTCTTCGAGTACATAAATCATATATTGTTGCAATTGATAAGATTGAAAGCATTGAAAGAAATAGGATTAAAATTCAGAAAATGATTATTCCAATTAGTGATTCTTATAAGGAGATTTTTTTTAATAGGATAGGAATGATAAAATAAAAATAATAACCTGTGCATAACAGCGGCTATATTCCATGCGGGTTTTAGAGGGTTGCGATTGTCTGTGCTTTTAGTTACTTTTATGTCGGGCGATTGAGACGCGTTTCAAAATCCCGCACGGCATCTAGCCGCGAACCGTTGTAGGCAAGCCTGAGAGACCAACTGCAAACAATAAACAGATATGAAAAATAAAAAAGTATTACTATTTCTTTCACAAGGATTCGAAGAATATGAAGCTGGAGTATTCACAGATGTGATTGGTTGGAGTAGGGAGTTAGGAATTGAACCTGTTGATATGATAACCACAGGACTTAGACCTGAGATTAAATGCAAATGGAATTTAATTGTTCGCCCTGAGATTGAATTTGACAAAATCAATATTGAAGATTATGACGCATTAGCAATTCCAGGTGGTTTTAAAAATTCAGGATATTATGAAGATGTCTTTGATGAACGATTTCAACATATGATACGTGAGTTTGATAAAGACAAAAAAATAATTGCAGCTGTTTGTGCTGCTGCAATACCAGTTGGGAAATCTGGTGTTTTAAAGAACAGAAACGCAACCACATACGATTTATCGGACATATATGGAAGAAAATATCTTGCAGATTTTGGTGTAAATGTTCAAGATAAACATATAGTGATTGATAAGAATATTATAACATCGACAGGGCCAGCAACAGGTTTAGATGTTTCGTTTAAATTGTTGGAAATGTTGACTTCGACAAAAAATGTAGATGAAGTAAAAAAATATATGAGATTTACGAATAAATGACAAAAGGCCAGCCTACAACAAGCGGTCATACGCCATGGGGGTTTCAGCGCAAGCATTATTCGCGCCGCTCTTAGCAAGTTTCGTAACGGGTGATAGAGGTGCGGCTTCGATTTCCCCAACGTCGCATACCGCCGACCGTCAGACTGTGCAAAAACATCTTGAATTGTTAATAAATCCCATTCAAAACAATTGACAGGCAAAGGCATAATATGTAACTTGTGTACAAGAATTAAAACTACCAAGCCATGCACCATGTAAAAGGGGAACACCGCAACCAATTATGCATGTTTAGCCTTGAGGGTTCAGTTTCCAGCACTTCCTTCGTACGTGCGATAGATGCGTTTGTAGATGCGATAGACCTCAAAAGTTTTGGGTTCAATAATGTCGATTGTGGTGAAGAAGGTCGTCCACCGTTTCACCCCTCGGCCTTACTGAAATTATATCTCTATGGGTATAAAAACGGGATACGTTCATCGCGCAAACTGGAAAGGGAGGCAAGGTTAAACATCGAAACTATGTGGCTATTATCGGGGCAGCAGCCAAAATACCACACCATATCCGATTTCCGCAAACAATACAAAAAAGCATTCCGGGACATCTTCCGCAAATTTGTGGTATTGCTCAAAGAATGGGAACTGATAGAAGGGGGGGCCATAGCCATCGATTCCTTCAAGATAAGGGCACAAAACTCGCTGAAGAACAATTTTAACGAAAAGAAGCTGGAGTGGCACATGGCCTATATCGAGGAAAAGCTTACTGCCTACGAGGGCATGCTCGACGAATGTGATAAAGAAGAAGACCGGCAGGAAGTGGAAGAAAAAATTGCCAGGGAAAACCAGAAGAAAGAAAACTACCAAGGCCTCAAAGAAGCCCTTGCTTGCAGCGGAGAAGACCAGATATCCCTTACCGATGCAGATGCCAGGGCAGTGATATTGCACCGCAACATCGTTAACGTGGGGTACAATGTACAAGCCCCAGTAGATGCCAAACACAAATTCTTGGTAGAATTTGACACCGGCGAAGTAAACGATACCCACGCGCTGGCAGATATAGCCATTAGCAGCAAAGAACTCTTAAACGTAGAATGCCTCAATGCCATAGCCGACAAAGGATACCACACGGGAGAAGAAATCCAGCGCTGTGGGAAACATGGCATCACCACCTATGTATCACCCCGTGCCAGTTCAACCAATAACAAAGCGCTGTACCCGTTAGACATGTTCGCCTATCACAAACAGGACGACACCTACACTTGCCCGGCAGGGAATGTGCTTGAAACAACAGGCAAATGGTACCAACATAGCGATAGCAGGAAAGGACGGGATTCATATAAGTTTAAACGCTATACAACAAGTAAATGCAAGGGATGTGCATAGAGGCTGCAATGTACTGAAGGAAAGAGAAATGGCAGGGCCATCGACCGCAGCGAGTATGCCGATGCCTTGGAGGCCAATACAGGGCGGGTATTACAACACCCTGATTATTACCGCCAGCGCCAGCAAATCATCGAACACATCTTCGGCACCCTGAAACGACAGCGAGGGTTTACCTACACCCTGGTCAAAGGCAAGGAAAAGGTGTTGGGAGAGGTTGGCCTCATGTTTATTGGGTACAACGTGGGAAGGTGTGTGAATATATTAGGGATAACCGAGTTTTTCAAAACACTAAGGAATAGCGTTTTATGTATTTTAGCCATTCAAAAAAGGCTAATTTTAAGCAAAATTGATGCATATATTTTCCAACCCATAAAAATTACAGCCTAAAAAACGATTGAACTATGCAGCGTAAAATGCAAATACCAAAGGATTATTTTTATTTTTACACAACCGGAACGGGTTTTTGCACAGACTCCCGTTATGGCCAATGTTAAAAATGCGCTCCGAAACCATTAACGGTAATCAAATGAAAAAGACAAGAGATTTATTTTACTCAAAGCAAGAAAAGCTTTTTTCAATTTGGAGACTTCTAAGATTAATCGTAATTGCAGGTCTGTTGATATTTACAATAAACCTTCTTTTTCGACTCTGTAAATTTCAATTTAATGATGTTGTTTTTAAATTGACTTTTGTTGCTTCAATTATCTTAGTAAATGTTTTTCTTGATAAAGAAAAGCTTGAATGGTTGGGCATAGAATTAAAAATAAAATCAATCATATTCTTTATTATTGGGATCATCTGGGCTTATATTTGTAAGACTCAAATTGAAATAGTAAGTGCTTTTGCTTCAAGTACTACAATTCATTTAGCGAATCCTTTTTCTAAAGATGCTATTATATCATTAGTGTTTTTTCTTTTTGTTATTGGATTATCTGAGGAATTATTGTTTCGAAGTTATATTATTCCTAATGTAGCACGTGATACTAATCTTGCCATTGCTTTTATAATCTCTGCTATTTTATTTTCCTTGATTCATTTTGGTTTTGGGACAAGTGTGAAAGATGTTTTCATAATGGGTTTTGCATTTACGATCTTTTTGGGATTGATTTTCGTAATGACAAAGAATATTTTTATTGCTGTTGGTTTTCATGGAGCATGGGATGCTTTTGGAAAATTATTTTCCCCTTTATTAAAGTCAGCAAATTCTTGGCACTATACACCATTAATTATTTTACTGGTAAATATTTCTATATTCTATCTAATTTTCAGGAAAAGGTTAAATTTTGATATTAAAGAATTAATAAAACACAGGCCATAACACAAAACTGGGGTTTTAGTGGTTAGGCAAGCGCAGTTCTCGCTGGCAAGTTTCTTATCGGCGGATAGTTTCGCTTCTATGGTTTCCCCAGCTTCGCATACCGCCATCCGTTACCGCCAAGCCAAAAAAACAAGACATTCGCATAGATAAAAAATTTGTATATTAGCAAATAAAAACACAATGATTGGTAAGGATAAAATATCAGAGATAGTTGATAAAATTGCATTAGGTTATAATCCTGATAAAATAATTCTTTTTGGCTCGTATGCTGTTGGTAATCCAAATGAGAATAGTGATTTGGACTTATTTGTAATAAAAGAATCTGAATTACCAAGACCTCAAAGGACATTCCAAGTTAGAAAAATGCTATATGGCTCTATGATTCCTATTGATATAATTGTTTATACACCTAACGAGATTGAAGAATCAAAGGGGAACAAATTTAGCTTCGTTTACGAAGTATTAAAAACTGGTAAAACTTTATATGAACGAGCTAGTTAAAGATATTAGACAATGGTTAATTAAAGGCGACCATGATTTGGGGACTGCTAAAATTACCTATTTACATATTCCTGAATATTTTGATACAGTTACATTTCATTGTCAACAAGCAGTAGAAAAATACTTTAAAGCATTTCTGATTTATCAATCCGATGCGTTTAGATTTTCACATGATTTAATTTATCTGCTTGATTTAATAACTCAGAAGGATTCTGATTTCGAAAGATATTAAGATATTGTATCTGAGTTGCAAGGTTATGCTGTAGAAGTACGATATCCAAATGAGACAATTTATTTAACGAAGGATAAGGTTGAAAAGGCTATTACGATTGCCAAAGAAATAAGGGGATTTGTTATGGAAAAGATGAAAATAACGATTGATTATAATGAAATAATTGACAAATAAAATGGCCAGGCGGTAACATGGCATATAAGTAATGGCGGGGTTTGTGGGTTGCCAAGTGCAGTAATTCTATTGTAGTTTCTGCCTCGGTTGATAATGAACTGCTTCGAAACCCGCCACTACTCATATGCGTAACGTTAGGCGGCATTACACTAATCCATCAAGATAAATTGATAATGAACACAAAAGATAATTTAAAACAAATAGTAATTATGAAAAAAAATGAATTTATTTCGTCTTTAATCATTTTGATTATCCTTTTTGTTAGTATTAATCTGCAAGCACAGGAAAAGAGTAAAATACCCGGTTTGGATAACTATATTTCAAATATATTTAGAATTTTACAGATTGACACAATGCCGGGAGCTTCGGTATTGGTTGCCCAAAACGGAGATGTTGTTTACCAAAACGGATTTGGATATGCCGATATTGAAAAGAAAATTCCAATTTCACCTGATACAAAGTTCAAAATAGGTTCTATTTCAAAACAATTTACGGCTGTTGCTATTCTCAAACTTCAGGAAGAAGGCAAGATAAAAATTGACGATAAATTATCAAAGTACATCCCCGATTTTCCACGTGGTAATGAAGTAACCATTTATCAACTTCTTACGCATACATCAGGAATCCATGATTATAGTTTTCAACAAAATTTTGAAATGACCAAACCCATTACTCCTAAAGCCCTTCTATATAGTATTGAAAAATTACCATACGATTTTAATCCTGGAGAACGCTACCAATACAACAATTTCGGTTATTTTATTTTAGGTTATATCGTTGCGCAACTTTCAGGTAAAACTTTAAGTGAATATCTTAACGAAACATTTTTTAAACCTTTGGGTATGAATAATACCGGAATTTATGAAACCAATATTGTATTGAATAAGGAAGCGCAAGGATACAGCATGAATGGTGAAACAGTAAAGAAAGCTGCCTTTCAGGAAATGTCGTGGGCTTTGGGAGTTGGAAGTATTTATTCCACCACCACAGATTTGTATAAATGGAACGAAGCTATTTTTAATGGAAAAGTATTATCAAATGCCACTTTAAAAACAGCTTTCACACAGACAGTTTTAAATAGCAGTGGCAAGGTTGACTATGGGTTTGGTTGGTTCTTAAGTACTAACAGGGGACTCAAATTTATTCAACATTCAGGCGTTTCATCCGGTTTTTGCGCTTATCTTGAACGCCAACCGGAAAATAAACTTACCGTTTGTGTTTTGATAAACTCACTTCCATCGCCCACAGGTATTAATCCAATCATAAATGGTCAGGCAATTTCTGAATTTATACTTCAGGATAAAATGGAAAAACAGAATATTGGAGTGGACACTACTATTAGCGAAAACATTTTGAAAAAATATGTGGGAAGGTATAATTATGGTCATGGCATGGCTATGCTGATAACAATGAAAGACAAACAATTATTTGGACAAATGACAGCTTATGAAGCAAGTCTATTGAAGCCTATTTCTGAAAATGAGTTTTATTTCAAGCCTATGAATGCAAAAATAAAATTTGTAACGGATACGTCTTCAATAGTTGACCGTTTATTTCAATATCAAGATGGAGCAGTTTATGAAGCAGCCAGACTTAAAGATGAAACTCCAGTAAAAATTAATCCTGACTTTTTTGATAAATTGACAGGAAAATATGATTTTGGAAATAATTATGTAATTGAGATAGTAAAAGAGAATAACAAATTATTTGTATTAACGCCTTATTTGCCTAAATACGAGTTGTTGCCCACAAGTGAATTAGATTATTTTGCAATGGAAGTTGCAAGTAAGATTTCATTCATTTTAAACAAAGAAGGTAAAGCAGAGTCATTAACTTCTTCATTTGACGGAATGACTATGCTTGCTAAAAGGGTTGGAGATTGACAAAGTATGAAATGAAACAATAACGCCGCCTAACAACGGCTCATATTTCATGCGGGTTTCAGTGGTTTTCGAGCCTCAGTTCCCGTGTCCAGTTTCCTACTCGTGGGATAGGGATGCGCCTCGCAATCCCGCACGAAACATACACTCAACGTTAAGCGCATTATAAAAATCATCGCAACTTGATAATTATACCAAAATTTGGTAACTTTGAAGAAAAATTGATAAATTATGAATAGAAACACTTCAATATCAATAGGAAACTATTTTGATAGTTTTATTCAAGGTAGAATATCTGCTGGACGATATAAAAATGCTAGTGAAGTAGTCCGAGCTGGATTAAGGCTTTTAGAAGAAGAAGAAAATAAGGTTATTGTCTTAAGAGAGGCTATTCAATCTGGAATAGAAAGTGGTATCGCTTATGATTTCAATCCAGAGTCTCATTTAGAAAATCTAAAAGCTAAGAGAAAATTGAATGGCTAATTTTAAATTGACTAATAAAGCAGTTGATGATTTAACTCAAATTTGGAATTATACTATTGATAAATGGTCTGAAAATCAAGCAGACAAATATTATCGTATGCTTCTGGATAATTGCAAAGAAGTTGCAGACAACCCTGATTTAGGCAAAAATTATTCAGGAGTTATAGATAATTTATTGGGTTTTAAAGCAGGTAGACATATCATATTTTATCGTAGGATTGAAAATGCAGAAGTAGAAATAACAAGAATCTTACATGAAAAGATGGATTTAAAAAGTAGAATTAAAGAAAAATAACCCCACATAACATGCGGTCATACGCAACTGGGGTTTAATCGGTTAGGCAAGTACATCGCTCGCTGGCAAGTTTCTTATCGGCGGATAGTTTCGCTTCCACGTAATCCCCAGCTTCGCATACCGCCGCCCGTTACCTGCCATGGGGAAATTTTTACTCAGCCGAAAAAGAGCAAATATTTGGATATAGTTAACTAATTAGTTACCTTTGGCGAGTGATTAGAAAGATTTCAATATATAAAACTGATTTTATTGAGTTCTACAAAGAGCAAGATACAAAGACTCAAGAAAAGATAGAGTATGTTTTTGATTTGGTACGATATGAAAAACAAGTGCCAATTAAGTTTTTTAAATATTTTGAGAGTACTGACGGGATTTATGAGATTAGAGTAATCACAACTTTTAAAAGTATTCGGATTCTATGTTTCTTTGATGATGGACTGTTGGTTGTATTGACAAATGGATTTGTAAAGAAAACTGAAAAGACTCCATCAGCAGAGATAAAGAAAGCCGAGAAAATGAAGAAGGATTATTTTATGGAAAAAAATGGAGGAAACAGAAAATGAAGAATGTGACAGATTTTGAAGATTTACTTTATGATAAGTATGGAGATAGGGGAACTGCAGCAAGAGATAAATATGAATCAGATTCTTTAGCATTTAGGCTAGGCGTTATGTTAAAGGAGGCAAGACAAGAATCAAAGATTACACAGAAACAACTTGCTGAAAAGACTGGGACTAAGAAGAGTTATATCTCAAGAATTGAGAAAGGTAAAAGTGATATACAAATATCGACATATCAAAGGTTGATTGAGACAGGATTACATAAACATTTGAACATTTCGATCGGATAAAACCAACGGCAGTTAACACTGTTCTAAGGGAAAACCAAATTTTTAATAAGAAAAATTAAGCAGCAAATTTTGATAAATCAACATAAGGTGTTCCCCTTTTAACAACAGCAAATATCCTGAAAACAAGTTTGTTTCTAATAATATTAAGCGTACTCATTTTATTTTTTCCTTCATCAGTCCTGCGTTTGTAATAAGTTTTGTATTCACCATCAAGTTGGATTGGGCCCATTGCAGCCATGTTTAGTAGCGATTTCAAGTGTTTATTGGCCAGAGGATGTACCCTGGTTCGTCCTTTAACGGATGAGCCTGATGAATATTCAAAAGGTGCAATACCGGCAAAACAAGCAAATTTGCGAGGGTCATTAAAAAGGGTGAAATTTTCGGTATAAATAATCATGTATTTAGCCAAAACTGGGCCGATACCTCTAATCGTTTGTATTAATTGGTAGTTTATGTTCCACCTTGGCATTGACTGGATAATAACTTCAATTTGTTTTTCTACATTCTGGATTTCAATATTAAGTTGCTCTATTAACCTTTTTTGCGTTGAACGGATAAAATCATTTTCGCCTTCCACAAAACAATCCTGAAGGTCTTTAATTGCATTTTTATAGGCAGTGCGATGTTTAATAAGTTTATCTCTTAAGCGGAGTAATTGTTTTAATTGGCCAACTTCCTGGGTGTGTAAAATGGTAGGCTGGATCTGGTCACGATTTTTCCAGGCATAAATGGCAATTGTTTTCGCGTCTTTCTTATCAGATTTTCCACGTTTTAAACCCATCGATTTTTTTAATTCCATGGCATTTACCATGAAATACGGAAGGTTGTTTTCACTCAAGAAAATACTTAATAACCGGCTATACCTGCCAGTATTTTCGAAATAGAAGAAGAAATCTTCTTTGTTTTTAAGTTTACTATAACAAGTTTCAAGCAACTTGGCAAAACCTAAAGGACTATTTTCGATAATAAAGTGGAATTGAAGAGAAAAAATGAAAATGTCGAGCACATTTTTGGAGACATCGATGCCAATAAATTCTTTGTTTTTCATACATTTATGGTTTAAAATTGAATAAATAGTTGCTAAAACTATCAACTTTCAAAGGCCTGGTAGCCTAATGTTCTAAATGGTTCTTAGCAACTTGAAAAGGAATGGGGACTGAGAGCCTGTTTAAAATTTTTTAATCATCATCGAAATCGAAGCAATCTGTACCCAAGCTTCACTTGAACACATGTTTGCTTCATAGTCTTTGCTGAGTCGTCTATGCCAGTTAAACCAAGCTATGGAGCGTTCAACAATCCAACGTTTTGGGATAACTCTGAAGCCAACCTCATCACTTCGGGTAATAACTTCAAATAATATCTTTAAACTGGAACGAGCAAGGTTAAATAATCGCTTCCCAGCATCGCCTCCATCAGCGAGTATCTTTTTTAGTCTTGGAAATTTACCTTTCATCCTTTTAAATATGGTTTCTGCTGCAATACTATCATGTACATTGGCCTCTGTAACCACAATGCAAAGTAATAAACCCAAAGTGTCCACTACAATATGGCGTTTCCTGCCGTTTATTTTTTTGTTGCCATCAAAGCCCTTGTCCGGGATACCCCATTCGCTGTTTTTTATCGATTGGGAATCTATTATCCCTAAACTGGGACTTGCTTTTTTATGGTGTTTCTCTCTGACCTTTTCTCTCAGCACAGTTTGGAGTTTGTTCCAGAACCCGCATAAAAGCCACTTCCTGAAATAGTAATAAACTAACTGCCACGATGGAAAATTATTCGGTAACAAACGCCATTGTATGCCTCCTTTGCTAATATATAAAATGGCATTGATAATACGACGAAGTCCATATTTACGCTTTCTTTGGTCATTCAAGATTCCTTTTATAACTTCGTATTGGGAATCGGTTAAGTTTGTTGGGTACATATCTCTTAGGATTAGTTATTTACCCGCAATAACCGGTTCCTTTATTAACATTCCAAATTAATTTTTAAACAGGCTCTATGCAACATTCGAAAAATGGAGATATCTCTAGAAAGAATGTATCAGGAATTCATTTATTTGATTCTGATAAAATAAGGATTTTAAAAGTAATTAATAAGGAAAATGATAATGGAATATTTAGTGCAGAGATAGAAGTATTAAACAAAAGGACAGATAAATGGATAAAAAAAGAGTCAGTAACAACTTTTTTTCCAATATCTTGGAATCTACAAAAGTTAATTATAGAATGTTTTTTTGCATATAAAAACAGAATAAAAATAAATGAAACAGAGTATAAAGGAAAAACAAAGTCAGGGATAAGTATATGTTTTCAGTATAATGACTTTGGGGAGTTTAAAACATTGTATCCCATTTATGAATAAAAACTGCAGCCAACATCATATAAATTTTATTGGGGTGGAAGTGCGAATTGTAAAGAGCTTGCTTCTATTTAAATTCTTAACGTCTAGACAAGGAAGTGCTCCGAAATCCCCAACAAAACTTATATGTAGCGTTAGCCCCAATGCAAAAACGAAATACTCATTACTTTAAAATTTTCAGATTATTGATTATATTTGTGTTATGACAAAACATGAAAAGATAGTAAACGAAATTGTAAGGATTGCAAATTTAAAGTATCCTGATTCGGAGATATACTTATATGGCTCACAGGCACGTGGTGACTCAAAAAAATATTCTGATTGGGATTTATTAATTTTGCTTAATCTTAAAAAGATACCTTTTGACTTGGAAACACGGTTGATGGATGATTTTTATGATTTGGAATTAGAAACAGGAGAGATTATATCACCATTAATTTATTCAAAATCAGACTGGAATGAGCGACATTCGGTTACCGCATTATATGAAAACATTCAAAAGGAAGGATTAAGGATAAAATGACTGGTTCAAAAGCTGATTTAATAAGATATAGACTATCACGAGCTAAAGACACCTATGATGATGCCAAGATTTTGGCAGATAAGGAAAGATGGAACTCGACAATAAATAGACTTTATTACTCTGCCTATTATGCTGTAATGGCATTATTATTAGATTCTGACTTTAAACCTACCACTCATAATGGAGCAAAATCTGTTTTTTCAGAGCATTTTATTAAAAACGAGATAATCCCAAAGGAATATGGTAAACTTTATTCTCAACTTTTTACTTGGAGACAAAAGGGGGATTACGATGATTTATTCGATTTTGATAAAGACAAGGTATTACCATATTTTGAGCCAGTAAAAAAGTTGATTGATTTAATCGAAAATAGGCTAAACGAAGATTAAAAATTGCCAGGCGCTAACACGCTATAAATGCCATTTGGCAGTTATTATGGACTGATAAGGCAGTGCAACTAATTAATTTTATTGCTAACTTGACACAGACATGCTTCGAAATGCCAAACGGCACTTATAGTCAAACGTTAGGCCACATTGTATCGGCCATTTTCAGACATTAAAAGATTTGATTAACTTTGGGTAAAAATGTAAATTTATGACTGATAAAGTTGATATAGACAAAACTTATAATCATTGGATTAATACCTCAGATAAGGATTCAATTACAATGTTGAATCTATACAGCTCAAAGGATTATAGTTGGTCATTA
>Ga0182027_10007853_pt1 | contig 15636 bp, 14 predicted proteins | sample 712E1DmetaG_FD_121300 | JGI IMG/M metagenome (GOLD analysis project Ga0182027, IMG submission 121300) | Permafrost microbial communities from Stordalen Mire, Sweden - 712E1D metaG (Illumina Assembly) | ecosystem: Environmental > Terrestrial > Soil > Wetlands > Permafrost | place: Sweden...
AGTCCAGCCAGTTCGCTGGCAGGTAAATCGCTTCAATTTCGGGCTTTGAAAAAACCAGTCCGCCTGAATTATTTTTTGCCACTTTTTACGTTTCTTGCGATGATTGCACAACGGTTACGCTAGATACGAAGTATGAGCATGTTCCCCGGGTGATAACTGTAAATAAAAAAAGCCCGTCATCATCTTGATGACGGGCCTTTGTTTTTCTAGGGATTCTTTTTGAAGCGCACCAGGATCAAATTCTTTGTGCAGGAACTGGAGGTAACGATGTAGACATTGTTTGCCAGGGGCAGTCCGGCCTGGTCTAACAACTGCAAAGTCAGGGGATCTTTGGAAGCCACAGGCGTCGTGCCCAGGACGAACTCATAACCGGATGTGCCATAATCCTTGCTGACGCCGCTTACCGTTGTCAAATTAACAGGCTTGCCGGCCAGCGTCCCCGTCAGGCGGAGAACCATACCTATGATCGGACTGCCGTTGGCATCCTCTACATCTCCGACCACTCCCTGCCAATTACATCCCAGATCCGCCAGATGGGGATATATGATGCTTTGGATCGACTGCGGAGCAGATGAGCTAAACGGCGCCTTGGGCGTGCTGGTTATTGTAGGGGTCCTGGTCGGCGGGACAAGTGAGAAACCCGTAGCGGAAGGCTGCAAAGTGATGGTCGGGGCTAGAGTGGGCGTATCGGTCACGGCGTTGAAGGTTGGTGTCCAGGTGGAAGCGAGTTGAATGGGGGTGATCGTCCCGGTTGGGAAAAGAAATGGCGTGGGGATCCTGGGCTGAAGCGGGTTCAGAGCCGTGGTCGGATTAACAAATAGAAATATAAAAAATGCGCCGATCCCCAGGGTGGCAATCAACACAAGAACGCTGAGCATATCCCAAATATTCAATTGGGGTGCCGGGCCTTTTGCAGGTTTATCGTCGAAGTCAAAACTATCCATTATGTCACTCCAAAATCAAGGCGCTAGAACGACAGCGGCTTTTGCTCGCTGCTGTGTAACCCAATTTTTTAAGGCGAGGTCCTGCATGGCGAGATAGGCGTCGGGAGTAAGAGGGTGCTGCGCATCGCGCTCCAAAACTTTGATGATATGGAAACCTGTGTCCGTTTGAATTATGCCGCTGAATTGTCCGGCCTGTAAGCTGAACGCGGCCTCTTCGATCTTTGGGTCGAGCAAATACCCCTTTGGGAACCAGCCCAACTCACCGCTTGTAACGGGGTCGATTTGGGTCGCCAGGGTGCCGAAATCCGTGCCGCTCTGCAGCTGATTAAGAGCATTCTGGGCATCGTTTGAATTATAGAGCAAAATTTGCTGTACATGTACCTGATCGGCGGTATTCGGGACAGCAGTAATGATTTTGTCACGCATCCAGGCCGCTTCTGCAGAACGCTTCAAAGCGGCACGGAACGTCGCGTCGGTATACCCATGAGCAGACTCCCAGGCAGTCAATTTATCGACTCCGCCAAGTTGAGCGGACAGGGCGTCCAACCTGGACTGTAAAGCGGAGTCCGACAATTCGAAGCCCTGGGCCTTTGCGGCCTGCGCCAGGAGCATCTGTGCGATCAAATCTTCCAGGACGGTCTTGGTGGCATCCTGGTCGCTGACGGTTTTGCCGAGCGCGGTCTGCGCGGATTTGTATTGCGTGAGCTCCGATTGGAACTCCGAGAGAGTGAGACTCTCGCCATTCACCGTCGCGGCAGACGGTTCAGCCGTGGCAGTGGGTGGAATGGGGGTGGCTGTTGGACCGGTGGGAGTAGGGGTTGCCCGGGGGCCAAAAAGGGAACCACAAGAGACAAGAGCAAGCGCGAGCAGGATACTTAATTGAATCAGAAAATGTCGGGAATGGGAGAACATCGCAAGGATTATACCAATTAATAAAATACGGCAGGTTCGGGCAATTGCCCGAACCTGCCGATATTCTATCTAATGGGGTTGAACGGTTTAGTAATCCATTCCACCCATACCGCCGCCCGGAGGCATGGCGGCGGGTTTATCCTTCTCAGGAAGGTCGGTGATCAGGACATCTGTGGTCAGGATCATCGCGGCAATGGAAGCAGCGTTCTCGAGCGCACCGCGCACGACCTTGACCGGGTCAATGATGCCGGCCTTGATCATGTCGACGTATTCGTTGGTGAGAACGTTAAAACCAATATTTTTATTCTTCTCTTCCGCGGCTTTTCGACGGACGGTGTCGATGATCACCGAGCCGTCCTGGCCGGCGTTGGAAGCAAGTTTACGAATGGGGGCTTCGAGCGCCTTCTTGACGATGTTGATGCCGACGCGGATCTCTTCGTCTTCGGTGGCCTTTGCCAGCTTATCGAGTTTATGGGAGGCATTGATGAGGGAAATTTCGCCGCCGGGGACGATACCTTCTTCCACAGCCGCGCGGGCTGCAGAGAGAGCATCTTCAACACGATGCTTCTTTTCCTTCATTTCGGTCTCGGTCGCAGCGCCAACTTTGATGATGGCGACGCCGCCGCTCAGCTTGGCGAGCCGTTCCTGGAGTTTTTCCTTGTCGTAATCGCTGGTGCTCTTGTCGATCTCTGAACGGATTTCCTTGATGCGGCCTTCGATCTCGCCCTTCTTGCCTTTGCCACCGATGATGGTGGTGTTCTCCTTATCGGAGGAAACCTTATCGGCGCGGCCAAGGTCTTGAATAGTGGCGGTCTCGAGCTTGCGGCCGAGTTCTTCTGAGATCACCGTGCCGCCGGTCAGGACAGCGATATCCTGAAGCATGGCTTTGCGGCGGTCACCGAAGCCCGGGGCCTTGACAGCCAGCACGTTGAGCATACCGCGCAGTTTGTTAAGTACGAGAGTGGCGAGCGCCTCACCATCTACATCTTCAGCGATGATGACGAGTTCGCGCTTGCCAACCTGGACGAGTTTCTCCAACAGCGGGACGATGTCCTGGGCGGCGGAGATCTTCTTCTCATTGATCAAAATGTAAGCATCCGAGATGACAGCTTCCATCTGGTCGGCATTGGTGATGAAGTAAGCCGAAAGGTAGCCTCGATCGAACTGCATGCCTTCGACAAATTCGGTCTCATCGGCCATGGATTTGGATTCTTCGACGGTAATGACGCCGTCTTTACCGACCTTATCCATCACGTCTGCGATCAGTTCGCCGATGTGAGGTTCCGCGGCCGAGTTGGTTGCGACGGATGCGATCTCTTCCCGTGTATCGATCTTGACCGCCATCTTGCGCAGTTCTTCGACGACGGCTTCGGTAGCCTGCTCAATACCGTGCTTGACCAGCATCGGGTTGTAGCCGGCTTCAAGCGATTTAAGGCCTTCGTTCACAATAGCATGTGCGAGCACGGTTGAGGTGGTGGTGCCATCACCGGCAATATCGTTGGTCTTGGTCGCGGCTTCCTTGAGCAGTTGGGCGCCCATGTTCTCGAACGGATCTTCAAGTTCAATCTCTTTGGCGACGGATACGCCGTCATGAGTGATGGTCGGGGAGCCGAACTTGCGGTCCACGGAGACGTTGCGGCCCTTAGGGCCAAGGGTTGCACCGACTGCGTTCGAGACGACATTCATGCCGTTCTTCAGCTTACGGCGCGCTTCTTCAGAAAAAACGAGTTGTTTAGCAGCCATGTTTAATACCTCCAGTATTAGCTTTCTACTACGGCCAAAATGTCGCTTTCGCGCATGATGAGCAATTTCTTGCCATCCATCTTGATATCGGTACCGGAATACTTGGCGAACAAGACCTTGTCGCCGACTTTGAGCTCCATCGGAACGCGTTCGCCTTTTTCGTTGCGTTCACCGGGACCTGCGGCCAATACTTTGCCTTCCTGCGGTTTCTCTTTGGCGGTTTCGGGAAGAATGATGCCACCAGGGGTCATTTCTTCCTGTTCGATCGGTTCGACGATCACACGTCCGCCCAGAGGTTTGAGCTTGAGTTTGATTGCCATCTTTAAGCCTCCTAAAAAAAATTGGGATTTTTGGATAAGCACGAAATTAGCACTCTCACACTCTGAGTGCTAATCTTATGATACCGAATTTACAAGTGTCCGTCAAGGGGGATTACAAGTTTCTTACGGAACTCTGATGTTTTCAATGATTTCCCTGTCCCGGGCTTGTGGAATATAAATTAAATCGATAACGGGCATCAGATTTTCAGCCAAATTCGCATTATCCACTATGATGTAATTCGCAAAGAGCTCAATCGATCCCCGGCTTTAACCAGAAAAAATCATGGACTGGGGGTATTTGTAGGATAAGGTGTCGATGTACTAAGAATTTTGGTCGGGGCCGGGACCTCGGTAGCGCTACCGGAAGTCGTTACCGGTGCGGATGGGCTACACTCCAATTCGGCAGCCGTAATATTGGTAGTAATATCGGGCCTGTTGCTCTCATAACCACTGGCTCGTACCTGTGCAATCGTTTTCAAGGCGATCGGGCAATAGGTGGGATCCCTTGGGCCCAGAGCGGCCAAAACGGAAAAATATACTTGATAGTAATCCACGGTACTCAGTGAAAGCGGCAGGCCGGTTACTTGTACAGCGGGATCTTGAGCGTCGCAGGCGGTAAGTCCGCGGCCTATGCAAGAGTTTTCGCCACTGCACCCTTCGACCGCACATTGCAAGGCAGGGATGGAGCCTTCATAGTTGCGTGATTTGAAGTAGACAATTCCCAACTGACCGTAAATATCCGCATTCGAAGGTTGAAAACTCAACGCCTTCTGGACATTGCGAGCCGCGATGAAGTATTCACCTTCCTGAGAGTAGGTCTTCGCAATCGACAGATACGGGACGGGGTCCTTGACCTTCAATACACTATCGATACTGGCTGCTTTGGCAAAATACTCCAGTGAGCTTTCATATAACTGTTTCTTTGTATCTTCGTTCAGGCTTTTAAACCCGAGGGTTCGATAATTCGCACCGGCTCGCAGGTACAGGAATGTCAGTTTGGGCGTGATGGCAATCGCTTTATCATATTCCTGGATGGCGAGATTGTATTCACCCAGCGACTCGAGCACATAGGCGTAGACGCGATGCACGTCCATCAAGGAAGGGTCGCGGTCCACGGCCTGTGTGATATATTGCTCGGCCTGAGTCCACTTTTGCTCATCCACCAGGATCTCGGCGTAGTAAGCCAGGGCAAGCGTGTTGCTGCTGTCCAACTGCAATGCACGCACAGCTTCCAAGTCGGCTTGACTCAATAGATCCTGAACTTGTCTGTTGTCATCAAGGAGGCTGGGATTGGCATTCCAGTCGAGCGCAAACGCCAGTACGGCGTGAGCCGTGCTGTCATCCGGGGCAAGCTTGACGGCTTGCTGCGCAGATAAAAGGGTTTCATTCAAACGCGCTTTGATGTCTGCATCTGTGGTAAGAAGCGTGCTTGAATAAGCTTGAATACGGGCTAATTCCGCCCACGCTTCTGCGTTGCTTGGATCCACACGGACGGATTCACGATAGGCGGAAATCGCGTTATCCAGGCTGCCGGCCTTGAATTGAGCATCCCCTTCCAGAGCATACGAATTGGAAGTGCGTGTAGGAGTAGGCGCGGCTTCAAAAGGAGATTTGATATCGCCCTGCCTCATTTGGATGATCAACCAGATGCCACTGAGTGTCAGGATCGCCCAGAAGAACATGCGATATACACTGGACTCCGCCCGTCGGTTGAAGATGGGACGGCGTGGAATGAGATTCATGGAGTAGGAGTACCTGCAGGCAATTCGGGTATCAGGGTTCCAAGTGTGGGTGTTGCCCTGGAAGCACCGGAAGGAAGGGAGGTAGAAGAGGAGGTGAGGTTCTGCTGGCAGGTATTGATCGCCTGGTTTACATTGCCTACGGAAATATCGTCCGTCGGTATGGTCGACTGAACCAACTGGGCGATCTGTAAAGTTTCACCGCACCGGCCCACTTTGGCAAGCGCCATGGCATAGGTAAAGTAAATTTCGGCAATGCGTGGATAGCCGGGGACAAGCTGAACGGGCACCACCTTCTGACCCTTATCAGTCGTACCGCCATTAACCGCAAGAGCTAATTCTTTAACCGCATCGACAAATAAGGCGTTGTGATAATCCATCACGCCCAGATTCCCGTGATACCTGGGATTCGTGGGTTCGTCGTCCACCGCGGTCTGTGCATATTGCATGGCCTTGGCAAACTGACCCACGGTGGAATAGGTGCGCGAGATGTAATAAGCCGGTAGAGGGTTGGATGGGTCAAGCGCGCTGGCGTTGGTGAACTCCTGCACGGCCTGGTCGTAGATACCCAAAGCTGTGTAGTTGATCCCGACCTGTAGATGAAGATCGGCAATATTTTTATTGATGGCGATCGCGGCCTGATACTCTCGGACTGCTTCTTCATAATTGGCGGTCGCTTCAAGAACATAACCCCGCGCGCGATGTGTTTCGAGCGTATTGGGCGCCAGGGTTTGAGCCGTTTGCGACTCTGTAATCGCTTGTTGGATCGTATCCGAACCTTCATCCACCAGAATTTCGGCATAATAAGCATGCGCTACAGCATTTTTGGGGTCCAGCTCCAGAGCGCGTTTAATGGATGCCTCTGCCTCGAGATAGTTGCCTTGAAAGTCCATAGCCCAGGCGCGCACCGCATTCGCCATGGAATTGCCAGGATCAAGTAATAATGCGTTCTCGGAACTATCCTGCGCGTCCTTATAATCTCCGGCAAAAACCTGTACACGGGCCAGGGCGATATAGATCGTTGGATCTTTAGGATTAATGGTGATGGCCTGCCGATAGGCTTCGATAGACTGTAACAACTTGCCCTGATCGAAAAGGGTCTGCGCCTCGGTTATATAAGACTCGGCCGGACGCGTCGCGGTGGGGGTCGGTTCCCAGATGGTAGGCGTTGCGGGGATAATATATTTGTCAAGATACAAACCGCCAGCGACGAGTAAACTCAGTAATATGATACGGAACCAGTTGAAATGCTGGCGCCGATGGTTCATACTCCACTTGCTACCTTTTAAATACATACAATCATCTTACCATCCGAAACAAACCAGCGTCAAGCAAGCCTTCTCAGGTAGTTCTTAACCGCGTAGAAACTGTATGTCGTCAGCTATACCTTCCTGTCTTTTCAGGAAATCATAAACTAAATTCATGGGAATAGACGGGGATCGCATATTGAATGAAATCGAGTTAGAAAATTATCCAAGAAGCAGTAGAATGGGCATATGCAGTTCGATGTCTTCACACTTTTTCCGGAGATCTTTCCCACTTATCTCGAGAGCAGCATCCTGCAACGCGCGAGCCAGCGCGGGCTGATCGATGTGCGCGTTCACAATATCCGTACCTACACTCACGACAGGCATCATACAACCGATGACGTTCCGTACGGTGGGGGAGGCGGGATGGTGTTGAAACCCGAACCGGTGTTTGAAGCCGTCGAATCGATCTCGAGCCAGGGTGCGGGATATCCGATCATTTTGTTGACCCCGCAGGGACGCGTCTTCAATCAATCCATTGCGCTGGAATTATCCCAGCATGAAAAAATCGCGTTGATATGCGGTCGTTACGAAGGAGTGGACGAACGCATTCGTGGGCATTTGGTGACAGACGAAATCTCCATTGGCGATTACGTACTGACGGGCGGCGAACTACCGGCGCTGATCCTGATGGATGCCGTTGCGCGATTGCTGCCCGGTGTGCTCGGTGACCCGGATGGCGCCACGGATGACTCTCACGCTTCAGGCCTGCTTGAATATCCACATTACACGCGCCCGCCTGAATATCGAGGCGAGAGCGTTCCTGAGATCTTATTGTCGGGTGACCATGCCAAAATCGCGAAGTGGAGGCGGGAGCAATCCTTGTTGAGAACCCTGGAGCGCAGACCGGATTTGCTGGAAAAAGCTGATTTAAGCGAAGATGACCGCAAATATCTGAGTGAGTTGAAAGACAAAAATAGAGGTAAAAAATGAAACTTGGTACAGTGCTCTCCATTCAAATTGCACCCAACGGAACAGACAGCCTCAGAAACCTCGAACAGATCAATGCCATCGAAGGCATGGGCCTGGAAGGCGACCGATACTACAACCGGACCGGCACATACTCGAACAAACACGATGAGTCACGCGAAGCCACCTTTATTGAGTCGGAAGCTCTCGAAGCCCTGGCAAAAGATTACAACGTTGAACTTAAAGGAACTGAAAGCCGCCGTAATATCTCGACGCGCGGTGTGGCCCTGAATCACCTGGTCGGTAAGGAGTTCAAAGTCGGAGAGGCTGTCTTCCGAGGCATCCGCCTGTGCGAACCTTGCACGCACCTCGAAGAAGTCAGCGGCAAGCCGGCCCGTAAAGGTCTCATTCATCGCGGCGGATTACGCGCCCAGATCGTAAAGTCGGGAATGATTCAAGTCGGCGATGAGATCGAATCGCTACCGGCGTGACCTTGAAACTGCCCCTTTACCTGATATTTCTTCCTTTCTTGATATTATCTGCCTGTGCACCGACCCCTTCGGATTGCTCCAGGGCAGAGATTTTATGCGCCGGGCTGGTCACCGATTTTGGCTCAATCCATGAAGGCATCAATCAAGAAGCGTGGCTGGGATTGCAGGATGCGGAAGCCCGGCACCTGGTCGATCGCATCGATGCTATTGAGACGATCGACGCACGCGATCGTGCCAAGAACATAACAACCTTTGCCGAAGATGGCTATGACGTCATCATCACTGTCGGCGCATCCATATCTGACGAGACAGTAACTGCTGCGCAAAGATATCCCAGGCTGCTGTTTATCGGTGTGGAACAACCCCAGGCCCCAACGCTCTCGAATTTAACCGGACTGGTGTTCCACGAAGACCGCAGTGGGTTTCTATCCGGTGCGCTGGCTGCCATGACCACACACACAAACCGAATTGCCGCGCTTTGCGAAGCAAAATTCATTGACCCGATGAGAAGATATTGCGATGGCTTTCAGGCGGGTGCAAAGTATATCAATCCCGTTGTGAATGTTACGGTGTCTTATCGTGAGGGGCCGCAGGAAAATCTATTCAACGACCCGGAGTGGGGCCATACGGCGGCATTGGAGGTTGTCAACGAGGGCGCGGATATTTTGTTTGCTGCCGGTAATGAGACAGCCGATGCGGCGCTTGAAACTGCAGCCCAACAGAGAGTCGATGTCATCGCTGCAGAAACTGATCCTTACATGCGAATGAACGACCTCGGTCCATGGTTGATAACCAGTGCGATCAACGATATCCGCACCGGCATCCGCGAAATGATGGGGTTGACGAGGAATGGGAAATTTCCATCCGGCAATTATTTCGGCCAGACCCGGCTTGCACCCTTTCACGAATGGGAGCGGCAGGTTCCACAAAGTTCCAAAGATCGCTTGTATTTTATTGAAAAGGGACTCGGAGATGGTTCGATCAAGACCGGAATTCCTTGGTTGGTGATCAGTTCATCAACTCAAAATCCTTAAGATTGAGAAGGCTTGCACAAACATGTTGCCCGCTGTATACTTGTCAGACAAAGATGGGGTACAAACAAAATCAACCAAAATTTAATTATTGCGAGGAGGTGAGCCGGCCAGATATATATAGCTTGATCTCGAAGGACTAACACTCAACTTTCTCAAACCTAACAGGAGAAGAATAATGAAAAAGCTTTACATACTTATGGCCTTCGTGTTGTCGGCCTCTTTGCTCTTAACTGCTTGCGGTGCACCTGCCACAGCCACTCAGGCTCCGGCTCCGGTGAACACCACGGCTCCCGCCGCTCCCGCCGACACAGCAGTTCCGGCTGCCACTACGGCATCATCAGGAACTGCTCCTGATTGTACTCAGGCCAATGTATTCTGCGTCGGTGTGGTAACTGACGTTGGCAAGGTGGACGACAAGTCCTTCAACCAGTCTGCCTGGGAAGGCGTGCAGAATGCCAAGAAAGACGGCAACGCCGACTGGATTCAATACATTGAGACTACTGACTCCAAGGACTATGCCAAGAATATTGCCACCTTTGGAGACGCCGGCTACGATGTGATCGTGGCCGTAGGTTTCAACCTGACTGAACCGACCTACGCGGCTGCCAAACTATATCCCAAGATCCAATTTATCGGCGTCGATCAAGGCCTGCAAAAGGATGCTACGCACCCAGATTGGCCGCTGCCCAATCTGGTCGGCCTGGTGTACAACGAGGATCAATCCGGCTTCCTGGTCGGCGCTCTGGCCGCCATGATGTCCAAATCGCATAATATTGGCGGCGTGTTCGGCACGGACGCCGTCCCGGCGGTCTGGCGCTATGGCGAAGGGTACAGGGCGGGTGCAGCTTATGAAGACAAAAAGAATAGCACCAAGACCACTGTCACCAACGTCTATCACAGCGATGTCGGCTTCGACAAGACCTTTAGCGACCCAACCTGGGGCGCCGATACTGCCAACTCCATGGTCGACAAGGGCGCGGACGTGATCTTCGGCGGCGGTGGCAAGACCGGCAACGGCGCGGTCGATGCGGCAGCGCAGCGAAAGGTCCTGGCTATCGGCGTGGACACCGATCAGTATGCAACCCTGCCCGAGGCAGATGCATATCTGCTCACCAGTGCAATGAAGCCGATCCCGCAGCCTCTGGAAGCCCTGATCAAATTGGCGAAGGCTGGCCAGTTCCCGACGAACGGACTTTACACCGGTGCGGCAGGCTATGCACCGTACCATGACGTCGCCAGCCAGGTTCCGGCGAATGTCGATGCAGAAATGCAAGCTATTGCCAAGGGTCTGACAGATGGCTCGATAAAGACCAATGTGCCTCCGGTCAAGCCACAGTAAAACTTCATAAGTATTATGTTTTGCGAAGGGGAAAGAGGATAAAATCCTCTTTCCCCTTTACTGTTAGATTTACCGTTAGAAAATTATCACATTGAGCATCAGGGAGATCACCATATGCAAAACTCCGATGAAAAGGGGTTTGCAAAGAATCTAAGACGGCTGCTGGATTCTTTGCTTGTACCTGTGCTGGCCATCTTAACTGCAGTCATTCTCGGCGGACTTATTATCAAAGTGGTCGGTGGTGATCCTATCGCCGCCTATAAAGGTCTCATACAAGGGTCCTTCGGCTCACCCAAGGCTTTAAGTGAAACGGCCGTATGGGCTACTCCTTATATTTTTGCGGGATTGGCCGTGGCGGTGGCTTTCAAAGGCGGGCTTTTTAATATCGGCGCAGAGGGGCAACTGGCACTTGGTGCTGTAACTGCCGCATTGATTGGGTATGCTCTGCCAACCTGGCTTCACGCGGACATTCCAGCTTACATTCATATTCCCCTGGCAGTCGGGTTGGGAATGCTGGCGGGTGCCATCTGGGCGGCCATTCCAGGTGCACTCAAAGCATACACCGGGGGACACGAAGTCATCAACACGATCATGATGAACTATATCGCCCTCAACATTACTTCATATTTACTTAATGGGCCGATGAGAGACCCGGATCCATTAAACCTCTCCGCCCGCACGCCGGAGATTGCAGTGAGCGCGCGCATACCACCGATCTTCAACAATCCTCTTCTGCGCGTCCATTGGGGATTCGTGCTTGCGTTGATTGTGGCAGTTATTATCTGGTGGCTGCTCTGGAAGACCACGCTGGGATTTGAAATCCGCACGGTGGGCGCCAACCCGGATGCCGCCAAATATGCAGGCATCAACGTCAAACGGACAATCATTATCACCATGGCGATCTCGGGCGCGCTGGCCGGTTTGGCGGGTGCGATCGAAGTCACTGCACTTAATTATCGTCATGAACTCGGGTTCTCCATCGGCTATGGATTTGACGCCATTGCGATCGCTTTATTGGGGAAGACCAACCCGTTCGGTGTGATCTTGGCGGCAATCCTGTTTGGCGCAATGCGCAATGGTGCGACCCGTATGCAGTTCCTGACCCAGATCCCTGTAGATATTATCTCAGTGATCCAGGCTTTGATCCTGCTATTCGTAGCGGCAGATGCCATCATTCGTTTCATTTATCACATCCGCACTCGCGAGGACCGCGTTGTATTGACGCGGGGTTGGGGCGGGTAGGAGGAATTATGGACTGGCGACGCTTTGCCGTTATCGCGTTGGTAATCATCATAATGTTTGGCACGGTCGTGTTAGTCGGTATCGCACATGATTCCCCACTGGTCATTATCACAAGTATGCTGGCTACAACCATAGCGGTAGCCACGCCGCTTACGCTCGGCGCGCTCTCCGGTATTTACTGTGAAAGGGCGGGTGTAGTCAATATAGGCATTGAGGGCATGATGTTAGGAGCGGCCTTCTTCGGCTGGCTGGCTTCGATTTACATGAACACCATTTTCCACTTTCCCGCCATGGTCAGCCTACTTGTTGGAGTGATTGTAGCGATTTTGACAGGCGGTCTGTTTGCCCTGCTGCACGCCGTCCTATCGATCACATTCAAAGTCGACCAGATCATTGGCGGGACAGTAATCAACATACTGGCAACCGGCATCACGGGATTCCTCAACCGCCAGATGTTCTTTGGAGCTGGAAGCGTTTTTGGCGGTCAGGTACCACATTCTCCGGGTGTCCTGCCAAGGATCCATATCCCATTACTGGCAGATATCCCCGTTATCGGTCGTATTTTCGAGCAACAGCCCATTGCCCTGACTGCATTAGCTTTAGTGATTATTACCCATTTTATTCTCTTTTATACCCGCTGGGGATTGCGCACACGCGCGGTTGGCGAGCACCCCAGGGCAGCCGATACGGTTGGCATTAATGTGATTCGTATGCGTTATATGAATGTGATCATAGGCGGTTTCATGGCGGGTTTAGGCGGCGGGTATTTCACACTCGAATCCATTTCCTCCTTCGAGCCGCTCATGACCAACGGGCGCGGTTTCATCGCTCTGGCGGCCATGATCTTTGGGAACTGGACACCCTTCGGGGCCTGGGCAGCCGCTCTTGTTTTTGGCGCCGCACAAGCCTTGCAAATCAATCTGCAATTCTTCCGAACATCCATTCCGCCTCAATTGGCGTTTCTTCAAAACTCATACGTGGTCGGCCTCGCGCCCTATATTTTGACAATGCTTATTCTCACCGGCCTGATTGGCAAGACCATCCCGCCCGCAGCCGATGGGAAGGCTTACGAGAAATAGGAGTACGATATGGCAGACAACATCATTGTTCTTGAAGCTAAAAGCATTTCCAAGCAGTTCCCCGGCGTACTTGCCAATGACCGGGTGAACTTTGACCTGCGTAAGGGGGAGATTCATGCCCTGCTCGGTGAAAACGGTGCCGGCAAAACCACACTCATGAACATTTTGTATGGCTTATATCGCCCAGATTCGGGTGAAATCCTTATAGACGGAAAAGAAGCCATTATTCACTCCCCGGAGGATTCCATTACTTTAGGTATTGGGATGGTCCATCAGCATTTTATGCTCATCCCGGTTTTCAGCGTGGCCGAGAACGTCATGCTTGGCGATGAAACGGTACAACATGGTATTCTGGATCGAAAATCGGTCGCGATAAAAGTGAGAGATCTTTCCCACAAGTACGGTTTGGACGTGGATCCGCAAGCACAACTCGGCCAATTATCAGTTGGCATGCAACAACGTGTCGAAATAGTTAAAACTTTGTACCGCGATGCCCAGATCCTTATCCTGGATGAACCCACTGCGGTGTTGACACCTCAGGAAGCTGAGGACTTGTTTCGCATTATGCGCGACCTTACCAAACGCGGTGTCTCCATCATCTTCATCACCCATAAGTTGAAAGAAGTGCTGGCTATTGCTGACCGAATCACTGTAATGCGGGCTGGCCGTGTTGTTGGATCTACGACGCCGAAGGAAACGAATGAGGCCAAACTTGCTTCGATGATGGTCGGGCGCGAGGTTATTCTGACGGTTAGAAAAGAAGCTGCCAAACCCAAAGAGGATGTGCTTCAAGTTGAGAATCTGCATGTTCAAGACGACCGCGGCTTGGATGCTGTACGGGGTATATCATTTAATGTGCGGGCCGGGGAAATCCTCGGCATTGCCGGGGTACAGGGTAACGGTCAGACTGAACTGGCTGAAGCGCTGACCGGCCTTCGCTCAATAAAGGGCGGCAAGATCATCCTGGCCGGCATCGATGTGACCGGCAAACCACCACGTCCGATCACCGAAGCGGGCATGGGCCATATCCCGGAAGACCGTCAGCGATACGGACTGGTTCTTTCCTATACCGTAGCCGATAACATGGTGCTGTGCAGCTACTACCTTCGGCCTTTTGCAATTGGGACAATGATCCAGCAAGAGGCGGTGGATTCAAATGCCCGTAAACTGATCGAAGACTATGATGTGCGAACACCTTCGCCTTATGTACCGGTTTCAAAGTTATCCGGGGGTAACCAGCAGAAGGTCATTGTAGCCCGTGAACTCAGCCGTCCCGTGAAACTGCTTCTTGCTTCACAGCCGACCCGCGGCCTGGATGTTGGCTCGATTGAATATATTCACAAACAGATTGTTGCCATGCGGGACCGGGGCGTTGGCGTGCTACTGATCTCCGCCGAGCTGGACGAGATCATGTCTCTTTCTGACCGCATAGCTGTGGAGTATCAAGGGCAGATCATGGATATCGTTGATGCAAAACAAGCCGATAAAGAATCTCTGGGTCTGTTGATGGCGGGGATCAAATCATCCGAGACCCTTAAAACGGCTGCATGAACAATTCCGGCCGCACCGTCCCTCCAGCTGCGGATGGTAAACCTTACGAAAAATGATAATAAATACGCATCATCCAGGAACAGGAGCCGGACAACCCGCTCCTGTTTTTTTCATGGTATCGGCTGCAACTAGGATAAAGCGGGGGTATGCAATTTCGCACTTTGCATTAGAATTTCAGCACAACTTTGATCGGAGGAACTTATGCGAAAATACTCAACCGTCCTGGCGGGCATTGTAATCATTGCCGCCATCCTGGCTTGTAATATGCCATCTTCCCAGCAAGACCCGGGGGCCATCATGACGGTGGCGGCATTGACCGTGCAGGCGCAGCTATCGGCAACAGCACCATCCGCATCGTCGGTAACCGCTACTTTTACCCCGGTGGCTTTTCCAACTTTACCACTCTCGACAGCACCGATCCCAACGCTTCCGCCCGCAGCCACTCCTACTTTAAATTGCGATAACGCCAGTTTTATGGCGGATGTAACATACCCGGACAATACGGTGGTTTCTGCGGGAGACAGTTTCACCAAAACATGGCGATTCAGGAACATCGGTACCTGTTCCTGGACTCCATCTTATGCACTCGTATTTATGAGCGGTGAATCCATGGGCGGGCCATCCACCCAGGCATTGTCCGGAAATGTCAACTCCGGCCAAACAATAGATATATCAGCAGTCCTTACTGCTCCGTCCAGCAACGGCACCCATGTAGGGAACTGGGGGCTCCGCAATGCTGCCGGTGTGATCTTTGCGCACTTCTACGTTCAGATCAAAGTGGGAAGTGGAGGAAGCAGCGGAGGTGCATTTGCCGTAACGCATGTGGGCTTTACCGTCACAGGCAGTTGTGGAAATTTCCACACAAACGTAAGCATAACTACAAATGGTTCGGGAACTGTAAGCTACCACAAGGTATTCAGTGATGGCGGCACGGATGCATTGCCCGGCACAATGACCTTTGCTTCAGCAGGCACGCAGTCATTTGATTTTGACAATGCAATGGGTGCGGCGCATACCACCACGTGG